>OHPT01001213.1_pt1 | contig 8696 bp, 10 predicted proteins | sample 1577831 | NCBI WGS metagenome assembly OHPT01 (sample SAMEA3879530, study PRJEB24766) | human gut metagenome | biome: human-associated habitat; feature: feces | place: USA | collected 1985/1987 | reverse complement strand
TCCTTATGCAGCACAGATGGCAGCTGAGACAGCAACAAAGGCTGCATTAATCCATGGATTAAAGTCTGTAGACGTTATGGTTAAGGGACCAGGTTCAGGTAGAGAAGCAGCTATCAGAGCACTTTCAGCAGCTGGTCTTGAAGTTACAAGTATCAAGGATGTTACTCCAGTTCCACATAATGGATGCCGTCCACCAAAGCGTAGAAGAGTTTAATTTAGGGAGGTAAGATTACAATGGCAGTTAATAGAACACCTGTCCTCAAGAGATGTAGATCTCTTGAAATGGATCCTGTATATTTAGGAATAGATAAGAAATCTAGAAGAAAGGCAAAGAACGCTGGTAGAAAGGTTAGCGAGTATGGAATGCAGCTTCGTGAGAAGCAGAAGGCTAAGTTCATCTACGGTGTATTAGAGAAGCCTTTCAGAAATTATTATAAGAAGGCTGAGAAGCAGAAGGGTATGACTGGTGAGAACCTTATGATTACTCTTGAACTCAGACTTGATAATGTTATCTTCAGATTAGGTTTTGCTAGAACAAGAAAAGAAGCAAGACAGATCGTTGACCACAAGCATGTACTTGTAAACGGTAAGTGTGTAAACATTCCTTCTTACCTGATCAAGGCTGGCGATGTTATCGAGATCAAGGAGAGCGCTAAGTCCATGCAGAGATACAAGGATATCCTTGATGTTACTGCTGGAAGATTAGTACCCGAATGGATCGATGCTGATGTTGAGAACTTTAAGGGAACCATCAAGAATCTGCCTACCAGAGAGATGATCGATGTTCCTGTTGACGAGATGCTTATCGTCGAGTTGTACTCCAAGTAAGTTTTATGTAACCCCAATGAACATTTCCTGTGGAATATTATTCCATGGGATATTGTTCGTAAGAACATGTCAACATATAAAGTTCGCAAAGGAGGGTATTGGCAGTGTTTGATTTTGAAAGACCTAATATTGAGGTTAGCGAGATTTCAGAAGACAAAAAGTATGGTAAATTCGTAGTAAAACCCCTGGAAAGAGGCTATGGTATTACTCTGGGTAACTCCCTGAGAAGAATCATGCTGTCTTCCCTGCCCGGTGCTGCAGTGAGCCAGATCAAAATTGAAGGTGTTCTTCATGAGTTCAGTTCTATTCCCGGCGTAAAGGAAGATGTATCTGAGATCATCATGAACATCAAGAGCCTTGCGATCAAGAACAACAGCGAGACCAACGAGGCTAAGACTGCATATATCGAGTTTGAAGGCGAAGGTGTTGTAAGAGCTTCTGATATCCAGTGTGACCAGGATATTGAAATTCTGAACCCCGACCTTGTAATCGCTACTCTGAGCGGTAAAGATACCAAACTTTACATGGAGTTAACTATTACAAGAGGCCGTGGCTACGTAAGTGCCGACAAGAACAAACACGAAGATTTACCAATCGGCGTAATTGCCATTGATTCTATCTATACACCTGTAGAGAGAGTTAACGTTACGGTAGAAAATACCCGTGTAGGTCAGAGTACTGATTTCGACAAGCTTACATTGGATGTATACACCAACGGAACCCTGGCTCCCGATGAGGCAGTCAGCCTGGCAGCTAAGGTGCTCAGCGAGCATCTGAACCTGTTCATCGACCTTTCCGAAAATGCTAAGACCGCTGAGGTTATGGTAGAGAAGGAAGACGATGAGAAGGAAAAGGTTCTGGAGATGAGTATTGACGAGCTGGAGCTTTCCGTTCGTTCTTACAACTGCTTGAAGAGAGCAGGTATCAATACTGTAGAAGAGTTAACCAATAAGACTTCAGAAGATATGATGAAGGTTCGTAACCTCGGACGTAAATCTTTGGAAGAAGTTCTGGCTAAACTGAAAGAGCTGGGATTACAGCTGAACCCCAGTGATGAGAACTAATTTCAGCTGAACATAAAAAGTTAGATTTCCGTATCCGGTAAGCCCAAAGTGTTCGGATGCGGTTTATCTCTAAATGGCAAAAAACAACGCATTCGGTAAGTAAGTCCAAAGTGCATGGCCGGATGTACCATGAATGGAGAAAGGAAAATTATCATGGCAAAGTACAGAAAACTCGGCAGAACATCTGCACAGAGAAAGGCATTATTAAGAAATCAGGTAACTGCAGTAATCAACAACGGCAAGATCGTTACCACCGAAGCTAAGGCTAAGGAAGTACAGAAGATCGTTGATGGACTGATCGCTCTGGCAGTAAAAGAGAAGGATAACTTCGAAACTGTTAAAGTTACCACCAAGGTTGCCCGCAAGGACAAGGACGGCAAGCGCGTAAAGCAGATCGTTGACAAGGAGACCGGTAAGGTCCTGGCTGAGTCCCATCGCGATAAGGATGGCAAGCTGGTTAAGATCGAGAACGGTGTTACCGTTACTGTATACGACGAAGTTGAGAAGGAGATCAAGAAGGATCTGCCTACCAGATCTCATGCACGTCGTCAGATGCTGAAGGTTCTGAACCCTGTAGTTGAGGTTCCCGTTGATGCAGCAGGCAAGAAAAAGAACACCAAGGAAGTTGACTTGGTTGCAAAGCTCTTCGATGAGTATGCTCCCAAGTATGCTACCCGTAAGGGTGGTTACACCAGAATCGTTAAGATCGGTCAGCGTAAGGGTGACGCAGCTATGACTGTTGTTCTGGAGCTTGTTTAAGCTACGAGCAAAGTAAGGATAAAAAGAGACAACCGCTAGGGAATGCTTGCATTCCCTAGCGGTTGTCTTTTTTTTAGACTTATTTGGCGACAGCCGTACAATGAGGGGATGCTCCGCATTCCCTCGTTGCTTTGCGGATTACTCCACCACCTTCTGGAAGTGCTGGTAATCCTTGCAGGAGTTCCAGTGACCTCCCCAGGTGAAGCCATGTTCTTTAAATAACTGATAGCACAGATCGTCTTCGTCAATTTTGTAGGGAAAGGAAGCGGCTCTGTCTGCATAGGCGGAAGCGTTTGCAGGAGATACCTTTTCGCTGCCATCCTTATTGTATGTAATATAAGGATTGTAAAAGGGATTGATATCAATTGCCAGCCCTAATGCATGCTTGGACAGGGAGGAAGTCCCCTCCACCGGGCGGTAGTTGAAGCAGGAGGTATTGTTATCCTCCATGGATGCGAGGTCGTCCCCATCATATTCATCGATCAAAAGTACCTTTTCTAGTTGGTATTCATTACAATACAGCTCATAGAAGATCTCTGTCAGGTCCTGCGCGATTGCTTTGTTACAGATCAGCTCACCTTCTGCAGGATTTCCTTCAAAATTGTAATGCCGGATATGCACATATCTCAGATCGTCATAGCTGATTTCGACAGAATTCAACAGGTCTTGTGAGGCTTCTCCGGAGTTATCCACAGTAGCAGGATAAGAAACACCTGTTATATATCTCTGCAATTTCTCGGATAACGGCTCATAATAGAAGCCGTTGGACAGCGTGATCCGCTGGTCGGTCAATAGCTCTCCGTTCAGGGAATATCCGGTCAAAACAGTAGTTTCTGCCATGGAAGATCCTTCCTGCAAGTTTTCTGTCGCATTTGCATTGGAATTGTCGACGGCCGGTGTAGGTTTCGGGGTAGGTGATGGCTCTGATGTCTGATAAGCCAGGGAAGGATTGTCCGTCGCATAATCCCCCAGAGTGTAGGAACTGTGCTGGGATACTCTTAGCAGTCCTCCGGCAACGACAGTGATGAGCGCAAGAATACCCACCATCTTCCATATTTTATTGCGATCGATCGGATTCATAGAATGCCTCCTCGTTTTATTTTCTGAAATGTTCTGCAATAGAAAGATACAACCATAACTATAAAGGTTTTTGGAAGGCAGTACAAGAGATTTTGAAAAAGTCGGGTCAGTTCCCTGTTAAGTGTTGTAAATCTGTGCATAATCTAGTAAAATAGGAACGATATCTTGCAAAAGCAGAAGATAGCTGATTCTCCGGCACTAAGCGAATATGGAATGGAGATTATTTATGGAGATCATTAAAGCAAATAATGTGGTATATGAATATATTCGTCGGGATGAAGAGGGAAATGTGGAAGGGATCACAAGAGCAGTGAATGATGTTTCTCTTGATATAGAGCAGGGACAGTTCATAGCCATCCTCGGACATAACGGTTCCGGCAAGTCTACTCTGGCAAAGCATATGAACGCCATCTTAAATCCGACAGAGGGAACGCTCTGGGTCGATGGTATGGACACGAAGGATGAGGACAACATCTGGAAGGTACGTCAGACAGCCGGTATGGTGTTTCAGAACCCGGATAACCAGATCATAGGACAGGTAGTGGAAGAAGATGTGGGATTTGGCCCGGAGAACATGGGGATCCCCACGGAGGAGATCTGGCAGCGTGTGGAAGAGAGCTTACGAGCAGTAGGTATGTACGAATATCGAAAGTATTCCCCGAATAAGCTGTCCGGTGGGCAGAAGCAGAGAGTGTCTATTGCCGGAGTACTGGCCATGCATCCCAAATGCATCGTATTGGATGAGCCGACTGCCATGTTGGATCCCAGTGGACGTAAGGAAGTCATCCGTGCAGTCCGCGGATTGAATCAGGTGGAAGGCGTCACGCTGATCCTGATCACCCATTATATGGAAGAAATCATTCATGCCGACAAGGTATTTGTCATGGATGAGGGGAAAATTGCCATGCAGGGTACCCCCCGGGAAATCTTTTCACAGGTGGAGCAGCTGAAAAAGCTACGGCTGGATGTGCCGCAGGTAACGCTGTTATCGTATGAATTGCAGAAACGCGGAATTCCGCTGCCGGATGGCATATTGACAAGGGAAGAGCTGGTCAGTGCACTGGGCTATGGAAAAACCGACAGGAAATAGTGGCGGGGATGGCAGCGAATGAAAGTACTCGGGAAAGGATCGAAAAAATGTCTATCATATTAGATCATGTGAATTATGTATACGGTGCAGATACACCGCTGGCAGTTCATGCCCTGAACGATGTCTGCCTGAAGATACCGGATGGACAGTTCATCGGTATCATTGGGCATACCGGTTCCGGTAAGTCCACGCTGATGCAGCATATGAACGGATTGATCCGTGCTACCGACGGACATATCTATTTTAACGGAGAAGATATCTACGACAAGGATTATGATATGAAGAAGCTCCGCAGCAAGGTAGGGCTGGTGTTCCAGTATCCGGAGCATCAGCTGTTTGAGATCGATGTATTCAGCGATGTCTGTTTCGGACCGAAGAATCTGGGACTTGATAAAAAGGAAGTGGAGCTTCGTGCATACGATGCTCTGAAAAAAGTAGGACTGCCGGATGAACTTTTCTATCAGTCCCCCTTTGAATTGTCCGGTGGACAGAAGCGTCGTGTGGCGATCGCCGGAGTGCTGGCCATGAAGCCGGAGGTACTGATCCTGGACGAGCCGACAGCCGGACTGGATCCCAAGGGAAGAGATGAGATCCTGCAGCAGATCAAAAAACTGCAGATAGAGACCGGACTTACCATCCTGCTGGTATCCCACAGCATGGAAGATGTGGCGGAATATGTGGACCGCATCATTGTAATGAACAAGGGCAGTGTCATGTATGACGATACACCGAGAGAAGTATTTAAACATTACAAAGAACTGGAAGAGGTGGGGCTGGCAGCACCGCAGGTTACTTATATTATGCACGATCTGAAGGCAAGAGGTGCAGATGTGGACGTGGATGCCACGACGATCGAGGAAGCGGCGGAAGAGATTGCCAGAGTCTGGAAAGCAAAGCACAGTTAAGAGAAGCATGAGGGAAGATGCGGGTTCTGACCCGGAAGGCGAAAGCGGGCGGAAACCCAGTAAGGAGCAATATGCTTAGAGATATTACATTAGGACAATACTATCAGACAGAATCCGTGATACACAAGATGGATCCCAGAGTCAAGCTGGGAGGTACTCTCCTATTTATCATATCACTGTTCTTTTTTAAAAATTACGCGGGATACGTGATCGCAGCCCTGTTTCTGGGGATGGTGATCCGGCTGTCAAAGGTACCGTTCAGGTTCATGGTAAAAGGAATGAAGACTATCGTCATGCTGATGATGATCACGGTGGTATTCAATCTGTTTCTGACACAGGGCACACCGTTGTTCACAATCTGGAAGCTGACCATTACGCAGGAAGGTCTGAAGATGGCCATTTCCATGGCAATCCGCCTGACACTGCTGATCATTGGATCCTCTGTGATGACACTGACCACCACACCGAATAACCTGACGGACGGTATGGAGAAAATGATGGGACCATTAAAAGTATTCAAGGTGCCCGTACATGAAGTGGCCATGATGATGTCCATTGCGCTTCGTTTCATTCCCATTTTATTAGAGGAGACGGATAAGATCATGAAGGCACAGATCGCCAGGGGAGCGGATTTCGAGAGCGGAAACATTTTCAAGCGTGCCAAGGCCATGGTGCCCCTGCTGGTGCCTCTGTTTATTTCTGCGTTCCGCAGAGCCAATGATCTGGCTATGGCAATGGAGGCCAGATGCTATCGCGGCGGAGAGGGCAGGACGAAGATGAAGCCGCTGATCTATCATAAGAGAGATTACATTGCTTACGGCTGTATTGCCGCATATATGGTGATCAGCATTGTGGTAGGAAGGCTACCGTTTTTACCGTAAATTTTTACTGCAAAACAATAATGCCCATAGCAGATAGTATCTCGTCAAATACAGGAAAGAATGTCTGGGAACCTAAGACAGGTGGCAGGAGAGAAAGCGGGTGAAATACAGTGGAATCGGAAATGATAATAGAACAGCTGTCAAAGCAGCCGGAAAAAGAAAAAAAGCGTGTCCGCCTGACCGTGGCTTATGACGGAACGAATTATCATGGTTGGCAGATCCAGAATAATGGGATCACCATCGAAAGCGAATTGAACCGGTGTCTGACCGATCTGCTACGAGAGCCTGTTGAGGTCATCGGTGCCAGCCGGACAGATTCCGGTGTGCATGCACTGGGGAATATCGCTGTGTTTGACACGACCAGCCGGATGCCTGCGGAGAAAATCTCCTACGCATTGAACCAGAGACTTCCCGAGGATATCCGTATCCAGAAGTCCGAACAGGTGGAAAATGACTGGCATCCCCGGAAATGCGACAGCCGCAAGACTTATGAGTACCGGATCTACCGGGCACAGTTCCCCATGCCAGTGAAACGTTTGTATTCGCTGTTTACTTATTATGAACTGGATGTGAACCGGATGCAGGAAGCTGCGGCTTACCTGGAAGGAGAACATGATTTCAAAAGCTTCTGCCAGACCGGTGCCCAGGTAGAATCCACCGTGCGTACCATCTATTCCGTGGAAGTGGAAGAGCAGGGAGAAAATGATCTGGTGATCCGCGTCTGCGGTAATGGCTTTTTATATAATATGGTGAGGATCATTGCCGGAACCCTGTTAGATATCGGACAGGGCAAGCGGGATCCCATGGATATTTTCACGATCCTCGAGGCAAAAGACCGCAGTGCAGCGGGACCTACCGCACCGGCCCACGGACTGACTTTAGTGAAATATGAGTTCTTGTAAATAGCTTCGCCATACGTGATATAAACATAAGAGAGGCTGAGCGATAAAAGATGAACGCAAAAAAAGTTTAGTTTATGTATTGACACGAACGAAACCGTATCATATAATATATGACTGTGACAGTGTTTCAATATGCTGAGTCAAAGCCCCGACGAAGCATTGAAATATAGTATTCAACCGTTTTGGGAAGAAGTAAAATGTAGCCGGACATCTGCAGATTACCATCGGACCAGAACACTGAAAAAGTCGATCACGAATCGGCGAAAGTAATATGGAGGGAACATAATGAAAACATTTATGGCTAGTCCAGCTACAATCGATAGAAAATGGTATGTAGTAGACGCTACTGACATGACCTTAGGCCGTCTGGCATCTGAGGTTGCTAAAGTGCTGAGAGGCAAGAATAAGCCTATCTTCACTCCTCACATCGACTGCGGTGACAACGTTATCGTTATCAATGCTGAGAAGATCAAAGTAACCGGTAAGAAGATGGATCAGAAGGTATATTATCATCATTCCGATTACGTTGGTGGCTTAAAAGAAGCTACCCTGAGAGAAAAGTTAGCAAAGAAGCCTGAGCAGGTTATCGAACTTGCAGTTAAGGGCATGCTTCCCAAGGGACCTTTAGGAAGACAGATGTTCACCAAGCTTCACGTATATGCAGGACCTGAGCACAAGCATGAGGCTCAGAAGCCTGAAGTACTGACATTCTAAAGGACTGAGAGGAGGAAAATAAATCATGGCTAAAACAGAAAGATACTACGGAACCGGTAGAAGAAAGAAATCCATCGCCAGAGTATATTTAGTACCCGGTAATGGTAATATTACAATCAATAAGAGAAGCATTGATGAGTACTTCGGTCTGGAGACTCTGAAGGTTATCGTTCGTCAGCCTCTGGCAGCTACTGAGACTGCTGAGAAGTTCGACGTTCTGGTTAACGTTCGCGGTGGCGGATACACCGGCCAGGCTGGTGCGATCAGACACGGTATTTCCAGAGCTCTGCTTCAGGTAGACGGTGATTTCAGACCCGTTCTGAAGAAGGCTGGATTCCTTACCAGAGACCCTCGTATGAAGGAAAGAAAGAAATACGGCCTCAAAGCCGCTCGTCGCGCTCCGCAGTTCAGCAAGCGATAATCTACAGCTTAATAATGCTAAAAAAGCCCGGAAATACGCCATTTTCCGGGCT
>OHPT01001173.1_pt1 | contig 8960 bp, 6 predicted proteins | sample 1577831 | NCBI WGS metagenome assembly OHPT01 (sample SAMEA3879530, study PRJEB24766) | human gut metagenome | biome: human-associated habitat; feature: feces | place: USA | collected 1985/1987 | reverse complement strand
GACGGCTGAGGAAACACCGGAAGCCGGGGAAGCACCGGAACAGCCGGAGCGCCCCGCAGTAGAGCGAGACAAAGCAAAGGTTCGTGCGCTTACCAGAGAAGAGAGAGAACTGTACGCACCCTTTATCCAGAGCAGATCTGCCAGAGAGCAGTTAGTCAAGGCCATTGATAATATCAGTCTGGCAGCCTACACCGGCAACGTGATCATCACTGGAGAAGAGGGTATGGATACCTTATCTCTGGCGAAGAACATGGTTCGCGAAATTCAGGCAACCGACAGCAATTTCTCCGGAAAAGTGGCAAAGATCTCTGGACATGCATTGAATAAAAAGGATACTGCAGATACCTTATCCAAGCTGAAAAACGGCGCGCTGATCATTTGCAAGGCATCCGAAATGAACGATGCTACGGCAAATGTACTTCACAAGGCATTGCAGCAGGAGAGTCAGGGAATCGTAATTATTCTGGAAGATACGAAGAGGGATATTGATAAATTCCTCGAGAAACATGAAAAATTGAGAGAGTGCTTTACCGCACGAATGGATGTGGAAGCCCTCAGCAATAACACGCTGGTGGCATTCGGCAAACAGTATGCACGGGAGATGGAATACTCTATTGACGAACTCGGAGAGCTGGCGTTACATACCAGAATCGAAGATATGCAGACGATAGATCATGTGGTTACGGTAGTGGATGTAAAGCAGATCGTGGATGAAGCGATCGCTCATGCAAATAAAAAGACATTGAAGCATTTCTTCGATGTCCTGTTTGCCAAGAGATATGACGATGAGGATATGATCATCCTCACCGAGAAAGACTTTGTATAGCGGGAGGCGCGGTCATGACGAAGGAGAAGGTATTTATTTCCGAAGCAGATCAGTATCTTTTTGCCCAGGGGACCCATTATGATATTTACAAAAAACTGGGTGCACATCTGTCGGTGGAAGACGGCGTGCAAGGAGTCTATTTCGGAGTATGGGCACCAAATGCAGCACAGGTGAATGTCATTGGCACATTCAATGAATGGAATGAGGAATCCCATCCCATGCAGAAGCTGGGAGAAGGCGGTATCTGGGGGCTGTTCATTCCCGGCGTGGAAGAGGGAACGATGTATAAGTTCCTGATCTATGCAAGGGATGGCAGAAAGCTCTACAAAGCCGATCCTTTTGCCAATTATGCGGAGTACCGGCCGGGCACTGCATCTATCGTTACCGATATTATAGGCTTTGACTGGAGAGATTCCAAGTGGATGGAAGCCCGGGACAAAAAGGATATGAATAAAGAGCCTATGGCGATCTACGAATGCCATATCGGTTCTTTTATGAAGCATCCTAACAACGGTACCGCCGAAGGATTCTACAATTACCGGGAGTTTGCGGACCGGATCATAGAATATCTGAAGGAGATGAAGTATACCCATGTAGAACTGATGGGTATTGCAGAGCATCCGTTTGACGGTTCCTGGGGATATCAGGTGACCGGCTACTATGCACCGACTTCCCGTTACGGAACGCCGAAAGATTTCATGTACCTGATCAACGAACTGCACAAGGCCGGAGTCGGCGTGATTCTGGACTGGGTACCTGCGCATTTTGCAACTGATGCCCATGGCTTGGCTGAATTTGACGGTCAGTGCATTTTTGAACATCCCGATCCCCGTCTGGGAGAGCATCCCGAATGGGGAACCAAAATCTTCAATTACGGCAAAAATGAAGTAAAGAACTTCCTGGTAGCCAATGCCTTGTTCTGGCTCAGAGAGTTCCATGTGGACGGCATCCGTGTAGATGCGGTGGCATCCATGCTATATCTGGATTATGGTAAAAAAGAAGGTGAGTGGCTGCCGAATAAATTCGGTGGCAACAAGAATCTGGAGGCCATTGAGTTCTTCCACCATCTGAATTCTGTCATCCGTGGAACGTATCCCGGATTTGTGACAATTGCCGAGGAATCCACGGCATGGCCGAATGTGACCAGCGATATCGGAGGCGAGGGATTAGGCTTCTCCTTTAAATGGAATATGGGCTGGATGCATGATTTCTGTGAATACATGAAGCTGGATCCTCTGTATCGTAAGGGCAATCATTACGCTATGACCTTTGCCATGAGCTACAATGACAGTGAGAACTACATTCTGCCCCTGTCTCATGACGAAGTGGTACATCTGAAGTGTTCCATGGTAAATAAGATGCCAGGTTATACTGCGGATAAATACGCAAATCTGCGTGTGGGCTATACCTACATGTTCGGACATTCCGGTAAAAAGCTGTTGTTCATGGGACAGGATTTCGGACAGGAGCGTGAGTGGAGTGAAGAACGCGAACTGGACTGGTATCTGTTAGGCGAGAAGCTGAATCAGGGTGTACATACCTATGTAAAGGAACTGTTGGAACTGTACCGCAAGTATCCTGCAATGTATGAGATCGACAATACCTGGGACGGTTTCGAGTGGATGAATGCGGATGATGCAGAACACAGCACCTATTGCTTTGTGAGAAAATGTTCCAGCAGCAAGAACAATCTGCTGTTTGTATTGAATATGACTCCGATGAAATGGGAGAATTATATCGTACCCGTGCCGAAAAAGAAGAAATATAAGCTGCTGCTCAACAGCGATGAGGAGCGTTTCGGCGGCTGGGGCAATGAAATTCCCGCAGAGATCATGGCAGAGAAAAAGCCTTACCATTACAAGGATTATTCTATCAGCTTTGATCTGCCCCCTTACGGAGCTGCTGTATTTCTGTTCTAAGTCCGGTTAAGAAATTATAAGAAACGACCGAAATAAAAGATGAGTGTGACCCAAAGGTGCACTCATCTTTTTTCTTAACTATTCAGAGACATGTAAATATCACTAAGGCCTCTTTGAATGCTTGTATTCGTAAGAGGATTTAGTGATATTTATAGGGCGATATAGCCTCAATGGGCAAAAGGAAAGTTCTGAAAGAGCGATTTTGCGAATGAGTCTCTGAATAGTTATTTCAAGAGTTATTACCAGGAAGGACGACAAGCGTGAAGATAACATTTCAGAATCAGACGGTAACTGATACAGAAAATAGAACAGAAAGTATCCAGACGGAGAAAAATACCTGGGGCAGAGATAAAATACAGCGCAATAAAAAAAGTGTGAATGCAAATACTTTTGGAGCCGTATACGAGAGTGGGCAGATCCCAATGCCTGTGGGAAATGAAGAGAATAATAAGGGAAAATCCCTGATTGAACTGCAGCAGGATGCCGGGAACACCAATGTGGCATTACAGCAGGATTACATGACACTACTGTCACATACTATGTCCCAGGAGGATTATGCGAAGGCTTGTGAGGACGGATTTGACCCCAGAGAACTGGATCAGGATACCGCAGTTACCATCGTGGACAGGATCAAAGCAGAACTGGTGCGTTCCGGACAGAACATTGCCGGATACACGGACGACATAGATCTGGACACCCTGGCGGCAGCTGTGGGCAGCGATACACTGGCACAAAGTATTGAAGAACAGTTCCGGGCAACGGATATACCTCTGACTCCTGAAAATGTAGATGAATTAAAAACCGCCTGGGAGCTGGCATCTTCTCTGCAGCAGCCCCAGGAAGGCGAGGTCGGGTATCTTGTAGATAATGGATTGGAGCCGGAGATCTGGAACTTGTATGTGGCAGAGAACAGCGGTGCGAAAGTACAGCAGAATACCGTACCGCAGGAATTGCAGGACCAGATGGATAAGGTGATCACGGATGCCGGCCTGCCGGTCAATGATGAGAATCGCCAGAAAGCGCAGTGGCTGGTGGGAGCAGGTTTGCCACTGACAACGGATACCCTGCAGCAGCTGGCAGAACTGGATACGATTGACTATCCCGTCAGTGAGGATGCTTTTGCACAGGCAGCGGCATCGGCACTCGCGGAGGGGAAATCCCCTGTTCATGCGAATCTGGCACGGCAGGAAAATATATACGAGAAAGCCACAGAAATGGTACAGGACTGGTTCTCGGATGCAAAATGGGATGTCACGGCGGAGAATCTGGCGGCCAGAAAACAACTGGAAGAGATCCGGTTGCGCATGACAGCGGAAGTGAATGTGAAACTCTTACAGAGTGATTTTTCCATTGATACGGCCCCTATGGAGCAGCTGATCGAAGCACTGCGTAGAGCGGAGGCAGAAGTTGCGGATAAGTATTTCCCCAACGATGCGGATGCCGTGGCAAAATATGAGACCTATACACAGACCGTACAGGTGACAAACGAACTGCCGGGACTGCCGGTCAGCGTGTTGGGACCCTATAGCCTGGAACAGAAAGTTTCTCAGGAGACCGTGGCAGAATTTCACAGCGAAGGTAAGGCGTTGCAGACGGCCTATACAGAAGCAAATGAACGTTATGAGACACTGATGACAGCCCCCAGAAGAGATCTGGGGGACAGCATCCGCAAGGCATTTTCCAATGTAGATGACATTCTGACAGATATGTCATTGGATAAAACACTGGAGAACCAGCGGGCGGTCCGCATCCTCGCGTATAACCGGATGGAGATTACTGCAGAAAATATCGAGAGAGTCAAAGAAGCAGACAAACAGGTCACTGCAGTGATTGAGAAACTGACACCGAAGAATGTATTACAGATGATCCGGGACGGCGTAAATCCGTTGGAGAAGACTTTTGGGGAACTGGAGTCCTATTTTGCCGAAAATCCTCAGAGTTATGAGGAAGAGGCGGAGGACTACAGCCGTTTCCTGTATCAGCTGGAACAAAAGAAAGATATCACGGAGAATGAGCGGAAAGCTTATATCGGTATCTATCGTATGGTACACCAGATTGAGAGAGAAGATGGTGCCGCAGTAGGCGCGGTGGTAAATATCGGCGCAGAATTGCAATTTTCCACACTCCTGGCAGCTTCCAGGAGCAGAAGAACCTCCCATATGGACTGGAAAGTGTCGGATGATACCGGACTGACACAGGAAGTACGTTTATCGGAGAACAATATTTCAGAGCAGATTTCTGTAGGGATGGCAAAAGAAATATTGACAGATGTGTCAGAAGACGCTGAGAGCAGAGACGCATATTATCAGGAATGTCTGCAGCAGATGCGGGAAGCGGTAGAGACCGAACCGGGAGCAGCACAAATGTTGGAAAGGGGAGAGGTAAATACCAGTACTTCTAACCTGCTGGCAGCTCAGGCTCTGCTGGAGGATCCGGCGGAACTGTTCAGCGACCTGCAACGCTATCGTAAGAAATACAACAAAGAGAAAGAAATACCTGTGGCGGCAACCGGAGGGGAGCCTGCCGGAACAGAAGCCTCCGGATTGTGGGAACAGCTGGATCAGCCGAATTTTGCAGATGATTACCGGACCATGCTTCAGGATGCTTTACAGGAGACAGAGACGATCAGTCTGGAACAGGCAGAGAGCCATCTGGATGTGAAACAGTTACAACTGGTACACAAACAGCTGCGCCTTGCAGGAAATCTTCAGAACAGGCAGGAGTATTTCCTGCCGATGTATCTGGGAGACCAGCTGGCAGGAGTGCATCTTACCCTACAGCAGGGAGCCGGAGAGACCTCGGCTGTGGATATCCGGGTAGATGCGGGAGACGAACAGTTGGAAGCGCATTTACAGGTCAACGGAGAACACATCGAAGGTTATCTCGTAGGAAATACCCCGGAAGAGGTTACGAAACTGGAAAAGACCTCCGATATATTCCTTGAATGGATTCAGACAGATACCTCTGCAGACTGGAAAGCGGAAAAGCTTTCTGTTGTCAGCTCCCGGGATATGACAAGGATGGCTGCCGGTGAGACGCAAAATGCAGAAACAATAGAGAGCCGGGCAGATGCGGCGCAACTGTACCGCCTGGCAAAAGGATTCCTGCAGGCTGTCGCAGACAGCAGCGGAAAGTAAGGAGTAACAACACATGAGAATTAATTACAATGTATCGGCAATGTTATCCAACAATGCCTTATCTACCAATGATGACCTGCTGTCCAAATCATTAGAGAGACTTTCTTCCGGATTAAAGATCAATCATGCAAAGGATAATCCGGCAGGACTGGCAATGTCCAAACGTATGAATGCCCAGATCGAGGGCCTGTCCGTGGCAAACCAGAATGCTAGCGACGGCGTATCCATTATCGAGATTGCAGATGGCGCCATGACCGAGATCAGTGAGATGCTGCAGCGAATCAATGAGCTCTCCGTCAAGGCTGCCAACGGTATAATGACGGATGATGACCGAGCTACCGTACAGGATGAAGTAAAGCAACTGAAAGAGGAAATCACCAGAATTTCTGACGTAACAGAGTTCAACGGACAGAAACTGCTGAATGGGGAGTACGATCTGAAGGGATATACCAACAAGCAGGAAGTTAAGGTGAACTACTATTCTACCGACGTGCCGGTAAAAGAATATACCATAAAGTCTATACCGCTGACAAAGGATGCGGACGGCAATATTGTGCTGGACGGAGATGTGACGTTCGGAGATGGTTTCCCGGATGCGAAGACACTGAAGACTGAACTGAAGGATGATCTTTTGACCATCACCGGAGAAAACGGATTTGAGATGCGCCTTGATGTGAGCGGAACTTTGAATGGAGCACAGACAGGAACAACGGTTCAGGATCTGAAGATCAATGCCACAGGTATCGGCGCTATGCGCTTACAGATCGGAGCTAATGAACATCAGGTGCTGGAAGTAAATATTCCTGCGGTTTCTTTACAGAATATGGGAATCGAGAATGTTGATGTCAGTACTGCAGAAGGTGCGGACGATGCCATTGATCGCGTAGACGGCGCCATCAAATATGTATCTTCCGTTCGAGGCAGACTGGGTGCATTCCAGAACCGTCTGGAATCTACGATCAACAGTCTGGATATTACCAGCGAAAATATGACTTCCGCATATTCCCGTATCATGGATGTAGATATGGCGGAAGAAATGACTTCTTATACGACTTATCAGATCTTGGCACAGGCAGGAACCTCCATGCTGGCACAGGCCAACGAGAGACCGTCTCAGGTACTGCAGTTGTTACAGTAGGAAAGTTCTGAATAAGAGGACATGGCAGAATGACAAAAGAATGCAAACAACAATTTACACTTCGGATCACACAGGCGAATTCCACGCAGTTGATCGTGATCCTGTATGAAATGACCTTACAATATCTGGCAGACGGAGAGCAGGCAGCAGATGATGCCGGACTGGCGGAAGCTGTTCATAGAGCCAGGGGATGTATCAAAGAGCTCCTGAACTCTCTGCACAGAGAATACAGCCCGGCAGGAGAGCTTTCCAGACTGTACCTGTTCTGCCTTCGCAGACTTGCTGTATGTGAAGTCCGCAGAGACCGCACAATATTGGAAGAGATTCGCAAAGTGATCGCACCTCTCTGCGATGCGTACAGGCAGATCCAGGATCAGGATACTTCCGGCCCGGTGATGAACAATTCTCAGACAGTATATGCCGGACTGACTTACGGCAGGAACCAGTTAACCGAAAACATGGCTGACCAGGGCACGAATCGGGGAATGTTGGTATAGATTTTTTTCCTGATCCGCCGGCTGCAGAGCGGCCAGCTCTGTGAGATGCTGATACCTTTTTTGTAACGCATTGATTTCATAAATATAACTGTCAATGAGATCACTTTCCAAAGCATTATCGAAACCCGCATAGGCGATTTCCAACGCCTGGCGGGTTTTTCTTATGGATTCTTTCAGATCTATGGGAGAGAAATCCTCTTCAATGATTTCCGGGGAGGCATCTGCCTGACTAAAAAAGATTTTCATAACATTAACCGTCCTTTCTGCTAACAGTATAGGAACAAAAAAGGAAAAATATACCTGACATGGAGGAAAACGGAAGACATTTTTACACGGAAAGAGGAATAGATTAGGATAAAGAATTGTCGGGAATGCGAGAACAACAGTGGAACATCCGGAAAATTTATTATGGCTGATAGCAGTGGCGGCATTATTGCTGCTCATAAGCTTTTTGGGGAAAAAGGCAGAGTGGCTCCTCAATTTTGCATTGCGGGGCATTATGGGAACCATTGCCATTTATTTTATTAATATGGGTGTGACTTTCCTTGGATTTACTTCAGTGGTTGGAATCAATGCAGTAAGTATTTTGACAACGGGAATCCTTGGAATTCCGGGCATTGTGATGCTGTACGGGCTAAGTATTTATGAAATATTATAAAAAGGTGTTTTGACATACGGAAAGCGTGTAAAATAGCGTATTTCAGGATGACTGAAAATATGAAAAACAATTCTGTTTGTTAAAATGTACTAAAGTTTATCTTTTTACGAAAAAGGTATTGCCAGACGGAAAGTGAGCATTTATAATTCATCTTACAACCAATCGCGATGGTTGTTCAGAGCATCTTATAAGATCTTTTAGAATTTCTATTTTGGGATAGATTCATCCCGCATTACCAGAAGACTGATTTTGAATAGTTGGGAGGAAGGTGACGACAGGACTATACGCAGGAAAATAATGTGAAATCAGGAGAAGGAGATGAGATATTTGGGGTATTATGTATACTTTTGGCAATAGCTTGCTGTTTTGATTACAAAACGCACAGGATACCCAATTGGCTGATCGTATGCTGCATGTTTGCAGGCCTGGGGTATCGGTTGATCAGCGGCGGGCACAAAGGCGTTTTGGAATATCTGGCAAGTGCATTACTGACAACGATATTACTTTATTTTGTTTTTTGGATCGGAGCCATAGGAGCCGGTGATGTTAAGATGTTGGGAGTCTGTGCCGGTTTTTTTCCCTGGAATAAAGTACTTTATTTTCTGTTTTTCGCGCTCATGATTGCAGCAGTAATTGCACTTTTCAAAATGTATCTGGAACGCAATATGAAAGACCGTTTGTACTATTTGGGAGAGTACTTATGGGACGTATTCCGGTGTGGAAGATGGAAACTTTATTTTGCCGGAGAACGGGAAGGTGCCGGAGCAGGGATTTGCATGGCGGGA
>OHPT01001169.1_pt1 | contig 8991 bp, 8 predicted proteins | sample 1577831 | NCBI WGS metagenome assembly OHPT01 (sample SAMEA3879530, study PRJEB24766) | human gut metagenome | biome: human-associated habitat; feature: feces | place: USA | collected 1985/1987 | reverse complement strand
AACGTGATGACTGGAATGTAAGCTATGAATTGGGTGATACTTGGAAAAATGCACGGAAAATAAAGTTGAAAAATAGTTCTTTGTTCAAGATTGATGTATTGGTATATCCTCAATTAGCTTTCAAGAATCTGGTGATTACACAGATTTACCAGGTCTTGTTTGATTTGAGTCCTGCGATAGAAGTTTCGTTATGGAAAGGTATGAAATTAACGGCACAGTTGAAAATACCGGTTTATAATGATGGGTATGGAAGGTTTGAAGATAAAGTTCATCCAGGACATATTACAATTTCACAGCGTTTTAGATTACCGTATAATGTGTTTGGTAAAGTGACTGTGGGATGTTTTAGTGCTGACCAATATGGAGTGGACGCCGAATTTTATCGCCCTTTTAAGGATGAACGCTTTTCCTTAATGGCTCGGATTGGGTATACAGGAATGGGATATTGGAGCGGATTTCGCTATGTATATGATCCTTCGACAGCACTTGTTACTTGGTCTTTGGGCGGTAGCTTTTATTGGCCGCAATTTAACACTCAGTTTAATCTGAAAGCAGAACAGTATTTATTGAAGGAGAAAGGTGTTAAATTTGAAATGATTCGCCATTTTCGCTATTGTTCGATTGGTTTCTATGCAATGAAAGCAGAACATGCAAAGATGAATGGAGGCTTCCGATTTCAAGTGGCATTACCTCCTTATAAATATAAAAGGAAAGGATATATACCTCGTGTGAATACCTCTGCTAATATGGGCATTGTTTATAATGCAGGTAATGAAAGGTACTATTATAGACAGTATAAAGCGGAAGTTAGTGACAATATAATGGAAGAAAATAGTTTTAACCCATATTTTATTAAGTCAGAATTGTTAAATTTTTAATTAATTAATTGAGATGAAAAAGATTAAATTCTTAAACGGCATAAGTGCAGTATTTGCGTTAGCCGTAGTAGCTTTAGCTACAACTTTAACTTCTTGTGAGAAGGAAGAGTTCAACGTTAATGTAACTCCTACTAATGCACAAGCTGTTATTAGTCCGATTGTGCTTGCTATAGAGGATGGTGTTACTACAGATGTAACTGGCCAAGCCACTATCGCACCTGCAGAGTTGACATTTACTGGTAATCCTACTCTGGCTACTAAGAGTGTTGATGTTACAGCTTCTTATAATGGTTTGAGTGCAACTGTTACAGTTAAGGTTCCTGCTTTGCAAGCTGGGCAATTTGCTACTCTGACTCCGACTATCATTCTTCAGGAAGAAGATGCTGAGACTAAGATTGTAGCAGAATCTACAAAACTTGAACCAGTAACGGATCCTAAAGTTAAGACTTGGGATAACTACGAGCTTTATTGGTTTGACATTCCATCATTCCCTTATGTAGTAAAAGAAGGTGCAAAAGTAGGTGCAAAGAAAATCAATACAACTGATCTTATTGAACGCGCAGCTATTGAATCTTTCTTTAACACGCTTGAGAATACATATGAGGAAACGACAGTAACAACACCGGAGAATAAGTATAAAGTTTATGCTAACTCTAGAACAACTGCATCTATTACTTATACTGTTGTAACAACTGAATATAAAGTAGTGAAGAAGGCTGTAACAAAAGCTGAAACAGAGCCTTTAGCTTCTATTGAAGTAGATGATTATACAACTTCTACACTGTTTGTTCTTGAAAATCAAGATATTCCTGGTCACGGTCATAGCCACGGTCATGGTCATGGTCATGGTGAAGGCAATGCCGGTGGTGGTGTTGGTGAACTTGATTAATAGAAGTTTTAGTTGTTATTTATCTTAAACTCAAGAGAAAATGAAAAGTAAATTAATGATAGCCTCCTTACTATTGGCAGGCGCTTGTGCAGCAAATCTGAATGCACAGGAAAAAACGAACTACTACACTCCGAAATGGAGCGATAATATTTTTGTCAGTGTAGGTGGTGGTATCCACGCCATCAACAATGACGGTTTCAATAAGATTGCTCCGCATTTCAGCGTGTCAGTTGGTAAGCTGATTACTCCGACTTGGGGGGTACGTGCTCAGGTAAACGGTATTACTCAGCATTTGCGTTTGGATGATGCATACTGGGAACACAACAAGACTTATGTAGGTGGTAACATTGATGCAATGATCAATCTTTCTACATTGTTCGCAGGCGTTAATCCTAACCGTTTCTTTGAAGTTTATGGATTCTTGGGTCCTCAAGTAACTGTTGCAAAGTCAGCAAATGTGCTGATTCAAAACGATGGAACAATGATTCCTGATGGAGATGAAAAGGCTAGAGCACGTGTAGGCGCTTCTGCCGGTTTGGGCTTGAAGTTCAATATCAACACCAAGTGGACCATTGACGTAGAAGCTCGCGGTGCCATCGCTCCGTCCATTTTCGGTAATATCAGCAGCCATCGCAAGGCTGAAGGTACAGGTATGCTGACCGCAGGTGTTAGCTACATCTTCGGCGGTAAGAAGTTTATTCCGGTTTCTAAGATTGACGAAGACGCAGTCAATGCGGAAATCAACAGATATAGAAGTGAACTGGCTCAGGCTCAGGCTGACCTGGCTAACTGCAAGAATGCACTGGCCAACGCTAAACCTGAAGTTAAGGAAGTGACCAAGGAAGTTGAAGTTGCCGGTCCGCGTGCCATCTTCTTCAAGATTGGCAGCGCCCGTCTGGACGACTATGGCAAGGTTAACATCGAACTGGCTGCCAAGATTCTGAAGGCTAATCCGGACAAGAAGTACAAAGTTGCAGGTTATGCAGACAAGGCTACCGGTAGCGCTTCTTGGAACCAGAAGCTGTCCGAAAAGCGTGCCCAGGTTGTTTACGACGCTTTGATTGCTCAGGGTGTTGACAAGGACCAGCTTGAACTCGTAGGATTCGGTGGTACTGAAAACATGTTCGGTAAGAACTTCCTGAACCGCGTAGTTATCCTGGAATAATACACTCCAAGTGACAAATAGACTCTAAAAATGAAGGCGTCTGGGACTCAGACGCCTTTTTTTGGTACTATGTCCGATGTATGTTATAAAGCAACCCATTTTTTATCAGCGACTGAATTTATATGTGATGATGAAGTTTAAGCTATTCTTTATTGTTCTGTTTTGCAGCCTTTCCCTTTCGGCCTTTTCCCAGTTGACGTATGGTACAACCGGGCTGTTGCATGCGCCCTCTGCGGAGATGCAGCGCGACAAGACTTTCATGGTCGGCGGCAACTTCCTGAACAAGGAGCTCACACCGCCCACCTGGTACTATCATACCTACAACTACTTCCTGAACGTCACCATCTTCCCCTTTCTGGAAGTGGCCTACACGTGTACGCTCTTCAAGGCGGAGGCGTTGGGATTGAAGCCATACGGGTACAGCGGATTCACGAACCAGGACCGCTACTTTTCCGCCCGTCTGCGTGTGTTGAAGGAGGGGCAGTTCTGGAAATACATGCCGGCTGTCGTGCTGGGGACGTCCGACCCGTTCACTTCTTCCGGCGGCGGCCAGGTAGGTACCACGGAAGGTAACGGCTATTACAGCCGTTTCTATATTGCCGCCTCCAAGCATATACCCGTTGTGGGTAAGGAGGAGATCGGTGTCCATCTTTCCTACCTTTACAACAACCGCAAGGAGTACAAACTGAATGGCTTTGCACTGGGTGTCACCTACAATCCCTCCTTCCATCCGCAGTTGAGGGTGATAGCGGAGTACGACTCCAAGGACTTTGCTTTGGGAGCCACTTATCTGCTGTTCAAGCATCTGCATGTGCAGGTCGAAATGCAGAGGATGAAATATTTCACGGGAGGGCTGACATACAAAATTCATTTGAAATAAGAAGTAAGTCAAAGTCTCGTTGACTCCATAAAAAAAGCAGCTAAAGTATGACATCAACTTTAACTGCTTTTATTCTAATAGACCAATTTTACATTGTCAATCCATAGCGAATTGCCAGGAGAACCTATATAAGCACCACCATGACTAGAGGTGAATTGCAACAGCAAATGAGTGGGCACATCGTCCTTCGTCCCCCAGGCAACCTCCTTAATAGGCACACTCTCTCCTTTACTGTTAACTGTATAGCGTTCTTCAACCTGAAGACGCATCATGTGGGCCTTGTATGCAGGGTCACCGGTGATATCACCGTACATGATGGAATAAGTGGCATTATTATGCCAATCGGTAGTAGTATAATATCGTACGACCATCGTTCCTACACGCTTGGCATAGATATTCCCCTTCTCATCTTCCCAACGCTTTTGCAGAAACAGATTCACTTCCGGGAAGTCCTTTCCCTCAACATCTGTGATACGGCTAAAGCCCGTTGCACGGATACGCTTCTCGCGGTCGGACATCTTTACTTTATAATCAAACTGTATGGCGATAGGTTTCTTTGTGAACGGTATGCCGGAATTCAGCATTTTCTGCGGATTTTTAGTCCCCTTGATAGGTTCGTGCACCTCACCCAGAAACATAGAGCCGGCAGCCAGCACCGTGATATCCACTATTCCAAAAACTTTCACACTCTCCATACGGGTGTCCATACGGGCGCAGAAACCATTCCCTCTCTTTTCCGGGAAAACAGAAGTATTAGTTTTCGTGATACCGGCTACCCGCGCCATCACATTGGATGTCGCCCACGGCGAACCTCCCATATTCTTGTATGCCTTGGTTTCAGTGATAGTAGCAGTAGGCCCGATGGCATACACATTCTTCGTGGCACCGCCGATAATACCGGATTCCTTGATTTGGCGGTCAATCCATTGATCCATATTTCCGAAAGGAATCATCTCTACCTCGTGCTGCTGCGCAGAAACGACTCCGCAACAAAGCATGGCAGACAGCACTCCCAACATACGAATTTTCTTTTGAATCATTTCTCTCATTGATAATTGACAATCATTATAAATCGTACTTCCACTGTTCCAGCGCAAAATTCCAGTTATCCTGAACCAACTGCACTGTACGCTCATCATACTTGTATTTATTCTTCTTATATCCTTTCTTTCCACCTACATACTTCTCAATATCGACACGCGCCTCTACAAAGCCCGGAATGGACAAAGCCTTGTAGATATATTCAGTCATTCCCATTGCATCCGCTTCGAAGTCCTCAAACTTCACCTCTATCAAGTTTCCTTCAGGAATGCATGCCTTGTCCGCTTCGTACTTATGATACAGTTTGGCATAAATGGACAAAATATTCTTCTCAAGCTCCTCATGACTGATATCCTGCAGTTTCAACGGCTGAATGGTGTTAGTAAAGAAACTACGTGTGCTTTCGAAAACAGTATAAGGATTACGCATCAGATAGATAAACTTGGCATTGGGGAACATCTTGACAAGCTCTTTCACACGTCCCGTATGAGGCGGATTCTTACTAAGAAACTGGGTTCCGTTCGTATTCCAAAGAGAAATCTTTATCAGTTTGACGAAAGTCTCCTCAAATACTTTCAGCTCTTTCTCTGTGATGTCATCAAACAGCAGGTATTTATCGGCATACTCTTGCTGATATTCGGGCAGGAACCAGAAATTATAATAGGTGTAGGGCATCATATTTGCCAAAGCAAACTCCTCTTCTTGCGGAAGGTCAACGGCAAGTTCCATATTGTCCGTGGGACGTTTGTCCGGCATCAACCAACTCATGTTCTTCTTGAAGAAAGGCTGCCCCCACATCATAAGATGCGGAAATACAGTCTGGTATGTCGTGTTGTAGCCGAAATGCTTGTCGCAGGAGAAAACATTATGCACAAACGTAGTCCCGCTACGCCAGTGTCCCAAAATGAATACCGGATCATGCTCCAAGGGCTTATCTGCCAGGAGCTTTTCATAGCGTCTGTCCTGCAGAGGAGCCAAAGTGGACAGCAGGCGGCAGACGGCTTTTGTCAGCCGATACTTGCCTTTGTAGGCAGCACCGATGTCACGACCGCCCGTTATATCCTTGAATGTTTTCCAATCCGCACCTACCAGGGTGTTTATCGGAAGCTTATTGAATTCTAACAATCCCATTATTATCTTTATATTAATATGTTATGGTTTTCTTCCGGTGATACCGAGAGAGAACTGCAATACTTATAAAGAAGTACTGCGCTCTATCCGTACAGCCACGCCCTGGCGTTCCAGCTCTTTCACAGCCTTTTCTATAGCTTCGTAATGTTCGGGAGCTATACCCAGCTTAGGCAAATTCAGTATAGGCAGGTCCTCAGCTAAGTGCATGTCCTTATCCTCCACCCTATCGATAATCATACCTACAGCACTGGTATTGTTGGTTATCGGGTCTATCAAGATAAACGAACCGGTAGCCTTATTCTGCCGATAAGGGTCAAAGAAAAGCTCTTTGGCAGTGGTCAGCACCACGCGCGCAATCTGATTGAGCTGCATCGACAATGTTTCCTTGCTCAACTTTCCGTTGTCAATGGAAAGATGCTCCATCGTATTGACATCCACTTTATACTTGATGCTGTCGATGCGGGTGCGGCTTATATTGGTGGTCTGTTTGATGAAGAATGATTTGTTGATATCCATCGGCTCTTCATCCATCCAAACCAGCATCGTTTCAAAATTGCGGTCCATGACGGGCAGGTTATCCGGATGTACCAGCATTTCCCCTCTCGACACATCTATTTCGTCCTCCAAAGTCAAGGTGACGGACTGGGGCGGAAAGGCGTAATCCAATTCGCCGTCGTATGTAACTATACTCTTGATATGCGACTTCTTACCGGAAGGCAATGCCATCACTTCATCTCCCTTACGAATAATACCCGAAGCCACCTTACCGCAAAAACCACGGAAATCGAGATTGGGACGCAAGACGTATTGAACCGGGAAACGAAAATCCTTCAAATTATGGTCGTTGTCAATATGTACCGTCTCCAGAAAGTCAAGAAGTGAAATACCCTCATACCAAGGAGTACGTTCCGATTTCTCCACCACATTGTCGCCATCCAAAGCTGACAGCGGAATGCAGTTTACGTCAGGAATACCCAATGGAGCTATAAACTTCCGATATTCATCGACTATCTCATTAAAACGTTCTTCGGAAAAATCCACCAGGTCCATCTTATTGACAGCAAGCACCACATGCTTGATGCCAAGCAACGACACCAGAAAAGTATGCCGGCGCGTCTGCGTAATGACACCCATACGTGCATCCACCAGAATAATTGCCAAGTTAGCTGTAGAGCCCCCGGTAATCATGTTGCGTGTGTACTGCTCGTGTCCCGGAGTATCGGCAATGATAAACTTACGGTTGTTGGTCGAGAAGTAGCGGTATGCCACGTCGATGGTGATGCCTTGTTCGCGCTCTGCCTTCAAGCCGTCCAGCAAAAGGGCGTAGTCAATGTGGTCGCCGGCATTTCCCATGCGCTTGCTGTCGCGTTCCAGTGCGTCCAGCTGATCCTCATATAGTTTCTTGCTGTCGAACAACAGACGGCCTATCAATGTGGATTTTCCGTCATCCACACTACCGCAGGTGATAAATTTAAGTAAACCTTTCATCAGAAGTAACCCTCCCTTTTTCTGCGTTCCATACTGCCCTGTGCCTCGTTGTCAATTACTCTGGAGGTACGCTCCGAAGAAACGGAGCTGAGGGTTTCGTCAATAATTTCATCAAGAGTTGTTGCAGTTGACTCTATGCCGCCTGTAAGAGGATAACAGCCGAGTGTTCTGAAACGAACCGATTTCAATTCGGGTACTTCGCCCTCTTTGAGCGGAAAACGATCGTCATCAACCATAATAATGTTACCATCACGGTAAACAACAGGTCTTTTTGCCGCAAAGTAAAGCGGAACGATGTCAATTTTTTCTCTCTGAATATACTGCCATATGTCCTTTTCTGTCCAGTTGGAAATTGGGAACACACGAATGCTTTCGCCCTTATTGATTTTTGTGTTGTAAAGCTTCCACATCTCGGGGCGCTGGTTCTTAGGATCCCATGCCTGTGCTTTATTTCTGAAAGAGAAAATTCTTTCCTTGGCTCTTGACTTTTCCTCATCTCGTCTGCCGCCGCCGAATGCCGCAGTAAATCCGTATTTGTTGAGAGCCTGTTTGAGAGCCTGTGTTTTCATAATATCTGTGTAAGCCGCACCGTGATCAAACGGGTTGATGCCTTTGTTAACACCTTCTTCATTGGTGTAAACGAGCATTTCAATTCCGAGCTTTTTTGCTGTGTCATCACGGAATTTTATCATATCCCTGAACTTCCATGTTGTGTCAATGTGGAGGAACGGGAACGGCGGTTTTTCGGGATAAAACGCCTTCATTGCAAGGTGGAGCATAACCGAGCTGTCCTTGCCTATTGAGTAGAGCATAACAGGCTTTTCGCACTCTGCCGCAACTTCTCTGATTATGTATATAGCTTCTGTTTCAAGCTCATCTAAATGTGAAAGCTGACTCATACCTTATCTCCTTTTCACGGAAATACTTACAAAGTGTTTCCTTAGTATTTGTTTGATTCTTTTTGATTTATATCAATCTTAATGACCTCGCCATGCGGTTTTTCAATTAACCACGAGAGGATATCTCCGTTCTTTTCGGTGTGAACCTTACTGCCCATACCGCCGATATCTGAACCGAGGAAAAAGCTGATTGCATATGCGGGACATTCTTTTATGCAGGAGGTGCAGCCCCAGCAATCCTTGGGATATTTGATGTACGCTTTGCCGTTTTCGTCAGTCTTGATAAGACTTCCGGGGCAGACATTGCGACACCTTTTGCAGCCTATGCACTTGGACTTGTCAATTACTATGCTCATACTTTTCACCTCCCGTTACAAGGTCACGAATAATAATTTTTATCTCGCCGTTTTCAAGACGGGAATTAACATATTTGTTAAAGTTCCTGTCGTCCTTTTCGGGATAGTCAAGGTTTTCGGCAAAGCTGTGCCAGCGTGTTTCCTTTCTCGCTCTGAGGTGAGCAATTACGCTTTTGCAGACCGTAAGCCTTTCTTTAAGCTCGCAGATATACATAAGCTCCTGAAAATCTTCTGCGTATAGGTCATCTGTGAGCGTTTCAAGCT
>OHPT01001161.1_pt1 | contig 9048 bp, 5 predicted proteins | sample 1577831 | NCBI WGS metagenome assembly OHPT01 (sample SAMEA3879530, study PRJEB24766) | human gut metagenome | biome: human-associated habitat; feature: feces | place: USA | collected 1985/1987 | reverse complement strand
AAAATTAAGTGAAAAAAACGAAAAAGAATATGTGTTTCCCCTTGCATAATTTATGGGATTAGTATAAAATGTACGTATAAGTGGTAGAAAGTGGTGGAAAGTGGTGCTAAATGGGTGGCTGATGGCAGAAGTATCTGTGAAGCGTCATAGAGAATTATAAAGGGGAGATTTATAGTTCTCACGAAAGAAGGTGACGTTCGTATGTTCATGGGAGAGTATAGTCATACAATAGATGCAAAAGGAAGAATGATTATTCCGGCTAAGTTCAGAGAAGAGCTGGGAAAAGAATTCGTACTTACCAAAGGATTGGATGGCTGTTTATCCATTTATCCCAACAACGAATGGAAAGCCTTTGAGGAAAAGCTGGCCGAGCGGCCCTTTGCCCGCTGCAACAGCGGCTACCTTGTCAATCTGGCACAGGTGAAGAGCGTGCAGCAGGGGATGGTGCAGGTGGGACCCTACGAATTGCAGGTCAGCCGCCCCCGGCGGAAAGCCTTCCTCGCGGCGCTGGCCGACCACATCGGGGGTGAGGGCGCATGACGGCACTGCCCAACATCCCGCGCCTGTATACGGCGCTGGCCGAGTGTCTGGCCGTGGGCATCTACGCCCTGCCGCTGGGCATCCGCTTCGGCAAAACGGCCACCATCGCTGCCAGCGCGGCATGGGCGCTGGCCCTGAGTGCTTTTTTGCAGGCCACGGGCAGCGTTCCGCTGGCGTGGTGGATCCCCTGCATGGCGGCAGCTGTGGGGATACAGTATTTATACCTCTGGGTCACCCGCACCATCTCCCTGCTGGAAGCGGGCTATGTCTGCGCCCGGGCCTTCGTTCTGGCAGAGCTGGCGGCCAGCGCCGAGTGGCAGCTGCACTGCTTCCTCTGGCCTCAGCGCAGCGGGGCCGACGGCCTGTCACTGCTGCTTTTGGTGGTGGTCTACGGCGGCGTTTTCGGCTGCATCTGGGTGCTGGAGCATAAGCACAAAAGTCCCAAGGGCCATATCGTCATCAGCGGAAAAGCGGCCTTCGTGGCCGTCGTCATGGCGGCGATGGTCTTCGCGGTGAGCAACCTGCTGTTCTTGGGCGACCGCGAGGTGGACATGAGCGTCTACTACATCCGCACGCTGGTGGACATCTGCGGCGTGCTCATCCTGACGGTCCAGCACGAACAGCTGCGGGAGGCGGCGCTCCACAGCGAGCTTGCCGCCATGGACGAGGTGCTCCACCGCCAGTACGAGCAGTACAAGCGGAGCAAGGAGGGCATCCGGCTCATCAACAGCCGCTATCACGAGCTGAAGATTCAAATCGCGGACATCCGCGCCGAGCGCGACCGGGCCAAGCAGGACGCGGCTCTGGCCCGGATGGAGAGCGGCCTCCGGCAGTATGAGGCCGAGAACAAGACTGGCAACCCGGTATTGGATACCCTATTGACCGCCAAAAGCATGGACTGCCAGCAGCGCGGCATCAACATGACCAGCGTGGCCGACGGCAGCCAGCTGGGCTTTCTGAGCACGCGGGAGCTGTGTACCCTCGTGGGCGCGCCGCTGGACAACGCCATCGAGAGCGTGCTGGCCGAGCCCGACCCCGAAAAGCGTCTGCTGCGGGTGGCCATCTATAACCAGAGCGGCTGCGTGATGCTCCGCTTCGAGAATTACTGCGCCCAGCCCGTGGAGATGGGCGCGGACGGTCTGCCCGTCCACAACGCCCACGGCGGCTACGACCTGCAGGGCGTACGTGCGGCCGCCCAGCGCCACGACGGCACCATGACTCTTCATTGGGCCGACGGCTGGTTCACCCTGCGGATCTTGCTGCCGGTCCCATCGTGAGAAACCTCTCCGTCATCGCGTAGCGATGACGGAGAGGTTTTGTTATTCTGCACAATAAAACCGTTCTCGAAATTGTGGATTAGCACAATAAAATTTGAAACCAAATTGAAACTTCTGCAAAATATGCCTCCAAAATGACAGATTGTGAAGATGTTTGTGAATTTTCTTTGAATCCATTTATAATAGAGGCAACGCTCCGGGAGCTGTACCCGGAAAATATGGATTCAGAATAAGGAGGAAGAAAATTATGTTGTCCATCAATATGGATGATGTAATGCAGGTAGTTTCGAACATTCAGAACTATCTGATTGCATTCGGCGTCGTCCTCGTACTCGCGCTCCTCGTGATGTTTGCGGTGCGGAAGATGCCCAAAGCGAAAAAGAAGATGATTCGTGCGCAGTCCGGCCTCGCCATTCTGCTGGCGCTGGCGATTGTCGTCAACCTCATCTGCACCGGCCCCATGTCCACCATGCTGGACCTGGTCTCCGGCGAAGGTTCCATCAGTGAGGAGACTTCCGCAGAGGCCACCGAGCTGGTCAATGAGATCACCCAGGAAGGCATCGTTCTGGCTCAGAACGATGACAACATCCTGCCTGTGGCTTCCGGTTCCAAGCTGAACGTCTTCGGCTGGGCTTCCACCAGCCCCTGCTACGGCGGCACCGGTTCCGGCGCTCTGAACGACGCTTACCCTGTCACCGACCTGCTCACCGGTCTGCATGATGCAGGCATCGAGACCAACGACGAGCTGAGCAAGTTCTACACCGATTACTGCTCCACCCGCCCCAGCGTCGGCATGGCACAGCAGGACTGGACCCTGCCCGAGCCGAATGTCAGCCTGTACACCGACGAGATGATGGCAAACGCCAAGGCATATTCTGACACCGCTATGGTCGTCATCACCCGCGTCGGCGGCGAGGGCGCAGACCTTCCCACCGATATGTCTGCTGTCGTGGACGGCAGCTGGGTCCGCCGTGTGGCAGATTACCGTGGTTCTCAGCGCGGCGCCGGCTACTACAACGGCACTTACGATGACACCCTGAACGAGGGCAATGACTGGGATAAGGGCGACCACTTCCTGCAGCTGTCCAACCGCGAGGAAGAGCTCATCGACCTCGTCACTTCCAACTTCGACAACGTCATCGTCGTTTACAACGGCGCAAACGCTTTCGAGATGGACTGGGTCAAGAACTACCCCCAGATCAAGGGCGTCCTGCTCTGCCCCGGCACCGGTCAGTCCGGCTTTGAGGGCTTTGGCCGCGTGGTCGCCGGTGAGGTCAACCCCTCCGGCCGTACCGCTGACACCTATGCTGCTGACCTGACCGCTTCTCCGTGGTGGAACAACTTCGGTGACTTCAAGTACACCAACGCCACCGAGCTGGATTCCGATTCCAGCTCCTTCGACCCCGCAGGCGCTACTGCATCCTTCGTCAACTACGCTGAGGGCATCTATGTCGGCTACAAGTTCTATGAGACTGCTGCCGATGAAGGCCTCATCGACTACGACAAGGAAGTTGTCTATCCCTTTGGCTACGGCCTGAGCTACACCACCTTCACCCAGAAGATGAGCGACATCACCAGCGACGGCAGCAGCCTGAAGTTCTCTGTCACCGTCACCAATACCGGCTCTGCTGCCGGCAAGGATGTCGTGGAGATCTATAATGATCCTCCGTACACCAACGGCGGCATTGAAAAGGCCTCCGCAAACCTGCTGGACTTCGCCAAGACCAGCGAGCTTGCCCCCGGCGAGAGCGAGACCATCGACTTCACCATCCCGGTCGAGGATCTGGCTTCCTACGATTACAAGAACAACGGCTGCTATGTGCTGGAGGCTGGCGATTACATCATCAGCACCAACTCTGACTCCCACAATGTTCTGGATTCCAAGACCTACACTGTCGCCTCCGACATCGTTTACAACGAGTCCAACAAGCGCGAGAGCGACGCTGTTGCAGCGACCAATCAGTTCGATTTCGCAGAGGGCGAGATCACCTATCTGTCCCGTGCGGACGGTTTTGCAAACTATGCTGAGGCCACTGCCGCTCCTGCTGATTACAACATGAGCGATGAGGTCAAGGCTGTCTTCGACAACGCACACACCTACACTGAGGTCAACTACGAGAAGGACGATGACCCCAACGCAGAGGACATCACCACCGGCGCAAAGAACGGCCTCAAGCTGGCTGACCTGCGCGGCGTGGATTACAACGATTCCAAGTGGGATGACCTGCTGGATGAGATGAGCATCGACGACCTGCAGCAGACCATCGGCTTCGGCGGCTATCAGACTGCAGCTGTGGACAGCATCGGCAAGGTGCGCACCAACGACTGTGACGGCCCTGCGTCCATCAACAACAACTTCACCGGCGTCGGCTCTGTCGGTTTCCCGGCTGCTACCCTCATCGGCATGACTTGGAGCAAAGATCTGGCACACGACTTCGGCGACAGCATCGGCAAGATGGCCAACGAGATGAACACGTCCGGCTGGTATGGCCCGGCAATGAACATCCACCGCACCGCTTTTGCAGGCCGTAACTTCGAGTACTACTCGGAGGACGGTGTCCTGTCCGGTGCTATGGCCGCAAACGCCATCGCAGGCGCACAGGAGCACGGCGTCTACGCTTACATGAAGCACTTCGCCCTGAACGATCAGGAAGGCAACCGTACTTCTATGCTGGCTACCTGGTCCAACGAGCAGGCTATCCGCGAGATCTACCTCAAGCCCTTCGAGATGTCTGTCAAGGATGCTGACTGCCACGCTGTCATGTCTTCCTTCAACTACATCGGCAGCCGCTGGGCTGGCGGCTGCAAGGAGCTGCTGCAGAACGTCCTGCGCGGTGAGTGGGGCTTCCTCGGCTTCGTCGAGACAGACTACTTCGGTGTCTACGGCTACATGACCGCTGATCAGGGCGTCCGCAACGGCAGCGATCTGATGCTCTGCACCACCGGCAATGACTTCAACAAGATGACTGTTCTGACCAACAGCAGCAAGCAGGCAATGCGCACCTCTGCCAAGAACATCCTCTACACCGTGGTCAACAGCCGCGCTTATGAGGCTGAGAACCTGAACCCCGGCATGGCAAAGTGGAAGGTCATCCTGATCGGCGCTGACGTCGTAGCCGCGCTGCTCATCGTTGGCCTGGAGTACACCGCCATCAAGAACTACAAGAAGCGCAAGGAAGAAGAGGAAGAAGTCTAAACCGGACCCTCTCTCCATGCAGCACCTGAACTGAACCAACGGCAAAGGCCCGCTGCACCAGACAGCGGGCCTTTGCCCTGCTCAGGATAAAATGAGGAAAATGCGATGAAGCATACCGACATCATCCAGAAACTGAACTTAGAGCAAAAATGCGCCCTGCTCTCAGGCGAGACTGTCTTTACCACCCGCGCTCTGCCGGGCAAGGGCATCCCGGCCATCACCCTTTCGGACGGCCCCAACGGTGTCCGCAAGCAGGCCGGCGCCGCCGACCATCTGGGCCTCAACCCCAGCGTTCCGGCAACCTGTTTCCCGACCTCTTCCGCCACTGCGTGCAGCTGGGATGAGAAGCTGGGCGAAGCCGTGGGCGAGGCACTGGGCGAGGAAGCCGCCGCACAGGAAGTGGCTGTCCTGCTCGGCCCCGGCCTGAACATCCAGCGCAGCCCCCTCTGCGGCCGCGACTTCGAGTATTTCTCGGAAGACCCCATCCTCGCGGGCAGGATGGCCGCCGCCTATGTGCGCGGCATCCAGAAAAACGGCATCTCTGCCTGCCCCAAGCACTTTGCGGTCAACAGTCAGGAGCTGCGCCGCATGGCCAGCGACTCGGTGCTCGATGAGCGCACCCTGCGGGAGCTGTATCTGACCGGTTTCGAGATCGTGGTGAAAGAGGCAAAGCCCAAGACCATCATGACCTCCTACAACCTCATCAACGGCACCTACGCCAACGAGAATGCCCACCTGCTGCAGGACATTCTGCGGAAGGACTGGGGCTTCGACGGGGCCGTCGTCACCGACTGGGGCGGCTCCAATGACCACGCCCTCGGCGTGAAGAACGGCTCCACCCTCGAAATGCCCTGTCCCGGCGGAGACTCCATCCGGGAGCTGATGAAGGCCGTACAGGACGGCAAAATTTCCGAGGCCGACGTGGACGCCCGCCTCGACGAGATGCTGGAACTGGTGCTCTCCACCCACGCTGCGGTGGAAAAAGCGCCCCGCACCTTCGACGCTGCCGCGCACCATAAGCTTGCCCGCCGCGCGGCCGCAGAGAGCATCGTCCTGCTCAGGAACGAGGGCGGAATCCTGCCGCTCAAGCCCAATGAGAAGCTGGCCGTCATCGGCGACTTTGCCGAGACGCCCCGCTATCAGGGCGCAGGCTCCAGCGCCGTCAACGCCCTGCAGGTGGACACCCTGCTGGACAGCATCAAGGCCGACGACAGCGGCATCACCTTCGTGGGCTATGCCTCCGGTTTCGAGCGTCAGGGTGCAGCTGACGCCGAGAAGCTGGAAGAGGCTGTGGCCCTCGCAAAGAAGGCTGACACCGTTCTGCTCTGCCTCGGCCTCGATGAGCTGCGGGAGAGCGAAGGCCTCGACCGCTCTGACATGAAGCTGGCCGAGAACCAGCAGCAGCTTCTGGCCGCTGTGGCTGCCGTTAACCCGAACGTCGTCGTTCTGCTGAGCGCCGGTGCGCCGGTAGAGACGCCGTGGGTCGGCCAGTGCAGGGCGCTGGTCTACGGCGCACTGGGCGGACAGGCAGGCGCCGGTGCGGCCGCAGACATCCTCACCGGCAAGCTCTGCCCCTGCGGCAAGCTGTCCCAGACCTGGGCGCAGGCTCACGACGATACCCCCGCCAAGGCGAACTTCGGCGGCGAGGGCCGGAACGTGGAGTACCGCGAGGGCCTGTATGTGGGCTACCGGTACTATCAGACCGCCGGTGTGCCGGTGGCGTTCCCCTTCGGCTACGGCCTGAGCTACACCACCTTCGAGTACAGTGATTTGAAGGCAGACGAGAAGGATGTGACCCTCACCGTCACCAACACTGGCAGCTGTGCCGGTGCCGAGATCGTTCAGCTCTACGTCGCAAAGCAGGACGCAAAAATCTTCCGTCCGGTGCAGGAGCTGAAGGGCTTTGCAAAGGTCTTCCTCGCCCCCGGCGAGAGCAGGACGGTGAGCATCGCTCTGGACGACAAGGCGTTCCGCTACTGGAACGTCAAGACTGACCGCTGGGAAGTCGAAGGCGGAAGCTATCAGCTCCGCGTGGGTGCATCCAGCGCGGACATCCGGCTGACAGCGGAAGTCTCCGTCAAGGGGACCGACGCTCCCGACCCCTACGAGGGTCTCGACCTGCTCCACTACGTCTCCGGCCAGATCGCCTATGTGACCGACGCCGAGTTCGAGGCTCTGCTGGGCCACCCTGTGCCGGAGGATGTCGTCCGCATCGACCGGAACATGACGCTGGGCGAGATGGACCATGGCCGCAGTCCGCTGGGCTGGGTGGCACAGAAGGTGCTGCGCTACCGTCTGGACAGCAGCTTTGCAAAAGGCACCCCCGACCTGAACACCGTGTTCCAGTATAATATGCCGCTGCGCGCGCTGGCCAAGATGACCAACGGCATGGTGAGCATGGGCATGGTGGACGGCCTCGTCTGGGAGCTGAAAGGCTTCTGGCTCGTGGGCATCCTCCGGGTCATCTATGAGTTCGTCAAGAATCTCATCCTGAACAGCCAGATGGAAAACCGGCTCAAAAACAGCTGAAAGGAATAAGGTCATGAATTTCTGGAATAACTTTGCCGCAAAGCATCCGGCCGCGGCCAAATGGGTGCGGGAGGGTGGACTGTTCGTCATCGTGTCCAACCTCATCACCGTGTTCAAATATCTGCTTCTGCAGTTCCTGCCCAAGGCGTTTGCAAGCCTGCCGGTGGTGGACTTCGGCTGGCCGGGCATCGACATCACCCTGTTCGGCGAGACCTTCAAGTGGAACATCCTCGGCTACGACGCCGCCCACGGCGGCCTGCCCTACTTCTGCGCCTACATGGTGGCCATGGTCATCGGCGAGTGCATCAATTTTCCCATCCAGCGCAACTTTGTCTTCCGCAGCAAGGGCAACCTCGCCAAGCAGATCGGCTGGTATCTGCTGGCCTTCTGCCTCATCACCTGCATCGTCAACTCCATCAACTGCATCTGGGTGGCTGTGGCCGGTCTGCTGGTGCCTGATTTCATCTACAACATCGGCACCACGGTGCTCAACGGCGGCATTTCGATGGTCATCTTCTTCTTCGTGAACAAGATCATCTTCCCCGAAGGCGAAGCCGCAAAATAATCTGTCATCTTCTTTATTTTCATCATTTTCTTCATCCGAACCAACAGGCCGTCCTCTAGAGGAGGACGGCCTGTTGGCATATTGAGTGGTTTTGGACGCTGCAAAGGACGAAATTTCGGTCATAGGGTAAGAATCTGCCCAGGGGTCTTGCACTTTGATGCTTTACTGTGGTAAAATCATGCCATGCTTTTATCATAGAGGAAAAAGCACCAAAGGGGGAACGTGTATGAGTGAGATCTGTATCATCGTCACCATCGTCGTCTATCTTGCAGCCATGCTTCTGGTGGGTTTCGCCTACAGCAAGACCAACAACGACAGCGCCGACTTCTACCTCGGCGGCCGGAAGATGGGGCCGCTGGTCACGGCTATGAGCGCCGAGGCCAGCGATATGTCCAGCTGGCTGCTGATGGGTATGCCGGGTCTGGCCTATCTGACAGGCATTGCCTCGCCGGGCTGGACGGCCATCGGCCTTGCGCTGGGTACCTGGCTCAACTGGCTCATCGTGGCCCGGCGGCTCCGTCGCTATTCGGCCAACCTCGACGCCATCACGGTACCGCAGTTCTTGTCGCTTCGCTTCCATGACCAGCGCAACCTGCTGAACGCTCTGGGCGCGGTCATCATCATCGTCTTTTTCGTGCCGTATACGGCCTCGGGCTTTGCGGCCTGCGGCAAGCTGTTCCACAGCCTCTTCGGCGTAGATTACATGGCAGCAATGCTGGTGTCGGCCCTCGTCATCGTGGGCTATACCATCCTCGGCGGCTTCCGCGCCGTCACCACCACCGACCTTATCCAGTCGATGGTCATGTCGCTGGCCCTCATCGCGGTGCTGGGCTACGGCATCGTTGTGGCCGGCGGCTGGGGCGCTGTGGTGGAGAACGCCCAGAGCCTTTCCGGCTATCTGACCATGACGGCCAGCCACGACGCTGTGACTGGCGGGGCCG
>OHPT01001150.1_pt1 | contig 9089 bp, 6 predicted proteins | sample 1577831 | NCBI WGS metagenome assembly OHPT01 (sample SAMEA3879530, study PRJEB24766) | human gut metagenome | biome: human-associated habitat; feature: feces | place: USA | collected 1985/1987 | reverse complement strand
GTCTGGACGGCCACCGTCCCCGTATTCTGATTGGCAAAGATACCCGTGTTTCCGGCGATATGCTGGAATGCACCCTGGCTGCCGGTTTGTGCAGCGTTGGCGCAGACGTTGACCTGCTGGGTGTGATCCCCACCCCCGGCGTGGCCTATCTGGTGCGCAAGTACAACGCCGACGCCGGCGTGGTCATCTCGGCGTCTCACAACCCGATGGAATTCAACGGCATCAAAATCTTCGCCGGCACCGGCTACAAGCTGCCGGACGAGGTGGAGAACGAAATTGAAGCCTATATCGACAATAAGTGCGCGGGCCTCAAGCTGGCCACCGGCGACGATGTGGGCCGCGTGACCTACCGCACCGACGGCATCAAGGACTACGCCGACCACCTGTATGAGTCCATCAACGGCGACCTGTCCGGCCTGAACGTCTGCATCGACTGCGCCAACGGTGCCTCTGCAGCAGTAGCCCGGCAGCTGTTCCCCCGTCTGGGCGCAAAGTGTACCTTTATCGGCGTGGAGCCTGACGGCAAGAACATCAACGCCGGTGTGGGCAGCACCCATCTGGACAATCTGGAAAAGGCTGTCGTCGAGGGCGGCTTTGACTGCGGCATCGCCTTTGACGGCGACGCGGACCGCTGCCTCGCCTGCGACGAGAAGGGTCAGGAGATCGACGGCGACAAGGTCATCGCCCTGCTGGCCATGAACATGAAGGAAAAGGGTCGTCTGGACGGCAATACTGCGGTCGTCACCGTCATGTCCAACCTGGGCTTCATCAAGTTTATGGAGTGCCAGGGGATCCACACCGAGAAGACCGCCGTCGGTGACCGCTATGTTCTCGAGAACATGCGGGAGAACGGCTACGCCATCGGCGGCGAGCAGAGCGGCCACGTCATCCTGCTCCACCACGCTACCACCGGTGACGGTGAGCTGACTGCCGGCAAGCTGCTCAAGCTGCTGGCCGGGAGCGGCAAGAAGATGAGCGAGCTGAACGGCATCTACGCCCAGTACCCTCAGGTGCTGGTGAATGTGGTGGCCAACGCCGCCCAGAAGGCCGCCTACAAGGGTGACAAGGTGCTGGCCGACTTCATCGAGAACGAGCAGCAGAAGCTGATGGACATGGGCCGTGTGCTGGTGCGCGTCTCCGGAACTGAGCCGAAGATCCGCGTCATGGTGGAGGGCCAGGACCTCGAGGCCATCGACCTGTGCGCCAAGCGCATCGTGGATAAAATCAACGAGCGAATCATCGAAGGTTAAGATAGAGATAAAAAGCAGGAAGGAGGACGCATATGCGCCCTGCAGATACATGGAAAGACTACGAGCTGCTGGATGCCACCGACGGCAACCGGCTGGAACGCTGGGGCGAGACGCTGCTTGTCCGGCCTGACCCGCAGGTGGTGTGGAAGACGCCCCAGCAGAGCCCCCTCTGGGCCAAGGCGGACGCCGTTTACCACCGCTCCAATCAGGGCGGCGGCGAGTGGGAGTACCGCCGCCGTCTGCCCGAAAAGTGGAAGATCACCTGTGGCGAAGGGGAGGATAAGCTGACCCTCATCGTCAGCCCCACCGGCTTCAAGCACACCGGCGTCTTCCCGGAGCAGGCTGTGAACTGGGACTGGTTCTCCGGTCTGATCCATGAGGCAGGCCGCCCCGTGAAGGTGCTGAACCTCTTCGCTTACACCGGCGGTGCCACTGTATCCGCCGCAGCTGCGGGAGCTGCTGTGACCCATGTGGATGCGTCCAAGGGTATGGTCGGCTGGGCAAAGGAGAATGCTGCTGCCAGCGGGCTTGCCGATGCTCCTATCCGCTGGCTGGTGGACGACTGTATGAAGTTCGTAGAGCGTGAGATCCGCCGGGGCAACAAATACGACGGCATCATCATGGATCCTCCTTCCTACGGCAGAGGACCCAAGGGCGAGATCTGGAAAATAGAAGATAATATCTGGGATTTCGTAGGACTGACCGCACAGCTTTTATCCGATGATGCGCTGTTCTTCCTGATCAATTCGTACACTACAGGATTGCAGCCCGCCGTGCTGTCCTATATGATGAATTCCACCCTGACGAAAAAGTTCGGCGGTCATGTGGAAGCCGAAGAGATCGGCCTCCCCGTCACCGAGAGTGGGCTGGTACTGCCTTGCGGTGCTTCCGGGCGCTGGCAGCGAAAGTGATCAGACTAGCATCATAAGCCAAATCAAGAAGGAGCCTCTGGTCGAGGCTCCTTCTTGATCACAGCCAAAGTCAGCAACTATCGCCTGATGATTGAATTCCAAATATGGTGCGTTTTTACTCCTCTGTTTCAATCTCCAATCTCTGAAGAATGTCTCTCACAATACCAGCATCCTCAATCAGAGAAATTCCAAAACACTTTTTTCCTGCATCTTTTAAGGAGGCTCCTATATGATAAACATTTTTCTTATCCAAGATTAAAAAGCGATCATGAAATACTTTCGTGTACCGCACTTCCAGTAAAGGATACTGGCTGTTGAAATTATTAACATCTTCTTGAGATAACTTGGTTCTTTTCAATGTATACATCACAACAGTCACATTTTCATTCTTTTTTGTGAGAAGATTCAGCGTTCCTATATCCACATAGCCATCAATTAAAACGATTTCCTTTTCCGCTTTTTGAATCAGGCTAACAATTAGGCTAAAAGCATCATATATCTGTCCATCAAAAAAGACTTTCTGATTTGATTCCTCATGGTCCGATATATATTCAAATATCTGATCCAATTTTTCATCCGTTTGCTTTTGATATTCCAGTTGTTTTAACTCCACATTACTGATACGCTCAAAAAGCAAGGCGTTATTAGCAATAAATCGCCTCATTTCCACGAATGCGCGCATAATACCAATACTTACCTTAATTGCCACTTCGCTATGTAGAACACTAGCCAACATAGAGATTCCCTGTTCTGTAAATACATAAGGAAGAGTCCTACGACCACCATAATTATTTTCGCCCTGCGCAAAACTTGAAATGCCAGTTTGGCATCTCAAGTTCTGATACTCCTCTTTCGTGAGCTGAAAACGAAAATCTTCTGGAAATCTACTAATATTTCTTTTTACTGCTCTATTCAATGCCCCTGTCTCTACTTGGTAAAGAATGGCAAGATCACTATCCAACATGACTTGCTTATCTCTAATAACATAAATCATTTTTTCAATCGACGGTCGAGTGATTTCAACTAAATCATTTGTAATACCATCCGTCTTTTTCGCTTCTGGTTTAATTTCTATCATAAATTCTCCCTATAACATTTACACGATATCCCGATACCGTACCTTGCCATTATGTTTGGAATGCCTTTCCCATAGAATTCCTTCCTGTGTTTGTTATAACCGCAGGATCAGACATTCCATGTTTATGAGATTATAGTAACAAAAGCAGACATACCTATGTCCCATACAAAGTACGTATATCGCGGTCAAAACCCCGCTGTTATTTTAGAATGTTGTAAATTTGGAATAAAAGCATGGACTTTCCGACTCGCTATTCAGAACTTCACAAGATATCTGTAGAAATAGAAAACTTCTATGCTTTGTGCACATTCTAGCATAGAAGTCTTCTGCTGGCAAGGGGTATGCTATTATCAAATATTTGTAATGCAAAACCAGATTTGTCACCTATCTTTCACTTCTGATCACAACACGAATTTTCTTAACACCGGAATCTTCCGAAGCACCCACGCGGTAGCCGTTGCCAGTGCCAGCACTACCAGGCAGAATGCAGCCAGCAGCAAAATCAATACCGCTTGCCCGGCGGCTACAGACTGCACACCGCATTGTTCCAACACCGTAAAGGGTGTGATCTTCACGAATTTATACAACAGGTTCACATACACCGGATGTACCAGGTATACGGCGAAGCTCAAAGCTCCCGCCTCCTGCCAGGGGATCCGGTGTTTTTTAATACTCCCATTCCATCCTGCAGCGAACAGAAGCACTGCAAGCAGTACTGTAAACGGATAATTGTATGCCATCTGAATGGAGAATCCCGCAAGTGTTCTGCTCAGGATCATTCCCAGAGCCAGAACCGCTACTGCAGCTGTCAGCCATACGTTCCTTCCCTTGTCCACACCTACTTCTCTCACCGCGAAGAAATATCCACACAGATAATACAGGAAATACACACCGCCATCCGGCAATACCGGAATACTGTTGACATCCAGTACCTTATTCAGAAACGGTGCCACACTGCTTCCTAAGAAGATCACTGCCATCACTGCCGCAACACCCCACACCGGCAGCACACGCAGCACTTTTTTCAGAAGCGGCGTGATCAGATATAAAAACAAGATCAGATACAGATACCACATATGGGACCAGGTATGTCCCGTCAGAGTCATCTTCAGTGCCTCCGGGATCATCCTGATCCGGAAGGTCCGCTCCGTCACTACCAGCTCGGAAGCTGCATACGGAACGCCGAATAGGAGGATCGCCAGTGCAATCCTCCTGCAATATTTTTTAATCATGACCGGATAAGTCAATGTACGTTCCGGATTCAGGAACAAATATCCCGAGATCAATAAAAATATAGGAACACACCAGGTCACCAGATCCATAACTGACAGCAATAATGACCGGTATTCCGGCACTATCGACGCATCTGTCACATCTGTCGCACCTGTCAGTACATGCATCAGCACCACTGCACAGGTTGCCAGTACCCGGAGCACGTCCAGGAACTGCTTCCTGGGTCCGGATAAGCCGTTTGTCATGTCTCTCCCATCTCCTCCATCAGGCGCATGCCTGCAGTATCTGTCACAGGAAGGGAGAATACTATGCTTTGTGCTTTACTCTCCAGTCCTGCTTTTTCCATTATAGCACGCATGATGGAATTTTTCTGCTCACTTTTTACCACAATGAACAACATTTCTTTTTCCGGCACCAGTGTCACGCCCAGAAACTGCTGTGCATTCTCTGTTCCGGTGCCCTTGGCATGGATGACTGTGCCGCCTGCCGCATGTACTTCTCTCGCTGCATCCATGACCAGATCCGTATATCCATGATTGGCTATCACTACCAGAAGCTCATTCTTCGTCTCTTTCAATGTGGACTCCTCTCCTTTTACGAATTCCTGCCCGCAGGTCAGGTAATTCAATGCTTTCTTGCCGCCGACACTGCTCACGGGAATGATAAATGCAATTCCCATTCCCGGGAGATCGATCTGCATTTTCTTACGCAGAGCAGCCTTGATCTGCCGCCAGGCAGCATCTGTGACAAGATGGAACAATACGCTCTTCTCCATGCCGTCCAGTCCAAAATAATCTAAGATCTCATTCGCCGCGGTTCCCATGCCGACGGTAACACTGCCGACCTGTGCGCCTTTTTCTTTATAGCATTCCACGAATTTCCTCGTCAGCTGACGATTGGTGATGGTGACCATCATATATAATTCACTCATGGGCACACCTCCTACAGTTCAATGATGGCATTCTCATCCAAAGCACCAAATGCATCCGCCGCACCAGCAAATACGCCTGCACCGTTCTTCTGCTGCTTTAACTGATATACCATTCCCAATATCTGGATCGTGATCAGCGGTGTCATGGCTACCATTGCTACCACACCGAAAGCATCTGCGACTAAATTGCCGCCCACCGCCACACAGGCACCCTGCGCTAACGGCAGTAAAAAGGTAGCTGTCATGGGACCGCTCGCCACACCGCCGGAGTCGAAGGCGATCGCTGTGAATATCTTCGGTACAAAAAAGGATAGTCCTATCGCCACGCCGTAGCCCGGGATCAAAAACCATAGAATCGGAATCCCCGTCAGCACGCGGATCATCGCCAGTGCTACGGATAAGGATACGCCCACGGACAGAGAAACCCCCATGGATCTGGCAGAGATGGCACCGTCCGTCAGCTCCTCTACCTGATGATTCAGTACATAGACCGCGGGCTCCGCTTTTACGATAAAGTAACCGATCAGTGCTCCCACCGGCACCAGTACCCACCTGTAGAATCTGGCTGCCATGACCTGACCGAGGTAATTACCGGCAGGCATAAAGCCCACATTTGCCCCTGTCAGAAACAGTACCAGACCAATATAAGTATAGATCAGACCGATCAGGATCTTCGCCAGTGTCTTCCCCGACAGCCGCAGGGCAAATATCTGGAACAGACCGAAAAACAATACAATGGGAAGTAATGAGAGTGCGATCTCTTTCACATAATCCGGAATCCCATGAGCAAAAAGCTGCGCCAGTTCCACGGAATCAGCGATCTCCGGGATTGCCACCGGCTGGTAATCCGCATTGGTCGGCTTATAGATCAGCCCCAGCACCATGACCGCCAGGATCGGGCCGATGGAGCACAGTGCTACCAGACCGAAGCTGTCGTCTGCCGCATGATGGTCATTACGGATGGACGCAATACCGACACCAAGTGCCATGATAAAAGGAACGGTCATGGGTCCCGTGGTCACACCTCCGGAATCAAACGCCACTGCCCGAAAGTTCTCCGGTACGAGAAATGCAAGAACGAACACTGCTATGTAGAAAAAAGTTAACAACGGCGGCAGTGCCACACCGATCAGCATACGCAGAAGGGCAATGACCAGGAAGATTCCAACGCCCACTGCCACTGCCAGGATCAGCGTCATGTTCGGCACCGAAGGCACCTGTGTCGCCAGCACCTGCAAGTCAGGCTCGGAAATGGTGATCACCACTCCCAACAGAAAAGATAACACTACGATCAGCAGAATATTTTTACTCTGAGTCATTCTGGCACCCACTTTTTCTCCCATGGGGGTCATGGACATCTCCGCACCCAGGGTGAAAAACATCATACCGGCCATGACCATCACCGCCCCCACCAGAAAGCACAGCAGGATACTGGAGGTAATGGGGGCTATGGTAAAGCTTAATACGATCACGATCCCTACTACCGGCAGGACCGCCTTCAAGGATTCTGCAAATTTTTGCCGGATCTTTGGATTCAATAACTTCAATATTGGTCTTTCCTTTCTTTAGGTTTTCTTTATCTTAACATGAAGCAAAGACCCGATCCTACCGTTTTTCGTGAATTTATAAAATTTTCACGGGTTCTTAACGCAATCTTTATGCAGATAGCTCCCGGTCCTGCCCAGACTGCTTTTTCACAAATTTATAGGCCCAGACATCCACCACGATCACAAACAAGAAAAAGAAAACGAAGATCCAGTCCGCATCCAGAGACAATGCGGAATCATAGATACCGTGTTCGATCATCGGCATGAACACGCTGAGCTTCAGGTAGCGTTTCCTGCATTTTTTATCGCCTGCAAGTTCTGCCTCCTTCGCCACACCGAAGAAATATCCCATGATCACGCCATCGATGGCATGGGAAGGCACGGACAGCAGGGCTCTGGTCACTGCCGTCCCAATGTCACCGCCCAGACAATACAGAACATTTTCAATAGCTGCAAATCCCAATGCCGAAGTCACGCAGTACACGATGGCATCGAATTTATAATTGAATGCCGGATGCTTCCATGCCGCCCATTTGGCCGCTTTCATCTTGCAAAGTTCCTCGATCAGTGCCACCCCGATAAAATTATCCAGGATCACGTAGCACAGCGTATCTGCATCCATAAATACCAGAAATATTTCATCCAGAATGATTTCCAGTATCATGGCGGGGATCACAGACAATACGCCGAACAGGAATATTTTCCACAATAATCCCCTCGGCTCCTTCTCCACCTTATCCTGTCTATAGATCCATACCACCAGTGCGATGGCCGGCAGTAATGCCAATCCTATCAGAAACATAACCTACTCCTCTCCTGTCCACATAGACGGTCCGCCCTTTCAGGACCGCCGCCATACTACATTTTAATCTAATGTTTTTCCTGATGTCAACCTAACGAAAGTATATGTTCCTATTTTTTGTGTCTTAGCTTTTCCGGAGGATACCTGCCTGCCTTTTGCCACAGCTTTAGGGGAAAATATACCGGTTGTCATATATCCTTAACTACTTCTTTACACCTTGCATTGCAAAGTAATGGTACTATAGTTATAATAAATTTACAAAACAACTAACAATATTTCATGGAGGATCACACCGTGTTCCGATCATTTTCCGATAAAAAATCACCGCGGAAAAGCTTCCGCTTAAAACCACCCTTTACCAGGCACGCCATCAGTATCCTGATCTGTGCTGCCTGCATGCTGTGCGCCACACTTGCCTCTTTTTTATATCAGCATATTGTCCCGGACAACCATGCCAATGTAGCACTGTTCTACATTCTGGCACTGGTGATCATCGCCAGATGGACGGTGGGCTACGGCTACGGCATTGCCTGCACCCTTTTTTCCGTAATAGCGATCAATTATCTGTTCACCTATCCGTATTATAAGCTTAATTTCACACTGACCGGCTACCCTATCACCTTCCTGCTGATGAGTGGGATCACTCTGATCCTGTGTACCATGACCTCTCATATGACCATCCAGTCCGAGATGATCGCAGAGCGGGAAAAGCGGCTGGCAGAGGCCGAAATGGAAAAGATGCGTGCGAATCTTCTGCGCGCCATCTCCCACGATCTGCGCACGCCGCTCACCGGCATCATCGGCAACAGTTCCCTGTTTCTGGAAAGTCAGAACGATCTAAGCTCCACCGAGCAGCGTACGATCATGACCAATATCTACGAGGATTCCAACTGGCTGTTGAATATGGTGGAAAATCTGCTGTCCGTCACTCGTATCCAGGGAGACAGCTTAAGCATCAATACCACAGAGGAACCGGTGGAGGAAGTTGTGGGAGAAGCTTTGGAAAAGCTGAAAAAGCGCTATCCCGATGCCGCCATCCGGGTCAAGATCCCTGAGGAATTTCTGATGATCCCCATGGATGCGGTGCTGATCGAGCAGGTCACCATCAATCTGCTGGAAAACGCCATCGTTCATTCCGGAAGCATCCTGCCCATTGATTTCATCGTGGAAGATCATCCGGAGCATGTCTCTTTTATTGTGAGAGACTACGGAAAAGGATTGTCGGAAGAAAAATTACAAAATCTGTTCGAGACGGGCACCTACAACAATTCCCGGAGTTCGGATTCCCGCAAGGGTATGGGTATCGGCCTGTCCATCTTCCTCTTTCTGGTGCTGCC
>OHPT01001138.1_pt1 | contig 9182 bp, 10 predicted proteins | sample 1577831 | NCBI WGS metagenome assembly OHPT01 (sample SAMEA3879530, study PRJEB24766) | human gut metagenome | biome: human-associated habitat; feature: feces | place: USA | collected 1985/1987 | reverse complement strand
TGCCATATCCTTGATACAGATTTCGTCTGCACCCAGCTTGATAAGCTTCAATGCCATATCCGTATAATATTCCACAGTATGGATAGGCGAATGGGTGATACAGAGCGAACACTGCGAAATCATTCCCGCTTCGTGCGCATAAGTGATGGAAGGAGCGATGTTACGTATATCGTTCAGTCCGCAGAAAGTACGTGTGATGTCCGTGCCCTGCGCCTTCTTCACTTTATAAAACAGCTTGCGCACATCGGCAGGCACGGGGCTCATGCGCAGGCCGTTCAGTGCACGGTCCAACATATGTGTCTGTATACCGGCTTCGTGGAACGGCTTCGTCCACTCGCGCACAGCTTTATTGGGGTTCTCGCCAAACAATAGATTTACCTGTTCAAAACCGCCGCCATTCGTTTCTACACGAGCGAAACATCCCATCTCGACAATGGCAGGCGCTACCTTTACCAGCTGGTCTACACGGGGCACATATTTTCCGGCACTTTGCCACATATCCCTGAATACCAAGCTGAACTTAATTTCTTTTTTCATACCAAATTATTCCTGTGTGTGTTTATATAAGATTAGTTATTTCAGAGTTTCTCCACTTTCGCAACTTTACCCTTACCCTGCGTCACTACCGTAACCGCCGCACTGATAGCCGCCATGATGTTGCCAGGAACAGCCGCAGGAGCATTTGCCGCCTGTTTGGCAGGAGCGGCCTCTTCGGGTGCATATTTATTCACAAGGGCGATAAGTCCCTTTCCCAAGTAGATTACAATCAGCAGGATGGCAAAGACCGTTGCCATACCCACTATCATTAGCAGGAGCGCTATGTTCAAGTTTTCCATATTATAAATTATTAGTTATTCTATCAGATTTGCAAAAAATCGTCCGAAATTAGTGATAATAGACGAGAATATAGAATATTACAATGATAAATTATGCTAAAATAAAAGTAAGAAAAGAGCAAGTAGCCGGTCACTACATATCTTCCAACGACAAACAAACCGTCTCAATCCGATATTTCGGCAATAGCTTTTTCTTTAAATGTTCCACTTTTCCTGCCAGCAGTTCCGGTTTGAAATTTTTCTTTTGCCGCTTCACTTCTGCCGCCACAGCTTGATTTTTCTCCAATTTCAGAGCAATAATATCAATTTCATTCTGATTGCCCTTCGGCTCCCACCACGAACCTATAGCCCGATATTGGAAACTTTCGGCAAACTGCTGTTTGAAATATCTTTCCAGCATGATACCTGAATAAGTTGAATAGTCGGATTTGATGATAGACCTGTGGCCTTTGCCACACGCTCAAACGGAAACACCGAATGAAGCCCGCCAAATTCACTCTCATGAAAACTCTTGCAGTATCTTTCCTGAATATCAAATTCTGTAAAGCCCAAAGTAGGGTGAATTTCTGAAATATTTTGTATCTTAACCATATCTTAGTTTTGGATATCTCCCCCGTTTTGGCTATCAAATCTTATTTGCATAGGAATACCTAAAGATACAAAAAAGTTAACTAATTCTCAATACTGTAAGTATAAATTAGTTGGCTAATTTCATTCTATTTATACTGAATGTCCCTAAATAGAAACAGGATTCGATTGTAAGTATCTTCTTATATCTAGATTCTATTTTCAAAAATAAGCATAAGTTGGTTCATAATCAAGCCCCAGTTGAAAAGAGCAAACTCATATAACTTTCCACACCCTCCTCATACAAAGAACAGAAGTCTGTTTTTCTTCTCTGCAAGCAACAAGATGCCGTGCTATTTCAACAAACGCACAAACCTTGCCGGCAACTCTGCTTTATCGGCGCAAACAAACAGTTTCTGACCCTCAGCGTCCAGTAAGAAAGATACACCACCCTGCGAAGCAATAAAAAGCTCCACACCCACCGCTTCTTCTACAAAAATACAGCCGGGGAACAGAGGTGCAAACACTTCTTTGGTCTGTCCTTTCCACTTCTTGAATACGATTTGCATAGGACAAAATGCCATATATCCTGCTGCATGCAGGCGCTGCACTAATTTACGCTCCGACTTTGGCGCCGTATACAGAACACACCAACGACTCATATCATTATTAGCCATCATATTGCTTTGTTTGCTTTTCTCCAATCTTTAAATAAATCCTTCACAAATAATATCCAGCCAACACATCCCACGCCTGCCAAGAATACAAAACCTATAAGAATCATAATCTTATTAGGCTTGGCGGCACGCAACGGAACCGTAGCCGGTTGCACAACCGTATATACCGGAGTAATCTCCTGCACTTTGGCTCTTGCCATCTGCAATTGTCCGGAAACCTGGGTATAAACAGTATAAGCCAGCTCAACTTCGTTTTTTAAACGTTCCTGCTCGGCACGATAGCTTAACAGAACCACATTCTGGTTGGCATCTGCAAAAGTAGCATATTTTTTCTGAGCTTTTTCATAATCCGCCTTTGCTTCTTTATATAATTTCTCTGTAAAAGCTAAATCATGACGGGCTTTATTGGTACGGTAATTTGTGATATAATTCTGCAAACAATGCATCACGGTATCAGTTAACGAAGCCGAAATCAAAGGGTCCTGCATAGTAACCTCCAAAGTTGTAACCCCTGTTTTTTTATCAATCGTAACCAAGATACGCTTACTCAAAGCATCCGCCACCTTCGCCTCATCCAATGTCAGGTGGAACGGATCGATTTTTCCTTCTTTCTTCTCCGGTTTATCCTTGAATAAAGACAAGGTCCAACCCAAAGCCTTGAATGGCGCAGACATTACAGCACCCATCCATGACGAACGCTGGTATTTATCCAGATAAGCATATAAGGTCGTATCTATTTTGCCTTTCTGGTCTTTGACCCTTACATCAAACAACTCCAGCAGAAAAGGAGTTGACTTAACGATATCGGGATACAGTTCGGGCGACAGGGCATCTTCTCCGACAGAACCGCCTAAGTTGATGCCAGCCATAGCAGCCAATGCCCCCATACTCCCGGCATTCACTTTACTTGCACTTTCGGGAGCCAATGTCACTTCCGTAGAATACTCTTTAGGAATGCTGAATCCTACAATCAAGCCAATCACTGCCGCAATACCGCATACCTTATAAAGTATCTTACGCTCGGCCCACACTTTCTGAGCCAACTCAATCAAATCGATTTCCTGTTCCTCCGGTTTTTGCGGAGCCTTTTGTATTTTACTTTCGTCCATTGTCCTTATCACTTAAAGAGATTAACCAAAGTAGCAATCATTGTGCCTAAAGTGGCAATAGAAGTACCCATACCTACCATTTCGGCCACGCTCATACGCTTACTCGGATCCTTAGTCGGGATGATAATCTCACACCCGGGCTCGATTGCCGTCTTACTACCGGAGCGTATGCGGGATACAGTACCATTCATATAAACCACAAAAGCACTGCGCTTCTTGGCATTCGAAGCATATCCGCCCGCCTGATTGATGTAGTAACGGCTGTTCTCTCCCTCTTTGTACAGTACGGTATTAGGATACATCACGGCACCGTTGATTTTCACTGTGCTTACATATTCAGGAATAAACAATACATCCCCCTCGCGCAACACCATATCATAATCAGAACCCGGATTTTTCAAAGCCTCATCCAGATGAATACCTACCGTATATACATATAAAGTAGTTGAATCTGCACCGACCTTTATAGCCATGCGGGTGGCATCTTCCTTTCTGCGAAGCTCTTCCTCCGACATTTTACGGATAAGACGGGCTCCTCTTACATAAGCATCGGATGTAACACCACCGGCTTTAGCGACCAGGTCGCTCAAACGTTCATTCTTCTTGGACAACGCGTAAGTACCGGTAAACAATGCCTCTCCTATTATCCCCACATTTTTCTGCTTGCGATAAGCAGGGCTTTTACGGACATACACTTCATCAAAAGGCTCCAAATAGAAATTCTCGCTCCCCGCTCCTATCAGCAAGCCGTCTTTCAGGTCAAAGGTAAATGTCTGGCCTACAATATTACTGTCGTCCGTACTTTTGGGAGATTTAATACGGCGCGATACATCTATTTTCGTTGTAGAAGCCGCTTCAAGCAAGCCACCCGATTCCAAGACCAAATCCTCGATGGTCATCTTGTCGGCATAAAGATAAGTACCCGGATCTGCAACCTCACCATGGATAGTCACCGTAGGCTCTTCTTTCAGATCCTGAATGCTGGGAATATAAAGTATATCATTCTTTTGCAAAGGAATGTCCGCAACCACACCTTTCAACAAGCCTTTCAAATCTATGGAAATAACCTCGCGCGTTAAATCCTCATGTTCACGATTGATTACGGCACGATTTAGGAAAGCATCTCCACGTACACCTTCCGCTTTCTTTATCAACTGTTTTACGGTATTCACCTCTCCGCTCAGCTGATACAATCCCTCACGGTAAACAGCACCGCGAATCTCTACACGATTCTCGAAACGGTTGAGAACGGAATCCACCGTAAGCATATCACCGTCTTCCAGGCGGAATACCGAATAATCCATTTCGTCCACATTGAAAATCTGATGCTCGCGTCCGCTCTTGCGTACAAGACGGATGGCTTTTTTATATGCATCGCCCGTAAAGCCGCCGGCATATCTCAGCAACGTACCGATTGTTTCCGTAGGCTTCATTTCATAATACATAGGACGCTTTACCTTACCCAATATCTGCACCAGGGTCTGATAAGGATTGACAAGAATCACATCACCGTCCTGAAGACGGATATCATCCTTCAGCCGACCTTCCATGATAAAATCGTAGATGTCCAAATCTGCAACCGTCTTTCCGTCGCGTATAACTTTTATGCTTCGAAGACTACCGATTTTATTTACTCCACCGGCCCAATACAAGGCATGGAAAACTGATGCGAATGAAGAGAGGGTGTAAGTACCCGGTACGACAACTTCACCCATAACATTCACCTGAATGGAACGGATTTCGCCTAACGTCAAATTTATTTGCGTATTGGGAGTTTCTCCCGTAACCCCGGCATATATCTTGGCAAATTCGCGTTTCAAATAATCATTGGCTTCCTCTACGGTCTTTCCACTCAGATAAACCGGTCCTAACTTTTCGATTTGCACAGTACCCTCAGGCGAGATTTTTTCGCGAATCGTAGTCTGGGAAGCTCCCCAAACATCAATAATAACTTCATCGCCCGCCCCCAAACGATAATTGTCGGGTGTTGCCACATTTATATTGGGTTCAAAAGTCAGATATTCGTTATCGAAAATATTATGTCCGAAAATCTGTTGTGTAAAAGCGTCTTCCGCGCTTTTAGGACCATTATAACCATAACCCGGCTGTCCATTGTTATTCACCCCCGTTCCATATCCATTGCGTTGCTGGGCCGATTTCGCCCGCAGCCCTTTAATACTTTGCTTTTGGGAACCGAGATTATCCAAGCCGGATTCATCCTGAGAGATATTCTTGTTTTTGTTCTCGTAAGTTTTCTGCGTACGTAAACGGGAGTTCGCTTCTCCCATGAAATTGGCATTTCCCTCAGAGCTTCCGTCCGATTTGCCTGAATATTTAGACTGTATTCTCTGGATTTGTTCTTTTGTGACTCCTTTCTTCATCAATTCAACCAACATCTCCTGTTGTGTCTTCCCCTGACTCTGAGCCTCTTGCACGTACAGAATGACTTGTTCATCCGTCATTTGTTGGGCAAATACCACACTTGATACCGTAAATACCAACAAACACAATAGTATAAATTTACGCATAAGTAAGATCTTTGATTAATCTTTTAGTTATCTAGTAATGTTTTTAATTGGGGACAAAGGTAATACATTATTTTCATAATATACATTTATTTCCTTTTGAAGTTTTGGAAAAAGAATTAATTCCGGGCTTCAATACAACCGGTATTTTGCCACAAACACCACTTATACCAAACAGTATTTTTCCAATCATCCAATAGAGTTAAACGTCTTTACCATACGGTTTTATCCATAATATCTCCGATAAATACACAAATATAGAAAAAATGCCAGACAGAAATATTTCTAAAAAATCAGGCAATTCTTTTTGCAAATTCAAATAAAGATGTACCTTTGCACCTCGTAATCGAAAACCCATTGCCGCTATAGCTCAGTTGGTAGAGCAACGCATTCGTAACGCGTAGGTCGCCAGTTCAAGTCTGGCTAGCGGCTCTCCCCAAAAACGCTGATTGTCAAATAAATAATCAGCGTTTTCTTTTTTTTAAAGCCAGCCGTACGAATAAAAAATCCATTTTTCTCATTCCCTTTATTCTCCACACATCATAATAGAACAGATGGCATTTACCTACAAAAGGAGCAGCTAACTGAAACAGATAGCTTTTTATATGCTCACAAACATATTTCAAAGCGGACTTATCTCCTTAATTATCCGACAGTTCAAAAAAAGCTCCACTGTGTAGAACGTATCAATAAGCAGGGCATTTTACTCATGTATGATACTCAAAAAAAATTTCGTAATTTGCCAAACACAATATTTATTTCTACATTTGAATTTTAACTAATTACACAATATCACCAAAATGTAAGTATATGAGAAAATTATTATTCGCCATGTTGGCATGTACAATTACACTTGCCTTTGCATCGTGCAGAGAAAAAAAGGCTAAAGACAAGGTTAAAGACCGTGTAGAAAATGTAAAGGAATCTGTTGAGGAAGCCCTCGAAGAGGCGCAGGACCAGATTGAAGAGGGAGCAGATGAGGTAAAGAAGGCTTTGGATGAAGCCGGCGATGAAATTGAAAAAGCCAAAGAAAAACTGGAATAGAAGTTGCCGGAAAACTATCCAAATATTCGCACAGTAAGGAACAGAACTCCATTTAACTTAGAAACATTATGAAAAAGATTAATTTGCTACTGTTTTTTCTCCTGCTTGCATGCGCTTTGCCTGCCCAGGATGGCATTTCCGTCTTTATCGGCAGAGCTAACCGCTACGCATCTGTAGAACTCTCTGACTACAGAAAGCGCCTATGCCTGGAATATAATATTTCAAACCATTCCTTAGACGATTACTACAGACGCTGTGGCAATGACTGGGGAAATGTGGGAATTGCACTTGAGATAGCCAGAACTTCAGGAAAAAAAATGCGTGATGTATGCGACTATTACAAGCGGTATCATCGTTACGGGTGGAACCGTATCCTTGTGGAGATTGGCATAAAGCCGGGAAGTATGTATTATAACCCTTTCTATAACAGAGTCCATCACCACAGTGACTGCTGGCATGAATACTATAATTCATACTGTGAACGCCATGACAAATTCCACCATAAGAAACACAAATACAAAAAGCCGAAAAAACACCACAAGAGACATTGTCGACACTACGATGACGATGATGACGACGACGATGACGATTAATCGGGATTTGAAATCCAAGTGCTGAAACACCCGAAGAGAATGTGTGTGTGCCAAAACTAAAATCCGCTTACTATTTGTTTCTTTGTTTAGGCACGGATTACGCGGAAAACACGGATTTCACGGAAAAAGAATAAAGAAAATCTGTGAAATCCGTGTTTTCCGTATCTAAAAGAAATCGTCAAGTATATATTGACACATCCCCCTCTTCCTGTCATGAATAAAACAAGGGAAGCATTCTCTTTATTCCCAAATCTTGCTAACTTTGCCCGACTCAAAAACAATCAAGATTATGATGGAAAAAAAGAAAAAAAGAAAAAAGAAAAGCCGGAAAAGGAAGATAAGCCGTCAGTATCGGAGAAAAAGCTTTCTCCGAAGAAAATCCTCCCGATTGTAGTGGTATGTATTTCTCTGGGGGCGGTGATTCTGTTGCTGGGTAACTTCCTGGCGGATTATACCGCGAAGCGCAGCGGTAGAGAAGCTTACTATGCCGGAGATTATCAGACCTGTTACCAGAATCTGATGGGCAAGGAACTGGATGAGACAGAACAGGTGATGTACAGTCAGTCCGAGAGTATTCTGACCATCCGTATGTGGCTGCGGGAGTACGAAGTATTCGTAAACGAAGGCTCTGAATTGGAGGCATTGGACAGCCTGCTTCAGGCAGTCAGGGATTATCCGACATTGTTAAATTATGCGACACAGTGGAATGCGCAGGATGAGGTAAGTCTGGCATTCCAGGATATTTTGAATATCCTTTCCCAGAAATATCAGTTAAGTCAGGAAGAGGCACAACAGATTGCGGATATTTCCGATAATGTAGAATATACGAAGAATGTAATGTTGGTTCTGCAAAGGCTGGGACTGGGATTCTGGGAGTTCCCGCAGGGAACGGTAACGGAGGAAACATCTGCACCTAATACGGAGGAGGCGCCCGCACAGCTGCCGGATCCTCTCCCCGAGGAAGAGGAGATACAGCAATGATCACAGTGCTCGACTATGATGCTGGCAACATAAAGAGTGTAGAAAAGGCATTGAATTTTCTGGGAGAAGAGGTAAAGATTACCAGAGACAGAGAGGAAATCCTGTCCGCAGACGGTGTGATCCTGCCGGGTGTGGGAGCGTTCGGTGATGCCATGGAAAAACTGCACCAGTACGGACTGGTGGATGTCATTCATGAAGTAGTGGACAGGCAGATCCCTTTTCTGGGAATCTGTCTGGGCTTACAGCTGATGTTTGAGAGTAGTGAGGAGACACCGGGAGTAGAAGGACTGCATTTACTGGACGGTACGATTCGCAGAATTCCGGCGGCACCCGGCTTAAAGATTCCGCATATTGGCTGGAATGACCTTACTTTTCCCAATGAAGGAAGACTTTTCCGAGGCGTGGAAGAGCATTCCTATGTATATTTTGTACATTCCTATTATCTGGAGGCAGCAGATCCTTCCATTGTTACTGCCACCACAGAATATGGAACTTTGATTCATGCTTCCGTGGAAAAGGGTAATATTTTTGCCTGTCAGTTCCATCCCGAGAAAAGTTCCCGGGTGGGAATGAAAATTCTGCAGAATTTCATAGAGATCACACAAGAGTTCCGGGAAAAAGATAAGCAGGGAGGAAGATGATATGCATACCAAAAGAGTAATTCCCTGTCTGGATGTGAAGGATGGCAGAGTAGTAAAAGGTGTGAATTTTGTGGATCTCAAGGATGCCGGTGATCCGGTGGAGATTGCAAAGGCATATGATAAGGCAGGAGCCGATGAACTTGTATTTCTGGATATCACAGCTTCTTCAGATGATAGAGGAACAGTTGTTGATATGGTACGAAAGGTTG
>OHPT01001131.1_pt1 | contig 9247 bp, 4 predicted proteins | sample 1577831 | NCBI WGS metagenome assembly OHPT01 (sample SAMEA3879530, study PRJEB24766) | human gut metagenome | biome: human-associated habitat; feature: feces | place: USA | collected 1985/1987 | reverse complement strand
TTTTCACATTCGTCAACTTTTCAAACTTACGCTGATGAAGGGTGATAAGGTTGTCGAGCTGGCTGAAGTAGTAGGCAATGTGTTGCTGCTCCTTCACTGCTGTTGGGTAACTCACACTTGTTTTTTGAATGTTGCTTCGACTTAAAGAGAGCACTTTTATGCCCTGCATTAGAGGAAGAAGCTGGTGGTGGTAAGCATTGGAATTGAGGTAGTAACCGAGGTACCCCAACGCCATTCTGTTCCGAGGGCGGCACACCATTGTATGTAACCCCGATACTATGACGCTACCTTGCAAATTACTTATTTCACAGGCTTTTCCGGTCGTTTCATCTTCTGCGGTATCAGCGATAATAATATCACCATCCTGCAATAAAGCCCCATTGAAATCCTCTCTGCACCTATGCGGGATGCGAGGAATATCGTCCTTCTGAACATCCAGCACAGAGCCATACTTTATTAGCACATCACCATAATGAACATTCAGGACAGTTCCTTCATCATAACTCAGTTCGGCACGGGAAAGTGTGTTATTCGGGACAGTGCAATCAAACACTTCACCAAACTTACGCTGTTCCCAAGAAAAATCAAAAGAGCCAAGGAAACACCTTGGCTCTCTTGTTAAGACCGCATATTTTTTCATTTTTCGGCTTGCTTTAGCGGTGATGGCACTCATTACGGCATATCAACCTCAAATCCACCGGTAAGAATAAACTGCCGCAAAAGCTGATCCGTTTTCATATTGACCTTGGGTGGAATCAACTTGGTTTGTTCATATGCTTCAAAGAACGCTTTTGCTTTTGTCTTATCAACGCTCTTTTTCAGCTCGTCAAACCTGCCAAACTCATTGATAGTCGCTTCATTCAGGTTAAGCCCCATCATATTCCTGAGTTTATCCTCATCAAGACCGAAGATGGTTGCAAAACGGTGAATTTGGTCATCTTTTGCTCTAAACTGATACTCCGTGATGTAGTCACGAAGCGTTTTTCCGTCCTCGGCAATGACATCGCCTCGCTCAATGTCGTGCAGAAAGATATTTGCGTATTTCTGCTCCTCTTGCGTTAGGGCAGCAAAAGTCTTGTGAAGTTCTGCCTTTGCTTGCTCAATAGATTCCTCGGAAGAACCTTCCTGTCGAATCAATTTGAGGTACTTATCGAAACGACTGTTCATATAATCGGCATCAATAACCCCTGTGTCAATTTCAGTCAGGTATCCAACAAGATCGTATGGTATATCTATGTCTTGTGATCCGGGATCATCGGGAGAAGCAGCGGAAAGCTCTTTATAACGCTGTGCCAAAATCAAAAATGCGTTCTCATCGAACTCCATTGTAATTTCAATCGAATTACCGCTTTCCTCGTCCTTGAATGAGTAGGTGTGTTTGTCCCACCTAAATCCTTGGATTTTAGCAGCTTCAAGGTATCCGTTGAAATCTCTAAACAGCGAAGCGAACTTAGCTCTTACGGTTCCGTCCGCAGGCAGCTTTTCAAAGTCAGGGATACCAGCATTCTTGAACAAATAGGCAATATCATCAAACACAGCGTTGAGCTTTCCGAGGTTGTAAGACAGTTTTTCAACGAACAGACCTATCGGTCTATCGCCGGAATAGAGCTTAACAGCTTTGCTCACATTCTGCTCCATCGTATGCGGCTTGCGATAATATCTGATGATGCCAAAAGGCTTATCGGGTCCGAAAAGTCTGTTGGTTCTGGAAAATGCCTGAATGATGTTCTCATACTCCAGTATCTTGTCCATATACAGCGTGTTGACCCACTTAGAGTCAAAGCCGGTAAGCATCTGATCCACTACAATCAGGAGGTCGAGCTGCTTCTCAGGCTCTCTTTCGACCCGCTTATATTGCTCTTTGTGGGCAAGGCGTAGAGAAAGGTCTTTTTTGAAGCGAGCGTGTGTAGCAATCGAAAAATCCTGACCAAACATCATATTATAGTCAGTAAGAATTTCGATTAAGCCTTGCTCTTTATAGAAAGCAATCGGCTGCCCTCTGTATTCTTTGTAGTCACCATCTTCATTGCTGATATTGGGGTCAAAAAGGCAACTGATCCTAAGTTTCGGCATTGCAGCCTTCAGCAGTCGATAGTAGTCTATTGCTTCGGGGATGCTGCTCGTTGCAAAGATTGCGTGGAATTTCCCGTTGTGGCTCAAGGTAAGCCAATTTTCCTGAATATCCTCAACAACCTTGCTTTGATGCTCCGAGGAAAGGTACTGAGTCTTTGGAAGATAATCTTCAATGCCCTTGACCCACTTTCCGTCATCGCCCAAGAAGCCCGCCATCTTGACGGTGGAGGAGTCCATATACTCATAGAATATTTTTGCCTTTTGGGGATTGCTGATTGCTTCTTCTTCGGTTGCTGCTTTTGCTTTTTCCAAAGCAACCACCTTGCGGACATCCTTATCACGGAAAGTCAGGACTTTATAAGGGTCAAATCCAAGCACATTCTTATCCCTGATACCATCAGCGATGCTATATCTATGGAGTTCATTGCCAAAAACATCTGTTTGGGCATTGTTTTTCTTTGCATTCTCCTCAAACACCGGTGTGCCGGTAAAGCCAAAGAAGATGGCATTGGGAAATGTTTCCTTGATGATGGATAGCATATCTCCAAAAGTTGAACGATGAGCCTCGTCAACAATAAAAACAAGCCGTTTGCCGTTGATTATTTCAATATCGCTTGCATTAAGTCCTCCGTCCTCATCTCGGATATTGCTCATCTTCTGAATAGAGGTAACAATTAGGGTATCTGCCGTTGCGTTGCTTTTCAGCTTAGTCAAAAGGACATATGTGTTCTCTGTTGCCTGCACGGTTTCGTTCTCGTCCGCAAATGCCCGATATTCCTTGAGCGACTGCGTTCCTAACTCAATACGGTCGGTAAGGAAAATAACCTTATCAGCATCATTGGAGTTTGCAATCAACTGAGCAGACTTAAAGCTCGTCATCGTCTTACCTGAGCCGGTAGTGTGCCAAATGTAGCCGCCACGCTGCTTACCGCTATCCCACTTCGTTTTAGACACAACATCGGAAATTGCGCTGGCTGCGTAATACTGGTAGCTTCGCATTACCTTCAGAACACCGTCAGCATTGTCGGCAACAGTATAAAAACCAATGAGCTGGTGCGCCATAGGGATGGACAGCAGCGAGGAGGCGATAGCTTTCCAATCGTTGATAGGCTCATTATTGAAGTCAGCCCAATGGAAATAGTAATCCGTATTGAACTTTCCGTCAGGTCCGGGATTCGCAAAATAACGAGTTTCTTCAGGGTTCATTGCAACAAACACCTGAACGAGCGAGAACAATCCGGTAAAAACGCCCTCATATGAGTATTTCTCAATCTGATTATATGCTTGACTGACGGGGACACCGCTGCGCTTCAGCTCAATATGTATAACCGGCATACCATTGATGAGCAGCATCAAATCGCCACGACGGTCATTCAGCATTTTTGACTTGCTCGGAAAGGCTGGTTGCTGTACGATCTGATACCGGCTCTGTCCAGCGGCGATTTCTCTGCGATCATATATTTTCAAGCTGATTTCAGTGCCAAAATGGAGCTTGTCGTCAGGGTTATCACGCTTGATGGACACAGTTTTTCCGTTGATAAAGCCATTGAGTTTTAACGGGGTTCTAAGTTCCGTGATCTGCTCAATAATCTGCTGCATTTCGCCATCCGTAAGAGGATAGTTATTCAAGCGGTCAATTCCACGATTGTTATCATACAGGATCTTTGCCCAATTTCGGATGAGGTCTTGCTCGGTTGGGTTCTTGATAACTTCTTTTTCCCAGCCTTTATCCGCCAAGACTTTAATCAGGGCTTCCTCAAAGTCCGCTTCTTTTTGGAATGTCATTCGATTTCCTCCTTCCTGCGATATTGATGTCACACGAACATCTTTTCAAGCATAGATTTCTTGATATTTTGGAGCTTTTCCAACTCACGCTGATGAAGGGTGATAAGGTTGTCGATGGCGGCAAAGAATTGCCCAATAATCTGTTGCTCGTCGTGTTTCGGCGCAAGCACATCAATATCGTTTATTGCTGTTTTGGATAAACTCGGTACACCAGTTGACTCATCTTTCTTTTTCCAGTCGATGTTTTGAAAAATATCAAAAGCATAATTCAGGTCAACTTTTTCTCTTGGAATGGCATAAAACAGCGTATCTACTGTCCAAAACGGGGCTTTAAGGATATACGGTCTATCGATTGTCCCTTTTCTGCCAATGCCAATCGCATCCCTATCATACGATAATGCGTCGTTCACGCTAAGCATATATCCGCCCGTTCCATAAACGGGTATAGTGCCTTCCGACAGATGTTTATAATCTCTGCCACTGCAAACATCAACAAGTTCCCCCAGCTTACGCTGTTCCCAAGCTATTCGGTTGCAGGAGAGTTTGAGTAGGTATGAAAATCAGGAACTAAGTTTGAAATATCGGGATTTATGGTTGATATTTCGGGATTATGTGCTATAATATAAGTTGTGTTTTAGCACTTACTCGCAGGTTGAGAGAAAGGAATGATACGATGGCTGTAAGCTATAAAAAACTTTGGCACATTCTGCTTGATCGAGATATGAAGAAAAGAGATTTGCAGGAAGCTGCTGGACTCACTAAATACGCAATCAATAAGCTCAGTCGTGATGAAAATGTAAGCACTGAAGTGTTGGGGAAAATCTGCTCAGCTTTGAATTGCACGACCGATGACATTATGGAGTTTGTTCCCGACGAGAAGTGAGTCCGTTTTATGGGACACTAATTGTTGTATCATAACAGTGGGGTAGTATATCTCCCTTAGAAAATGAAAAAGGATGGGTTCACAGGATGAATAAGCAACAGCTTGCTCAGAAAATATGGGCTTCCGCAAACCAAATGCGTTCCAAAATCGAAGCGAATGAATATAAGGATTACATACTTGGCTTTATCTTTTACAAGTATCTATCTGATAAAGAAATCAAATTCTTGAAGGAAAATGACTATGACGACGAACTTCTGAAAACCGTATCAGAAGAAGATGACGAAACGGTTAAGTGGGTTCAAGAGAATATCGGCTACTTTATTGCCTATAAAGACCTCTTTTCTACTTGGCTCTCTATGGGGAAGGACTTTGATGTTTCAAATGTCCGTGATGCACTCTCTGCGTTCAGCCGGCTGATTTCCAACACGCACAAGAAGGTGTTTGATAAAGTATTTGACACTTTGCAAACGGGTCTTTCCAAACTTGGCGATAGCTCCGGTTCACAAACAAAAGCAATCAGCGGGCTTCTGACGCTGATAAAGGATATTCCTATGGACGGCAAGCAGGACTACGATGTTCTCGGCTTTATCTACGAATATCTTATCAGTAACTTTGCAGCAAATGCTGGAAAGAAAGCAGGTGAGTTCTACACCCCGCACGAGGTATCTCTGCTGATGTCTGAAATCGTTGCAAGCCACTTGAAGGGCAAAAGCGAAATCAAGATTTACGACCCGACAAGCGGTTCGGGATCGTTGCTTATCAATATTGGTCAGAGCGTTGCCAAGTATATGACCGATGACAACAACATCAAATACTTCGCTCAGGAGTTGAAGGAGAACACCTACAACCTGACCCGGATGAATTTGGTTATGCGTGGCATCAAACCGGATAATATCGTCACTCGTAACGGCGATACTCTTGAGGAGGATTGGCCGTACTTTGACGAAAATGATCCGGTAAATACCTATAATCCTCTCTATGTGGATGCGGTCGTGTCCAATCCGCCGTATTCGCAGGCTTGGGACCCGTCCAACAAAGAGGGTGATCCTCGTTATGCTCGTTTTGGACTTGCTCCCAAAGGAAAAGCCGACTATGCTTTCCTGCTTCACGATCTGTTCCATATCAAGCCGGACGGCATTATGACAATCGTTCTTCCCCACGGCGTACTATTCCGTGGCGGTGAGGAAGGTGAAATCAGAAAGAATCTGATCGAGAATAACCATATCGACGCCATTATCGGACTGCCTGCAAATATCTTCTTCGGGACAGGAATACCCACCATCATTATGGTGCTGCGCCAAAAGCGTGAGAATACCGATGTCCTTATCATCGATGCATCCAAGGGCTTTATCAAAGAGGGTAAAAATAACAAGCTCCGTGCGTCTGACATTAAACGCATAGCAGATACCTTTATTAAGCGTGAAAGCATTCCGAAGTTTTCACGAGTCGTCAGTCGTGAAGAAATTCGCAGCAATGATTATAACTTGAACATTCCTCGCTATGTTGATTCCTCTGAAGCTGCCGAGCATTGGGATGTCTATGCGTCTATGTTTGGCGGTATCCCGACAGCAGAAATTGACGAGATGAGCGAATTCTGGACGGCGTTCCCTGCGCTGAAAAAGGCGTTGTTTACCGAGAGTGGCATTCCTTATGTGAATGTGTCTACCCCTAATATTAAGAGTGCCATCAAGAGCCACCCTGATGTGGTCGGATTTGAGAATGCTTTTAACGCCGCCTTTTCCACTTTCCCGGCATTCCTGAAAGAAGAACTTATCGACCGGATGGGAAGCATCGAAATCTCTAAGGCTGAAACCGTTCTGAGTGCTGATATTTTCGATCGATTGAAAGAAATTCCACTTATCGACAAATATGCGGCGTTCCAGCTTCTTGACGACGATTGGACAGGTATTTCCATCGACCTCGAAATGTTGCAAACCGAAGGCTTTGCTGCAACAAAGAAGGTCGATCCGAACCTTGTCATCAAGAAAAAGGACGGTAAAGACCAGGAAGTTCAAGAGGGCTGGGTAGGTCATATTATCCCGTTCGACTTGGTACAGGCGACTTTGCTCTCCACAGAAACGGACGAGCTTCACGGTTTGGAAAGCCGTTTGGCGGAAATCCCTTCTGAGTATGAGTCTATCCTTGATGAAATGAAAGAGGAGGATAAAGAGAGCTGCAACGATGTTCTCACCGAGGAAGGCGATGCTTTCGTTCCGAAAGAAGTATCCAAAAAGATTAAGGAACTGAAGAAAGACCGTTCTCCTGAAAGCGTTGCGCTTCGTACACTCTTAGAAAAGGTAGAGTCTTTGGTCAAGAGCGAGAAAGAAATCAAGGCGGAGATCAAGGCAAAGAGTGCTGCGTTGCAGGCAAAAACAAAGGATACGATTGAAAGTCTGAGCGATGAGCAGGCTTTGGATTTGCTTGAAAAGAAGTGGATTGCTCCTCTCATTGAGAGCATTCACAAACTGCCTGATACCGTAATCGACAGCTTGGTGAGCCAAATTCAAGCCCTTCAAAACAAGTATGCTACCACTTTCTTCGAAGTCGAACAGCAGATCAGTGAAACTGAAGCAACGCTTTCGGGAATGATCGATGACCTTGAGGGTAACGAGTATGATATGCTGGGACTTAATGAGTTGAAGAAATTGCTGGGAGGTAGTGCAGAATGACGAAAAAATCAGATGCTCCCGCAATTCGTTTCAAAGGATTCTCAGACGCTTGGGAACAGCGTAAGGTTGGCGATTTGCTCATAGAGCGTAACCAGCAAGCACCAATGAGCGACGAATATCCTCTTATGGCATTCATAGCAAATGAAGGTGTTGCCCCTAAAGGTGAGCGTTATGACCGAAGTGCCTTAGTTACGGACACGGTAAACAAGCTGTATAAGAAAACAGAGAAAGGCGATTTCATATATAGCTCTAACAACCTCGAAACCGGCTCAATAGGTCTGAATAAGTACGGAAAAGCCTGCATTTCACCGGTATATAGCATTTTTGAGCCTACTGGAATTGCTGACTCGGATTTTTTGGGAAGAAGATTAGTCAGAAAAGACTTTATAAATGCTATGGTCAAATGGCGTCAAGGTGTTATCTATGGACAATGGCGAATACACGAGTCTGATTTTCTGAAAATTGAAATACCTGTACCTTCAGTCGAGGAACAACGGAAGATCGGTGCTTATTTAGACCAACTCGACAACCTTATCACCCTTCATCAACGACAGCCTTTTTTGCATTCAACCCCGGAAATTTCTCTGACTGTCCAACTGATCCATCCTTTTTATACATCCTCTTGGGAACAGCGTAAGTTATCTGAACTCACTTCTATGCACGCCCGAATTGGATGGCAAAACCTCAGAACTTCGGAGTTTTTAGATAGCGGCAACTATATGCTTATAACAGGAACCGATTTCAATGATGGAGCCATTAACTTCTCGACTTGTCACTATGTTGAACGAGAGCGTTATGAACAAGATAGAAACATTCAAATTCATAACGGCAGCATTCTCATCACAAAAGACGGAACACTCGGAAAAGTGGCGTATGTTCAGGGGTTGTCAATGCCTGCAACACTTAATGCAGGGGTATTCAATGTCCAAATTAAGGACGCAAATAATGTTGATGAGAAGTATCTTTTTCAATACCTAAAAGCACCTTTTCTAATGGACTATGTAGATAAGAAAGCAACCGGTGGTACAATCAAGCATCTCAACCAAAGTATCCTTGTTGACTTCCCAGTTATCTTGCCACAAAGGTCAGAGCAAACTTTGATAGGTGCCTTCTTTCAGCAACTCGACAACCTTATCACCCTTCATCAGCGTAAGTGCATTTCCTTTACTGGAAGGGCGGGTAGGCTTATCTCGACCGTAAACAAAAAGCGAATTACTTCTTCTTGGGAACAGCGTAAGTTCTCAGAATTGGTACAAATAGAACGAGGAGGTTCACCAAGACCGATTGACGATTTCATAACGGATGCACCAAATGGGTTGAACTGGATTAAGATTGGTGATGCTCCAACACAAGGAAATTACATAACCAAAACCGCTGAGAAAATCCGACCTGAAGGACTGTCTAAAACGAGAGAAGTTCATCCGGGTGACTTAATTCTTTCCAACTCTATGAGTTTCGGAAAGCCCTATATAATGGGCATAGATGGCTGTATTCACGACGGCTGGTTGCTCATAAGAAACACCTATGGAGTCTTTGACTTAACTTTCCTTTGTCATCTACTTGGTACACCACAAATGCTTAGCCAGTACAGGTCACTTGCTGCTGGCAGCACAGTAAATAACCTTAATAAAGAACTTGTGGGAAACACAGTTGTAACTATTCCAAGTATAACCGAGCAGCGAGTTTTGGGCGATTACTTGGAGCAACTCGACAACCTTATCACCCTTCATCAGCGTAAATGTGCATTATTATTCAGTCCTTTTCAGGCTCTTATCTCTATGATGTTCACCACTTCAACATTTTCTTGGGAACAGCGTAAGGTTGGCGATTTGCTCAT
>OHPT01001120.1_pt1 | contig 9311 bp, 7 predicted proteins | sample 1577831 | NCBI WGS metagenome assembly OHPT01 (sample SAMEA3879530, study PRJEB24766) | human gut metagenome | biome: human-associated habitat; feature: feces | place: USA | collected 1985/1987 | reverse complement strand
AAAGCTGTCCGGCAGGACAGGATGTGCGCCCTTAGCTCAGCTGGATAGAGCGTCTGGCTACGGACCAGAAGGCCGGGGGTTCGAATCCCTCACGGCGTGCCAAAAAGACCCGAAACCGTAAGGCTTCGGGTCTTTTTGTTTGCATAAGTTGTTGTTTTCTCCCGCTGCTTTTTTCTGACCCAAACGCTGACCCCAACGGGAGCGGATAGCGGAAACCATCAGACAGCACGGGATAGGATATTGCCCATCGTTTGCGCCGCCTTGAGCTGTGCGTCGGTGGTGACGTGGGCGTAGGTGTCCAGCGTGAAGCCTGCGGAGTAGTGACCGAGCATCGAGGACACGGTTTTTACATCCACGCCGTTTTGCAGGGCCATGGTGGCGAAGGTGTGCCTAAGCTCGTGGAAGCGGAAAACAGGGCATTACTCGTGGTAGCGGAAAGCAGAATATGCTATAATGCAGACAGGCTATGGTTTTGCCGTAGCCTGTTTTGCATTAGAAGGAGAGGACTGCGCATGGCACGAAAAAGCCGGAAGCGTCTGACTGTAACGCTGCCACATCTGCATTCAGAGACTGCCGGGTACATCCGTTTGTCTGTCACAGGAAAGGGCGGCGATGATTCCATAGAAAACCAAAAGAAAGTTATTGAGGCATGGGCGCGAGAAAACCAGCATCCCATATCGCGATGGTACATTGATGCAGGATGGAGCGGCAGAACATTCTATCGACCGATGTTTCGGGAGCTGATAGCAGACATTGAACGGGGCGAGGTTGACTGTGTTGTAGTCAAGGATCTCTCCCGCCTAGGCAGAGATCACATCGCAGTTGGATATTATCTGGAGGTCTTCTTCCCTATGAACTGTGTTCGTTTTGTTTCAATTAATGACGACTTCGACACAGTAAACGGCTTGACCGATCAATCCCACCCACATGGAGCTAGAATTCGCATTCCAATAAAGAACGCATTTAACGAACAGGTTGCAGTAGAAATCAAACAGAAAGTTGAGGCGACTTTGCAAATGAAAATAGACCTAGGAACATTTGTTGGGCCGAGAGCCCCCTTTGGATACCAAAAGTCCGAAGCAAACCACGATCAGTTAGTCCCTGACCCGATTGCGTCCATCACAGTGCGGAAGATTTTTGAGCTGGCGGCAAACGGAACTGGCGTAACAGGTATCGTCCGCTATTTGAATGAAAAAGGATTACCCACTCCGATCCAATACGCCCGTTCCAATGGACTGACCGGGAGTTTTGCGGATGGAACGGGCGATTGGAACAGTCGATCTGTGATACTAATAACTTTTTAAAAAGATTGATAATTTGACGCCGTTGATGTATAATGAATATGGTGATGAGAAATGAAAAGATACACTTTCACGCTTGAGGAAACGCAAGAAATCAAGGCTGCGAGGAAAAAGAATCGAGACAAGAATGTTGAAAAAAGACTGGCAGCACTTGAGATGCGAGCAGAAGGGAAGCAGAACAAAGAAATTAGTGAAAAAACCGGCTTCCACACGCAATATATTACCGTGCTGGTTTCCCGATATAAAGCCAACGGTCTTGCAAGTATCACAGAAAGCCACTATCACGGAAACCACCGGAACCTGAGTTATGCAGAAGAGGAAGCGCTCCTGGAGCCGTTTCGTCAGGCTTCAAATGCAGGAAAAACGGTATCGGTGCATGATATTGAGACTGCATATCGGGAAGCTGTAGGTCATTCCATAGGGACATCACAGATCTATTACGTCATCCACCGCCACGGTTGGAGGAAAGTCATGCCAAGGAGCACGCATCCGAAGAAAGCCAGTGAAGAGGTCATCGAGGCCTCAAAAAAATTAACAAGCGGATCGGCGAGCTAAAGGATTATGTAAACAAGTCTGGTCATCCACATCAAGAAGTACGACTTATGTTCCAGGATGAAGCAGGATTCGGACGAATCAATAAGCCCAAATACTGCTGGTGTGAAAAGGGCATTCGTCCATCGGTACCTTGCCATCACATTCGTGAATATCGGTATGCATACGGAGCTGTTGAACCAGTAACGGGAAGCTCCTGTTTTCTTGTTATGCCGTATTGCAATTCTACTTGTATGAACATATTTCTCGAGGAACTGTCCAAGCAATACCCGGATGATCTGATCCTGCTGTGTTGTGATGGTGCAGCATGGCACAAGTCTAACAAGCTTCATATCCCGGAAAACATAGAGTTGTTTTACATTCCACCGTATACGCCTGAGATGAATCCCATCGAGCAGATATGGAAAGAGCTCCGAATCACGGGCTTCCGCAATGAAGTGTTTGCTACTTTGGAGAAGGTAGTAGATCGGCTTTGCGATACCATTTGCACCTTGACCTCTGATACGATAAAGAGCATTACACGGCGTAGTTGGATAATCAATTGTTTTAATTAGATTTTAGTATGAAATACATTTTGACTAACCGAACCTATACTGGGATGCTCATACAAGGCAAGGAAAAGCGAGTTGTAAAGGGCACCCATGAACCGCTGGTAGACGTTGAAACCTTTGACAGAATCCAAAGTGAATTCAAAGCCCGTTCATTTAATATCAGTCCCACACCGGAGGCGAGCGAGAATGTTTTCAAAGGCAAAGTTATTTGTGCCTGCTGCGGAGGAAAGATACAGCGAAAGCGCGGAACGAACCATGCGGATTGGTATTTCTTCACCTGCATTTCAAAAAATCGGTTAGGTGCGGATAAATGTACAGGAATGTATGCCAGAGAGGAAGATGTACTCAGTGCTGTGTACTACCAGCTAAAACAGTACATCGATCATCACTTTATTACCAAAGATCAATATAAGCAGGAAATACAACGCATGGATTCCATCATTGAAGCAGCTTCTCTCAAATATGAGGAAGCTACTGATTTCAGCATGAAGCAATATGAAAAGTATGTCATGGGTGAAGGTTCTAAAGAAGCCATTGCGGCTGCACGGCCTGCAAAGGAGCAGGCCGAAGCGGAACTGAACAGGGCGATTGCAGACAAAGAAGCCTATGAAAAACAGTATCAGGTGTTTTTCAAACTGCTGAAAGCTAGCAGAAAGGAAGTCCCGTTGAGCGAGATTATTGATTGTATTGAACGGATCGTGGTTGATGTTGATCGAAAGATTATGGTAAAATGGACTGAGTAAAGAAGAAGGCGCGCGGTCAGATACTCAGAATTGATAAAGCAATTCCCGATACAAACAGCGTAATATGATGGAAAGAAAGAAACCCTTCGGCAGATGTTTGCCAATTCTCACGTCGATATGATTTATGGCTCTGCTGGTACCGGTAATTCTACACTGATTAATCACGACGCCAGATTATAAAGGTGAACGAAATGGGAGTAATCCAAGAATTCTTTAATAATCGAGAGATAGCTATCGGGATTTGGGTTATTATTGGTCTTGCTGTCATTCTCCCTACTAAACCTGCAAGACAATTTATAAAAACTGCTATTCCAATTTTGTTTTGCAAGAAATTTGTGATATTTTACATCGTATTTCTCAGCTTTTTGGGTTTGGTGTTGTTCGCATTAAATTGGGCAGGACTTTGGGATCTCACTTTGTTAAAAGACACTGTCTTTTGGGTATTGTTTGTTGAACTTCCTCTTTTTGCCAAGGCGATTGAGAAAGCAGACGGTGGACGATTCTTTTCAAAGCTAATTCGGGAAAATGTTGCTATTGTAGTTGCAATTGAGTTTTTTGTAGGATTTTGGACTTTCAGTTTAATAACGGAAATTATCCTTATCCCTTTAACAGTTTTGATTTCAGTCCTACAAGTATTGGCTGGACAAGATAAAAAGCACCGATCTGCGAAACGCTTCTTTGATGGTTTGCTGGTACTGTGGGGAATAATACTGTTGATTAATGCAATTTACAGCCTTATCCATGCTCCAAATCAATTTTTAAGTTTTGACACCTTAAAATCACTATTGCTCCCGCTGGTACTGTTAGTGTTCAATCTTCCGGTTGTATATGGATTGGCATTATACAATACTTACGAACAAATCTTCATCAGAATAAAAGGTTCCAAATCAGAACAAAAGAAAATGAAATGGCAAGTAATTCGCTTTTCTGGAATAAACCTTTCAAAAGTATCGGCTATCAGAAAGAGCCTACCAAATACAATTGTTTGTTGTCGAACTTCAAATGACCTACAGATAAATCTTAAAAAACTGGCAAGACGATTGGACTTACAGATAGGAGAAAACTACATGAAACGCTCGCGTTATTATGTATTAGCTTGTATAGCCGGATTGATTCTGAGTTTTATTGGACTCATAGGTGCTAATTCGGATGTGTCCTTAAAAGACCTTGTTACGTTGAATTTTGTATTTGATATACCAAGAATCAAGGAAATTCTGACAAATATTTTCTCTACAATGATTGTTTTCAGTGCAACATTGTTTTTCTTTGCAATTGGTTTTGCAAAAAAGCAGAGAGAAGATGTTTCCCAAATCAAGAAATATGCCTTATATGAGCTTTTGCTATCCGTTAAAATGCAGCATTCTCAACTGGTAGATTACCCTCCTATAGACGAACCCGCGGACTTGTTTTGTGCTTACGTACATAATGTATATGAAGTTCGGGCCGCTTGTGATAAAGTATTGGCTGCATATGAGAATCTACTAACAACATGGGAGCAAGAAACGTTGAAGAACTTACAGCATTCTGCAATGGTCTTGTCAGAGGACTTTGGCATTTCTGCCGAAAATTTTAGAGAGTATTCTGCTACCCAATTTTGTAATTTTTATGATGAAAAAGTTCGAACTGCTCCGCAGAATGAAAAAATCAATGTATTTACTCACAAGATCAAAACGGATATAGAAAAATACTCAAAACATATTGAGCAGTTTTGCGAGGACTTTAAGCACTATTATTGATCCAATTCAACAGACGATGTCTGTTGCGTTGAATCAACTTGTGTCACTCTTTGCATCGCTCTTGTTGGCACTTACGAAAATATTCTTCAAAAAGTATTTGACCATCTTGCACAGTATCATTGTTCAATATGCAAGAGCAAAAAGGTCAGCATTGATGGTGATGACTCAGACGAGAATGGAATGGTTCAAAAATGCTACTTACGCTGCGAGAAATGTGGTTCCATAACAGAAGTCGATTTTGAAAAAAGTAGCGGCGATAGCCCATCGTATACTACTGGCAGGGGTGTTGAGTAATACTAGTTTTCAATAAAACGGTTAAAAACCGTTTTATTCGGCTGCTGTTTCAGCAGCCAGCGGCGTAGCCGCAAAAAACGTAAGTCCATACATTTCTTGCCGCCACCGGCGGCCTGCGAAGAATTCGCAGGATAAAATGGTGTTAACCATTTTATCGAGAAATAGTATAAGATAAATGCAGCATTTATACCCCGACTATTCAGATGGAGTTTGATGAATAATATGAAAATCAACAGGCTAAAAATTGTCAACTACAAGCTTTTTCAGAATGTTACCATTGAAATGAACGAGAATATAAATATCTTTGTTGGAGAGAATGATTCGGGAAAAAGCACCATCTTAGAGGCCCTATCAATGGTTCTGACCGGTAAAATTAACGGTAGCAGTGTCGCAAATCGGCTTAATTTGGATTGGTTTAATGCTCAAGTCCGACAAAAATTCAAGAAATCTATTGAGGCTGGTAATACGTCTGACTTGCCCACCATTGAAATTGAGGTATACTTTGCTTCTCCCGATGAAGATGAAATTGCAATAAAAAAGTATAGAGGCACAAATAATTCACTTCATGAGGACGCTGAGGGTGTCAAACTGGAAATAATATTTGACACCCAGTATGCACCAGCATACAAGCAACTCCTGGTTGAAGGAAAAGTCAGAGACATCCCTGTTGAATACTACAGGGTCAATTTCAGATCTTTTGCAAATCCAGAATACTATGTCCAGACAACGGCAAGAAAAGTGGCATGTATTGATACTACAAAGAAAGACTATGGTCCGGTGCTGAGTCGCTTTGTTTCTACCAGCATAAACGAATATCTCTCGGAAGAAGATATGACCGAGTTGCGTCATGCTTATAGAGCAAATCGACATGAATTTACTGAAAATCAAGCAGTAATACGGCTTAATCAAAAACTACAAGAGGGTCACAGCTTTGATGGCAAAACGATAGGACTAAACTTAAGAGAAAGTGGAATTGATGAATGGAAGGGAGATATGTCTATTTCATTAGATGGCATTCCTCTTGAAAATTCGGGTTTCGGCACTCAAAATATGTTTAAGTCGGAAATTTTCCTGCTTCAAAATACGGATGTTGATATTTTAATAATTGAGGAACCCGAAAATAACCTTTCCTACTCAAACATGTCTATTCTCATCTCTAAACTGTCTGATAGCAACGGAAAGCAGTTGTTTATTTCAACCCATAGCAGCTTTGTCGCAAATAAACTGGGCCTGCAGTGCCTTCATCTTGTTGCAAATGCAAGGACAACACCATTCAAATCATTAAGCAGTGATACTTACAACTACTTTCTAAAATTACCGGGCTATAACACGCTACGAATTCTTTTGGCGAATAAGGCAATATTGGTTGAAGGACCGGCTGACGAATTGATACTGCAAAGAGCATATATTGATAACTATGGAAAACAACCGATAGAAGACGGAATTGACGTAGTCGCTGTCGATAGCTTGGCGTTCCAACGATATTGTGAGCTTGCTTCTCTAATTAGTAAACCGCTGACTGTAGTTACAGATAATGACGGTAACGCTGAAGCTGTTCGTAAGCGCTACGAAAAATACACAGGCATTGTTACTCTTTGTGTGGAATCTGATAATACCCTAAACACGCTTGAACCCTCTGTCCTTGCAGCAAATCTTGATACCTTTGAATCGTTCAAATCCATCATCTACTTAGGAAAGGACATAGAAAGCAGAGATCCAGACAGCATTAAGAGCTTTATGATAGGAAACAAAACTGACTGGAGTATGCGTGTCTTTACCAGTGAGAAGAAGATAAACTACCCATCATATATTTTAAAAGCCATCGGGATAGATAGTGAAAATGTGGGTGATAGAGATGAATAATCAAGTAGTATTTGCGGCAGCGGGGCATGGAAAAACATATTCACTGTGTTCACAAGCCAAAACCGCCATAGATAACACCAATAAATATGTGCTGCTTATTTCATATACAAACGAGGGAGTTCGTTCTTTAGAGAATGAGTACCGGAAGCAAAACGGCGGTGTATTGGATGACAGAGTCATATTCAAATCATGGTACAGTACTCTTCTCTCTGAATTTATAAAACCATACCAGTGCTCACTTAGACTAAAAGAAAAGCGCTATAAGCAAGAGTTTCCAGTTACATTTCCAGAAAATTTTGTAAATTCCATTGCATTTTATGATACAGAAGCACCGCCTAAATGGTATAACCAGACCCACGTACAATATTACGTGAATAAGCGTGGCGATGTTGTTCCTGACAGGACAAGCCATTTAGCTTGGCTATGCAATGAGCATTCTAGCGGAAAAGTGATTAGGCGAATCCAAGAAATATACTCCCACATATTTATTGATGAACTCCAAGACTATGCTGGTTGGGATTTGGAAGTCATAACTTTGCTATTCAAGTCCAAAATACCTATAACATGTGTAGGCGACTACAAGCAGGCAACATATAGGACAAATAATTCACTGAAGAATAAACAGTATAGAGACGAGAAAGTTCGAGCCTATTTTCTCATGCTTGAAGCACAGGGTTTATGCGTTACTTCATATGCGAATACCACAAGACGATTCAATCAGGAAATATGTGATTTTATCAATACGATCCACGGAGATGCGGATTCGATGGTTGAACCCGATCCAAATAATCAGCAAGAAATGCCAGTAGAAAATAGCGGAGTCTACATGATGAACGTGGATAGTCTGCGTGAATACTGCGAATACTACCATCCAATAATATTGCGATATGACAAAAAGGCGAAGGTTAGTTTTCAACATGACTGCGATGTCTTCAACTACGGTGGGTCCAAAGGCGCAACATATGAAAGAGTAGTAATCATACCTGTCAGTACAACGTTACCATTTATAGAAAGACAGGTGAAAATCACGTCCAATCAAACGCGAGCTAAATTTTATGTTGCATGTACGCGAGCGAAGCATAGTGTTGTTTTTGCTATGGAGAACCCCTGCGAAAACGGGGTATTCAAAGCAACCGATATTCATTTCTCTGATAAGTCTATTCCAGCATATAAGTTTAGTAAGCCTGACTCAGATATTTGATTAATCGAACCATAGTAAAAACAGAAATCCCAGATTACCACTTGTTGGTGGTTTGGGATTTCTGCTTTTGCAGGAAATATTTTTTTGTCGTGTGCTTGACATACAGGTGGCGCAGGTCATGAAAGCGTATCCGTGGCAGCCCTGCCCGTTTCAGCACTCTTTGCAGCATATGCAGGACGCTGTCTGGTGACATGGGGCCTCCGGTGGGCGATGGGAACACCCATTCGCTGCTACCCGTTTTTCTCCTTTGATGCATCAGAACGCTTATCGCGTCTGCCGACAGCGGCAGTGTGCGGTAGGCGTTTTTCGTTTTCAGCAGCAGCTCGTCACATGCGGCCTTTTCTGCCTTGTAGGTGTTCAGGTCAATCTCGCCCATGAGATAGCGTTCATACAAGGTGCGCTTGCCGTCTTGCAGTGTCTCGATTTGCTGCTCATATTCGGTGCGTTCCGGCACGGAGCTATCTGCCCGAAGCGTACCGTCCGGGGCAAGCGGCGCGGCGGCTTCCATCTGCTTTTTCAGCGTCAGGAATGCCGCTTGCTCCAGCTCTGCGGCATTGATTCGCATTTTGTGACAGCGGCTTTCTATGTCCGCCTCGGAATGGCGGCCATCGTCATGGCAGGCCCCATCGCCAAGGAGGTGGCGGAGGAATACGGCATCAGCCCCAAGCGCTCCGCCTCCCTACTGGACACCTTCTCCTGCATCTTTCAGGGCACCATCCCCTACGGCGCCCAGATGCTGGTGGCCATTTCCACCTGTGCAACCCTCGGCTACACCATCAGCGCCTTTGACATCATCCCCCTGCTGTTCTAGCCCTTCCTGCCGTGCCTGTCCAGCCCGCTGTTCATTCTGTTCGACAAAAAGTAAGGCATCCTGTTTCGCACATTTATTTACGCCGAGAGCCCCCCTTCTCAAGAAGGCGGGCTCTCGGCGTAATGCTTCCGCGATACCTGTATGACGCGGCGCTGTGGCCGCTATCCGCTGAAATCGCCATGTAAAAAAGACAGCTTCCAAGGGATGCAGCTTTAAGCGCGGCAAATGCTCCGGCACACACTCTGCCAGAACCCGCCGG
>OHPT01001113.1_pt1 | contig 9389 bp, 8 predicted proteins | sample 1577831 | NCBI WGS metagenome assembly OHPT01 (sample SAMEA3879530, study PRJEB24766) | human gut metagenome | biome: human-associated habitat; feature: feces | place: USA | collected 1985/1987 | reverse complement strand
AGCACGGAACAATCCGTAGGCATCAAAGTCGGGGGCTTTTGACCCCGACATCATAATCATAATGTTGCGGAGTATCGGGATGTAGCTTGATCCTCTTCCGTGTGCAAATTGGAAATTGTCAGTGCATCATATCTCGAAAGCAGAAGCTTCGCATTCGGCGGCAGTACACAGTCTGACAAAAGTACATTTTTGATTTTATGCCCAGGTGCAGTAAAACCATCAATTTCAATGGGGGCAACGGATTCCACTGTGCCGTGCTCCTGTTTTTGTCCGGTCAGATGCAGCCGTTCAAAGCGAAAATCTTCAAAATAAGGCTGCTCTGAAGCAGGAATGCCGTCATCATTGTATGGAACAGAATGAATGAGCAGGCGGGGGAAGGTGCAGTCGCGTACAGTGACATTGCGCACATATCCGCCACGCTTAGGGGTTCCTTTGATTTCAATGCCATTGGAAGAGGCAGCTATATCGCAATCCCAAATTTGCACATCTGCAACACCGCCGGACATTTCACTGCCAATACAGATACCATGACCGCCGTTGCTGTGGCAGTCAAATACGCAGATATGCTTTGTAGGACGATTAATGGCATTACCTTCGGGATTCTTACCGGATTTGATGGCAACGGAGTCATCTTCGGTTTCAAATTCCGTTGCAAATAACGTGCAGTTTGTGGAAGAATCCGGGTCCCAGCCATCGCCGTTCCAAATACCGCCAGAGCGTAGCGTGCAGTGGTCAGTCACAATGTCATCACAGTAGATCATATGGACATTCCATGCTGCGCCGTTTTGTAAAGTCAGCCCTGTAATACGAATACGGGAGCAGTTGCTTAAATTAATAAGTCGTCCGCGGACACGTCCCGGAATGGTACGGTCATTCTCACAGGTGGCAACCAGTGCAGCATTTTGGGCAAGATATTCCCTGAGATTCTCCCGTTCGATATCGATCATGCGCTCAGCCAGAACATGCCCACCGCCACTAATGGTTCCCTTCCCATAGAGTAGGATGTTTTCGCAATTTGCACCTGCGGTATGATCAAGATGTCCGGCGTTTAAAAGACTGCGGTAACATTCCTGCTCCGTGCCTTCAAAACGGCTCCAGATACGAGGCAGATAATCTGTGGGGTCAGAACTTCCCTGTAAAACAGCGTCTTTCTCCAGACACACGGACATACAACTATGCAGATCAAGAGCTCCGGTCAGATAGATTCCGGCAGGAAAGTATACTTCGTCATTTGGCCCACAGTCTGTAAAAGCCTGTTGGAGCGCAGCAGTATTCAGCGTTTTTCCATCACCCACGGCATTGTAGGGTTCTTCCGTTACATAGATTCGGCGCCGTGCAGGTAGAGTACAGATGTGGATACTGCCGATATTGTAGACAGTAACACAATATTCAGTATTGGGTATCAATTCTGTGAATGTATAATGTGTCCGATTTGTGTGAACAGAATGTCCACCATCGAGAGAAACTTCATACACTGTGTCGGCATTGGCATTTTCCGGCTTATTCCAGAACACAGTTGCGGTGTTTGCAGTACAGCGTGCGGATAGTAAAACGGATTCCATAAAAATCCTCCTTTTCGTTTTTTACTATTTTCATTGTAAAAAAAAGCACTGAGAATGTCTATATCAATTATTTTCATTCATGTTAATAATTCCAGCATTATTTTGATTTGCAATGAAAAAACAGGTATTTTCTTCTGGTATAAGTTACAATATATAGAAAGATATACGATATTCAATATATATTTATCGAATATCAATAAAATTATATTGACATTCGTATCATAGAGTGATATGTTAAGGCTACCAAGCTGAATTGGAATCCGAGCTTCCAGTTTGCAAGTTTAAGTTCTGATTTAGCTAATCGCTTGCATAAGTAAATTCTGGCAAATCAAAATATCATGATTTTTATGGAAGTTAGTTTTGCAAAGTTCTTCAAAACTGGAATTTACTATTAGAAACAAGTTGTTTTATGCTTCATATGCTGATATTCTTTTTTTGAGATCTTAATCCTCTGAAAAAAGAGTCACGTTAAGCGGAGGTCGAATTTTATTTCTTTTTTCGCAAGATTAAATTCCACCCCTCATTCGGTTCAGTATTTTTTCCGAATGGCGCTACGTTTCTTATTTTTTCAGTAATAGAGGTGTAAGGTTAATCTCATTAGCGGGAATGGATTTTATTCCTAACTTGTCAAGAATATCCCCGCCATTAATGAAGCTGAACAACTGGTGTGCCGACTGGTTATTCAGCTTTTTTCTGTTATATGAGTTGATATGACTCATCATAAGATTGATATCATCCTGAGTTAAGTTATCAAAAGAGGTTTTCTTCGGAAGCACACGACGAATCATCTCATGTGTAACTTCACAACCACCTTTTTGATCAGAACGCTGTGGATCACAATAAAAGATATGTGTTCTGCGACCATTGCCCTTATTAAATTCGATTGCCAGCGGGTTAGTAAATTCACTTCCTCTGTCGGTCAAAATCACCTGGAAGAGGCTAGTGAATACTTCATGTCCTAACTGTTCATACAACCAGTCAAATATTTCTGTAACTGACTTGGCGGTATTGTTATCACGGATAAAAGCAAGCATTAAACTACTATTTCTAAAGTATATGGTCAACAAGACTTTACCGCCTTTGCGACCTTCTACTGAATCCATTTCCACTACCGGAATATCAGGATTCGCAGCAAGATAAGCTTCAAAATCCTCATAAGTGCGTCCTACATGACACTGCTTGTCTACTCTTACAGGCTTCTTATGTGAGCGGGTACGATAACGGACCTTTCTCGGAAGATCAACGTTATCTACAGATAAAAGCCCTGCATCAATGTAGTTATAAATAGTCTTTTCATCAAGCATGATATCATCTGCATTATTGACACATATCATGTGAATAGACTGGCCTAACTTAACAAGCGGTGAAACAATAGCATCTACACGCTTTAATTCTTCCGGTGTAATTGCTATTCCTTGACGACTTTCTGAGCGAGTAGTCTCATAATTCTTCTGAGCTGATTTGGCAGAATAAATATGCTTCTCCAGCTTACAGGATTGCCGTTGGATACAGCCGTTGCAAACGTATGGTGGTTTCTTCAGTTTGTTACAAACCAATACCTCAAACTGCTTGCAATGCTCGTAGCACTTTACACGAGGACATCTCTTGCAGCTTTTTGAATACTGTAGTTTGCACTTTGAACATGCTGTTCCGTATTCATCACAGGTACTTCGCTTGCTGCAGGGATTGAAGGAATCTTTACGTACAGTCTGACTATGGAGTCTGACTTCTTTTGAGATAGTAGAAGGGTCCTTGCCAAGTTCCCTACCTATCTCAGTAAATGAAGCTCGTTCTCTTATGCGAACTTCTATTGTGGCTCTTTCATCAAGAACCAGATGTGCATTCTTAGCCATGGTATTCTCCTTGGATAACGCCATCCAGACTCTATTGCTGAGCCACAACTATAACTAGATATCAAGAGGTTTGCAACACTAACTTCTAGGATATATTTTGCAATACTAAGTTCCAGTTTTTGGGTGAATGGACTGGAATTTAATTTTCCAATTCACCTTAAGGCTACCAAGAAGGAAAGAGGTATTCATTATGGAGAAGAGAGAGTTGTCGGAAAAGGAGCTGCGGGAGAGGAAGTTTTCTCTGGCAAAGGGGACGAAGTACCTGCTGGATTTCATGTTCTATGCGGGGATACTGGTGACGGTAAGTCTGCCGCTCAGTCTCAAATACATAGGAAAATATCTGGAGGCTGTAGAGGAACATTACCTTCCGGCAGTGATCATATTCGCCATTCTGGGTGTGCTGGCGTTATTGTTGATCAATGAACTGCGCAAGATGTTTGGCACGGTGCTTAACGAGAATTGCTTTGTACCGGAAAATGTGGCGAGCCTTCGTAGAATGGGAGACTTAAGCTTTTTCATCGCGGCCATGAGCGCTGTGAGATGTGTGGTGTACCTGACCATTGCCATGCTGGTGATCATTTTGGTATTTATCATTGCAGGCATGTTCAGCAAAGTGCTGGCCATGGTATTTGAAGAAGCGGTACGCTACAAGGAAGAAAACGACTTAACAATCTAAAAATTCAGTCACGAAGTGATAGAGCGTGTGATACGCGACTATGTAAATGACGCCGGCTGAACGGGAATTCAAAATTAGAAAGGCATCTATTATGGGAATCATTGTAAATCTGGATGTAATGATGGCAAAGCGGAAGATCAGCCTGACGGAACTGGCGAATCAGGTGGATCTGACACAGGCAAATTTATCCATCCTGAAAAATAATAAAGCAAAAGCAATCCGTTTCTCTACGCTGGAATCCATCTGCGAGGTGCTGCATTGCCAGCCCGGAGACATTCTGGAATATGTGGAAGATTCAAAAGAAGAGAAAAACAATTAAATCCTAAAAGGGGGAGATCACAATGCAGGAAAATACAGTAGTACAGGAAACAACTTCAGCAAATCAGGGACAGATATCCGGGCAGAATGTAGTCCGGGTGGTAGAAAAGACAGAGACTGCGGAGACAAAGCGCATGAAGGAACATTTTAATTTCTTTGGACCGGTGACGTTTCTCTATGCCGTGTTCTATGCGTTTTGCATGTTTCATAACGGATCGGGAATTACCTTCCCTTTTTTTCTCGCAGGCACTTTACTGTATTTTGTCTTCTCGCTGTCAAAACTGGAGATTACCTTGAAAAAAGGAAGCACCTTTTACATGATCAGCATTCTGCTGCTGGGGATATCCACCTTCTGCACGGACGGATGGGCAATCATCAGCCTGAATAAGCTGGCGGTCTTTTTGCTGGTAATGTGTCTGCTGCTGAATCAATATTTTGATACGAAAAAGTGGAATCTTGGGAAATATGTGGGAAGCATCTGTCAATTGGTGGTTATGAGCTTCGGCGAACTGGGCAAGCCCTTCTCCGATGGCAAAGCCTATTTTCGTGAAAAGGGAAAAGTAAATAAGAAGGTATGGTATGGGCTGCTGGGAGTAGTGATCGCATTGCCGATTGTGCTGATCGCTGCCGGACTGTTAAGCTCTGCCGATGCGGTATTCCGTAAGATGACAACGGATTTCATGAACTGGATCCGCCCGGGCAATATATTCAACGCAGTCATCAGGGTAACATTTCTGTTCTTTACTTCCTATGCACTGACTTCTTATCTGTGTAAGAGAAGCATCCCGGAAGAAGTGAAGGATCGCAGAAAGGGTGAGCCGGTACTGGCAATTACGATTATGTCACTGCTGTCACTATTGTATCTGCTGTTTTCCGGTATTCAGATCTTCGGATTGTTCTTGGGGAAAATGCAGCTGCCGGAGGGCTATACCTATGCACAGTACGCAAGAGAGGGCTTCTTCCAGCTGCTGGCTGTCAGCATTCTGAATCTGATCCTGGTACTGGTGTGCCTCAGCTTTTTTAGGGAAAGTAAGGTACTGAAAGTAATTATGACGATTATGTCATTATGTACTTTTATCATGATCGCATCCAGCGTAATGCGTATGATCATTTACATCCGGTATTATTATCTGACTTTCCTGCGGATATTTGTCCTGTGGATGCTGGCGGTACTATTCGTCATGTTTATCGGAGTACTGATCAACATTTACCGGGAAAGCTTCCCTCTATTCCGCTATGGTGTCGTGATGGTGACCGTGCTGTATCTGGCATTGTCCTTCAGTCATCCCGACTATATTATAGCCAGAGTGAATATTGCCAATGCACCCGGCGGAGACTTCTCTTATCTGAGTGATCTCAGTGCGGATGCGGCACCGGTCATTATTCCTTATATGGAGAGCCTTGGGTATGATTTCGGCGCCTATGAACTGGAGAACCCTACGGATATTATGAGCGAGGATACGCAGGCTCAGTGGTGGGGGAGTTATCAGCCGAAGGGATTCGGATATTATTACCTGAACCATAATAAGAAGCGTCTGGAGCAGACATCTCTGCGGACATTTAATATTTCCAGATATATGATGCGGAAACAGATAGAGGCGAGAATCGATGGAAAATAAAGAAATGAATACGGAAAAAATAAAGTTTTATAAAAAGCATCCGGTGTTGCTTGCATGGCTGATTTCTATATTTATCGGACTGGGCTATGCGCTTTTTATGATCATAGCCTCTGTTATTCATTATGAGCAAAGAGATTATGTATGGGAGATCATTAAGGCTTTTACAGAAATGTTTACTTGGGCAATTTTAATGGGAGCGGTACTGGTATTTCCTGTGGTGCTGACGATCAGTGAAGTAATCTGCCTGATCTGTGAGGAACGAGGGCACCCGGTGAAGGGAGACTGGCTGTTTGACCAGCACGTATTTTGGCTGGGCGGATTCTATGAACTTTGTTATTTGGGGTTGATTATGGATGTGACATCCGCTGACTGGCAGACGCAGTTAAGCAATTCCAATAAACATACACCGATTTACAGTGGTTCTATGGTTACTTTTATAGTACTCATTCTGCTGGCATTTATAGGGTATGAGATCCTGCAGAGTATTCCGCTTCGGAAGCTGCCGCCCCTTGTGACAGTACTGTCGATTTCCGCAATGTACCTGGGATTGTTAGAACTGATCCTGTTCACAGTACAGATATTCAAGCCGACGATTTTGCTTGATGGATATTTGTTATTATTTCCACTGTGCTGTGTGCTGCTAGTGGTGCGACTGCTTCTGAAGAAAATACGGGAGTGGAATGCACTGATGCAGAATGCGGAGGCGGAACACTTTGGGACGGGGAAGATTTATCAGAATCCCATGCTGCGTTGGTGTGACAGCATTTTGCGGAAGGCTGCATGGTGGCCGGTGCTGGGACTGGTATTGATGTTCCCACTGTTGGGGATCCTGATCGCAATCCTCATGCTGTTTGGGCAGGCACCGGATTCTGTGATTAAAGCATTCACGGAGACCAGCGACTGGAATCTGTCTCTCAGGCAGGCACCGCAGAATGTCATGTATGATGAACATTATCTCTGCACGGTAGCTGCCGGCGGTCATGAAAAGGTCGTAAAGCCTATCCGCCTGGGGAGGCGGCATGGGCATGAAGTCATTGTGAACCGTCAGTTGTGCATCGCCAATGCTTTTGAACAGGTGTTGGAAGAACGGACTCCCGGCTTCCACCGGGCACTGCGTCATTTTTATGACACTTACGGGTTCCCTGTGGCGAGACTGATCCACAGTAAATACACGGCGGATCTGGTGTATTTTATCATGAAACCTTTAGAATGGATCTTCCTGTGCGTGCTGTACCTGACAGACGCCCATCCCGAGAACCGCATTGCTGTGCAGTACACCGGGAAAACGGCGGCGCAGGTGGAAGAATAGTAAAATATTAACTCCCTTTTCGGAATTGTGTACCCACTGAAAACGAGCCTATAAACATGCATTCACAATGCATAAAAACACGTTCCGGCTATTTCCCACACATTGAAATATACACTTAGATAACATATAATACGAAATATATTTTGGGGAGGATTATGACCATGAAAAAGAAATTATGCAGTATTGTTTGTCTTTGCTACTTTGTTTCAATTATGTTATGTGCATGTGGAAGAAAAGAACAGGGGAATCCTATTAGATTGCCAGCCAGAGAGGATATTGTATCGATTGGTGTCTCTGACGGTGACAAATATGCTATATCACCTAACACAGAAGGTGAAGCTACGGAGTTTATTGATGAATTTTTATCTATGCTAATGGATATGGAAACAACTAGTCAGCAATCAATCAATGATGCACCGGTCAACAAAGATTCTATTACGATCAATATAAATTGTGATGGGGCGGCAGGAACTACTCTTTTTTACTATGTAGATAAAGGAATCGAATATGTAGAACAGCCATATCAAGGAATTTATAAACCAACGCCTGCTTTAGGTAATTGTATAACTGAAATGCTTGCTTCGGCAGATAATAGACCGCTAATGGTAACATTTCAGGCATCGGTAATTGAAACGAATCATGATTCAATAATAGTAAAACCGGTAGATGGTTCTTTGGAACTTGATTCAGCAGATAAGTTTTATATATCAAACGAAGAGAACCTTGAATTGCAAATTGGAGATTTCGTAGAAATTAGCTATAACGGAGAAATAATGGAATCATATCCTGCACAATTAGGAGAGGTTTATAAAATTACCGTGATAGAACAGACAGAAGCAGATGCCATGTGGGATAGAATACCTATGGTAAGAATAGATGGTAAATTATACTACGATACAGGGAGAGAAAGCATCATGGATGCACGTTGTGGCACTATGGATGGAGAAATAACATCAACTGTCGATGGAACTGAAATACCAACAGAAGATAATCAGTCTAATTTTGGAAGTGGATTTGGTTATCAGTATGGAGCAGACGATACAATAGAAATTTATATGAATGAAAAGTGGTTCGTCTTTGAATACAGAGAAGAATCTGAATGAGAGAATAAACGATAGATAAGTCAAATTAAATTCAAAAGGCTGTCTCAATAAAGGGATAGCCTTTTTTCAATTCTCAGCCTAAATTTTCTCAATATTCAGTAGGCAAAATCCAAGATACAGTTGCTCAAATTGCTCGAAAAATTAAGAAATGTATGAATATACACTAAAATTGGGGAAATGAACAGCGGGAACACTTTTCCGAAAAGGGAGAATATTAATGGAAAAAGCTCTCCCTTTTGGATATAATAATATTTGAAAGGGAGGCTTTTTTATATGATAAAAGTGAATTGAACTAAATCGGAATTTGAGGGAGGAAACAGTATGAAAAAGATTATTGCAATGGTTCTTTGTCTTGTGTTGGTTTTTTCATTGGCTGGTTGTGGAAATAATGATCAAAGTTCAGATACGCATGATGCGAACTACGAAGAAGGTTATACGGCTGGCTACGAGGTTGGATATAATGATGGGAAGCAGCAAATGGCCGAAAACAAAAAGTACTTTGCACAGTTTTCGGGATCTTTTACAGCTTCCGTTGAACAACTCTTGCCGGATTACTTTGCGCTTCAGGGAAAAACGATTGCCGTAGTTCACTTCTTTCAGGATAAACCATTTTTACTTCGCTTTCAGGAAGATATGACAGGAAAGCTTGTTGAAGGAACGGTTTATGTGTTCGAGTTCAAGACATTTGAAGTTGAACTTCCGGCTGATGAGGAAAATCCAGATATTTCGGATTATATGTATTCAATAGATGTTACTAATTATAGAGTTGCGGAAGATAGCGAACTCGGGTTGGACAGCATAACGCCGACTGTTGAAATAATATCGAAGTAAGTAACCGGATTATTTAATAAGCAATCACCGTGGTAAATTATCATTTATAGGATTGTCTTTTAAGGGGTAATTATACTATTACACTTAAAAGACAATTCTATTTAGATATTAAAATATA
>OHPT01001111.1_pt1 | contig 9409 bp, 5 predicted proteins | sample 1577831 | NCBI WGS metagenome assembly OHPT01 (sample SAMEA3879530, study PRJEB24766) | human gut metagenome | biome: human-associated habitat; feature: feces | place: USA | collected 1985/1987 | reverse complement strand
TTGCAAAAATGTAATTATAAATCTCTGTTAAACGGAAAAATCACTTTTTCCACAAAACAATAATGATTATTTTAACATTTTCAACAATCTAATTAACACCTCGGCGGTACAGTCCATATGTTAATTTATCTTTCAACATCGGATAAAGGCTTGATTCGTTAAGACTTTCCACGGTTTCCACATAGTTTTCAACACTAAATCTTAAAATGTTGAAAGATGTTAAAAGTGTTAAATTTTGTTTATCAGGAACGAAAAGCAAGTCACAATTCAGAACCTCGGTACAGTTTCCGTCGCATTTCAGTAAAAATTGTTTACCGAGTCGGTCTTTCATTTTTGAATGATTTTTGCAAGTTTTGCAGTCTATACCTGCACCCTTGACAGGGCAACTCCTACAAATCATAAGAGGAAGGTAGCCGTAGCTGATAATTCCCCTCGGGATGTTGCCTCCGAGTGCGTTAATTCGCTTAAAATCGAGTTCAAAACTGAGTTCTGCGTCCTTGATTCCGTATTCCTCCGCCCACAAAAGGTCGAGAGTATTTACAAAATTCATTCCGAAACCCGAATGAAGTGTGAAACCGAGATTTTTGGCAATGTATAATGCTCCGAGATTGTTGCACAACACATCGGATATGCCGATTTCTTTCATCTCGGAAAGCTTTTTTGCAATCGTATCTTCCCGTCCGAACATTCCTCTCGGAATTTCAACACCGATGTTGAAACCCTCGTTTTTGAGCCTTACAAGCTCCCTTTTGTCGGCAAAAAGAGGAACAAAAACAAGCTCGCATTTTTTAAAAGCATCGGAAAGCTTAGTCTGAGGCACTCTTGCACGGGTGGATTTTTCCACAGGCGGTGTGAATTTAGGAAAAGTTATTTCGTAATCACGGTTGATTTTGTAGTTGTGAACAACACTTCTCGCCGTATCGAGTTCGGCAAGAACATCTCTGCGCAAAGAATTGATAATTGAAAGCGGAATAGAAATGTCATCATCGATATTTATGTTCACATTGGTGGGATTATATGCCGTTGAGCCTGTTTTTTCAAGCTGTTTTCTGCACTTTTCCGCATCAATCGGTCTGTTGATTGCTTTTTCGGTTACTGTATCTGCAATCTTTTTGACGGTGTGAACTCCGTCAGAGGCGACTAAAACGGGATTTTCGCCGAGTTTTGCCGTAAAATCAAAAGTTACTTCAACATTTCCGATTTCGTCCTTGTAGGAAGAACGGATTGCCGAAAACAGCTTTTCATCGGCAGAAACAACATCCGATTTTGTTCTTGTGCCGAACATATGACTTCCCGTTTTGCCGATGTAATAAGCGTCTGTAAAGCCTGTTCGTGAAAAAACCCCTCTGAGCATCTTCTGAGTTTTGTCGCTAATAAAACCGAAATCACGCTGTTCAACACACGCTCTTACTGCGGCTGAAACATACTCGGGGCGTTTCATTCTGCCCTCAATTTTAGCCGAGGCAACTCCCATATTTTGAAGTTCGCCGAGGTAATTTACAATACTGTTGTCTTTAAGACTTAAAGCGTGACCGCCTTTTTGATTGTTTACGGAAGACGGCAGTCGGCACGGCTGGGCACAGGAACCACGGTTTCCGCTCCTTGCGCCAATCATTGCGCTGAGGTAGCATTGTCCCGAAACGCACATACACAATGCACCGTGAACAAAAACTTCGAGTTCAACCGGAATTTCACAGCATTTTTCAATCTCTTTTTTGCTCATTTCACGGGCAAGAACAACACGCTTGAAACCCATTTCATAAAGTGCCTTTACACCGGATGCGGTGTGAATGCTCATCTGGGTTGACGCATGAAGTGCAAGGTCGGGAACAAGCCTGTGTGCAAGCCTTGCTACACCCATATTCTGAACAATGAGTGCGTCAACATCAGCCTCTGCGGCTGAAATTATGGCTTTTTTCAGCTTTTCAAGCTCGTCATCGAACACAATCGTATTGATTGTGACATACACCTTTACACCGTGAATGTGACAGTATGCCGTTGCTTTCTTTAGTTCTTCATCATCAAAATTTTTGGCAGATGAACGGGCGGAAAATGCCTTTTCGCCAAGATACACTGCGTCTGCTCCGCTCCTTACGGCGGCAATTACACTGTCAAAGCTTCCTGCCGGAGCAAGTATTTCTATCTTTTTCATTTCTTATCTTCATCAAACAGAGAGAACTGCGTCATTGGAACATAACCGAGAAGTTTTTCATTACGCAATTCCTGTTCTGTTTTTTTAGCCTCGTTTGACAGAACATTCACGGGTATATCATCTGACTGCTCTGTCATGTTATTTTTTGCATTTGAAGTCTTTTTTTCCTTTGGAACTGAATTTTTTTCAGGCTCTGATTTTTCAGATTTGGCTTTTTCTTTGCTTTTCTCAACACTTTCGAGCTTTTCTTTAAGCTGTGAAACCTCGTGTCCGAGAACAGCGAGTCTTTTTTCAAGCTCTTTATTATTATTTATAAGTCGAGTGTTATCGTTCATGGCCTCCGTAAGCTTCTCTCTGTATTCCTTGCAAAGCCTGTTAAGATCATTTGTCTGCTGAATAATTTTGTCGGCTTTTTCAACATAATCTTTGTTCTTTTTAAGAGCCTTGTTGCGGTCATCGCAGAAGTTAAGTGCCGCAAGAACCGCACAATCACGGGTATCAAGCTGCTTTGTGCTTTGGGCGGCTTTTCTTATGTGAGAAAGCACCTCATTTGCTACCTTTTGAACATACTTTTCATCATCTGTTGTGATAAGTGAATAACTTCTTCCCTCAATCTGAACGCTTACTCTCTTTTTCTCCATAGGAAATGCATCTCCCTTTTATAGCTTTTTCGTCCTCATTTGACTTCTTTGCATACATAATCATTTTACATTATAATATAAAATCGGAAATAATAAAAGAGCAAAGAGAATATTGTTTAAATATTTTTTCATTCGTAGACAAATTTGGCGATTTTATGCTGTTTACAACTTATATCGGTTGAAATATTTATTCTCTTATGATAAAATAATCTTTGCGTCATTTGGCGGATTTGTCTTAATTTCCGATTAACAGGGCATAACCGCCAAAACAAAATTGACATTTCGGAATATATTATTATGGGAAGTGATTATATGCCCGTACCGTTTGATTCACGAAAAATTTACTATCGTTCGCCGTTTGGTGCGGTTGAACAGGGTACCGAGATTCATTTCAGAATTCTTTTGCCTAAGGCGGAGCATACGCAAAAAGCACACTTGTGTGTAAAGTATGATTATGACTGCAACTGGGAATTCACCGAGCTTATCTGGTGCGGTAAATTTGACGAGGATACCGAAATTTGGGAGTGCGATTTTACCCCGAAAAAAATCGGACTTTATTGGTATAACTTTAAGCTTACTGCCATTGATAAAACAAGATATGTTATTCCGTCCGATCCGTATAAGGTCAGCACCATTGAAGACTATATGGGCAGAAGCTGGCAGATTACCTGCTACAAAAAAGGCTTTAAAACTCCCGGCTGGCTTGTCGGCGGAATTATGTATCAGATTTTTCCCGACCGTTTTTATTTCAGCGGTGAAGAAAAGAATATAAAGCGTACCGACTTCAAACGCAACAAGGATTGGTATGCTCTCCCCGAATGGAAACCCGATGAAAACGGAATGATTAAGAACAATGATTTCTTTATGGGCGACCTCAAGGGAATTACAATGAAGCTTGATTACCTTGAAAGCCTCGGTGTAAGCTGTATTTACCTTAATCCTATCAGCGAGGCATACTCAAACCACCGCTATGATACGGGCGACTACTCAAAGGTTGATCCGATTCTCGGAACGGAGGAAGATTTTAAGCACCTTTGCGCAGAGGCTAAAAAGAGGGGAATACACATCATAAATGACGGTGTGTTCTCTCATACGGGAAGTAACAGCGTTTACTTCAACCGTTACGGCAAATACGGCAAGGGCGGTGCGTATAATGACAAAAACTCACCGTATTTCAGTTGGTACAAATTCAACGAATGGCCGAACAATTACCAAAGCTGGTGGGGCTTTGATACTCTGCCCGAGGTTATTGAGGAAACTCCGTCATTCAACGAATATATTAACGGCAAAGACGGCATTGTCAGAAAATGGATGAAATGCGGCAACTCGGGTTGGCGGCTTGATGTTGCAGATGAACTTCCCGATGTGTTCATTGAAAATCTACGCAAAGCAGTTAAGGACGAAAATCCGAACGCCTTTCTTGTAGGTGAAGTGTGGGAGGACGCAAGCAACAAGGAAAGCTACGGTGCAAGAAGAAAGTTCTTGCTCGGCGAACAGTTTGACTCCGTTATGAACTATGTGTTCAGGGATGCAATTCTCAACTTCTGCAAAGGTCAGCACGGCAAATACACAATGGATCTGATTATGAGCGTAATTGAAAATTATCCCCGTCCTGTTCTCAGAGTGCTGATGAATTCACTTTCAACTCACGATACCGAAAGAGCAATCACAGTTATGGCAGGCGAACCGCTTGACGGCAAGGACAGAGAATGGCAGGCTGACACTAAGCTTGATGACGAGCATAAAAAACTCGGTGTAAAGCTGCTCAAGGTTGCAAGTGCAATGCAGTTTACTCTCCCTGGATTTCCGTGTATTTATTACGGTGACGAAGCAGGAATGGAGGGATATCGTGATCCGTTCAACCGTTGCTGTTATCCGTGGGGCAAAGAAAATAAGGAACTCATTGAATGGCACAAAAAGCTTGCCGATGTTAGAAAAAGCTGTTCGGCATTGTGGGACGGTGATTTTATAAATGTTCTTTCGGAGGAAAGAAGAATTTCATACATCCGCCACGACAAAGATTCCGCTATTTTCTGCACATTCAATCTCTATGATTATGAAGTCGAGGCAAAAATGCCGCCCGGATATGCAGACGGCAAACCTGTTTTTGGTTCAAAGCTTGAGAACGGTATACTCACAATTCCGCCTATGTCCGCAGAATTTGTAGTTCTTGAACTCGGTAAATGATGTATATAGTATAAAACAGAATAAAATATAATTACAAGCGACAGAAATTAAACTGTCGCTTGTTTTGTTGCAGTATTTATATGTTTGTTATATTTGATTTACCGACTTACTCATCTTCCGTTATCGGCGGAATAAAGCATTCTATCGCACTGCGAAGCTTGGGGTGACGAATGACAAAATGGATTGCAGGCGTTTTTCCTTTGGACACCATCACCCATTGTCCTTCGTGAATTATAATTTTCAGATTATGAAATGCGTGCGCTGTACTGCACTTTAATGTGTAATTCGGGTTCTGCTCAGCAAAAGCCATTGATTCTTTCAAATGGGCAGTATATTCCTCTTCGTTATACGGAATATCCTCTTCACAAAATATACCCGAAAGTTCCAGCATGGGAGGACTTTTCGTAAAATTTTCCTGTACAAAATCAGGTATCTCATCTTCAATTCTTTCATTTTCAAGAATTATTTTCATTCGCTGTCTTTGTGTTTTTGCGTACTCTTTTATCTTTTCTTTTAGCTCTGCATTAATATTATTCCGTGTAAGAATACGGTTGAGAAGTTCATCGCTTATTGTATACAACGGCAAAGAGGACAGAATACTGCGGCGTTTGCCTGCTGTTTTTGTATCGGCAAGAAGAAAGGCATTCAACTCATTTTTTCGTTCACTGCGGTAAATTTCCATTAAAGGATAGGCATTTTTCAGCATTTCCTCGGCTCTTTTTCGGTAATATTCCACCTCACGCTTTACCTTTGTCAGATAGTATTTGCCGTCGGAATGGTATCCGGCAACAGCTTCGCCCGAAAGTGCGGCAATTCCCGACACCTTCAAAAAATGCAGAAAGACATCATTCGGAGCATTCTTGAAATAGTAGGGAGAAATCTGCCCTGTCATATACATCGGTATCCAGCTTTCAAGACCAAGCATCATCTCATCAAAAGAACGGTCAAGATTATGTATTTGATGAAGATGCAGTCCTTTTTTTAGCATCATCGCCATACCGAACATCCATTTTTTCGGGAACTCCGGATCCTTTGCCATTTCTTTCATCGGCATATCGCTGTACATTATCACAGGGGCTGATGATTTTGAAAGCACGGTTGATTTCAAAAAATCAAGCTCGCTCCCCATCATTTCTTTTATACCGAAATATGTCTTGGAGGACGGAATCTGAAACGGTACGGACGGAACTTTCAGCTCATCAAACTTGATAACCTTGATATATTCGTTCAAATCGAAATCATCCAGCTTGCTTAAAAATTTTGAAACGCTGTTGCCTTCGGCTTTTTGCACGGGCTGTTTCAAAAGCCAGCTTTTTATTTTTGCGTATCGAACCGACAAATCATAAATTTCATCAATATCACAGCCAATCAATTCTGCAACGGCACCGATTTCGGACTGCGTCTGCATTGTTCTTGTAACAAAGGAAGCAACCGCAGATGCAAACCGCTCGGCATCTCCGGGCTTTCTTGAGCCGTTACGAATGCGAAAAACGGCAGACGCATCATAATTTGTGTACTGACACAACTGCGTCAGATTGACATTGAGTGCAGAGAGAAGTGTGTTGAAATTTTTCCGCAGTAACTCCTTGTCTGTGGATACAAAATCATCGCAGCTTACAAACGCTTTTTTCACAGCGTCAGCGGTGATTTGTAACTTTCCTTTTTGTGCGGAAATCCGTGCCAGCGCACAGCATAAATCCTCAAAATGCTTTGTTCCAAGCTCGGGTACTCGTTCGCCGTTTCTGTATCGGCTGAAAGATGCCGCAGAAATGCCGGATAAATTACAAATATCTTTTCCCGTACATGACAACTGCTCGATATAATCGTTTAATTTTTCAGAAAATTTCATAGATATCACTCCAAACGAGTTTGTTTTTAACAATGTTATAAGAGTATATTACAGAATAATTCCAAAATAGTCAATTGACTTTTTTGGAATTATGGTAAAATTGTGCGTAAAATATGCTAAAATAATGGTGAAATCTTTGACAGGTATACGGGGTTGTGCTCATCACAGCCAACCTGCCAATATGGCGGTAACGGACGGTAATAATACCAAACGGATACAGCCAAAAAACATTTTATGCGGCGTTAGCCGTTGAAAGGAGAAGATGAATATGAAAAAAACAAAACCAAAAAAACTGTTGACTGTTCTGCTGACCTTGTACTTGGCACTATCCATTGTACCGATTACAGCATATGCCGGTGTAACAGATGTGATCGGAGACAATACCACTAAACCCTATAGTCATTTCTATCACACAAAGGTTGAAACAACTGCGCAGGTCACCATTAAAGATGCAGACGGCAATGTGATAGAAACAACAGAAGTGACCAAATCAGGGGATTTCGTTGAAGGCAATGTTAACAGTGATGCGGTGCAGGCAGAAATCAAAAGAATTGATGATGAAATCATTGCACAATTTTCTTCACGAGGAAATATTACCATTGAAAACCGTAATAGCACATTTATGTTTGATCATTTTGAGAGTGGTAATATAATTGCACCAGATGGCGATATACTCGTCGGCGATCAGGATGCTCTCGAAAAAGCAGCTTCCGGAAGTGTGAATCGGAATATTGTTGTTCATGAATATCAAGTGTATCAGACAACCTATGACCTGATTGTGCAAACTATTGATGGAGGTTCTCAGGACGAAGCGACTATAAATAATGTCTGCATTGAGAATGTAAAATTCGCTTATCGTTCGGGTGACACTCCGCAGGCAACCGCCGAGGTATATAATGCTGATGCCGATAAATATGAAATCGCTTATGAATGCTGGCAGGAAATGGAGAACGGAGAGCCGGTTGCGTTCTGGTATTCCGATGAAAGCAAATATACGCCTTCCTTGAAAAAGATTACTCAGTTTGAAGAGGGTAAAACCTATATGTACTCCATCGAGTTGAGAGAGAAAAACGGATATACCTTTGCGGATAATTGCTCCGTTACGATAAACGGGAACCCGATATCGGCAACCGCCAATGCAGTTAAAACCGTGGATGGCTTGTTTGTTATGAATGTTGAAACAATTCGCCCGGAAGCAACCAAGAAAATCTCCGTGATTGAAATCAATAACGCAACCTTGACCTTTAAGGACGGCGATAAACCTGTCTTTACCGGAACGGTGCCTGAAAACGATCAGTATGCATTCCGTTGCGAGTGGTGGAGCTTAGACGAGAATACCGGCATAGTTTCCACAGAGCCGGAGTGGGGCGGCGACATTTATAAAAACAAGATCACCGCTTTTGAGGCAGGAAAGACCTATCACTACGGCGTATATGTGACTGCATATACTGCTGACATCTCTCCCGATGCCAAACTAAAGATTAACGGTCGGGAAGTGAAGTACACTCGCATAGGCGATGAAAGTGACACCCAGAGTTTTTGGGTTGAAACCGACCTTACTATGACTCCTGCCGCAGACGGACATACACACAAGTACGGTACGGAATGGAAGTATGATGAAACAAATCATTGGCACGAATGTGAAGACGGCGAAAAGGCTGACATAACCGCTCACAACTTTAAATGGATTGTTGACAGGAAAGCCACTACTGCAGAAAAAGGCTCAAAGCATGAGGAATGCACCGTCTGCGGTTACAAAAAGACTGCCGTTGATATTCCTGTGACAGATTTTAGAAACAGCTCGGACGACCAACCGAATAAGCCTATAAATACTGCCTCTTCCGAAAGCAGTTCTGCTGACCAAACAAACAAACCGATAAATACAGCCTCACCGAAAACAGGCAATACCGATAATATGATTTTGTGGATTGTCCTGCTGGTTATCGGCGGCGGTGTATTCATTACCGCAACGGCTGTTGACAGAAAGAAAAAGTAAAACAAATAACAAAAGAGATTAAACTATAAGGCGGCTATCGAAAACGATAGTCGCCTTGTCTTTTTGCAAAATTCATTTTTAATTTGCGTTTGTTGTTACCTGAGTTGCGTTTGCCACATAGCTTTCATACTCGTCAATGCCCCATTTTTCTTTTACTTCATCAGAGATAGGAAAGGTGCGAAACAGCATTGTACTGCGTTCACTGTCTGCCTTATCCTCATTGGTGCTGAGAGCATAGACATTGCCGTTGTACCACAGCTCATTTGTATTTTCAAAGGTTGTAAGATAGAAAATATCCTGAATTGTATCAACCTTATTAATGCCCATTCCGCTTACTGCGGCAGCCATTACGGCACTTTTCATCAGGATTGTATCGCTGTTATTTTTCTCGTTTTCAATCGAAACAAAGTTGCTCATTGTTGTTCCGAGACCTATATTCATAATATAATTTGTCTTTGTTTCAACAGAGGCTGTGAAGTTGATTTTATCGGCATTGTAGTAATAATACTGATATTCAGTTCCGTTTGCGTCATTCTGAGGACTGCCGAGCATTTTCCAACCCTTTGGATTAATCATATCAAGAT
>OHPT01001071.1_pt1 | contig 9703 bp, 9 predicted proteins | sample 1577831 | NCBI WGS metagenome assembly OHPT01 (sample SAMEA3879530, study PRJEB24766) | human gut metagenome | biome: human-associated habitat; feature: feces | place: USA | collected 1985/1987 | reverse complement strand
CTCTATATGGCGACGGCCATCGCGCCCATCCCCCTGGCCAGTTTCGCGGGGCAGCCCTCCAGCAGCATCGGCATGGCGTTCATTAAGAGCTACGCCGCCATCTGCTTGGAGGGCTGTGTCATTTTGCTGGCCTGTATTATTTTCTCACAATTCGCGTCCAGTCCACCCGTCGTAACGGAAGGACTTGCCCCGGCAACGGTCGTCTGGAACTACATTGGTGAGTTGGTATTCAATATGCTGGTGCTCGTCGGCGCTGTCAAAATGGCAGACCGTGTTGTGCGTGAAATGATGGGACTGTAAAGGAGGAAGAAATTTGGAAGTGAAAATCAATCGGGAAATCCGCAACTATACGGAATCCATGTTTTTCGGGCTGTCCATGCGGCAGTTTGTTTTTTCTATTTTGGCGATCCTCGTCGCCGTGGGGCTGTACTTTCTGCTGAAACCCCACTTCGGGACGGAAACCGTCAGTTGGATGTGTATTCTCGGTGCCGTACCCTTTGCAGCGCTGGGATTTATCACTTATCACGGCATGACTGCTGAGCAATTCCTCTGGGCGTGGCTGCGCTCGGAACTGTTAGAATCGAAAGAGCTTCGCTTTGAGGCATCAAATCTCTACTATGAAGCGCTGAAAGACACATTGGAGGGAGGAAAATCATGATCAAAACGCTGAAAAACCTGCTGAAACAGGACAAGGAGCGGTACACCGTGCCCCGCAAGGTGCAGGATGTGATCCCTATCCGCCGCATCTGGAAGGACGGCATTTTTCAGGTGGGCAGCCGTTTTTCCAATACCTTGTAGCAAGCCGTGAGGACAAGGAGCAGATGTTCCTTGCCTATTCGGAGCTGCTGAACAGTCTGGATTCCGGGGCGACGACGAAGATCACCATCAACAACCGCAGGCTTAACCGGGCAAATTTCGAGCAATCAATCTTAATGCCCATGCGGGGCGACACCTGCGATGTGTACCGCCGGGAATACAATCAAATGCTGCTGGACAAGGCAACCGGCGCCAACGGCATCATTCAGGAGAAATATATCACGGTGTCGGTCTGCAAAAAGGACATCGAAGAAGCCCGCACCTACTTTGCCCGGATCGGTGCCGACCTGATCGCTCATTTCGCCGCCCTCGGTTCTAAGTGTACCGAGCTGGACGCCGCCGAAAAGCTGCGTGTGCTCCACGACTTCTACCGCCAAGGTGAAGAAGCGGCGTTTCACTTCGACCCGCAGGATATGATGCGCAAGGGGCATGACTTCAAGGACTATATCTGCCCTGACTCGATGGAGAAAAGCAGCGACTGTCTGAAGCTGGGCGAGAAATACTGCCGTGTCTTGTTTTTGAAAGACTACGCTTCGTATATCAAAGACAGCATGGTTACAGAGCTGACCGACTTCAACCGAAATATGATGCTGTCGATCGATGTTGTGCCGATCCCCACCGATGAAGCCGTGCGGGAGGTGGAAAATCGTCTGCTGGGCATCGAAACCAACATCACCAACTGGCAGCGCAGGCAGAACGCCAACAACAATTTCTCCGCCGTCGTCCCCTATGATATGGAGCTCCAGCGCAAGGAGAGCAAGGAATTTCTGGACGACCTGACCACGAGGGATCAGCGGATGATGCTGGCGGTCATTACGATGGTCATTACTGCCGATGACAAAAAGCAGCTCGACAGCGATACCGAAACGGTGCTCGCCGTGGCAAGAAAGCATATGTGCCAGCTTGCCGTTCTGAAATTCCAGCAGTTGGACGGGCTGAACACCGTTCTCCCCATCGGCACACGGAGGATCAATGCGTTCCGCACCCTCACCACCGAAAGCCTTGCAGTATTCATGCCCTTTAAGGTGCAGGAGGTACAGGACAAGGGCGGCATTTACTTCGGAGAGAACGCCATCTCCCACAACCTAATCATGTGCAACAAGGCAAATCTTCTGAACCAGTCGGCGTTTCTGTTGGGCGTGCCCGGTTCTGGCAAATCGTTCAGCGCTAAGGAGCTGATTGCTTTCCTCATTCTGAACACCGCCGATGATGTGCTGATCTGCGATCCCGAAAACGAATTTGGTGCGCTGGCGGCGGCTTTGGGCAAGGAAACGGGGACCGTTATTCATATGGCGGCAGGCGGCAAAGACCGTTTGAACGCCATGTATATGGTGGACGGCTACGGCGAGAACAACCCCATCGTGGAAAAATCGCAATTCATCATGTCCCTTGTGGAGCAGATCGACAAGGCCGGTGTCGGCCCGCAGCAGAAATCCATCATCGACCGCTGCACGGCGCTGGTGTATCAGGATGCCGAGCGGACGGGAAAACCCGCTACGCTCTGTGACCTGCGAAACAAACTGCTGGAACAGCCCGAAGAAAAGGCCAAGGAGATCGCCTTGTCGCTGGAGTTGTTCACCACTGGCTCACTGGATATTTTCGGACATGAAAGCACCGTCGATCTCGATAAGCGCATCGTCGTATTCGATATTCACGGCCTTGGTGAACAGCTGAAGCCGACGGGACTGCTGGTGATCACAGACACCATCCTCAACCGTGTTACCCTCAACTGGAAGAAGGGCAAGCGCACCCACATCTTCATCGACGAATTTCATGTCGTTTTTGAAAACGAACAGAGCGGCATTTTCTTCAACTCCGCATGGCGGCAGTTCCGCAAGCGCAACGGTTATCCCACCGCCATCACGCAGAATGTGGAATACCTGCTGGATTCCGTGCAGGCAAGCACCATGCTCTCCAACTCCGAGTTTGTGGTCATGCTCAATCAGGCGTTTTCCGACCGTGCCAAGCTCTCGAAGCTCCTGAACATCTCCGATGAGCAGATGAGCTATGTTACCAACGCCGACGCTGGCTGCGGGCTGATCAAGTACGGTTCGGCGCTGGTGCCGTTTATCAACCGCTTTCCCAAAGATACCGAGCTTTACCGCTTGATGACGACGCGCCCCGGTGAGGGTGTGTTCGGCAGCAGAAACGCATCTTAATAGGAGGTCATATATGAAAAGCAAATATCTGATGATCGGGGCGGCCGTATGTGCCGCCCTTTTCCTTTTCTCCGGCATCATGCTCTGTCGGCAGTATGCGGACGAACAGCAGAGCGCCGAAGCCTTTGAGCAGATTGCCGCACTGGTGGAAACCGAACCGGCACCCGCCGACACGCCGCCGGAAACCGAGCCGCTGCCGGAACTGACGGCATTTGAAAAGTACCGGGCGGTGCAGGAGCAGAACAGCGACTTTTTGGGCTGGCTCTCCATCCTCGGCACGAACATCGACTATCCCGTGATGCAGACCGTGGACGAGCCGAATTTCTATCTGAAACGGGGCTTTGACAAGCAGTACAGCGATTACGGCGTGCCCTATGTGCAGGAAAACTGCGACCTTGCGCTGTCCGACAACTGCGTGATCTACGGCCATCACATGAACAACGGGACGATGTTTGCCGATCTCTGCAAATATGAAAGCGAGGACTTTTATCAGGAGCACAAAACCATCCGCTTTGATACGCTGTCCGGGTTTGGCGAATATGAGATTATTGCGGTATTCAAAACCGCCGCCTATTCCGAACAAGGCTTTAAGTATTATCATTTCACCCGTGCGGAATCGGCGGAGGATTTTGACGCCTATATTGCTCAATGCAAGGCGCTATCTCTCTACGACACCGGCGTAACGGCGGAATACGGCGATAAGCTGATCACGCTCTCCACCTGCGAATACAGCCGCAAAAACGGGCGCATGGTCGTTGTCGCCAAGCGGATCGCCGCACCCTCTGCGGAGGCGGGCAGCAATGAAGCCTGAAAAATATGTAGTGTCCCTTTCGGGCGGCAAGGATTCGACGGCTATGCTTTTGAGATTGTTGGAAGAACAGCGCCCGGTTGATCTGATTATCTTCTGTGATACCGGGCTTGAATTCCCGCAGATGTATGAACATCTGAACCGTTTGGAGGCGTATATCGGCAGACCGATTATCCGTCTGAAAGCGGAACACGATTTTGAATACTATTTTTACGATTACATCCCGAAAAGAAAAAATCCTGCTCTTTCAAAGTACCGAGGTATGAGTTGGGCAGGCCCCCGCAATCGCTGGTGTACGGGTATTCTCAAAACCCGTGTCATTGCCGCTTATCTCCGTGATCTGAAAGAACAATATGAAATTGTGGAGTATGTGGGTATCGCCGCAGACGAAATCAAACGCATAAAAACCGCCTGCTATCCTCTTGTGGAATGGGGAATGTCCGAAAAGGACTGCCTTGATTATTGCTATGCAAGAGGTTTTGATTGGGGCGGTTTATATCGTATTTTCAGCCGTGTTTCCTGCTGGTGCTGCCCGCTCCAAAGTTTAGAAGAACTGCGGAAGCTATATCGGTATTTCCCGGATTTATGGCGGCAACTTGAAGAATGGGACGAAAGCACTTGGAGGACTTTTATCAAAAATTATTCTGTCCGTCAGCTTGCCGCCCGGTTTGTCTTTGAAGCTAAATGGCAGGCCGCAGGCGGCAATATCCGAAGCAAAGCGTTTCACGCTGCTTTACGGAAAGAATTATCCCGGCTCGGATCGGAGGTGACGCTATGCCGGACATCAAAACAAAAAATGTTGTCAAAGGAACAGTAAAAACGATTGATAAATCGGCGGTTGCCGCAGAGCGGATGAAAGATGCCTATATCCGCACAAAGGACAAAGCGGAGCACGGCGTTTATTCTGCAGAGGGTTCAGCCGAAGAATATGCCGCAGACCGTATTTCCGGCTGTGCTGATACCGTCACCCGTGAGGCTGTTCGGCAGTTTGACAAACAAGGCCGCCGTGGGGTTCAATCTACCAAAAACAATATCTCCAAAGCAAAAGAGCATTTTCGGCAGCGGCAGGCTCAAAAATCCATTAAGACGCTGGAGCGTGGCGAAAAAACGATCAAGCAGACGGCAAAATCCACGGGTAAATCTACAATTAAAACGGCAAAGGGTTCAGTTAAGACCGCACAGAAAACGGTTAAGACTGCCGAACAGACCGCCCGAACTGCGATTAAAACGAGTGAACAGGCAGCGAAAGTCGCTCAAAAAACCGCACAGGCTTCGGCTAAAGCGGCAAGGACGGCAGCACAGGCGGCGAAAGCCACCGCCAAAGCGACCGTTGCCACGATAAAGGCGGCAGCCAAAGCCACGGTTGCGGCGGTCAAGGCGATTATAGCCGGAACAAAGGCCTTGATTTCCGCTATCGCCGCCGGCGGTTGGGTTGCCGTTGTGATTATCATTGTGGTATGCCTGATTGCCTTGATTGTCGGCTCGTGTTTCGGTATCTTTTTTTCGGGCGAGGATTCGGGAAGCAGTATGACAATGCAAAGCGTGGTACAGGAAATCAACACCGATTACCAAACGCAGCTTGACACCACCAAAACGAATATCTCCTATGATGTTTTGGAAATGTCCGGCTCCCGTGCCGTCTGGCCGGAGGTTTTGGCTGTTTATGCGGTTAAGACTACTACCGATCCGAATAATCCGCAGGATGTCGCCACTATGGACGCTTCAAAAAAAGCGATTCTAAAAGATATATTCTGGCAGATGAATACCATATCCTCACGAACCGAAACAAAGACCGAGGAAATTATCACCGAAACGGATGACGGTCACGGCAATATTGTTGAAACGAAAACGACGGTCACACGGACTTATCTGTATATATCGGTGGCTCATAAGACCGCCGGAGAAATGGCAGATAAATTCGGATTCAATGCAGATCAGCGCAAGCAGCTTGCGGAACTTCTTGCCGAAGAAAATCGCAGTATGTGGAGCGCGGTTCTTTATGGCATTTACACCGAGGACGGACAAATTGTTTCCGTTGCTCTCTCGCAGATTGGCAATGTGGGCGGTCAGCCGTATTGGAGTTGGTATGGCTTTGACAGCCGTGTGGAATGGTGCGCCTGTTTTGTTTCGTGGGCGGCGAATGAGTGCGGGTATATTGATAGTGGTATTATCCCGAAATTTGCAGGCTGCACAAACGGCGTGCAATGGTTTAAGGATAGAGGTCAATGGATTGACAACAGCGCCACGCCGTCGCCGGGTATGATTATCTTTTTCGATTGGAACAACAAGGGTTCGTCCGGTCCGCAGGACGGGCTATCCGACCATGTAGGAATTGTCGAACGAGTTGAGGACGGAATTATTTATACCATAGAAGGCAATTCCGGGGATTCCTGCCGGGAAAATCATTATGCCGTAGGGCATTATGAAATCCTCGGTTACGGAGTGCCTGCGCATTAAAAAATCAACCGCCTTTTTTGGGGGCGGTTGGTACATAATTATCAGGAAACAAAACGCAGACTATATTTCTTAACTTTTATGTGTTAAAATATACGATACGACAGTAAAGGAACGCTATTGAGGAATTAAAAACAGCGAAAAAATAAATTTTCAATCTACTATCTAAAATGCATCCGAAATTCTTTTTTTCGTGTTATAGATTATTGAGAGAGTGTCTTATAATTTAGGAGGTCGTATGAGTAAAGAAATTGAAAAAATGACCGCCATTTATGAAAAGCATAAAAACACAATGTATGCAGTCGCATTGAAAATATTAAAAAATCCGCAGGATGCAGAGGACGCAGTACATAATACAATCCCCACGATTATGCGAAATTTAGATGCGATAAAAGATGTTGACAGCAAAGATTGTATATATTATGTGACAATGGCGGTAAAACATATGTCGTTTAATATGATACGGGACAGACATATTCAAACGGTCTCCTTGTCAGACATTGAGTATGAATTTGCAAGTGATGAAAACATTGCTGAAAGTGTTATTATAGACGAAAGCTGCAAAATCATCTATCAGAATATAAAAAGTATGCCTGCCGAATATCGGGATGTGCTAATCCTCCATTTGTATTACGAATTATCCACATCGCAGATTTCGGATTTTCTGAACAGAAAACACGGCACCGTAAAATCACAGCTCACTCGTGGAAAAAAGCTGCTGAAAGCTCGATTAAAGGAGGATGGATATGAACGATAAAAAAATCAAAGAAGCAATGAAACAGTATATCGAAACACAGGCTGATAATATTTCGTCTGAATCAGAAGAAAAGCACGACCTTACTTCTCTTGACGAAAAGGTTTATGCAATGCTCGGCACAAATCAAAACAAGCACAAAACGGCTGCTGTATGGTCTTTTAGAAAGATAAGTGCGTTAGCTGCCACTTTTGTTTTGGTTATCAGTTTAAGCATTACTGCTGTATTTGTTCTCAATAAAGAACCGGAACATATAGCGCAAGATGTGTTTTATTCAATCACTATTTCATACGAAAATGAGCAATACGGTTATTTTTCAAATCGCTTGGTTATTGACAAATACGGACTTAACAATATTTCGGACTTAAAACAGAACCCGGATTTATTTACGGGAATTTTAACCGAAACGGACATTATACAGACAGATAGCGTGATCGACAAAGACAGTATCATCGGAGCCAAGATATATCCATATAGTGACGAGGTTATCATTTTGCAGGGCGATGGGCAATTTTACTATTTTGAAAAAATAGTAACTGATTAACAATATAAAATCAGCACCGCAAAGCAGGCAGTTTTCTTTTGAAAAATGCCTGCTTTTTTGCATCCGATATTTCGCCTTTTGTGTTTATATAAGTAAGGCATGAAAGCCTAAAACAAATTATGAAAGGATGCAAAACTTATGAAAAAGACCATTTTTACACTTTCGCTCTTGCTGATCGCAGCTACCCTTATTTTTACAGGCTGTTCTTCCAAAGGTGATTTTGAATTGGAGCGATCCAAAGGAATTAAGGTTACCTACATTGACGAATTTGAAAAAACAACAATCTTGCCCGCCCCATTGACCTCGGAAGAAATCTTTAACAGTTACAGCGATACGATTGTACGAGGTACAATAGAAACAGTACGCAATATTCAAATCGACTACGGCAAAGGTGAAATTGCTCAAAAAGCACTTGCTACCATAAAAATTACAAAGGTTATTTCGGGAAATGCAAAAGCAGACAGCACGGTAACGGTTTTGCTGCCGAAATGTGTGGATAACGCTTCTGCAAATGACTCGTCTGTTGTAATCTCGCATTTGGAGAATGGAACAGAGGGCATTTTCCTTTTGAAAGAAGTAACAGAACAGAGCTGTGCGGAAATCAACGGAAAAACTTTTTACTATGACGATATTTGCGAATATTCTATGTTCGGAGAAGATCATTTTGCTGTTATCTTGTCCGACGGAGCTATTCGTTTCAATGCTGATCTGTTTGACGGTGCAATTACCAGCTTTGCCAATCTTGATGAAGCAGAAGCTAAAATACAAGAAAGCCTTACAAAGGAATGATTTATATGCCGATACTGAATGTTTGTAATCTATGCAAAACATATCAAGCGGGAGAGGCAGAGGTTAAAGCACTTGACAATGTATCTTTTACCGTAGAAAAAGGCGAATTTGTTTCTATCATCGGTCCGTCGGGATCGGGAAAATCGACGCTGCTGAACACGCTCGGCTGCCTCGACACGCCTACCTCGGGCGAATACTACCTCGACGGAATCGCCGTGCGCTCGATGGACAAGAACGCCCGTGCCACGCTGCGCAACCGCAAGATCGGTTTCGTCTTCCAGAACTATAACCTGCTGCCCAAAACTACGGCGCTGGAGAACGTCGAGCTGCCGCTGATGTACAACTCGACCTACTCGGCCGCACAGCGACGGGAACGGGCCGAACAAGCGCTCCGCAACGTCGGTCTCGGCGACCGCATGCTGCATAAGAGCAACCAGATGTCGGGCGGGCAGATGCAACGCGTGGCGATCGCGCGGGCGCTGGTCAACGATCCGGCCGTCATCCTCGCGGACGAAGCGACGGGGAACCTCGACACCCGCACCAGCTTCGAAGTACTGGTACTCTTCCAGCAGCTCCACGCCCAGGGACGCACGATTATCTTCGTGACGCACAACCCCGAAATCGCCCGTTACAGCAGCCGCAACGTAACCCTGCGCGACGGACACATCATAAGCGACGTCCGCAACGAACAGATCCTGAGCGCCGCCGAAGCCCTGGCGAAACTGCCCGCAACCGACGACTAAAACAAACCATCCATCCGAACCCGAGCACGGAAACACGAGCAGACCATGAACCTCACGAACCTTTTCAAAATAGCCTTCAAAGCACTCAGCAACAACAAGCTGCGCGGATTTCTCACCATGCTGGGCATCATTATCGGCGTAGGATCGGTAATCACGATGCTGGCAATCGGGCAGGGGTCCAAGCGGAGCATTCAGGCCCAGATCAGCGAAATGGGATCGAATATGATCATGATCCATCCCGGCGGCGACCGGCGGGGCGGCGTGCGGCTCGACGCGGCGGATATGGAGTCGCTCAAACTCAAGGACTTGGAAGCCATTCAGACGCAAGCACGCTATATCAGCTACATTTCGCCTTCGGTCAATAGCTCCGGACAGGCCATCTTCGGCGCCAACAACACGCCGACGACCGTTTACGGCATCAGCCCGGAATACCTGGACATCCGGCGCTACAAGGTCGAGGAGGGGGATATCTTCTCGGAACAGGACGTCAAGACCGCCGCCAAGGTATGTCTGGTGGGCAAATCGGTCGTGGACGAGCTTTTTCCGGACGGAGAAAGTCCCGTGGGCAAAGTGATCCGCTTCGGAAAGATTCCGCTGCGTATCGTCGGCGTACTCGAGAGCAAAGGTTATAACAGT
>OHPT01001070.1_pt1 | contig 9713 bp, 5 predicted proteins | sample 1577831 | NCBI WGS metagenome assembly OHPT01 (sample SAMEA3879530, study PRJEB24766) | human gut metagenome | biome: human-associated habitat; feature: feces | place: USA | collected 1985/1987 | reverse complement strand
AGTTTTATTTTCCCGCTTGTCTCTTTAATAAATTTATCATGGAAATGCATCATTCAACTATAGAAGACTTGCTGATCAGCTATTATGATGGTAAAGCAACAGCAGACGAAATTCAGGAAATAGAAGCCTGGATCAAATTGTCAGATGAAAATAAAAAGAAGGCCATGGACATTTACACACTTCTTCTTATGACTGACACGCAACAGATTACTGAAAAAATGGATATGAATGAGGAGCTATCAAAAGTGAAGGGACGGATGCAAGAGAATAAGTATCATATTTCCTGGTGGGGTTGGATACAACGTGCAGCTGTTGCCTTACTCATACCGATGGCTATTACTATTTTGGTTTTGCTTAACCAACCCCAATCTACCGCCCCCGTCCATGCCCAGATATTCGAAGTCCGGACACAACCCGGAATGATAATTTCTTTCAGATTACCAGACAGCACTTTAGTGTACTTAAACTCCGGTTCAGTCTTAAAGTATCCTTCCATTTTCACCGGTAACATTCGTGAAGTGAGTCTGAATGGCGAAGCGTATTTTGAAGTTGCGAAAGACCCTGAACATAAATTCATTGTTTCGACTCCCCAAAAATCTAAAGTGGAAGTTTTGGGTACACACTTTAACCTGGAAGCATTTGATGAGATGGATGAGGTGATTACCACTTTGGTAGAGGGAAAGGTCGAATTTGTTTATGAGAAAGACGGACAGGGAAGTAAAATACTAATGTGTCCCGGACAAAAAGTGATTTATAATAATAAGGACGGACAGATTCTGTCATACAACACCAATGGCGAATCGGAGCTTGCCTGGATGGACCAAAAGGTTATTTTTGATAAAACTCCATTTAAGGCAGCATTGCATATACTGAAGAAACGCTATAATGTAGATTTTATTGTAAACACTTCGAAATTTGACAAATATACATTTACCGGAGCGTTTACAGAACAATATATAGAAGAGATTCTGGAGAATTTTAAAATATCCTCACACATACGCTGGCGTAATGTGAAACTGACAAATAATCAAAGTGAAGAAAGGAGGCAGATTGAAATATATTAAAGCCTTTCATGTTTAACCAATAAAATTATAATACGTATGAGAAACTTCCAACCGCCTTAAAAAAAAGCATACAGGCAGATGTTCCCGCATCCAGCCTGTATGAGAAAGCCTTTAACCTGTTTGAATACAAACAGAGAAAATTATTTCTTAACTTTAATTCATGCAAATATATGAAGAAAAACAATTATGTCCAACAATTGTGGGCGGATAATCCCGTTTTTATTGTTTGGAAAAAAATTCCTTTGTCTATGAAACTGCTCTTTGTTTTCTGTTTTTGTTTTGTTGGGCTTCTATGTGCTAACGACAGCTACGCCCAACGTACTATGATCTCTGTGAAAGCACAAAACTTGACTGTGAAAGAAGTTCTGTCACAAATTGAGGCACAATCTGATTTTAGCTTTTTCTACAATGACCATCATATTGATGTAGACCGCCGGGTATCGGTAGTTACCGAACAGAGCAATATATTTACCTTATTGAATGAAGTGTTTAAAAACACCAATGTCAAATATGCCGTACGTAGCGGACGCGCCTGCCGTTAAGCAAACCGTGCAGATAAAGGGAAAAGTGACGGATATGTTTGGTGATCCGGTCATTGGCGCTACCGTAATGGAAGATGGCACCCAGAATGGTACGATTACAGACCTGGATGGGAATTTCATATTGAATACAGCATCTGCCAATGTGACGATTACGGTTTCCTACGTAGGCTATATGTCTCAGACCGTGAAGGCGCAATCCGGCAAAAGTCTGTCGGTCATTCTGAAAGAGGATACCAAGACACTGGACGAAATCGTTGTCGTAGGTTTCGGTACGCAGAAGAAAGTCAACCTGACCGGTTCGGTATCTACGGTAAATGCCGAGGATTTACTATCAAGTCCGGTTTCTAATGTAAGCCAGGCATTACAGGGATTAGTCCCGGGAATGAATTTTTCTTATGCTTCGGACGGCAACGGCGGTGAAATCGGTGCAGACATGAAAGTGAATATCCGTGGAGCCGGTACGATCGGCGACGGTTCCAATGCATCTCCGCTGATTCTGATCGACGGCATGGAAGGAAATATGAATATGCTGAACCCCAATGATATTGAAAGTATTTCGGTATTGAAGGATGCGGCAGCCTCTTCCATCTATGGTTCCCGTGCGCCATTCGGCGTAGTGTTGATAACGACTAAAAAAGGAAAAGCGGGGAAAGTCAACATTAATTATAATAATAGTTTCCGCTGGTCGGAAGCCATTAATCTGCCGGATGTAGCAGACGCCTACACTTATGCCATGTATTTCAACAAAATGCAGTTGAATGATGGTAAAACAGCGGTGCAGTTTGACGATACCCGTCTTCAGGCTATCAAAGATTACGCATCGGGAGTGATTACCACTACTACCCAACCGAACAGAAACACTCCCACTATCTGGGACTGGATCGGTAATACGAATACAGACTGGTATGATGTCATGTTTGGCGGTATGGCATTTTCACAGGAACACTCTCTTAGCGCCAGTGGAGGAACAGAAAAAATTCAATATTATTTTTCAGGTAATTACATGGGACAGGAAGGTATGATGGCCATCCGGCGTGATAAATTACAACGTTATTCGGTAAGCAGTAAGATTAACGCACAGCTTTATCCGTGGCTGAGCATGAATTATAGCATGAAATACATGAGGAAAGACTATACCAAGCCTTCTTCGATGGATGACAATACTCTTTATCATAATATAGCCAAACGTTGGCCGATGGAGCCAACAGTGGATCCTAATGGTTACCCATTCACTTTGGTCCGTCCGACTCTTTATGGAGGTGATAATAATTCCCAAACAGATTGGTTATACCAACAGTTCCAGATAGTATTGGAACCCATCAAAAACTGGGTTATTTTTGGGGAAATTAATTATAAGGTGATAGACGCCTTTTCTCATACTGATAATTTAAAATTAACTCAAATGAATGTAGCAGGTGAACCCTATTTAGGTGATAATGGGAAAACATCAAGTGTTACAGAAGGTGCAGAACGTACCAATTATTTCAATGCAAACGTCTACAGTGAATATAGCAGAACATTTGCCGATACACATCATCTAAAAGTAATGGCAGGCTTTCAGGCAGAATTAAATAAATGGCGTCAATTGCAAGCAACAAAACTGGACTTGATTTCAGAATCCGTGCCCAGTATTAATGCCGCTACGGGTGAATCGACTATCGATAAGTCCAAACTGACACATTGGGCAACAGCCGGTTTCTTCGGCCGACTCAATTATGATTATAAAGAACGGTATCTACTGGAAGTCAATCTCCGGTATGACGGTACTTCACGTTTTGCAAAAGACAAACGCTGGAATTTGTTCCCTTCCTTCTCTGCCGGATGGAACGTAGCCCGTGAGGCATTCATGGAACCTGCCAGCCATATCATTAATACGTTAAAGATCCGCGGTTCCTGGGGAGAACTGGGCAATCAGAATACAGAAAACCTATATCCGTATATCCAGTTAATGAAGTTTGTCGCCCAAGATCCCAACTCCAACTGGCTGATTAACAACAGCCGTCCCAACACAGCGAATGCACCGGATTTGATTTCAGCGCTATTAGGATGGGAAACCATGCGGTCATGGAACATCGGTTTTGACCTAGGTATGCTGAACAACCGTCTGACTGTAAGTTTCGACTGGTTCAACCGGAAGACTATCAATATGGTAGGACCAGCTCCCGAACTTCCTGTAACTTTAGGGGCAAATGTACCCAAAATGAACAATGCGGATATGCAGTCTACCGGTTTTGAATTGGATTTGGGATGGCGGGACCGCATTAAAGATTTTGACTACGGCGTGCACCTGTTGCTTTCGGACGACCGTCAGAAAATCCTCAAATACCCTAACACGACTGGTAAAATAAACACGTGGTATGTCGGTAAATATAATGGAGATATATGGGGATTCGAAACCATTGGCATAGCTAAAAGCCAGGAAGAAATGGATGCTCATCTTGCTTCACTGCCCAATGGCGGACAGGATGCATTAGGAGTCAAATGGGGCGCAGGTGACATCATGTACCGGGACCTGAATGGTGACGGCAAGATTTCTGACGGAGCTACGCTTAATGACCCGGGTGACAAAAAAGTCATCGGTAACTCTTCTCCGCGATTCCGGTTTGGTCTGGACCTGAATGCATCCTGGAAAGGCATTGATGTACGCTTATTCTTTCAAGGAGTGGCGAAACGTGATGCCTGGCTGAACGACAATATGTTCTGGGGAGCTACGGGAGGTATCTGGCAATCGGCCTGCTTTACTTCTCATCTTGACTTCTTCCGCGAAGAAGGGGATGATTTCTGGAGTGCCAACAAAGATGCTTATTTCCCTCGTATCTTAGTTGATAACTTCGCCAAAAATCAAAAGACGCAAACCCGCTATCTTCAGAATGCCGCCTATGTACGGTTGAAGAATTTACAGATCGGGTATACCATCCCCGCCCAGATCACACGTAAAATAGGTGTCTCCAACCTGAGAGTCTTCTTCTCGGGAGAAAACTTATTCACCCTTACGGGATTGCCCGGAGGATTCGACCCGGAGACAATTAATACCGGTTATGGAGCAAAAGACGGATCGAACAGTTCAGGAAAGACTTATCCGCTGTCCCGTACTTTTTCCACAGGATTTAGTGTTAACTTTTAATTGATGACGTATGAAAAAGATAATTAAATATTTATTTTTGCTGACAGGGGGAAGCTTTATACTCGCTTCTTGCAATGATTTTCTGGACAGGGAACCTTTGGACAGTGTGACTCCGGACAACTTTTTCTTTACTGAAAATGACTTGGCCGCCTATGCCGTAAAGCATTACAACTTCACAACGCATGAAGGATTTAATGCCGGAATCTGGAGAAATGACAATGCGACTGATAATCAGGCTGCCACCGACTATGATAAGAAATGGATTCCCGGTCAATGGAAAGTTCCGGAAGCATACGATAATCCTGCAAGTAATGATCCATGGTATTTCTCTGCCATTCGTGAAGCTAATTACTTCCTCGAAACAGTAGTACCCCGCTTCGAAAAGGGAGAGATAGAAGGTTCGGAAACAAACATAAAACATTATATAGGTGAAATGTATTTCCTGCGCGCCAAGAATTACTTGTCAAAACTGGAGACCTTCGGCGACTTCCCGATTATAAAGAATACGTTGCCGGATGAAAGTGTATCTCTGATTCAGGCAAGTAAACGGGAACCCCGCCATAAAGTGGCACGTTTTATCCTGGAAGACCTGGATCTGGCAATCGGCTTGCTGACCAATACTATATCCGGTGGAAAGAACCGAATTACCAAAAATGCAGCTCTGTTATTGAAATCCAGAGCAGCCCTGTACGAGGCTTCCTGGCTGACTTATCACAAAGGCACCGCTCTAGTACCGGGTGGTCCGGGATGGCCGGGAAAGGCAGAAGACATTGCGGACTTTAATATCGATACGGAAATCGCATTTTTTCTGAAGGAGGCCAAAGCAGCAGCCAAAGAAGTGATAGGCAATGCAGCCTTGGTACAGAATACAGCAAAAGACTGCATGGATGAAACAGTTAAAACAGACGAAGACAAATATAAAATGAGCAACCCCTATTTTGCTCAGTTCTCAGCGAATAGCCTGGAAGGATATTCAGAAATATTATTGTGGCGTGCGTATAACCTGCTCGACTATAAGATTGTGCACTCAGCTCCTTTCTATATTCGCGTGGGTGGAAATACCGGATTTACCCGGCAATATGTGGAGAGTTTCCTCTGCCGTGACGGTAAGCCGATCTATGCAACCGACCAGTATAAAGGGGACGAGTCATTATCGGATGTACGCAAAAACAGAGATCTACGCCTACAACTATTCCTGATGACATCGGGTGAGACTCTCAGCCCGAATGTAATGAATGGTACTCCCGATTTGCTTCCGGAGGTTCCGCAACTTCTGGATATAACGGAAAAGAGATGCGTAACAGGCTATCAGGTACGTAAAGGATTGTCAGGAAACTGGTACCGGGATGGCAACACAGCGATTGAAGGGTGTCCGGTATACCGCGTAGCCGAGGCTTATCTCAATTACATCGAGGCTGACTGTATGGAGCATAATGGAACTTCCATTGGTTCGGAGGCAGCAGGATATTGGGGAGATCTCCGCGAAAGAGCCGGATTGCCAAGAGACTATACAGTGACCGTGAACAATACCGATCTGTCCAAAGAACTGGACTGGGCCGTATATTCGGCAGGTAAAACAGTCTCTCCTCTACTATACAACATCCGCCGTGAACGGCGTTGTGAGCTACTTGCAGAAGGTTTGCGCATGTTAGACTTAAAACGCTGGAGAGCGCTGGACCAGGTTAAGCAATTTGTAATCGAAGGAGTTAACTTATGGGAATCCGATTTAAAGGATAAATACATGCAGGACGGAAAAAATCTTCTGATACAGGAAGGAACGGAAGGACAGACCTCTAATGTATCAAGCTATGCTAATAGCGGTAAATATCTATGTCCTTACCGCGCTGTGAAGACAAACAATCTGATGTATGATGCAGGATACACATGGTGTGAAGCGCATTATCTGAATCCTATCGCTATCACGCACTTCAGAATTACGGCCTCAAATCCTAACGATCTGAATACTTCTATTATTTACCAGAATCCAGGATGGCCGATTCAAGCCAATGAAGGGCCGATAGGTATTAAATAAAATAGATAAAGCCATCTTGGATATGGTAAAAAAGTGTAGGACGAACCGGGCTAATGTTTAATAAAAAATAAAGCTCGGCGTCCTATGCTTCAAACTATCGGGAAATTTGTACCTTGCCCGAACGAAATTCTAATGCGAAACAAAACAGTCTGACATTAATATATAAAGATAGATCAATCAAGCAAATCTAAGAATTATGAAAAGTACTTCAACATGGTGGAAAATCTTACTCAGTGGTCTGTTATTGGCTGGGACACTGGTAGCTAACGCCGACACTTACCAGCCATCTTACTCCACAGCCGGCTTTTATCAGCTTTCCAACACAGGCCGCACAGTGTATAACATGAATCCTGCCTGGCGATTTTATAAAGGCAATATCAAAGGAGCGGAACAGCCGGGGTTCAATGACAAAGACTGGAACATCGTATCATTGCCCGACGGCATAGAATATCTCCCCACTGAAGCGAGCGGATGCATCAACTATCAGGGTGAAATCTGGTATCGCAAACACTTCACTCCCGAAGAGAGTTGGAAAGGGAAACAACAATTCCTCCACTTCGAAGCCATTATGGGAAAGTCAAAAATATGGGTGAACGGAAAGTTGCTGAAAGAGCATTTCGGTGGTTTTCTGCCTGTCATCGTAGATGTCACTTCCAGTCTGAAGTATGGAGAAGACAATGTAATCACTGTATGGGCAGACAACAGTGACGATCCCTCCTACCCTCCCGGCAAACCGCAAGATGCACTGGATTTTGCATACTTCGGAGGAATTTACCGGGATTGCTGGATGATAGTTCACAACAAGGTATTCATCACCGATCCGAATTATGAGAACGAGACAGCCGGAGGCGGATTGTTTGTCTCTTTCGACAAAGTTTCCGAGCAATCCGCACAGTTGAAACTGGATGCACATATACGCAACACTTCCAGAAAGTCCTTCGGTGGTAAAATACTCTATGAACTCTATGACCGCGACGGCAAACGTGTTCTCTCTAAGGAGGCCGGTTTGTCGGTAAGCAAGGGGCTTGCAAAACAAATTTCCTGCAAAGTGACTGTAGAAACACCTCATTTATGGTCACCCGACAGCCCCTACCTTTACAAACTACACATTTATATAAAGGATAAAGCCGGTAACACCATTGACGGATATTACCGCCGCATCGGTATTCGCAGCATTGAATTTAAAGGAAAAGACGGATTCTGGCTGAATGGCAAACCTTATCCCTATCCTCTGATGGGAGCCAACCGTCATCAGGATTTTGCAGTGATAGGCAACGCCTTACCCAACAGCCTTCATTGGCGGGGCGCGAAGAAGTTGCGTGATGCCGGAATGCGTGTTATCCGCAACGCCCACTATCCGCAAGATCCGGCGTTTATGGATGCTTGTGATGAATTAGGACTGTTTGTTATTGTCAACACACCGGGATGGCAATTCTGGAATGATCAACCGATCTTTGCTCAAAGAGTGTATAGTGATATCCGCAATATGGTTCGCCGTGACCGCAACCACCCCAGTGTATGGATGTGGGAGCCGATTCTGAACGAAACATGGTATCCGGCGGATTTTGCTAAAAATGTAGTAGACATTCTCAATGAAGAATATCCGTATCCATATTGTTATGCCGGATGTGATGTAACAGCACGCGGACACGAATACTTCCCGATACACTTTACCCATCCGATGAACGGAGGTGGCGGAGCCTTTAATACTGAAAATCTGGACCCGAAAATCAGTTATTTCACCCGCGAATGGGGAGATAATGTGGATGACTGGAACTCTCACAACTCACCAAGCCGGGTCAATCGTAGCTGGGGAGAAGTACCGATGCTGATTCAGGCACAGGGATATGCCAAAAACGATTACCAACTCACCAGTTATGATGGACTATACAGAACTACCAGACAACATATGGGCGGTTGCCTGTGGCACTCGTTCGATCATCAGAGAGGCTATCATCCAGATCCGTTCTACGGAGGTATCATGGATGCCTTCCGACAACCGAAGCTATCTTATTATATGTTCTGTTCCCAGCGTCCTGCCGAACCCAACAAGGAATTGATCGCAGATAACGGACCGATGATTTACATAGCTAATGCCATGACTCCTTTCTCTCCGAAAGATGTAACGATATATAGCAACTGCGACGAAGTTCGCCTCACCTATTGCAAGGGAGGCAAAGAGTATACTTATCATAAGCCGGCAAATGAAGCCGGAATGCCTTCACCCGTCATCACATTCAAAGATGTATTTGATGTCATGTATGATAAAAAGCTGTCACGCCAAAAGAAACAGGCAGATTCTTACCTTCTGGCAGAAGGATTAATGGACGGGAAAGTGGTTGCGACACACAAAGTAACGCCTACACGCCGCCCGTCAAAACTGTTGCTCTGGGCAGATGACGAGAAAGTGCAGATGAAAGCGGACGGATCGGACATCGTGACGGTCATTGCAGCCATCGCAGATGAAAACGGAAACATCAAGCGTTTGAATAATTATGAAATAAAGTTCGAAATCGAAGGACAGGGCCAACTGGTTGCCGACGAAGAAACATTCACCAATCCACGTCCGGTACTTTGGGGAACTGCTCCGGTGCTGGTAAGATCTACCACCACACCGGGAGAAATCAAAATCCGCGCATCGGTGGTATGGCAAGGCAAACATACGCCGGTTCCGGCAGAACTGATTATTCCTACTTTTCCTTCGGAACATACGCTGGTAGCAGACAAAGAAGAACTGACACAAGCACAATCCGCAAGCAAAGATGCCGGAAATAAGGTGAATGCCGCCTCATCCAATTGCGAAAAGCGTGTACTTGAATTGCAACAGGAACTGAACCGCCTGAAACTGAAAGAAGTAGAAAAGCAACAGAGTGACTTTGAATAATGCGCACGGTTCTATCTATAAACAGAAAAACACAAACTTATTAAAATACAGTTATGATAAATAGAAT
>OHPT01001057.1_pt1 | contig 9761 bp, 9 predicted proteins | sample 1577831 | NCBI WGS metagenome assembly OHPT01 (sample SAMEA3879530, study PRJEB24766) | human gut metagenome | biome: human-associated habitat; feature: feces | place: USA | collected 1985/1987 | reverse complement strand
ATGTCCAGTATATGCCCAACTACTCCAACTTCGTCGAGGAGTACAACATGCAGGACGACTTGGCCACCATCACGCAGGCCGACGGCAAGTACTACCGCCTGCCCGGCCTGAAGGAGACCGCTCTGCAGGATTACACTTTCCTCGTCCGCAAGGACATCTTTGACGCTGCCGGCTACGATGTCACCGAGCTGGAAAAGGATTGGACCTGGGACAAGTTCGCCGACGTGCTGATCGGCGTCAATCTGCTGCGCGAAGGACTCGACCTGCCGGAAGTGGCCCTCGTGGCGATCCTCGATGCCGACAAGGAGGGATTCCTGCGCAACGTGCGTTCGATCACCCAGATCGCGGGCCGTGCGGCGCGGCATTCGAACGGCAACGTCATCCTCTATGCCGACCACTGCACCGACTCGATGCGCTACGCCATCGAGCAGAGCAACCGCCGCCGCGAAAAACAGATGCGCTACAACATGGAGCACGAAATGCTCCCCCGACAGGCGCAGAAAAGCGGCTCGGGACAGAGCACCCTGCTGGCAAATACGGTTCAGACACCCGTCACGGATGGAATTCTCTACCCTCTGCCCGACAACCGGCAGACGCTGGCCGCAGACGTTACGTCGGCCTACTCGACCGAGAGCATCGACACGCAGATCGCCCGGGCCCGGGAAGAGATGGAGCGTGCGGCCAAGTCGTTGGACTTTCTGGCCGCTACCAAATTCCGCGACCGCATGTACGAACTGCAAAAGCTGAAAGAGTCCGGGTACAAACGGTAGCGCGAAAATGCGGCATAAAATATGAAGCTTGAAACAATGCTTTCAACCCGACAAAAAGAGCCTTGCGGCACTTCGTCGGGAAAACAAACAGAATAAACGAGAAACGTATGAACAACTTCACTTTCCAAAATCCGGTCAAGTTGATCTTCGGCAAAGGCTCCATCGCCAAGCTGGCGAAAGAGATTCCGGCCGACAAGAAGATCATGGTTACTTTCGGCGGCGGCTCCGTCAAGAAAAACGGCGTGTACGACCAGGTGGTCGCAGCGCTCAAAGGCCGCGACTTCGTAGAGTTCTGGGGCATCGAGCCTAATCCCAAAATCGAAACCCTGCGCAAAGCCATTGCCCAGGGCAAAGCCGAAAAGGTCGATTTTCTGCTCTCGGTGGGCGGCGGCTCGGTACTCGACGTTACCAAGCTCATCGCTGCGGGCATTCCCTACGACGGCGATGCCTGGGAGCTGGTGCTCGATGAAGACAAAATCGGCGAAGTCGTTCCGTTCGGCGACGTGATGACCCTGCCGGCCACCGGCTCCGAAATGAACGCCGGGGCGGTGATCTCCAACCTCGCCACGCAGGAGAAGTTCGCGTTCCACCACTCGTTCCCGCAATTCTCGATCCTCGATCCCGAAGCCACCTTCTCGCTGCCGCCGTTCCAGGTAGCCTGCGGTATCGCAGACACTTTCGTACACGTCATGGAGCAATACCTGACCGTCACGGGCGTTTCGCCGCTGATGGACCGCTGGGCGGAAGGTATTCTGCAAACGCTGATCGAAATCGCCCCCAAAATCCGAGCGAATCAGCACGATTACGACCAGATGGCCAACTTCATGCTCTGCGCGACGATGGGACTGAACGGCTTCATCGCCATGGGCGTGCCGCAGGACTGGGCGACCCACATGATCGGACACGAACTGACGGCCCTGCACGGCGTTACGCACGGACAGACCCTCGTGGTCGTACTCCCGGCCCTGATGAGCGTAATGCGAGAACAGAAGAAGGGAAAAATCCTGCAATACGGCGAGCGGGTGTTCGGTATCCGTGAAGGCTCGGAGGACGAGCGCATCGACCGGACGATCCGCGCCACCGAAGAGTTCTTCCGCTCGCTGGGACTGGCTACTCGCCTGCACGAATTGCAGATCGGGCAAGATACGATCGACGAGATCGTCCGTCGCTTCAACGAGCGCGGCTCCCGGCTGGGCGAAGCGGGCAACATCACGGGCGATATCTGGATCCCAGACTCCGTTCTTATCTACGTAATCATCCCCAATCCATGCCATCTGCACCGAATTATGCTCACACCTGATTCACGAACAGCACAAAAGTATTTCCGGAAAAATCCGGACTGCAAACACCCGAAAACTGCGAGCAACGACAACTCCGAGCCAAATGTCGAAGAGCAAGGCCTATAAATCGAGTACAGATCCCTTCTATTTTACCGAAGAAATTCCCTTGAACGTATAATAACGGGCCGCCAGGTAGCTGTAAAGAGCTACGGCGAGCGATGTGATACACTTGGAAGGAGTCGGCCACAGACCGCACACCTCGACCAAAAATTTCATACAGGCGTAATTGAGCAAAATAGATCCTACGACTGTCAATAGATAGCGCCCCAACTGTTTGCCCGCCGCAACAGGCAGCGTGCGGAAGGCGACATAGCGGTTCAGCCAGAAACCGGTGAAGAACGTAATGGGAAAAACCAGCACCAAAGAGGCGATATGCGGCGACATAACCACGAATCCCAGGTCGAAATAACGGCCCGCAACCAGAAAATGATAGATCAGGGCATAGCTGACCGCATCCACGGACAGCGTGATCGCACCGCAGGCCCCGTAACGGAAAACCGTTTCGGATATCACACGAGAAAAAGGGCGTCGATAAAACCAGTCGATCGCACGCCGCAGGATCAGTGCAAAAGTCATCGTTTTTTCGTATAGGGCCACACTTCCTTCAGACCGGCCCCCGCATTTCTCATAAAGTCACGGCACTCCGCAGCAGAATCGCTTTCGAAAACGGAAACCATCCACTTTTTCCCGAAAAAGTAAATCCGGAAGTTCGTGTCCGACAGGCGGTCCCGGACTTCGGCAACGGCTCGCCGGGCATTCTCTTCGGTACTGTAAACGCCCCAGACCACATACGTCCTGCCGGGAATCATCCAAGCGACCTCGGGAACCGGCGCTTCGTGATCGGCGTCAAGATCGGCGTTGTCCGCACCCGTCGCGCCCTCGGAAGGGGTTCCGACGCCAACCGTCTCATCATCCGGCAACGTTTCGACAGGACGGCTCTCAGCAACCGGCTCGGAGCCTATCGCACCGGATTCGGCATCACCTCCGGCGGCTTCGGGAGTTTCGCTCCCGGTTCTTACCGGGACGGATGAAACAACCTCGGCAACGGGAAGGACCTCCTGCTTTTCAGAATCACCCATGAACGGCAACCGCATCCACTCTCCGTACTGCCAGATGCCGTAACCGACAGCCGCCGTACAAAGCAAGGCGATCCCCAGATAAAGGGGCAGCCGGGAATATCGGCGTTTCAGCGGCAGCGGATCGTGTCCGAGAGGATTGAGAACGGCATCGAGCTGCGGATCGAGCCGGAAATAGCGGTGATTGAGCTCCCCGACCCCCGGAATGGAGATTCCGTCCTCCACCCGGGCTTTGTCGAGCCACCGGGAATAGATATCTTCGGCCGCAGCAACATCGCAAGCCCCCGCCCGGGCAATCAGGTCTATCACGGAAACGCCCCGCTGCTCGGAGAGGAGAAAGGCGATACGCCGGGACGGACGTTCCAACTGCCGGGCCGAAGCACGCCAGGCACTCCGAAATTCGGGAACGAGCGAGCCGACTCCGGGAAACCAGATTTCCCATCCGTCGGCCAACGCATTGAAAACAATCTTATTTACCTCGTCCTGCATCATTTCATACGACGATGTTTACGAGGTTTGGAACTGCCGCCCTGCTGCCGGACAGTCTGCTGTCGAACCACCCGCACCGTATCGGGATCTACCGGAGAGCGGTGCATGCCCCGGTAAATCATATAAATCCCCAGCAGAATGAACGGAATACTCAACAACTGTCCCATATTCAACAACATACCCTGCTCGAAAGCCTCCTGATCCAACTTGATGAACTCGATGAAAAAACGAGTCAGGAAAATCCCGATCAGCCCCACGCCGAACATCACGCCCGGACGACGCCGTCCCAGGTCGCGCCCGTAATAGAGCCAGCAAAGGATTCCGAAAATCACCAGGTAGCAGAACGCTTCGTAAAGCTGGGTCGGATGTTGCACGGGGATGGAGTCGATAGGAACATTCGGATAAAGCCGGACGAACTTGAACCCCCAGGAAACATCGGTCACCGCCCCCACGATCTCCGAATTGAACAGATTACCCAGACGGACGATGGCGCCGCCGATAGCGACCGGTACCATAATCCGATCGAGCGACCAGATATAAGGAAGTTTATTCTTGCGCGAAAAAAGCCAAAGACCGATCAGCAGGCCGACGGCAGCGCCGTGACTGGCCATGCCGCCGTTGCGGAAATCCGTAATGATAGCCCAGGGATGGGCAAGAAAATACCCCGGTTCATAAAAAAAACAGTGTCCCAGACGGGCACCGAGGATCGTGGCCAATGTGCCATAGACGAAAATCGACTCCGAAACCTTCTGGGGCAGCCCTTCGCGTTTACAGACCTGGTCGAAGAAAAGCATGCCGCCGAGAATCGCCAGCACCCACATCAGTCCGTAATAACGGATATCGAACGATCCGATCGAAAAAAAGACGGGATTGAAATCCCAGACAACGGTTATTGGAAGGATCATACGTTATGCAAAATTAGTGGGAATGTCCTGTTTGAGCCTTTTTGAGCGTAAACGAGAAGGTCGTTCCTACTCCCAACTCGCTGCGGACGTTGATTCGCTCGCCGTGAGCTTCGATAATATGCTTGACGATCGCCAGTCCGAGCCCCGTACCGCCCTGCTCGCGTGAACGGCCCTTGTCCGTACGGTAAAACCGCTCGAAAATACGGGGCACGTCCTCCTTGGCGATACCGACGCCGTTGTCCTCGACTTCGACGAGGATCTTATCCAGCATATCTCGGAATTTGATTCGCGTTACACCCCCCTCCTTGCCGTAACGGATCGAGTTGATAATCAGATTGACCAACACCTGTCCGACGAAATGCTTGTCGGCACAGACCCAGAAAGGCGAAGGCAGGCTGTCGGCCCCCCTTACCTGAATCTTAATTCCCTTCTTATCGGCTTCGATTTCGGCCTGTTCAGCAATCTCGCGCGTCATGGCAGCGATGTCGAAAGACTCCATTTTCAGGCGCGTCATATTGCTCTCGAGCTTGGAAATGGTATCCAAATCATTGACGATGTCGATCAAACGGTCGATGCTCTTCTCGGCCCGTTCGAGGTATTTACGGTTGATCAGGTCGTCCTCCAGACCACCGTCGAGCAATGTCGAAATATACCCCTGAATATTGAAAATCGGGGTTTTCAACTCATGGGCCACATTACCCAGATACTGCTTGCGGAACGATTCCGTTTCCTTGAGCCGCGCGATCTCCTTGTCGTTGGTATCCGCCCAGGCGGTCAGCTCCTCGGAAATGTTTTCGACGTGCTTGTCCTTGAGCTCATCCAGAATCTCCTGCGTATGCACGTTACGCGAAAGTACGATCGAGTAGATCGGCTTCAGCTTATAAGCCACGTACTTGCGAATAATAAACAACGTCAGTAACGTCATACCGACAAACACGGCGCAAGCCACGCAGAGGGTCTGCCACCACACCGCTTCGAGCAGCCACATGGCCGCCGCGACGACGATCGCAGCCACCGCCGCAACCAGCAGCGAAGCGAACTCCTTGGTTTTGATAGGCATCATTTCAGGTAATTTTTCATGAGCCGGGCAATGTACTTGCCGATAATGTCGAACTCCAGATTGACCAACGTACCGGGTTTGATCCGGTTGAAGTTGGTGTGTTCATAGGTGTAGGGAATGATCGCCACCTGGAACTGTCCCTCCTGCGAATTGCAGACCGTCAGGCTGACACCGTTGACCGTAATCGACCCTTTCTCCACCGTACAATTATCCCCCGCAGGTTCGTATTTGAACGTAAAATACCAGCTGCCTTCGGCATCATCGACGGCCGTACAAACGGCCGTCTGATCCACATGGCCCTGGACGATATGGCCGTCGAGCAGCGCATCGGGCCGCATCGAACGCTCCACATTGACGATATCGCCGACCTGCAACTGGCCCAGATTGCTGCGCAGCAGCGTCTCTTTCATTGCCGTTACGGAGTAGGTATCCTCCGTAATATCCACCACGGTCAGGCATACGCCGTTGTGGGCAATGCTCTGATCGATCTTCAACTCCCCGCAAAAATCCGCACGAAAAGTGAAGGTCTTATTTTGTTGTTCGATACGGATATCGGTGAGCGTCACCGTTCTTTCCACGATTCCTGAAAACATAATTCGCTTTTAGATTTTAATTTCCAACTTGCCCACGACCTGATATACCTGCTCGATATCGGAAGCCTTGACGAAAATATCGTCGAAATTTTCCCGGTCCGCAGCAACCAACCGCCATTCGGAATCCCGCTCCGAAGTGCGAACTATTCGCAAAGTTATGATTTTTTGACAGACAATCACGTATTCGAGTCCGGGAATAATCTCCTCGGGCGTCATTTTTTTCAGGAACACGATCGATCCGGACGGAATAGAATATCCCATAGCCTTTCCGTTATACAACATAGCCAAATCGCATCCCGTCAATTGCGGAATCACCATTTCCCGATCCGAAGTCAATTCATCAATGCGCGTAATATAAGATTCAACATCCGCCTGATAGAACGGTATTTGCACCCCGCATAATTTCTCGTCCACAAACATCTGCCCCTCGCCGGTAAGCAGCCACGCCAGGCTGACTTCCGGGAATTTGGTCACGATCTTGTCGGCCAGGTTCCGGGAAATACCATTATTTCCCTTTTTTATCTGATAGAGATTTTCACCCCGCGGCAATCCAATATAAAGTGCAAAGTAGTTGATAGTCATATTCGCCCAGCGAATAACGCTGTCGATTCTTTGCCAATTATCCATTTTTTGTCGCATAATTCAATTTTTTTTATACCTTTGTGCCACCGGTCCCGTAGTTCAATGGATAGAATTTAAGATTCCGGTTCTTACGATATGGGTTCGAATCCCGTCGGGATCACTTCCAAGGCGCCTTTTTCGAGGCGCTTTTTTTATTGCACACCCCCATTACGACATACTAATATAATAATTTTGGACAAATATAATGATAAATTACGGTTATATAATAATCTAATTCATCTAAAATCGTTCCTACCTATATTATTAGAAAAGCATTATCGGCCCGCGACCGGTAATTCTATCTGCTCGACACACCCTTGCAATTATCGGAATTGATCCATCCTTAAAAAGAACAGGATACGGTTGTCCAAACGACGCTCGCAGCGAAAACAACGTACTTTTACGTACCATGGCTCCGCAGGGAGGGGAAAAAGGAACTCAAACAAATTCGGCCCTGTCCTCTCCTCGCATCATCTTTGCAGAAGACAGGACGCTCCCGGAAATTTTTGAAAGCAAACATTCATAATTACGTCCGCCTTTTCGTATCTTTGACTTCTTCTTAGATACTTCGCCTCGGCAAAACGCAAATAAATTTGCTTTTGCACGCGGCTTATTCGTATCTTTGCATTTCCGAACGACGGTATATCGACCGTCTTCGCGGGGGCACCTGCATTTTGCCGATGCCTGTCGAACGGATAATATTAAAAACGAAAGATATTCAATGGCTTTACAATGCGGTATCGTGGGGCTGCCCAACGTGGGTAAATCGACCCTTTTCAACTGCCTGTCCAACGCCAAGGCGCAGGCGGCGAATTTTCCTTTCTGTACGATCGAGCCCAACGTGGGCGTCATCACCGTTCCCGACGAGCGGCTCATTCGGCTCGCGGAGATCGACAATCCCAAGCGGGTGGTTCCCACCACCATCGAGATCGTCGATATCGCCGGACTGGTGAAAGGTGCCTCGAAAGGCGAGGGGCTGGGCAACAAGTTTCTGGCCAACATCCGCAACACGAACGCCATTATTCATGTGCTCCGTTGTTTCGAGAACGATAACATTACCCATGTCGATGGTTCGATCGACCCTGTGCGCGACAAGGGTATCATCGATACCGAGTTGCAGCTCAAGGACCTCGAAACCATCGAGAACCGCCTTGCCAAGACCCAGAAGCAGGCTGTCGTGGGCGGGGACAAGCAGGCCAAACGTGCCGTAGAGATCCTGTTGCAGTACAAGGCCGTCCTGGAGCAGGGGTTGAGCGCCCGGACCGTGGAGCTCGAGAAAGAGGACCGCAAGCTGGTCGCCGACCTGAACCTGCTGACCGACAAACCGGTGCTCTACGTCTGCAACGTTGATGAGAAGAGCGCCGTGACGGGCAACGAACATACCCGGGCCGTCGAGGCCGCCATTGCCGACGAGCGGGCCGAGATGCTGATCGTCGCCGCAGCTACCGAGGCCGACATCGCCGAGCTGGACGAGTACGAGGAGCGCCAGATGTTCCTCGAAGAGATCGGCCTGAAGGAGTCGGGTGTGGCGCGTCTGATTAAAGCGGCCTATAAATTGCTGGATTTGCAGACGTTTTTCACGACCGGTGCCGACGAGAGCCGTGCCTGGACTTTCCGCCGGGGCATGAAAGCGCCCCAGACCGCCGGTATCATCCACACCGATTTCGAGCGGGGCTTCATCCGTGCCGAAGTCATCAAGTACGACGACTATGTGGCGCTGGGTTCCGAAAAGGCCTGCCGCGACCAGGGCAAGATCGGGGTCGAGGGCAAGGAGTACGTGGTGCAGGACGGCGACATCATGCACTTCCTGTTCAACGTGTAGTGCCGCGCTGCCGTTTACGGTAGCGGGCGGGGCGCCGCCGGATGCGGTGATCGTGTCCTGTTGAAAACGCCGGACCGGAAGCGGCCGATGAATTGCGGCGGGTTAGCAAATATAATTCTTAAAATATTACGGTTATGAAAGCGTATTGGAAGTACCTCATCATCGGTGCGGCGATCGTCGTCAGCGCCTGGTTGCTCGCAAGGGCGTACACATATAAATACCACGCGCAGGAGACGATCGTGGTGACGGGCCTCGGCGAAACCGAGTTCTCGTCCGACCTGATCGTCTGGAACGGTTTCATCACCGCCGAGGCGCAGAACGTCGAAGCGGGATACGCGCAGATCGAATCCAGCAAGAAGAAGGTGTACGACTACCTCCTCTCAAAAGGGATCGCTGCCGAAGCCGTGGTCTTCCAGTTCGTGAACGTCACCAAGCAGTACGAGCCGGTCTATTCGGCCAATGGCAGTTGGGCCGGACAGCGGTTTACCGGTTACCGGCTTTCGCAGGGCTTCACCGTCGAGTCGAAGAGTGTCGATGCCGTCGAGAATGTTTCGCGTGAAATCTCTTCGCTGATAGCCCAGGGCGTTTCGATCGAGGCTATGCAGCCCGATTATTACTATACGAAGCTCGACGACGTGAAGTTGTCGCTCATCGAGAAAGCATCGGCCGATGCCCGTGTCCGTGCCGAGAAGATCGCGGTCAATGCCGGAGCGAAGCTCGGCGGAGTGGCTTCGGCCCGTATGGGCGTGTTCCAGATCACGGGTGCCAATACCAACGAGGAGTTCTCGGCCGGAGGATCGTTCAACACCTCGAGCCGGCAGAAAAAGGCCCGTATCACCATGCGGGTCGAATACCGCATTAAGTAAACGGTATGGGAAATCGTGCAAAAATCGCCCGGGTGCTTACCTCCCGATGGACGGAACGGATATTTTTCGTCCTGCTTCTCGCAGCGGTCGCTTTGAGGAACGATGCGGTCTGGCGCGTGGTATCGGGTGCCTTCGTAGTGTGGGTGATGTGTGCGCTGTGGGCCGTGGCGCCGAGGGCCCGTTGCGCATCGCCGTACCCAAGGGCTCGCTCAAGGCCGA
>OHPT01001016.1_pt1 | contig 10123 bp, 10 predicted proteins | sample 1577831 | NCBI WGS metagenome assembly OHPT01 (sample SAMEA3879530, study PRJEB24766) | human gut metagenome | biome: human-associated habitat; feature: feces | place: USA | collected 1985/1987 | reverse complement strand
TGCCCCTGAAAGAACTGAGCCGCCGTGTAGCCGCGCAGACCACCGCCAGTCGTGCCGACGTCACCGCAGTTATCATCGCTACCGTAGAAAACATGATTGACGGCCTTCGTGCGGGCGAACAGGTAGACTTCGGAGACCTGGGAAAATTCCGTCTTCAGATCACCAGCCGAGGTGCGGAAACCGCGGAAAAATTCACGGCTACCAACATCACCGGAGTTAATATCCAGTTCATTCCAGGCGAAGATTTGAAAAGCATATTCTCCAGCCTTGAGTTTTCACCCGTACCTACCCGTGCTGCCACACGCCTTCTGCTCAAAGCTCAAAAGGCAGGACAGACAACGGTGGACTTTTCAAAAACGCCCTCTTCCGGTGGAAATTCCGGCAGCAAACCGGATGACGGCGGCAATACCGGAGACGGAGGACTGGATGAAAACCCACTGGGATAGAATATAAAGGCGTAACATTCAGAAATTAATAATGAAAGAATTAACCATGAAAGGCTACGCAAATTCTTAAACTTCAACTAATGTTTCAATTTTAATCTTTTAAATTTAATAGGTTTATGGAAAAGAAATCAAAATCAGTATGGGGCATTGTCCTCAAAGTTATCGTCACGGTGGCCACTGCTTTGGCCGGTATATTCGGTATAACCTCCTGCATGCACTGATGAGAACCATCACACTCATTATCATTCACTGCTCGGCCACGCCTCAGGGCGTGCGCCTGAGTTTTGACGACTGTCGGCGGGATCACATCCACCATCGTGGCTTCAATGACATTGGCTATCACTTCTACGTGACACGTGACGGTGAAATTCACCGTGGGCGACCTTACGAATGCATTGGAGCACATTGCCGGAATCATAACCGCCATTCCTTAGGTATTTGCTACGAAGGCGGACTTACCGCTTCCGGACAGCCGACTGATACACGCACCTTACATCAGAAAGCTTCGTTAGTAGCCTTACTGCGCGAACTGAAACGGGTATTTCCACAGGCATTGATAGTAGGCCATCACGACCTCAACCCGATGAAAAACTGTCCTTGTTTTGATGCGGCAAAGGAATATAGGGAATTATAAAATGTAAGACCGCAAATTTCATTATATAGATAGGACTGCTTTACTACAATCCTATCTATATTCTTACCAATTATCGGTTACCAGTCAAAACATCCAATAACTTTGGAGTAAATTTCTTCATAACAATATATAGCGTAAAACATGCGCCGACTGCTAAAATGGGTGTTGCAAAATAACGTATTGTTAATACAAGAGGAGTATTCCAATATAAAATCCTGGAACATACAGCTCAACTAACTGATAAAATAAGTAAAGTATGAGTCGCATAGATGAAAAAACTGCTCTTACTTAATATAGGATACACTTTAACTTTACCCGATTCCAGCAAAAAAATTGCGAGATTAAATGTTGCACAGACACCTACTATCACAAAAAAAGGATATATTAAAAAGCCTGTAGAAGTATTATTACCATCGCAAAGAACAGTTATCAGCAAAAGTAATATTCCTAAGGCAAATGATAAAAATTTAATCTTCTTAATTTCTTTCACTAAATTCTTACCGTGGATACTAAAAAAAGCCCCCAAACTGAAGAAAAATATTGCAGTAATGCTCACCCCCGGAATAACAAACCATATTTTAGATACATAACAAAAAGCCAAAACAAAAATATAAAAATATTTCAAACGCTTTACTAACCAAAAAATCACCGGAGTGACAGCAACCACAACAAGCAAATCTCTCAAAAACCATAATGGAACATTGGCTGGAGCGGTTGACGGCATTGCTACACCGAGCCAATTCAGACGATTTTCTCCCCATATTTCACAATCCCAAAATAGATGCAACCAACGATTCTCTTCAAAATAATCAAAAATGCGAGATAAAGGTTTTCCTTTTAGGAAAAATGATCCAATCATCATACTCACTGTACACAATATGGCAATCAAATTCCAAAGAAAGTAAGGAAAAACTAAAGTATTGAGACGACTTCTAAATTTTCTTTTCCACCAAGCTAGTTTTTCAATCTCATTTACTTTTCCTACAAAAAACAAGAAACCTGATATAAGAAAAAAAGTCGGTACCGCAACATGAGCGGCTACATGGGAAAAACAAATTCTTATCACGTTATAAACATCCATCCCCGAAAATGAATGTATGTTCAAAGCAGGCAAAGTATAAGTTAACGGATAACCAAAACTATGAATAAAAACGACTGCAACAGCCAAAGGAAATCTTAACCAATCAATTGTTTGAGACTGAAGCAAAACGTAATCACTTTCTTTTTCCATATTATACTATTAAGCTAAATGCAAACGGTTAATACTCAATTTAGAGCATATCCTTTTTATAAGGCACCTTGATGAGATGCCTTATAAAAAACTGTTATAAAATACAATATCATTTTCTAAATCTTCGCTTTACATATAACCAAACCTTTTGTTTAGTCAGCATATCAACTCCAATCCAATATATTGATAATATAATTATGATAACGGTTATAAAACCTATAAAAATAGAGTGTGAAATGCTATCAACACCTATTACATAATATAAAAAAACAGGTACAGGCAGAGCAGCCATAGTAACCAACAAACAGGGTTTAAAAACATTCCAGACATCTCTCCAATAATAATTAGCTATTTTCACTACTAATATAGGCTTTACGATTAACCCCAATATGGCATAAGTCAATAAACTAGCCCATGAAAGAGCAACAGGAGAATATCCTGCTTTAAATAAGAAGTAAATTATAGGAAATCTTATTAAGCCCAAAGTTGGTGATATCAAAGCATTCTCTTTTAACCGTCCTTTAGCATACAAAGCTGTATAAAAAGAAGTATCAAAAACTTGAAACAGGCTCTGAATAACTATGATCTGAAGAAATATAACTGTATAATCAGGCACAACACCCAGCCATATTTTTAATAAAGGATGCGCAAGAAGACAGACAGGAAAACAGATTATAAACATCATATAATAAGAATACTTGGTGGATGCCAATAATAGCCTTTTAGAACCTATCAAATCACCTGCAGCCAGTTTCTTTACTATCTGCGGATTAGCCGCAGTACGAAAATTATCGACAAACTGGCTAGCTGCCATATTTACCTGAATAGAAATAGATCGTGCTGCAACCACAGCAGGTTCAAAAAACATATTCAACAAAATCAGAATGCCTTGGCTATTAAGAGCCGTTGAACTACTGGCAAATAAACTCCATCCCGAAAATCCCGCTATTTCTTTGAATATAGCCTTATCAAAAACAAAACGATAAACCGTTTCCTTAAAATGCCGACTACAATATAAACGATAGATACAGATGAGTCCTACCTGAACTATGAATAATAAAGTTGCATACAATTTTAATTTATCATAACTGCCAATGGACAAAAGATAAACGATGCCTAATTTTGCCGAAACTTCTATAATGCTCATATATGCAAAAACCGACATCTTCTCATGTGCAATAATACTTGCATTGTAAGGAACTTGTGTCAATGTAAACACAGCAGTTAATATGGATATATGAAAAGTATAAACCGCAGCATCCATCCGCTCAGCCGGTATCACCAATTTATTATAAAGAAACCATACTCCAAGCGTTTCTGCAACTATAACAACAAAGAGAGCAATTGCTATATGGATAGTCAATGTTGTAGAGAAAGTTCTCTTCAACTTTTCAAGATTGCCTGTCCCCAGTTCGTAAGTTAAAAAACGAGATGAGCCTGTACTGAGCGCACTATTAATAAAAGACAAAAATCCTACAATTCCACCTACGGACTGATAAATACCATAATTGTCAACTCCTAACGTTTGTAGTATTACACGTGAAGTATACAATGAAACTATCATTGTAAACATCATACGGAAATACAGGAATGCGGTATTTTTAGCTATAGTTTTATTTGTAGAAGGTACAGACATCAAAATTAGTAGGAATATGTATGATTATATGACCATTTTCTATAATATAGAAAAATCACAATTATCGGGATCATAACGAAGTCGTGAATTGATATTTATATTATCAATAGCAATTATTTCATCTGCACTTAACTCAAAATCAAAAATTGAAATATTTTCCAATTGGCGTTTCTTATTCAAAGAACGCACAACAGGGATTAAACCATTTTGAATATGCCAACGAAGTATGATTTGAGCAATAGACTTATGATATTTTTCAGACATGCGTTTAAGCAAAGGCAAACGGGTCAGCCTTACGTCCATACGTGCAATTGGTGTATAAGCTTCTACTTGAATACCACAAGACTTACAATATTTTATTAATTCCTTTTGTGTAAAAAGAGGATGCACTTCTATTTGATTTATTGCCGGAACAACTTCGGAAACATTCAACAAAGCTTCCAAATGATGCTTATGGCAATTAGCAACCCCAAGTGTCCGGCAATAGCCCTCTTTATACAATTGAACCATCTGCTTCCATGTATCCAAATATAAATCAGTAACAGGCCAATGAAACATTAATAAATCCACATAATCAATCCCCATACCCTCCAATTGCTGAAATAAGCATTCTCGAATCTTACCACTCCTTTGCGCCTGGTTGCTTACTCTTGTTGTTAAAAACAAATCTTTTCGCTCAATATGGCTCTTTCTTATCGCTTTATTTATTAAAACACCATCCCCATATGAGGAAGAAAAATCCAATAATTTAAAGCCTACTTGAAACGCATGCGCCACAGAATTGACATAATTATGATATAGCACAGGACGCAAACAAAACTTATTATAAGCTCTAAATCCAAAATTTATTAAAGGAATGTCTGATTTCAAATTTAAATTTCCACTACGAGCAGCAGCAGGACCAATGCCAATAGCTGGAATAGATACACCATTATTTAATTGAACTTCATTCATGATATTCTATGTATTTCAAAAGTCACTACAATTTCCAAGCAATATCTTTCATTACCACTTTAGCCGGATGCCCACTTACCAAAGTATGAGCTGGCACATTCTGAATTACATAAGAACAAGCACCCACAACTGCACCCTCTTTTATCTTCACACCCGGACAAATAACAGCACCACTACAAAGCCAAGTATGGTTTTCAATAATGACTGGGCGTAAAACTTTGTAACCTTCTATAGCAATAATATGAGCATTAGTATCACGAATACTTACATCTCTGCCAAGAGAAACACGCCCTTTCAATTCTATTCTTTTCCCACAGATAATTGTAGTATTACAGTTTGTTCCACAATTATCAATACCAAGATAAGCATTAGCAAAAACTTCTATATTTGAACCATAACCAAGACAAAAACGCTCTGCAACCAACATATGAGCATTCTTTTCAAGAAGTAAACGGGTTTCTTCTTTCGATTTTCGGAATCTCTTCACTCCAAGCATGAATGGTCCATGTAATTCAAGCTTCGATCCAGTATGAAACTCAATTATCGAATAAGGAGTGATATATATAAATCCGTTATTAGCCCAATCTGTTTTTACATGCTTACATAAAAAATTGAAATATAAAAAACGAGAAAAAACCCACGGATTATATTGACTATACCTCAGAGCTAATACAAAAGGTCTAATAATTAATTTAACTTTCTCTTTGAACTGGGCTTTGAATCCTCGTTCTTTTTCATGGAAAGGAAAATAGAGAGGAACGACTTCCTCAATTGCCTTCCTGTCTAAATCATGAAAAAAAGTATCCCTATTCATCACCGGCATTTTCTGTTCGTGCAAAAGTGCAGGATTTCCAGGCAGTATCTTTTCGATAGTTGTTTCTAAAGATGTGATATTTTTAAGCTGCTTATAAAAAGCCAATCCCTTAGAACTATTACACATAACTGCCGATGTACCGGCATTATCATCAATATCTTTCAGATAAGCATATTTTTCCACTCCCCAAAAATCTGCAATAGTAATATCAGACATACGAGGAAAGCCCTTAAATTGACAAAAATAGCAAGACGGACGGCTTACAATATTACCATGATAAGCCATTGAATAAAGATCATTATCTTGTGCCCGACTATACATTGTCTTACCATTCTTAAAATCAAAACGCTTTACAAGACTACGCCATCCCAATTCTTTATCTTTAAACTTAAAAGAAACAAGTTGACTTCCAACCTTACGTTCCCAATAATCAAGATATTTAGCATAAAATTTAGGAGAAGTGATACTCTTACAAATAAAATCCACAATAATAAGATTCTCATAGTCTTTATTAAGAAAACGGCGAAGAGCCGCCATTTGGCAAGGGGTACCACAAATTAAAACTTTCTCACCTGCCATCAACAGTCGTTTTACTTCTTTATAGATTCCACAGGTCTGACTCTGAGAATACTTACTCTGACGCAATAGAGCAAGATCTGCCGGATTATTAGAAATAAAATGTGATACTGAAAAGTCTTTATTATAAATAGCACCACCAACATAGCCTCCTTCTCTATACATTTGTTCTGCTAGAGCTGAAAAAAGTCCTCCTGTAGTACTGCCAAAACGAACTTCTATATTTTTATGTATAGCAGCAAAACAAACAGGATACTCAAAATCATTCTTCTTCAAAGCTCCAATGTGCAACTGAGGACATGTACGCTCACAAAGTCCGCAATTAATACATTTATCTATGTCAACCCGAGGATACCAAAATCCTTCAATATCAGTGGAAAGTGTAATAGCATCCTTCGGACAGATATCATAACAAGCATTACATCCACAACAATTTTTCTTTTCTTTAATATCTATCATCAAATCTCATATTTAGATGCTAACATATAGCAAATTACCTTGCTGTATAACCTCCATCCACAATTAAATTTTGCCCTGTAATCCAACGAGATGCATCACTAAGCAAATAGACACAAGCATTAGAAATATCTACAGCTTCACCTAGCCCCAACGGAAAACCACTTACACGCTTCTGATAATCTTCCTCCGAAAGATCTGAAAGAAAATTTTGCATTAAAGGAGTTAATATAGTCCCAGGAGAAATACAATTGATACAAATTTTCTTCTTTGCTAATTCCAAGGCCATGGAGCGAACAGCACTGACCATTGCCCCTTTAGAAGCAGCATAGGCCGATACTCCTCCGCGCCCTATAATTGAAGTAATAGATGATATCAACACAATATGTCCACCATCCCTGAAATATCTCTTATTACTAAAATAACGGATAAACTCAAAAGCACCTAAAGTATTCACTTTAAATACATTCATATAGTCATCAGGAGTCAACAATTTTACTGGCAAAGTTTTTTCAATACCAGCAGCATAGACAAATCCATCAATCTTACCCTGTTTTTCAACTATTTCATCCACCAAAGGTTTTATCTGACCTGTCTGAAATAAATCAAACATATAATAGCAATGTCTTTCCGGATGATCTAATAATGACAACGTTTCCTGCAAACGAGTTTCAGTACGAGCTATAAGTATAACTTTAGCTCCCATCCGGCTACAATCTATTGCGCACTGTTGTCCAATGCCAGAAGAAGCACCAGTCACCAATACAGTTTTATCTTCAAGTGAAAAAGGATTATACATATTATTTTACCAATTCACCATTCTCTACTTCTACAATGCTGCTAATTCTACAGTCCACAAAGGGAACAATAGCGGTAGCCCAAGTCATACCTACCCCAAAAGCACTCATCAAAATATTTTTCTTGCCATCAAGCTTATCTTTCAACTCACTGACAATTGTTAGAGGTACAGAAACAGAAGATGTATTACCAAACTTGGCGATAGTAGCAGGCATCTTGTCCAGATCAAGCTTCATTTTCTTTGCTATGTAAGAATTGATAAAGTTATTAGCCTGATGAAAAACAATATAATCAAAATCATCTGTGGACATTTGGGAAAATTCAAGTGTCTTCTTTATATCACGCGGAATCTCACGAATAACAAAATTGAACACATCTCCCCCTTTCATATAGCCTTGTTCATCGCTTCGAATATTACCATATTCATCAACCACTTTTTCCCGAATAGTATCTGCACTGCTCATATGACGATAACCGCCACCAGGAATCATAATCAAATCTGCCCGAGAACCATCTGAATTGAGTGAAAAGATGCTCCTGCCATACTTTACATCACGCTCTATGAGAGCGGCAACACCACCATCGCCAAAAATAAAAGCACTGCGTCGGTCTTTAGGAGAATACACTTTACTACGTGTCTCCCCATCAAGAATTAAAGCTTTACGAATATTCTCACCTTGCATCATAGCATATACTACAGAAAGGCCATAGCAGAAAGCAGAACAACCAAGAGTTATATCGAAGGCTATACAATTATGCGAAAGCCCTAAGCGCTCCTGAAGAATAAGTGAGGTAGCTGGCATACGATAATCTGGTGTCTGTGATATAAAGACAAGAAGGTCTATCTCAAATCGATCAATATTATTATCTTTCAACAATTTTTCTGCAGCTGCAAAGCAAAGATCAGAAGAACAAGTATTTTCATCAGCAAAACGGCGTTCAAAAATACCTACCTTATCAACAATCTCTTTTACCTGATCTGCAGGAAAACATTCCGTGTATTCATAATTATTTATTACACGTTTAGGTACAGCAGCAGCCATAGCTGATATGCCAATATTCTGATACGTAAGAAAAGCCATTATCCCTCAATATATATTTAACCAATTGCTATCTTATAAAGGTCTTCAATCGTAGAACATTCCTTTATAGCTGAATCACCTATTTCTTTTTCAAATTCTTCATCAAAAAAGGCTACAAGCAACATTACCGAAAGAGAGGACCACTCATCTAAATCACGAAAATCAGTATCGCCATGCAAAGATTCTACATCCTCTACTTCAATTACCTCTGCAAATTTCTCTATAAATTCTTTTAAGTCCATAATAGATAAATTAATAAGTACAACATACTATATTTATAAGTCAACATCTTCCCACGGATAGGGATTCTCTTCAATATTCTTCAGTTCTTCCATTGCTTCCTTCTGCTCAGCAGTCAATCGGAAAGTCCCCCAGCTATCAATAATAACATGGGCCTCTTTAGCCAACTCCTCTGCATAAACCTCACCATAGCAATAAGTCAGCAGACGGACTTTCAACAATGAAGCAGGGATCAGTGGAAGAACGTTAAGAGCACGCTCCAGAACCTTCTGAATATATTCCTGTTTATGCCCATTATCATACATTGTGGCATTGAAGGCTACTAAAAGACCTAAACACAGCTCAGCTTCAGCTTCAGGAGTTGAGCCATGTTTTCCATACGAGTTTAGGGCTGATTCATAAACATCACGATTCAGACGGGTGAAACTATCAACATAAATCGGACTGCCATCCTGACCTAGAGTGAGAAGACTATGAGCCAGGGAAAATAAGGATGAAACTTGATCACTCATATATTTAATTATGATTTAGAATTTATGATTTATGACACTGAAATTAGTCAGTTATCGGTTCTACAAGCGAAGAGTGAATAAAAGTCGTTGCAACAGCCATGACACCTTCAATATTGACAACTACACGACGGTCGCGACGGATACGAACAAATTCTCCTACAGCACCCTCAAAAACACCGCCCATGACACGCACCTTCTGGCCTCTTACCAGTTGAAGTTCAGCGGGTTCTACATAAATAACCGATTCTTCGTAGGTACCAGCAACAAGAATGAAACTACGCATCTGATCGTCTGGAACGATAACAGGAAGATGATGCTCCCGATTCATTATATAGCGTATAGGGATGTTCATACCGGCTTTATCCTTCAATGTATCAATACGCTTACGAGTAGAGCGAATGAAAACAAGGTTATGCACGGCAGGAACAAACTTACAAATGCGACGACCATCTTTCACGACATAATCGCGACGCATCGGAATGAAATTCTCTATCTTCTCTTCATCCAGAAAAGCTTTCAGAGCCAGTTCACGGCCATATGTGACACGTACTGCGAACCAGTGGAGGCGAGGAGGGATGTTCACGTCAGAATATTCTTTGGGGACACCGGAGTAGTGAAATACTTACCGATTATTTTATGTAATGCAGTTGTTTTCAACAACTTATTTAGCATTCATCTTATTCCAAAGCGTTCCGTCATCTCGATCAAAAAGCAGTGAAATAGTTATGTAAAAAGGTTATTAAC
>OHPT01001006.1_pt1 | contig 10213 bp, 9 predicted proteins | sample 1577831 | NCBI WGS metagenome assembly OHPT01 (sample SAMEA3879530, study PRJEB24766) | human gut metagenome | biome: human-associated habitat; feature: feces | place: USA | collected 1985/1987 | reverse complement strand
CCAATTGCGGAGTGAGATGTATATCTGCCAGAGGAACCAAATCGACTCCCCATGTTTTGTTTTTCAACGCTTCCTCCGTCTTGTACTTTTCCGCCATGACGGGAAACTCTCTTTCTATTTCCGCTTCCCTCTCCGGCGAATCGAGCAGAACATACGTATATGCTTCATGCTTATACCAGTATTCATGTATAAACTTGGGCAGAGATGTATACGAAATCAGGAAGTTATAATGTATATGGGAATTGGAAGGCATTTCCTCCATGACTCCGGTCACTTCACACGATATCTTATAATAGGGACCGGTAAAGATAAGAATCTTTCCGATAGGGTCTTCCTCTTTGAAATATTTGCGGGCAATGCGCTCGGTGATTACGACTTGTCCCGGCATCGAAAGGCTGGTCTTTTTATCACCTTTCAAAAGCTCGAAATCGAAAAGACGGAAAAAGCCCGGATCGGCATAAGCTATCTGGTTTTCCCGCAGTGTCAACTCACCATACTTCACAATCTGTTCAGGTTGGAGCAGAGAGCCGATTCGGGTATAATCTTCAATTCCCGCAAGATTCTCTTTCATTGCCGAGCCGTATCCGAAAGAGCTGCTTGCCCAGTTATCGGTCAGCACCTCCCCTTCGCGGAATGTACTTTGCACACGGTAAATATGGGGATATTTCGTGTGCATCTTGTCAAAACTGAACTCAAAAGTTACATACGTCAGAATCAGTAACGCCGATGCCATGCCGATCGCCAGTCCAAACACATTAATGAAGCTGAACTTCTTCCGCTTCATCAGATTCCGATAGGCACTATTCCAATAATTTCCTATCATACAGCTTCGTTTTTAGAGGACGTACTTTTTTCTAACGGACGGTTGATGTTTTCGGATACAATCTGTCCGTCCAACAACCGGATAATCCGATGCGCATACGTCGCATCCCTTTGAGAGTGGGTGACAATGATAATCGTAGTCCCCTGGCGGTTCAGTTCGCTCAACAGCTCCATCACTTCCACGCCATTCACCGAATCCAGATTTCCGGTCGGTTCGTCAGCCAGCAACAACTTACAGTCCGTCACTACCGCACGGGCAATGGCCACACGTTGCTGTTGTCCGCCCGACAACTGTTGAGGATAATGGTTGGCACGATGTAGCAGATTTACTTTCTCCAGCACTTTGTTCACTTTCTCTTTGCGTTGGGCAGTCTTAATCCCCATATAGACAAGCGGGAGTTCCACATTTTCGTATACCGTCAGTTCGTCAATCAGGTTGAAACTCTGGAAGATAAAGCCCAGATTATTCTTCCGAAGGGCAGTCAGCTGGTTCTCGTTCATTTTATCCACCTGTTTCCCTTCAAAGAAATAAGAGCCGGAAGTGGGAGAATCCAACGTGCCCAGAATATTCAGCAACGTTGACTTGCCGCATCCGGAAGGTCCCATTATAGCAACAAATTCTCCTTGTTCTACGTGTAAGGTGACTTCGTTCAATGCTTTCGTCTGCACCTCTTCCGTAGTGAAAAGCATAGACAGTTTTTCTGTTTTAATCATGGTGATTCTTTTTATTTATTTTAGTATTAGTTTCTCATTGTCTCCGAACAACTCATAACCGGATATGATTACTTTCTCACCCGAAGACAAACCTTCCGTCACCTCATAATACTGTGGATTCTGGCGCCCGATCTTCACAGGACGCCGCGTGGCAAATTTACCACTTTCATCGACAATATACATCCACCGCCCTCCGGTAATTTGAAAGAATCCGCCACGGGGAACAAGGATCGCTTGTGCCGGGTCTCCTAACTGAAGGTTGATATGATAAGTTTGTCCGGCACGTATATTCTCCGGCCGCTCCGAAATGAAAGCCAGGTCAGTACGGAACTGCCCTTCTTTCAGTTTATAGGTTCCTCCGTCACGGGTAAAGTCGGCAGGAAGTCCGGGAAGTACACGCTCCACATAATGCTCGTCTATCTGTGCCTGTACTTTGAGGTCCGGAGTAATAATCTGGCCGATATGTTCTCCTGCGGAAATGGACTGTCCGACCTGCGCATTCAAGTTTCCTACCTGTCCGTCAATCGGAGCTTTAATCTTCAGGTTTTCCAAGCGCTCACGGACCAACGTAAGACTGCGTTTCATGTTGCGTATGTTCTCGTCCAGACTGCTGATCTGGCTTTCACGGAAAATATTATCCTGACGGATACGTTCGTCAATGACCGCCAGTTGTTCTTTGGCAGCTTCATACTCCTCCTCTGCCTGACGGAAGTCCTCGCGGGCAATCAGTTGCTCCTCCACCAAACGTCTGTATTGTTCATAACGGCGTTTTTTCAATGTCAGTTCTTTATTCAAGCCTATGCGTTCCTGTTTCAGTTGCAGACGCTCCTGCTCCATACTGATGCGGGTATTGCGCAATTCATTTTCCTGATAGGCAAGGTCTGCCTCACTCTGCATGATTCCGATATTCAGCAACGGGTTGCTGAGACGCAGAATCACATCGCCCGCTTTCACCATAGCTCCTTCTTCTTTCAGACGTTCTTCCACACGACCGCCTTCTATGGCATCCATATAGATAATCCGGCTGGGCATCACTTGCCCGATCACACGGATATAATCATTGAACTCCGCTTGCTTGACGGTAGCAATCGTGAGACGGTCTTTCTCAACTGTCATGGAGGAAGCCGTATCTCTAAAAATAAAATATAAAATGACAGCGATTCCCAGCGCCACACCACCGATCGTATAAAGGTGTTTGCGATTTATGCCGGGTTTGCGTTCAACAGGTGTATCCATAAAGGTATATTCAAAATAGGGTTGTTATTAAATGATTGATCCGATGGCACAGACTCCGTTTTACAGGAAAGTCCCCTCCCGATAGTATTTCTCCAGTTTCCTCATCATTTCCACTTGCAGGCGTACACGAACCAGTTCTGCCTTGGCGGAGATAAAACGGTTACGGGCTTCCATCAGCTGAAAGACGGAAATGAGCCCTTCCTCCCATTTACGTTCAGACTCTTTCAGTACGAGAGCTTCTGCTTCAAGCTGTTGCAATACCTGTTGATGTTCACTAAATCCGGCATGCAGGGAAAGAAGTGTTTGCTCTATATCGGTATATAGCTGCTGCTTTTCCAGTTCTTCTTCATTCTTCAAGCGATACAGGTTTAGTTTCTGCTTCCGTTGATGAGTCAGACGTTCCAATCCGCTCAGCAAAGGAAACGAAATACCGATGCCGACATATTTTCCTATATTGTCCCGCAACTGTCTGGCAGAAAAAACTGTATTGTAAAAATTGGAACCAACCGTAAAGCGGGCATAGACAGAAGGAGAAAAAGTTCCGCCAGCCATCGCATACTCTTTACGGGCAGCCTTTCGTTTCAAATCAATCATACGCATGACGGGAAGTATTTCCAGTGATTGGGCATAAAGTGTTTCCGTAGACGGAACAGAAAGCAAGGGCAACTGATTCGCTTCCACAATAGTATCCTGAATAACGAGTGTATCACCGGGTTGGAAATTCATTAGCTGTTCCAGGTGCAATAAGGCCAACCGGCAAGTATTCTCACGAGATTTATAACGATAGATATCCCCTTCTCTGCGGGCCTTGACTTCCTGCAAATCGGAAGCGGATTTCAATCCCAACTCAACAAAGGCTTCGGTTTGTTTCAGATACCGCTCACTCAACCGGCTTTGTTCTAAAGCAAGATTCAGCAGTTTTCTCTCCAGAATCAGTTTATAATAAGCATTCGTCACTTGATATGCCAGTTCATTCTGCCTATTTTTCAATGCCCATTCGCTACGTTCCTTATTCATCTTCCGGAAGCGTACCTGATAAATGCGTGAAAAGCCTTCAAAAAGAGAAAGAGTCATATCAAGCCCCACAGTCCCTTCTTCAAAAGTTTCGTTGGTATATCCGTTCGTATCCGGATCGATAGAACGCCCAAAGCGTTTCCCTGTTTCTGCATTAACCGCTGCACGGGGAAGAAAAGCACCGACAGCAGCCATATAATCTGCCCGTGCCTCCTTTATATCTATCACACTGTTCCGCACAGAAGGATTCTGCTTCCATGCCAGACGAATGCACTCATCCAAAGTCATGCCGGACTGGGCCTGCACAAAATGCGGTAATAAGAATAAGGACAAAAAGAAAAAGTTTTTCATTCTTTATAATATATGCGATTGTGTGTTATGATGATTAGAAAGCAAATAGGATGCCACATTTTTAAGTAATTGATTATTAGCCAAATGACCAATACGATTGCATTGCATCCGTCCAATTATTACACACCGCAACGTCCAACTTTTGGACGTTATCCATTATTTCATATTCTTCGGGAGCAATTTTCGGGAATTTAAGTAAGCCTTGCAGTAAATATGCCCGAAAACGTCTAATTATTGGACACTCGCTTGCAGAGGAAAGCAAAAACGAATATCTTTACCCCCAAACTTAAAGCATGGTTCAACCTGATAGATACCCCCAATCTTAGATATGGAAAACGGAACTATTTTAATAGTAGATGATAATAAAAGCGTGTTAGCTTCACTGGAGTTACTGCTCGAAAATGAGTTCGGTACAGTTCGCACCGCCGCCAATCCCAATCAAATCACCACGTTACTGACTACCACCTCTATCGACGTCGTTATCCTTGACATGAATTTCTCTGCCGGCATAAACAATGGCAATGAAGGGCTGTACTGGTTAAAACAAATCCACGAAATCCGCCCATCTTTACCGGTGGTTATGCTGACTGCTTACGGAGACGTTGAATTGGCGGTAAAAGCACTAAAAAACGGGGCTACTGATTTTTTACTCAAACCTTGGGATAATCAGATTCTGATTCGGAAGATAAAGGAGGCTTATAAAAGTAACAACAGCAAAGCCAAAAGCGCTTCAAAGGCAACCGGCAAACAGGGGGATACCGAGAAACCGAGCAAACCGGAAATGTTAATCGGCCACTCTCCCGCAATGCTCCAGTTGATTAAAGTGGTCACGAAAGTAGCCAAAACCGACGCCAACATCCTGATCACCGGAGAGAACGGAACAGGAAAAGAGATGTTAGCCAAAGAGATACATCGTTTATCTCCCCGAAATTCCCGTCAAATGCTTGGCATTGATATGGGCGCTATCAGTGAATCACTCTTCGAAAGTGAACTGTTCGGACACGAACGCGGAGCGTTTACCGACGCATACGAAAGTCGTCCGGGAAAATTCGAAGCGGCCAACGGCAGTTCCCTCTTTATGGACGAAATCGGAAACCTTTCCATTGCACTGCAAGCCAAACTATTGACTGTACTACAGAACCGGAATGTCACCCGAATCGGAAGTAACAAAGTGATTCCCGTTGATATCCGGCTGATCTCTGCTACCAATAAAGATATTCCGGAAATGGTAAAGCAAGGACTGTTTCGGGAAGATTTGTTCTACCGTATCAACACCATTCATCTGGAAATCCCTCCTTTAAGGGAACGGGGAGACGATATCCTATTATTCATAGATACTTTCCTCCGTCGTTTTACTTCCAAATATCAACGGCCGGACATACGGATGCACGAGCAAACGATTGAGAAACTACGCTCCTATCACTGGCCGGGCAATATCCGCGAACTGCAACACGCCATCGAAAAAGCGGTGATCTTATGCGAAGGCAACGTGATACGCCCCAAAGATATTCTGGTAAAGCAAAGCTGGAAACCTCAGACGGCAAGCGTCGTCCCCAATCTGGAGGAAGTAGAACGGCAAGCCATCGAAACAGCAATCCTCCAAAACAATGGAAATCTGACAGCCGCCGCCGAACAATTAGGCATCAGCCGACAAACTCTCTATAATAAACTGAAACGATTCAAACCCTGAACAAGATGATATTCAGTCGACATATCTATTGGACCATATTGCTTCGTATCCTGCTCATCCTCGCAACTTCGGGAACAGGGCTGTGGCTCATCATCTCCCAACGTGGCATCATCATCGGTATGTTACTAATCATCTGCTCCTTGTTTCAAATCGGCGGAATAGTCACTTATCTCAATAACATCAACCGGAAACTCCGGCTTTTCTTTGATGCCATCGAGGACAGAGATAATACATTCAGCTACCCCGAGCAAGGAATAAACGAAGAGCAACAACAGCTGAACCGTTCACTGAACCGGATCAACGCCCTATTGGCACAAACCAAAATGGACTACCAGAAACAGGAACATTTCTACCGGTCTCTGCTGGAGAAAGTACCCAACGGAATCATAGCCTGGAACAACTCCAAGAAAATAATCTTCGTCAACAACACAGCGTTGACCTTACTAAACATCGAATCACTGACTCTATATTCCCAACTGGAAAATATCCTGCAGAATGAGAAGAACAGAAAAAGACTCAGCCTCTCCCAAAGTCAGATGAAACTACAAGACGAAACAATCACCTTGCTTTCCATACAAGACATTGACGACCGGCTCAACGAAAACGAAAGTGAATCATGGAGCAAACTCAGTCATGTCCTGACTCATGAGATCATGAACACGATCGCTCCCATTATCTCACTGTCTCAGACACTGGCTTCCTATCCGGAAATCAGCGAGAAAGGAATCCGCGGGCTTCACATTATTCAGGCGCAAAGCGAACGGCTGATGGAATTTACCGAATCTTTCCGGCATCTGTCCTATCTTCCGCAGCCCGAAAAGCGTCTCTTTTCCCTATCCGACTTATTACACAATCTGGAGGAACTGCTTCAAACCAATTTTCAAGAAAACAATATCTCCTTTACACTCCGGTGCTCCCCCGAACCGATGATGACCGAAGGAGACGAAAAGCAACTGTCACAAGTGTTTCTCAATCTGTTGAAAAACGCCATGCAGGCATTGGAGGGGCATCCGCATGGAGAGCTTTCCCTGCAAGCAGAACAAGACGAATATATAGTCATAGACATCACCGACAATGGTCCCGGTATTCCTCCCGAAATTATGGACAAAGTATTCATCCCCTTTTTTACGACTAAATCAGAAGGTACAGGCATCGGACTGAGCCTGTGCAAAGAAATTATCCGCCGCCACGAAGGGCATTTGGCTATCAAAGAAAGCAGAGCCGGAAAAACGGTTTTTCATATTGAGCTCCCTTAAAAACAACATACGTAAACCTCATACCGGACATTCAAACTTTTTCCACTGTTCTTTTGTTTATAAAGCAGAATATCTAAATACATAATATGAGCATCAAAGAACAATACTGGAAATATTCCCTCATCGTCATCATACTATTTATGGGAATCATCATCTTCCGTCAGATCACTCCTTTTTTGGGAGGATTGCTGGGAGCACTCACTATTTATATTTTGGTACGCACACAAATGACGCACCTGACAGAAAAGTGGAAACTGAAACGCAGTGTTGCCGCATTGCTGATTACGGCAGAGACGGTTATGGTATTTTTGGTTCCGCTTGGACTGACAATCTGGCTACTGGTAAACCAACTTCAGGACATCAATCTGGACCCGCAAACATTCATTGCCCCGATGCAGCAGGTGGCAGAGTTTATCAAAGAAAAAACGGGTTATGATGTGCTGGGAAAAGATACCTTGTCATTCATTGTCTCCATCCTACCCCGCATCGGACAAATAATAATGGAAAGCATCAGCAGCCTTGCCATCAATCTGTTTGTCATGGTATTCGTACTATACTTTATGCTGATAGGAGGAAAAAAGATGGAAGCTTATGTGAATGACATTCTCCCGTTCAATGAAGCGAATACACAGGAAGTAATTCACGAAATCAATATGATTGTACGTTCCAATGCCATCGGCATACCTCTGTTAGCCATTATTCAAGGAGGGGTCGCCATGATAGGGTATCTTATCTTCGGAGCACCCAATGTCCTGGTATTGGGATTCCTGACCTGCTTCGCCACCATCATTCCAATGGTAGGAACTGCCTTGATATGGTTTCCCGTAGCTGCCTATCTTGCCGTAACCGGAGACTGGTTCAACGCTATCGGACTCGCCGCATACGGTGGAATAGTCATATCTCAGTCGGATAACCTGATCCGATTCATCCTGCAGAAGAAAATGGCGGATACCCATCCGCTGATTACGATATTCGGAGTCGTTATCGGTTTGCCGTTGTTCGGATTTATGGGAGTCATCTTCGGTCCGTTGCTGCTTTCATTATTCTTTCTATTCGTCGACATGTTCAAGAAAGAATATCTGGATTTACGAAATAACCTTCCTGCGAGATGACGGAGCTACCAAAAAAATACGTACTTTTGCAGTCGTAAAAACGACACTTATATCCAATGGAAGCATTTACATTCAATACTGTCGAACTGATTCTTTTATCGGCGGCAGGTATTCTTTTTATCATTCAGCTCATTTATTATTTCGGCTTGTACAATCGGATACATGCCCACAATAAGGCTGTACGCAAAGAAGCAGTGCACTTCACACAAGAGATGCCTCCGCTTTCCGTGATTCTTTGTGCACGCAACGAAGCTGATAACAAGACTATCCGCAGTTCGAAGTGATTGTTATCAACGATGCTTCTACGGATGAGACAGAGGATGTACTGGGATTTATGGAAGAGAAATATCCTCACCTCTACCACAGCTTCACTCCCGACAGCGCACGCTACATCAGTCATAAGAAACTTGCCCTGACATTGGGCATCAAGGCCAGCAAACACGACTGGCTGGTATTTACAGAAACAAACTGTATGCCTGCAAGCAAAGACTGGCTCAGACTAATGGCACGTAACTTCACTTCACAGACTCAGATAGTACTGGGATACAGCGGTTACGACCGGACCAAAGGATGGCTGCACAAACGGGTAGCCTTTGACACGTTATTCCAGTCTCTGCGTTATTTATGCTTTGCACTGGCAGGAAAGCCATACATGGGCATCGGCCGCAATATGGCTTACCGGAAAGAATTATTCTTCCAGAGAAAAGGCTATTCCACTTATCTGAACCTGCAACGCGGGGAAGATGATTTATTCATCAACCAGATAGCCACCCCATCCAACACACGTGTAGAAACGGATATCAATGCAACTATGCGGATACAACCGGTATACAGCTACAAAGAATGGAAAGAAGAAAAGATAAGCTATATGGCAACCGCACGCTTTTATCACGGTGTACAGCGCTATTTGTTAGGATTCGAGACTTTCTCCCATCTGCTGTTTTACGCTGCCTGCATCGCGGGTCTTGTATTCGGCATCCTCAACAACCATTGGCTGGCTGCCGGAATTGCATTACTGATCTGGCTGTTCCGCTATACCGTACAGGCAATCATCATTAATCGGACAGCCAAAGAAATGGGCGGAGACAGGAAATATTATTTCTCCCTGCCGGTTTTCGATATCCTCCAGCCCATCCAGTCGCTCAAATTCAAACTTTACCGCTCCTTACGCAGGAAAGGAGACTTTATGAGAAGATAGGCAACTGCTGATTACATGTGCCGCTGCATATAAATCGCATCCGAACCATCATGATAATAGTTTGGCTTTACTCCCACGGGAATAAAGCCATTTTTCATATATAGCTTGATGGCAGGCGTATTCGACTCTTTTACTTCGAGCGTAATCTTTACCGCCCTACAGTCAAGAGCTGTCTCAATCGTCCGCTCCATGAGCAACTGTCCCAGCTTCCTTCCTCTGCAGTCCGGATGGACGGCTATCGAATATATTCGCAGATAACGAGTTCCCGCATGAAACAATAATGAGACATAGGCGATTATCCGCTCCTGTTCCACCACCACATAAAAGGTGCCCTTTGAACGGCAGATCAGATAAACAAACTGTTCTCTCGAAAAACTATCTTCCTGAAAACATTCCTGCTCTATCTCCAGAATGGCAGGAATGTCTCCCGCTTTTGCCTGACGGAGGTGTATCGTTGGTTCCATCATTAATAATGTTTCATTTCCAGCGCCTGCTCAAAGTGATTCAACAGACGGTAATACATTTCGTCACCGATAATCGCATCTTCCAGTTCATGGTCGATACTCGGATTATCGTTGATTTCAATCACGTAAGCCTTATCATCGACCATCTTCAAATCCACTCCATACAAGCCTTTTCCGATGAGATTGGCAGCCTTTATCGCCGTATCCAGTACCACACGCGGCACCTGATAGATAGGAATCGTATCCACCAGTCCGCAGCGGCTCCTGCCCGAATCATAATGGCAGTAAATCTGCCAATGACCTTTTGCCATATAATACTTGCAGGCATACAAAGGTACTCCGTTCAGCAGACCGAC
>OHPT01000998.1_pt1 | contig 10265 bp, 9 predicted proteins | sample 1577831 | NCBI WGS metagenome assembly OHPT01 (sample SAMEA3879530, study PRJEB24766) | human gut metagenome | biome: human-associated habitat; feature: feces | place: USA | collected 1985/1987 | reverse complement strand
GATGCCGTCCTCATCACTGAAATCTTCCTTGGCATAGATGGCATCCTTTTCCTTCATGATCTGGAAGAGACGTTCGTTACCCATGATAACGGTATCCATAACCACGTTGTCATCGTATTTGAAATGATCCTGTTCCAACACGGAGAGACGCTGACCGGGGGTGATGACGATATCACCTTTGGTAGTGTCCAGCTGACCGGACAGAATCTTTAAAAAGGTGGATTTACCGGCACCGTTGGCTCCGATGAGTCCGTAGCAGTTGCCCTCGGTAAACTTGATGTTGACATCTTCGAATAATGCTTTCTTACCCACACGGTAAGTTACGTTGTTTGCACTGATCATTCTGAAACCTCTTGTTATTCTTCTTATTAAATGTGTTACAAAGTCACCTTTACCATTATACATAAAGTAACGCATATTTCAAGGGAAAAGTGTGATATTTCAGCGTTACCTCGAAACAGGCGCTCAATGCAAATAAAATTTCGGGAGGAAAATTTACCTCAATTTTACCCCCGAAGATTGCGAGAAGCATTCCCCTTTGATAGAATAGAACTATCAACTTGGGAGGTTTTCTTATGGAGACAAAATTAAATTACAAAAGAACGTTTCTGATCGCACTGGCTTTTCTTAGCATCTGTTCTTTCTGGCAGATGTATGACAACATTATCCCGCTGATCCTGCAGAACACCTATCACCTGGGAGAGACTATGACGGGAGCGGTCATGGCACTGGACAATGTGCTGGCCATCTTCCTGCTGCCGGTGTGCGGTATGCTGTCAGACAAGGTACATACGAAGCTTGGCAGAAGAATGCCATTTATCGTGGTGGGGACGATCCTGGCAGTGATCTTCATGATGATGTTGCCGATGATCGATAATGCGGAGAAGGCAAGATGGGCCACCGGAGGGTCCTTCAGTAACCAGGTGTTCTTTTTAGGGGTGCTGTTCCTCACGCTGGTGTCCATGGGACTGTACCGTTCTCCGGCGGTAGCACTGATGCCGGATGTGACGCCGAACCATCTGCGCAGCCGCGCTAATGCGGTGATCAACCTTATGGGAGCCGTAGGCGGTGTCTATGCCCTGATCATGATCAAGGTACTGGTGGGCAAAGGGGAAACACCGGATTACTTGCCGCTGTTTGCCAGCATTGCTGCAGTCATGGCTATTGCAGTGGGAATCCTCGTGATCACCATCCGGGAAAATAAGCTGCGGGAAGAAGTGGAAAAGGCAGAAGCCGCAAACGCAGACACTATAGAAGAAAAAGCGATGGCCGAAGGTGTGGAAGCTGCCGGGGAGATCGAGGCAGTGGGAGACACCGGAGAGGCAAAAGCTTCCGACGAAAAACAGCAGACGGCAAAGACCGAAAGCACCAAGGACATGCCGAAGGATGTGAAGCGCAGTATGTACTTCATGCTGGCGTCCATCTTCTTATGGTTCACCGCTTATAATGCCGTGACCACAGCATTTTCCCGTTATACGAAAGTAGTATGGAAGATGGAGGGCGGAAGCTTCGCCAACTGTCTGATGGTGGCTACCGTGGCAGCCATTTTCAGTTATATCCCTATCGGAAGTATTTCAGCGAAGATCGGCCGTAAAAAGACTATCATGGGCGGTGTCCTGCTGATGGCAGCCTGCTACGGAGCGGCTATTTTCGCCAGAGAATATCACCCCATCGTCAATGTGGCCTTTGCCCTGATCGGTGTGGCATGGGCAGCGATCAACGTGAATTCCTATCCCATGATCGTGGCCATGAGCAGTGGCAGAGATGTGGGTAAATTCACCGGAACCTATTACACCTTTTCCATGGCGGCGCAGATCCTGACCCCGGTATTGTCCGGATTTTTGCTGGAGAAGGTGTCCTATAACACTCTGTTCCCCTATGCGCTGTTCTTCTCCCTGATGGCATTCCTGACCATGACCCAGGTACGCCACGGCGATGTGAAGCCCCAGAAGAAGGAGAGCATTCTGGAGAACTTTGACGTGGACGATTAATAAAATAGACAATAAATCGTTAGAAAATCTTTAGAAATAGCTACTTGAAAATTGCGGGGCAGTGGATTAAAGTAAGATGCAGCAGCTTTTCGCGGAGACTAAGAGGGCGCAGAAAAGATGTATGTGAATCAAAACATAAGATAGAAGGTTGAATTGAGAATGAAAGTTTTAGCAATCATACTGATCGTCATTGTAGTGCTGGCGATTCTTTACTTCCTTATGATCATGCCCCGGATGATCCATAAGCCCGATACGGCCCCTTTTAAAGAATGGCTCTACGCCCACAGAGGCCTGCACGATAATGCAACGGAAGCACCGGAGAACTCCATGGCGGCATTCCGTAAGGCTGCGGATGCGGGCTTCGGTATTGAACTGGACATTCAGCTGACGAAGGACAAGATCCCCGTGGTGTTCCATGATTTTACATTAAAAAGAGTCTGTGGCGGCGAAGGCAAGATCAGTGATTATACCTACGAGGAATTGCAGCAGTTTCACCTGTGCGATTCTGTGGAGAAGATTCCGAAGTTTGAGGATGTATTGAAGATGGTAGACGGAAAAGTGCCTTTGATCGTGGAGTTCAAGATCGAGCGCACCGACCTGTCTTTGTGTCCCCTTGCAGATAAAATGCTGCGGGCCTACAAGGGAATGTACTGCATGGAGTCCTTCAACCCTCTGGGTGTGTGGTGGTATCGGAAGAAACATCCGGATCTGGTGCGAGGCCAGTTGTCCGATGCTTTTCTGAAAGAAGGAGAGTATGTCGGGATATTATATTTTGTATTGCAGAATCTGCTGCTGAACTTCGTGACCAAGCCGGATTTTGTGGCATACAATCATCATTATCCTGAAATCCTGTCTCGGAAGCTTTGCAGAGGTTTGTACCATAATACTGCAGCCGCATGGACCATCAAGAGCCAGAAGGAACTGGACGAAGCGAGAAAACATTTCGATATTTTCATCTTCGACAGTTTTGTACCGGAAGCGGGAAAGTAGAGAAAACAGCATAAAAAGGTCGGTTCCATGCTCCCCAGGAAACCGGCCTTTTACTATATGCGATATGCGAGGAAAAAATATGTATACCAAAGAAGAATTGAAACAGCAGTTACGGAATGTGGGACTTACGGGAAAAGAGACGATCCTGATCCATTCTTCCATGAAGGCCATCGGAGAAGTGGAGGGTGGTGCGGATACTGTGCTGGATGCCTGGATGGAATATTTTGCGGACGGGTTATTGTTACTTCCGACCCATACCTGGGCCAATGTGAATGCACAGCACCCGGTGTATGACTATCGTAATACCCCATCCTGCGTGGGACTGCTGACCAATCTGTTCCGGCAGAGAGAGGGTGTGGTGCGCTCCCTGCATCCCACCCATTCTTTAGCGGGGTACGGAAAAAATGCTGCCGAATATCTGGCAGGAGAGGAAGAACGTAACACTCCATGTACCCCGGGAGGAGCCTACGACCGGCTGAAAGACTGCGGTGGTAAGATTCTGCTGGTTGGCGTTGGACATGAACGCAATACTTACATCCACAGTGTGGAAGAGGTGCTGAATGTTCCGAATCGTCTGGCGGCGGAGCCCATGTTATTGACAACGATCCTGCCGGACGGAAGAGAAAAGGAAGTATATATGAGAAAACACTATAATCCCGACCAACCCCATATCTCGGAAGATTTTGTGAAATTGAACCAGGCGTTTCTGGATTGTGGAGCAGTGGAAGAGGTGATGTTCGGAGATGCGAAGTGTCTGCTGTGTGATGCGCAGAAAGTGTTCCGGGTGGTACGGCATGTGCTGGCACCGGATCCGGAATGTCTTGTGACGAAACCGGAGATTTCTGCAGAGCGGTGGATGAATTTTGAATAGCTAATCGAGTAGGCTGGCTCCTACTCGATTTGTATACTTTGTACACCATCTCGCTTAAAAGCTCGATGATGTACATTCGCCAAAATGGGAGCCGTACCGTTTCCGATACCGCTCCCTGAAGTATTTCCCGTTATTTTCCTGCTTACACAAAGTCTGTTTACAGGATTTCTTTCAGATATCTCTCTAACGCATCCTGCCAGGAAGGAAGCCTTACGAATCCGTTCTCTGTCAGCTTGGCTTTGCTCATGCGGCTGTTCTCCGGTCGCTTGGCTTTCGTCGGATACTCGGAAGCCGGTACAGGAGCCACCTCCACTTTCATGCCAGCCTGGCGGAATATCTCGCAGGCAAATTCATACCAGTTACAGATACCTTCGTTGGTAGCATGATAGATACCGTATTTATCCGTCAGGACCATATCCACCAGAAGTCTTGCCAGATCATAAGTATAGGTAGGAGATCCGAACTGGTCATTCACCACTGTGAGATGATCATGGGTCTTGCCCAGATTCAGCATGGTCTTGATGAAGTTCTTGCCGTTGACTCCGAATACCCAGGAGATTCTTACGATAAAATATTTCTCCAGTGTATTCTGTACTGCCAGTTCTCCTTCGTATTTGGTCTGTCCGTATACATTCAGCGGATGACGCTCGTCCTCTGGCTCCCAGGGTCTGGTGCCCTCGCCGTCAAACACATAATCGGTACTGATATAGACCATCTTGCAGTCCAGCTTCTTGCAGACGTTCGCAATGTTCTGTGTGCCGTCCGCATTGACCTTACGGCAGATTTCCACGTTATCCTCCGCTGCATCCACTGCGGTATAGGCTGCACAGTGTACCACAGCGTCCGGTGCCGCCTCTCCGATCACCTTTTCCACGCTGGCCGCATCTGTGATATCCATCTCCTGAATATCCACGCCGACAGCCTCAATTCCGCGCTTTGTCAACTCATTTACCACATCATATCCCAACTGGCCTTTTACGCCTGTTACCAAGACTTTCATAGATTGCCTTCCTTTTCTTTCCTATGCTTGTGGCACAGGTCTCTGAACCGGCCACATACATGATTATAACATTCCCGGCAGACATCAGCAACGAAATACTTCACTTTTATAAATCTGGTGTAAAAAATCCGGGGATGATCCCCGGATCTTTCTGATTAAATTTAAACAGTCATATAGCTTTGCGCTGCCCGCCGGATATCCTCAACGATTCCTTCTGCCTTTTTATCCTCCAGTTCGGTTACCTGCTTTCTAAGTTTCCACCAGTTCCAGCCGGGATGTGCATTTTCCTGCAATTCTATGATTCTTTTCTGGTATTTTCTGCATAATATAAAATAAATCACCAAGAGTAATAAAACACCAATGCCCAGCATTCCGGCTACTGTGTCACCGTAATATCCACTCTTTACTGCCTGTGCAAGCGGTGTCGCTTCATCTTCAATTTGTACGATTCGATAACCTGTCAAAATCACAGGTATGGAATATAACATGCCGCTCATCTCGACCGCCTCCGTTATTTCTTAGTCTCTATCTATAAAGACTACTTATCCATGAAAAACGGCTCACATTTTTCGATATTTTTTTCAGGAATTCCTACCGGTCTGCTTCCGGAAATTTTTATCGCATAAATTTACTTTTTATGGGAAATCCGATATAATGGTGATATAGATTTTCACACGGCTATTTGTGCTGCAGGCGTCACAAAGCAGCCCTTATCGCAGAATCAAATTTGAAATTTGATTCGCGATTTCTCCGACGGAAGGAATCGTCTGCAGAATGGAGATTATTATGAAAAAAAGTTTCATACGACATATTTTTGCTGTAAGTATATTGTCCTGTTGTCTGTTATTCGGAGGATGCAGTCAGAATTCTGACGGAGAGGATACATCCTCCGCCACGACTGCTTCCACCTCCCCGTCTGAGACTGTTGCCGCCCTGCCTGCCGATGTTTCCCCGGATTCCGAGTCGTCTGCCATAGAATCCACTTCGGAGGATACCAGGGCACTCACTCTGTCAGTAGTCAATATGTGTGGCATCGAAGTCGGTATGGTAGCGGTCATTGATCCCGTGACCGGGGAACAGGTAAATATGGATTCCCTGTCGGATCAGGAATCGATCTCTATGGAAGCAGACTGGCCCTCCTCTGTCAATGAGTTCCAATGGGCTCTCTACAATACTGACGGTGAATTATGCGTTGAGGGGACAACCGATATCAGCAGTGCCCAGGCCACAGTGACTCTTCTTCTGACCGGAGACGGTAATCTGGAAAAAGTTGAAGAGCTCTTCGAGTAATCCGCTTTCCAAGGTCTAAAAAACGACATCCATCGGGAAAATCCCAATGGATGTCGTTTTTGTTATCTTTTATTCTTCGATATCTCCTGCATTTTCTGCCTGAGCCTTCAGCTTCTTCTCATTGTGCTTCTTGTACATTTCATATCCGGTTGCACCGAGGATCAGAATGATCAGCCACCACCACCAGGACATCTTTGCATGTTCGCTTTCCACAGCTACATCTGCCAGGGGAACTGCTTCGTCTGCAATATTCACTGCTTCTTCTGCCTTAGGTGCTTCCTCTGCTGTCTTCTGGGTGTCTTCCTCAACATTGGCTGCAAGAGGTGCTACCTCATCAGCAATCTGCGTCACGCCCTGTGCCGCTGACTGATTCTGGGTCACTACTGTTGCCTGTGCCACAGGAGCGTTGGCAAGAACTACTGGTGTGATCACGGTTGCTCCGGCATCAGCATTACCGGCGTTGCTACCGGCACCGCTGCCGCCTGCGCCCTCACTGTCACCGCCCGCAGGAGCTGCCGGTGTAGGTGCAGGAGTCAGACGATCGATCACCTTATCCAGCTCTCCGCCTGCCTCATCCAGGCTGCCCAGAATCTCCTTCAGAGTATCTTCTGCATCCTTTTTGTTCTGTTCAGCCACGGCTAGCTTTCCTTCCAGTTCCTTCAGAGCTCCAAGGTTACTGGTTCTGTTACTCTTCAGAGCTTCGATCTCTGCCTTCAGATCATTGACCTTAGCCTGCGCTGTTTCCACGTCTTTCTGTGCGTCCTGTGCATCCTGTAACAGCTTCTGATACTTTTGGGTCAGAGCCTTGGCATCATCTACGAACTTACGATATTCAGTATCCTTCTGGGTCAGTTTGATGTTGCCCTGAATGTAATTCAGGTTCTGGATGATCTGACCGGTCAGCACCTCTGCATTTGCATAAGTCTCAGTTCTGACAGCAGTATTGGTTGTGGTCTCTCCGGTTTTCTCCAGATAATCAATCTCATAGGAATAGCTGGTATGAGCAATGGTATCGGTATCTGTAGTCTTCACATTGTACACACCGGTTGCGCCGCTTGCTTTTGCCTGTGCCAGTGCTGCATCCTGTACCGCATTCTGTGCCTCCGCTGCGGTGGTCTTCTCATCGGTCTTGACACTGACACCTGCTACATAGCGGATGGTTGCCTTGCCAAGCTTCCAGTCATCCCAGTTAGCGCTGACGAAAATACCGCCATCTGCCTCGACTGCCTTTCTGGCTGCATCTTCCAGTTTCTTGTTCGTAGTTTCTCCATTACCAAACAGAGCCTTGATATCATTCCAAAGAGAACCGAAGGTACTCTGATCGACAGTTTTCTTAGTAACCTTTGCGTAGGTTGCGGATACAGTGCCGGATACGAGGAAGTCAGAATCATCATACCAGTGATCTTCTGTATAGCCGGTTACCTTAAGATCACTGCTTACACCGATCAGGTATAAGTCGTCATCATCGTTAATCTTATTGCTTAACGCCTTCTCCTGCTCTTTCGTAACCTTTGCTACTGCTTCTTCCTCTGTTCTTACACCATAATCCGTCTTTTTATCTGTATGCTTCCATTCAACCTCTTCATCCTTCACATTCACAGTCTTCGTAAAGGTAGGAATGTAGGTTCCGTTACCGGTATAAGTATAATCCGTTTTTTCTGTTCCTGTAACGGTTACATCCTTGCCGGCAGCGTCCTTCAAATCCTTTTCCTTTGCAGCAGCTGCAGCATCTCTCTCTGCCTCTGTCTGATACTGTTCGGTAGAAGTGAATTTTGCATCGGTATAGGTGATGGTGGTCACATCAGCGGTCACGGTCTTGATCAGGTTGCCGTTCTCATCCAGTTTCCAGGATTCCTTCTCGGTAGCCTCATTTACATCAGTATCAACCTCGCCGTTTTCGGTCTTCTGGTTATTGTCAGAAATAATGATACTCTCGGTTCCGTCGTTCTTGATCACTTTCTTTCCATCTACTGCAATAATGGTTCCGTCTTTCAGACCTTTTTCCACTTCGGAAACAGTGATAGTATCCCCATTTTCCTTCACATACTGATCCGGATTGGTCTCCTGCGCCGTCTTCCAGTTTACTTCCTCAATTCGCTTCTCAAAGATCACGATATTGTCCTTGGAAGTCTGTTTGTCATCCATCACATAGTTGTAAAACTTTGTCTGCTTATTACCATTCTCATCGGTATAGGTTACTTCAAAATAATTCTTGGTATTATTGTCTTCACCCTGTCTGCGGACAACCTTAATATCATCGGCAGTGATCTTCTGTACCTCGGGCAGATAGTAGTTCTGCATAATGGAAATGAAAAGCTGATCCTCATTTTTCCAGTTCAGTCCATTGTCTCCCTGGGTCAGAGTTTCCTTATCTGCAATATCCAGAGCACCTGCTGCAGACTTATCCACTGCACCCTTGGCAGCTTCCAGAGCCTTTGCCAGTGCTTCTGCATTTGTCTTCGCTGTTGCCAGCTCAGCTGCTGCCGCCTCAGCGTTCGCATCTGCACTGTTTACAGCCTCCTCATAAGCCTTTTCATAGGCTGCCACCTTCTGTGCTGCCTCTTCATAAGCTGTCTTGGCGGTATTGTACTCCCCAAGCTTTGCATCGAAATCAGCCTGCGCCTGATCCACGGTAGTCTTTACTTCTTCATAGGCAGCATTGGCATCGGTGATAGAAGCAGCATCCTTGATATTCTCAATCTGTCCATTTACCTTATCCTGGGAAGCCTGCATGGCATCCTTTGCTTCTGCCGCAGTCTGTCCTGCATTTGCCGCAGCATCAGCTGCCTTATTCAGTTCTGCGTCGGACAGCTTGTCATTGGCTTCCGCAACCCCTAGCGCAGTATCTGCATTCTCTACGGCAGACTCTGCGTCCTTCAGGGATGAACCGTCTTTAACAGTCTTATCCTCTACTTTGGCATTGGCATCCAGAATGTCCTGAGACAGATCCTTTCCCTCGGCATCCTTCACATCTCCGGCTGCCACCTTGTCAACCACTTCCGCCTTCACATCAGCGGCACTCTTTTCGGCGTCCTCTACAGCCTTGTCAGCATCTTTTGCGGCTGCTTCCGCCTGATCGCATGCACCGGCTTCCGGTGTCACTGTAATGTTCTTATCCTCGTTTCCTTCGGAAGAATTCCCCTCTCCTTCTGCTGCCAGTGCAGTCAACGGTGAAGATGCCATCAGCATTGCGGAAATGCCGATCGCCATAGCACGAATCACTTTTTCGTTCTTACTGTTTTTTCTCATATGATTTTTCCTCTCCATTCTATTTTTCAACAATATGTTCAAATAAATACTGCAGCACCTCCGGCGTGAACTTCTTTGCCGAAATAGCTACTTTAAAATTTCCGTCTTCTTGCTCCTCCTGTCTGGTGACATCTGCATACATGATCATCGTATCCGCTACGATTATGATGTCTTTCCCCTTAAGGTCAGGAGATCCTGCCGGCATCGTAAAGGCTATGCCCAGCGGACTGACATTCCGGGTCTCCACAAAAATGCTTTCCCCGGTATCACATACCACGATAACACTCTTTGCCTGGTAGCCCACACGGTCGATCCGTCTTCGTTCTTCCATGTCCCCTTTTGCTCCTTTCTTCCAGAGATGCCTGTTAAAACGCCCCTTTTATTCTGTCTTATCTATTAAGACTCTCCGTCTCAGAAAAAAGGTTCAGAAAAACAGAAATATTTTTCTTTTTTTTTACATTTTTTTCAAAACATTGTATTCTTAGCATTTTTCCCATCCCTTTTCCTTACACTCACCTCCATGGCCAACAGATCCGCAAGCAGGATCATCCCTCCCAGCACCGCCGCCAACGGTTCTCTCCACCATCCATATCCAAACAATACCACGGCACCGGTCATTCCTACCCAGTTCACCCGGGTTCCATGCATCTTCATTCCACCTCTTCTGCCTCTCTTTCTAATACGCATCCGCATGCTTTAACAACACTGTCACCGTCTTGCACAAAATCCGGATATCCTCCATCAGTGACCAGTTATCAATATATTCCACATCCAGCTCCACAATCTTTTCGAAATCCGTCACCAGACTCCTGCCGTTCACCTGCCACATGCCCGTCAAGCCCGGCTTGATACTGATCCGCCGCCACTGCCTTGT
>OHPT01000978.1_pt1 | contig 10422 bp, 7 predicted proteins | sample 1577831 | NCBI WGS metagenome assembly OHPT01 (sample SAMEA3879530, study PRJEB24766) | human gut metagenome | biome: human-associated habitat; feature: feces | place: USA | collected 1985/1987 | reverse complement strand
GAAATCATCCGAAGGAAAATTGTATTTTGGTGGGATCAATGGCTTTAATGTATTCCAGCCGGAACAGTTTGTAGATAACAAATATATTCCTCCGGTTTATGTGACCGATATTCGGTTACCTTATCAAACCGATGAGCAGGAGGTGAAGAAACTGCTTCAGTTGGATAAACCGCTTTATATGGCTGATAAGGTGACTTTATCTTATGAAAACAATAGCTTCTCTATTCGTTTTGTCGCTCTTAGTTTTGAAGACCCGGGGAAGAACCGGTATTCTTACATACTTCGGGGAGTGGACAAGGAGTGGATTCTGAATACCGATAACAATATGGCTTCTTACACCAATTTGCCTCCCGGTGAGTATTTGTTCGAAGTCAGAGGCTCTAATAATGATCGTCAGTGGAACGAGAATACTACCACTTTAAAGGTGGTGATTACTCCTCCCTGGTGGCGTAGTACCTTTGCTTACTTCGTTTATGTGCTCATGCTGTTGGGATGGATCGGCTGGATGGCTTGGCGATGGAACCTCCGTGTTAAACGCAAATATAAACGGCGGATGGAAAAATACCAGACTGCCAAGGAACAGGAAGTTTATAAGTCGAAGATTAGCTTTTTCATCAATCTGGTACATGAGATACGTACCCCTCTCAGTCTGATCCGATTGCCTCTTGAAAAGTTGCAAGAGATAGAACATGAAGGAAAAGAAGCTAAGTATCTGTCTGTAATAGATAAGAATGTAAACTATCTTTTAGGGATTACCAATCAGCTGCTCGACTTCCAGAAGATGGAAAACGGAGCTTTGCAACTGAATCTGGTAAGTTGCGATATTAAGGAAATAGTGAATGATGTATATAGTCAGTTCACCAGTCCTGCCGAGTTAAAGGGAATTGAACTGGTATTGACTCTGCCCGAGCAGGAACTGGTATCAATGGTCGATCGGGAAAAGTTGAGTAAGATACTGGTGAATCTGATGGGCAATGCGATAAAATATGCCCGTACGCGTATCGATTTGAAACTCGTGACAACTGATGCGGGATATGAGATATATGTGAGTGATGACGGTCGTGGAGTACCGGATGCCCAAAAGGGAAAGATATTTGAAGCCTTCTACCAAATGCCGGATGATAAAGTCGCTACCGCCACAGGTACCGGTATCGGACTGGCTTTTGCGAAATCTCTGGCAGAAGCCCATCAAGGCAGCCTGCGCCTTGAAGATAACGAACCGCAAGGCTCCTCGTTTATATTATCTCTTCCTTTAAGCGAAAAGAAGGCAGAAGAAGCTGCTGATATCGTTGAGGTTCATTCCGAAAACGAAGGTTCGGCAGAGAATATTCCTTCAGAGTTCTCCGGAAAGAAATTCACCGTATTGCTGGTAGAAGATAATGTCGAACTGTTGAATCTGACGCGTGACTCGTTGGTTGCCTGGTTCCGTGTGCTGAAAGCTCCGAATGGTCGTGCGGCACTTGAGATACTCGAACAGGAGAGTGTAGACGTCATCGTCAGTGATGTGATGATGCCGGAAATGAACGGGCTGGAACTCTGTAGCAAAGTGAAATCGGAAATCGACTATTCACATATTCCGGTCATCTTACTGACGGCAAAAACGACGCTGGAATCTAAGGTGGAAGGACTGGAATGCGGAGCCGATGTGTATATTGAGAAGCCATTCTCTATCAAACAACTGCATAAGCAGATCGAGAACCTGCTCCGGTTGAGGCAGTCTTTCCATAAGCTGATGGTTAGTTTGTCCGGGAATGCCAATCAGGCCTCGGCAGAACTTGCGATGACTCAGAGAGATTGTGAGTTTGTTGCCAAGATACAGGAAGTGATTGCCGACCAGTTGGCAGACGAGAATTTCTCCATCGATACTCTTGCAGAGCAGATGAACATGAGCCGTTCCAACTTCTATCGGAAGATAAAAGCATTGTCGGGAATGTCGCCCAATGATTATCTGAAGGCCCTCCGTATGAATAAGGCAGCTGAGTTAATTCAGGGCGGTACACGTATTTCCGAGGTTGCGGCACAGGTTGGATTCACTTCCTCCTCTTATTTTGCCAAGTGTTTCAAGGCACAATATGGAGTTCTCCCGAAGGAATATGTCAATCAGTTGTCTGCTTCCGATACAGCGGCAGAAAGCACTCCGGATGCTGATTCTACCATTTGATTTGTCATCAGATGTATGAAAGAAGCATGCAGGGCTTGACAAACCGTTTTTTATGTTGTATATTTGTAAGTGAGAACCGGAAGTAAATTCGATAACATTGATAATATAGACGAAAAATGAGTAATAATAAGTACAATATAATAACAGATTGCAAGCGTTTCCATTTCGGATAATGCTTGCCGGATAGTCTGATACAAGCTAAGGGCTGCGATTCTTTATGGGAATTGCAGCCCTTTTTGTTGCTTAAAATTAATATTTGTTGCTGAAATAACGATGCTCGGGTTTATAATAAACTTGGGGGACGTTTATAATAAACGATGAACGAATTTATTAATAAATGATTCGGAAGAAGTATATAAACGGTTAATATATTTCGTGTGAAAGTGTGTAATGATGCCAAGAAACTTTCTGTTTTTATTATTAATGGGTAGTTTGTCTTTACATTCTCTTTTTTCTGTTTTCCTGTCATCAGCAGGATGTGTCACGATGTAATGACGAGAATGATATTCCAAACTTAATTTTTATTTTCGCTTTATTAACTATTAATGAAAAAAAAGTCTTTTCTTTGTATCATCTTAAAAATGAAACTATGAGAATCAATTTATGTTTGTTATTATTCCTTGTTTTGCTGAACATCTCTTGTAATTCCAAACGGGCGGGAAAAAAAGAAGATGTTGAAAAAGATACTTATGCCAATCCATTATTTATGGAAGGGGCTAATTCAAGCGCGATTTACCATAATGGTAAATATTATTATACCCATGAAACTAATGAGCAAATATATCTGTGGGTAACCACCGATATTACCGATATGGCTCATTCCACTTGTAAAGAGGTCTGGGTGCCTAAAGATCCTTCGAATAGCCATAACCTTTGGAATCCGGAAATACGGAATATCAATGGTAAATGGTATATCTATTTTGCTGCCGATGATGGAAATACAGATAATCATCAGATTTATGTGATTGAGAATGATTCTCCTGACCCTATGCAGGGAGAGTTTCGCATGAAAGGAGCGATCATGACCAATCCCGATTGGAACTGGGGAATACATCCCTCAACTTTTGAACATAAAGGGGAGCTTTATCTTCTATGGTCCGGGTGGCCTAATCGGAGGATAGGCAGTGAAACACAATGCATCTATATTGCCCGCATGGAAAACCCCTGGACATTGGTAAATCCGGATGGCGGGCGGACTGCTTATCCGATTTATGTAAATGAAAGCCCTCAGTATTTTCATTCCAAAGATAACCGGACTGTCATTGTCTATTATGCGGCAAGCGGTTGCTGGTCTCCTTATTATTGTACCGGAATGTTGACTGCCGACGCGGATAGTGACTTGCTGAATCCGGCTTCCTGGAAGAAGAGCCCCGTTCCTGTATTTCAACAGAGACCGGAAGATGGAGTGTATGGCCCGGCTAACCTTTCCTTTCTTCCTTCGCCTGATGGAACGGAATGGTATATATTGTATCAGGCAAGAAGTGTTCCTAGCGGTAATACGGGAGAGTCGGAAAGTCGCAATCCACGATTGCAGAAGATAGGATGGGATGCTGATGGAATGCCGGATTTGGGAGTCCCTTTACCGGTGAATACTCCGTTACCTAAACCATCTGGCACAGTTCCAAATCAATAACTCTTTTGGGGAGAAACTCGCTCATTATTAACTCGCGCTGTTTTTGATTTGCTACGAACAGGCTGGTTGAGAGAATCTCACCGGTGGTTCCATCATCCGTTACTACTGTCACTTGTCTTACTCCTTCCAGTGGTTTGCCACTTGAAGGAGAGATAATGTGTTTGCGATCATCCGAGTTGTTTCCGGAGGTGGTTAAACATTCGTTATTAAGGAGTATGGATTGAGTTTTATGGTTTTTTGTAGTACTTGCCTGATCGTCAAAGCTGACTTTCCATCCTGTGCCAACCGGATGATTGCCTAGAGCGAGTACAGAACTGTTTCCCATATTTATTAAGGCATTTGCTATGATGTGAACCTTTAATATTTCTCTTATTTTGTCGAGAGCATAACCTTTAAGAAATCCGGAAAGGTTTATTGTAGTACCTGCTTGTTGAAAGAAGACACTTTGTGCTTCGGGGTATAAATGAATGGAGTGTATGGTATCTTGATTATAATTATCTGAGTGGATAGTAACATCGAAACATCCTAAGGTTTTTTTATGATATTCTGTGCACAATGAAATCATCCTGTAAAGAGACTGACTGATCATAACAGGAGCTGTGGAAGCTCTTTGATTGACTTGCGATAATTCACTGGAAGGGTCATAATAATTTGCAATTCTTTCCAGTTGTCGGAGAGTGTCATATATACTATTAACTACAAGCATTAATTCATTTTCTGATTTCTGGCAGCAGAGTATTATATCTACGCGTGTATGCATGGATAAAAACCAAGCATAAAGCAAACCGTCATCACCATGTGTCTTGTATAAGTGTTGAATTGTATGCTGCATTTTGTTTTATTGAAATATTAAGAGGGCATGCCACTTTGTGCATGCCCTTCTACTCTTGATTTTATGTTAGAAATCGGCTTTTCAGTGCAAGTTATTTCAGCTCTTTGATTTTTACATTTTTAAACCAGACTTCGTCTCCATGATCTTGAAGAAGAATATTGCCTTCTGCGGAATTACCAAAATTAGGCCAGTTTTTATATTTACTGTAGGCAACCAAAGCATTCCACATGTCAGTATTGCGAGTATATTCGATCAGTTTTACCCCATTCAGCCAGTGTTCTACGTGGTTATCTTGCACAATAATGGTGGCGGTATTAAAATCTTTTTTGTTGAAAGGCTTCTTCTCTGGAGCCGGAATAAGATCATATAATGAACCCAACTTTCTGTTGCCTTTTACTCCAAGTTTAGCATCTGGATGTTTGTCATCATCAAGAATTTGAAACTCACAGCCAATAGCAGAGCCTTCTCCTTTGTTCAAATCAGGGTTGACAAAGTATTTAACCCCGCTATTTGCGCCTTCGGTAATCTTGAAATCTACCGTGAGAATGAAGTTTTTATATTTGCGGGTAGTTACGATATCTCCACCATTAGCTGATTCTGCTCCTCCGCTCTTCATCACTTTCAGAATTCCATCTTCCATCTTCCATCCTTTTTCCGGAAAAGCATTCAATTTTGCTCCTCTCCAACCATTGTTGGTTTTACCATCCCAAAGTAGGGCCCAACCCTCTTTGGCTTCACGTGGAGATATGGTGTTGGCAATCATATTTCGTTCGGGCGCTTCTTCCGTTTCAGGTGTCTGGTAACGTTCTACATCCGTTGTACAAATACGGATGTCTTTCCAGCTGACAGTTTTACCTTCTTCGGAAGCATTACCTATTGCGTGTACTTGCAATGCAATAAATCCGCTAGGTGTCATATCATCCCAGATATTGGCACAAGGTACTCCATTAATCCAGGTACGGATAGAATTTCCGATAGCTTCAATCCTGGCTTTATTCCATGCATTGTTTTTAAAAGCGGTTTTTGCAGCCGGATTCAAAGTCAGTGGATACAACCAGTTTCTGCGTGCTTCATCATAGATACCTCCTGACCAAGCTCGCTTAGACGGGTCAATTTCAAACTGATAACCGTGCACACGACCATTCTGATAATCTTTCTTGCTTTCACTACGAAGTTGTACTCCTGAATTTAATCCGTCATCAATTTTGAAATCAAATTCAAGTATGAAGTCTCCATAGTTCTTGGTTGTTGCCAGAAAAGTATTTGGAGTTCCCATTTTAGAAATACCCACAATGGCACCATCTACGATTTTATACTCGGCTTTGCCATTTAGTTTTTTCCATCCTTTCAGGTTTTTGCCGTTGAAAAGAGGTTCCCAGGTCTGCGCAGATAATGAAGCCGCACAGAATAAAAGTAAAGTAAATAAGAAGTTCTTTTTCATTTTTAATGTTATTCTTAGTAAATTGTTTATAGCTGGTTTAATGGGTGGTTATGTTCATTTATAATTTATAAAATTCGTCCCAACCTTTGCGTGGAGGTATCCCTGTCAGCATTGCATTGGCAAACTCGTTATTTGTAATTTGTTTGGTACGGCTGTCGAAGAACAGCTGAGTGTTGAGGCGTTGAGCCATTACACCAAGTGAGAATACCTGACTTAGCACTCCATTGATTTCGAATGGAGAACGTGTTTTTTCTATACCGTTACATGCCAATAAAAAATTCTCGAAATGATTGGACGGGCTCTTTGGTATTTGGGGTAGCTTGTCTGCCATCTCTTTGGCTTTTTCTTCGGGAATGATGGATAAGGTACTTCCATGACTTCCTCCTTTAAATGTCAGGTCTTTTGTATAAATGATCTTTCCAGGATTCAATTTGGCGGCCGGAACATCTCCTTGGTTAGTCGTGGGGATATTAGGGTCTAATCCTGATACTCCGTAACCGGCAGGAATAGGAGGGAGGTTGTCTAGTCCGTCATACCAGGTGATATCTACGGGTGGCATCCCTTTGCGTTGTGGGAAGCGGAAAAGAATAGTGGAAGAATAAGGAAAGAAATAATCATTATGCCCTTTTTCATGCAATAAAGTTACTTCATAGGGCAATCCTAATTCCAAAAACTCATGAACGGTATCCAGAATATGTGCTCCCCAGTCTCCTAAAGCTCCCATTCCGAAGTCATACCAACAGCGCCATTCTCCCTGATGATATTTTTCATTGTATTCATGATATGGAACAGCGCCGAGCCATGTATCCCAATCCATGTCTTTCGGAAGTTGCTGTCCTGAGGGGAGTTTATAAATGTTTGTATCCCATTTATGCCAACGCCGTACGTTATTCATGTGTGCAGTGACGGCGGTCACGTCTTTAATAATTCCGGCATCCATCCAAGCTTTGAACTGGAAGTAGTTTGCTTCAGAATGTCCTTGGTTTCCTACTTGTGTAGCCAGATTAGGACGTTTGAGCGCTGCTTGCATCAAAAGTTCCGCTTCATAGAAAGTACGTGCTAACGGCTTTTCTACATATACGTGTTTGCCAGATGCCAAAGCTAGCATGCTAATCGGAAAATGAGAGTGATCTGGTGTAGCAATTGCAACGGCATCAAATTCTTTTCCCGCTTTATCAAACATCTGGCGGAAGTCTCTGAACTGTTTTGCTTTGGGATACATGCCTATTACCTTTTGTGTATGTTTGGCACCCATGTCTACATCACAGAGGGCAACTACTTCTACCATGCCGGTCCGGGCAAAATCTTCAATAATTTGCTGCCCGCGGTTACCGATACCTACATAAGCTATCTTCACTTTTTCGTTTTTGTTTTTTGAAGATGACAATGTTTGTGCATTCAATATTTCACCAGCTCCTGCTGCCAGTCCGGCAGAAGCCATTGTCATTGTTTTCAGGAAATCTCTTCGTGTTACCATAATTTCTTCATTGATATTGATTAAGTATTCTGTTGATTATATGTTATAAATCTGTTATTATTCTTTTTTCTTTTTGAATAGTGCTGTTATGCCATAAAAGAGGATACGTAAAAGGCTCCAGATGATATATAGCGCTACAGAAAATATGAGCACATAAAAAAATGAAGTTATCATCTCCGTCAAAGGAGTATTATACGTAAATATAGAGTATAAATTGACCAAATTGGCAATAATAAAACACAGGAACAGTGTAATCAACTCTGTTTTCTTTCGTCGAGCGGTCAGGATTGTATCTTTCATACTGCTTCGGATGTTTTTGATTGATGATTCAGATAATTAATTTTGTATTCATCAGGGAAATATAGTGTTTTTTCTTCCTGTAACGCTTGGTGACCCAATAGGCAGAGCATACTCGCATAATATCCTTCTTCCGCGATTCTTGCGGGTTGTTTGCGAGTAATAACAGCTTCTACAAAAGCTTCCAATAACAAAGAAGTGCCATCGCTCTTAGGACGTTCTCCGAGGATTAATTCTCCTTTGTTTTCGTTAGCCGTTTCCGGAGCCCAACTGGTACCTGCGAAAGGCAGAGTGTCAAATAATTTATTTTCCCAATCGTTTATCATTTGCAGAAAACCGGGTGCCGGCGGGATACTTTCAAAGTAATATTTACCTTTTTCTGGTTCAACAGTTCCGAGATTTCCCATGATTTGCTCTTCCAAACCATAAAATTGATTGGAAATAACAGAATCGAATGTCATTTTTACGCCATCATCGAATACATATAGGCAACTTACATTGTCGTATACTTCCCGACCGTCTTTCCAGTATGTAATAGCTCCATGTCCCATCACTTTCTCTGGGAGTTTATTCAATGCCCAACTTCCTATTTGTAATTGATGGCAGGCCAGTTCCGTCATTAGTCCTTTTGAATACTCTTTATAGAGTCGCCAGTTAATTTGTCATTCTAAATTAGCAGAAGGAACTGGGCGTCTCCAGTCTCCATTTCTGTACCAGAATGTGCGGATCGCATTTATTTCTCCAAATGTGCCGGCATGAATCATTTCCATAGCTTTGATATAACGAGGATCGAACAGACGCTGTTGACCTGTGAAGAATATTTTTCCCGTACTACGATGTTTATTGTACATACGGAAACATTCTTCCATTGTAAAACCAATTGTTTTTTCACAGAATACATGTTTACCGGCATCAAAAGCATCCATTACAATTTTACAGTGCGAACTGAGAGGAGTCGCTACAAGTATAGCATCTATGTTGTTGTTTTCCAATAGCTCACGATAGTCACCATATACTTTTGCTTTGGGAGCAAGCTTCAATGCTTCATCTATCGAAGGCTGGTAAATATCGCAAAGTGCTACGATATCAACTTTAGGATTTTGGACTAAAAAGCTCATAAGGAAGCGACCTCGTGAGCCTGGTCCAATAACCCCCAAACGACATTTTTCATTGGAGGTGTTCACGGCTTCTGAAAAGGCAGAAAGCCAGGGACTTGCTGCAAGAAGAACTCCAGCTCCGGTCATTCCGATATTCTTCAGAAACTCTCTTCTGCTAATTTGCGTATGTTTCATTTTGAAGTTATTTGATTCTCAGTATTTTATTCTGTATGCAAATATAGAAAGAAGAGTAAACTTTCTATAAAATTCACTCTTCTTTTTATTAAAATTGGCATTTACCATTCAATTGCCTGATCTTCGTCTGGTATTTGAGTATTTATTTTACGTTCCATCGTTAGAGATCCCTTTACAACATATTCAAGCGGATAACCCGGAACTGAAGTATAATCTGTAAACTCATATTCCAGATTGTTGATTGTTACGTAAATATGTTTTAGGTAAGGTCGTGTAGCATCCATCTCTTCTTCAACCGTATAGGAAGGTTGCCCTTTCACTACCAGATTTATGTCCTCATTATCAGAAGAAATCTTCAGCTTACGTGTTTGAAGATCTATTTTCTCTTCTGTAAATTCAAATTTAATTTTGTAATATTTCCGATCCAAGCGGTCAATGTCTATAAGGCCCGCATAGAAAAATATAGTTTTGTCATCTATTACATAAGAAGTATGGTATTCCGGAACTATAGCCTCTTTTTCGTTTCCTTTAAAATATACTTTATACGCAGTAGCACTATATTGCCCGGAATAATCATTGAATGGGGAAATACGTAACATCGCCCTCCTATAAAATTTGCGGGGATTGGCCTGGTAGTTGTGTGATGGATCGTTGCTCTGAATAGCTAACGGCAATACCCATTTGTCTACCTGATCTAAATCTTTCAGGGCAAAATCGATAGGCAGTAAGCTTGTACATTCGCCTGCCGGTATCTGTACTGTTTCCGGGAACTCGTAATACTTGTTTTCCAACGGTTTAAAGAAAAGTTCTTTACGGCTGCCGAAATGTTCAACATTCAACACATCCAATGTGTCAAGATCCAATCCTACATGCACATTCAAGTCTTTGGAATTCATGGTTGACCCGCTGACTATCAATGGGAGTTGGTATGTTACTTTCCCTTCCGGCTTGTAACGTATGTAAATAGGAGTTACTCCTTGTGCGTTGACTGGTGCCTTGAAAGATACCATTTGCACATATTGTTCAGATTCCCATTCATTATTGCATGACGCACATACTATCAGTACAGTCATGGCTAAGAGTAAATAATATATCTTTTTCATTTTTTTCAAGTTTATAAGATTATTCCGGATAAGTCCAGCCTGGATTTTGAGTTAAACGTTTGTTGCGCTTTAATTCAGTATGATTGATTGGCCAAAACCACATTTTGCGTGAGAAGGTTGTTGGTAATGAAGGTACTGCTACCGGTGTATGGAATACATCTGCCATTTCTTTAGTTGCTAAAGTGT
>OHPT01000962.1_pt1 | contig 10651 bp, 8 predicted proteins | sample 1577831 | NCBI WGS metagenome assembly OHPT01 (sample SAMEA3879530, study PRJEB24766) | human gut metagenome | biome: human-associated habitat; feature: feces | place: USA | collected 1985/1987 | reverse complement strand
TGTATATTCCCGGAGGAACAGCTCCTCTGTTCTCTACGGTGCTGATGCTGGCTGTGCCTGCAAAGATTGCGGGCTGTAAGGAGATTGTGCTTTGCACACCACCGGATAAAGAAGGACGGGTGCATCCTGCTATTCTTTTTGCTGCACAGGTGGCAGGGGTGAGCCGGATATTCAAGGCAGGCGGCGTGCAGGCTATTGCTTCGATGGCTTACGGAACGGAAAGCGTGCCGAAGGTTTACAAGATATTTGGTCCGGGAAACCAGTATGTGACGGCAGCGAAACAGTTGGTCAGTCTGCGTGATGTGGCGATTGATATGCCTGCCGGTCCGTCGGAAGTGGAAGTATTGGCGGATGAAACGGCAAATCCGGTATTTGTAGCTGCGGATCTGCTGAGCCAGGCTGAACACGGTGTGGATAGTCAGGCAATGCTGATTACTACTTCGGAGGTTTTGCAACAAGCTGTGAAAGAGGAAGTGGAACGTCAGTTGGAACTTCTGCCCCGTAAGGAAATTGCGGAGAAATCTCTTGCCAACAGTAAGCTTATTGTGGTGAAAGATATGGAAGAGGCCATCGAACTGACGAACGAATATGCACCCGAACATCTGATTGTGGAAACTGCGGACTATATGCAGGTGGCAGAACGTGTGGTGAATGCGGGCTCCGTTTTCTTGGGATCGCTCTCTCCGGAAAGTGCGGGAGATTATGCTTCGGGAACGAATCATACCTTGCCGACGAACGGATATGCGAAAGCTTATAGCGGTGTGAGCCTGGATAGTTTTATCCGCAAGATTACGTTCCAGGAAATCCGCCCGGAAGGTATGAAGAATATTGGTCCTGCTATTGAAGAGATGGCGGCGAACGAACATCTGGATGCGCATAAGAATGCGGTAACAGTGAGATTAAAAACAATATAGAATACAAATTACACGAATTACACGAGTAAGGGTAAAGATGAAATTTGTGTAATTCGCGTAATCAGTGTTCAATACTTTATCATATTATAGATCATGAAAACATTGCAAGAACTGACCCGTCCGAATATCTGGAAGCTGAAACCTTATTCTTCGGCACGTGATGAATATAAAGGTGTAACGGCATCGGTATTTCTCGATGCGAACGAGAATCCGTATAATTTGCCGCACAACCGCTATCCCGACCCGATGCAGTGGGAACTGAAAACGGAACTTTCCAAGATAAAGAAGGTGTCTCCCGAGCATATTTTCCTGGGCAATGGTAGCGACGAAGCTATCGACCTGGTATTCCGTGCTTTCTGTGAGCCGGGAGTGGACAATGTGGTAGCTATCGATCCCACTTACGGCATGTATCAGGTGTGTGCTGATGTGAATAATGTGGAGTATCGCAAAGTCCTGCTCGACGAGCATTTCCAATTCTCGGCAGATAAGTTGCTGGCGGCTGCGGATGAACGGACGAAGTTGATTTTCCTGTGCTCGCCTAATAATCCTACCGGAAACGATCTGTTGCGCAGTGAGATAGAGAAGTTGCTGCGTGAGTTTGAAGGGCTGGTGATACTGGATGAGGCGTACAGTGACTTTTCAGAATCTCCGTCGTTCTTGCTGGATTTAGATAAATATCCGAATCTTGTTGTGTTCCAGACTTTTTCTAAAGCATGGGGCTGTGCGGCTATCCGTCTGGGAATGGCGTTTGCTTCTACGGAAATCATCGGTATCCTGAGTAAGATAAAGTACCCTTATAATGTGAACCAACTGACTCAGAAACAGGCAATAGAGATGTTGCATAAGTACTATGAGATAGAGCGTTGGGTGAAGAGGCTGAAAGAGGAACGCGAGGATTTGGAGAATCGTTTTTCTGAACTGCCGTTGACGGTGAAAGTATTTCCGTCTGATGCCAATTTCTTCCTGGCACGGGTGACGGATGCGGTGAAAATTTATAATTATCTGGTAGGAGAGGGGATCATCGTCCGCAACCGTAATTCTATATCGCTTTGTGGCAACTGCCTGCGTGTGACGGTAGGAACGAGGATGGAGAATGATAAACTGATAGAAGCATTGAAAAGCTATGAGTAAGAAAGTATTATTTATAGACCGTGACGGGACTTTGGTGATTGAACCGCCCGTAGATTACCAGTTGGATTCGCTGGAAAAGTTGGAGTTTTATCCCAAAGTGATGCGTAACCTCGGCTTTATCCGTAGTAAATTGGATTTCGAGTTTGCGATGGTGACTAATCAAGATGGTTTGGGCACGGCATCTTTCCCGGAAGAAACTTTCTGGCCTGCGCATAACCTGATGATGAAGACGTTGGAGGGTGAAGGGATTACGTTTGATGAAATCTTCATCGACCGTACTATGCCGGAAGACATGGCGCCTACCCGGAAGCCGCGCACAGGGATGTTGACGAAGTATCTGAATAATCCGGAGTACGATCTTGCCGGAAGTTTCGTTATCGGTGATCGTCCTACTGGCTAAGAATCTGGGGTGCCGGGCTATTTATTTGCAGGATGATACTGCATTGCTGAAACCGGAATCAGAAGGTGGAACTGCTGCCTGCGAAGGTCTGAAAGAGGTATGTGTCCTTGTTACGAAAGATTGGGATAAAGTTGCCGAATTCCTTTTCGCTGGAGAACGGAAAGCGGAAGTACGCCGCACAACAAAGGAAACGGATATTTTCGTATCTCTGAATCTGGATGGTAACGGTGCCTGTGACATTCATACCGGACTGGGTTTCTTCGACCACATGCTGGAGCAAATAGGCAAGCATGGCGGTCTGGATCTGACGATCCATGTGAAAGGCGATTTGGAAGTGGATGAGCATCACACCATAGAAGATACTGCGATTGCATTAGGCGATTGCATCTATCAGGCATTGGGCAACAAGCGTGGCATCGAGCGTTATGGCTATGCCCTGACGATGGATGATTGTCTTTGCCAGGTTTGCCTGGACTTCGGCGGACGCCCCTGGCTGGTATGGGATGCAGAATTCAATCGTGAAAAGATTGGTGAGATGCCGACAGAAATGTTCCTGCATTTCTTCAAATCCCTGAGCGATGCCGCCAAGATGAACCTGAATGTCAAAGCGGAAGGTCAGAACGAGCACCATAAGATAGAAGGTATTTTCAAAGCGCTGGCCCGCGCTATAAAGATGGCGGTGAAGAGGGATATCTATCACTTTGAATTGCCAAGTTCGAAGGGAGTGCTTTAATATTTAATTCTTTTTTCTCACTGCTATAACCGGATAATTTCATAACTTTGTCAAATAGATATAGAAAATAAAGTCTAAGGGCATTAAGAGTTATATTGGAATGGCGCATCTGATTATCAAAAATATTGGCCCCATAAATGAAGTGGAATTTGATTTGAATAAAATCAATATCTTCATGGGGCCGCAAAGCAGTGGAAAAAGTACAATTGCTAAGATTGTAAGCTATTGTGCGTGGCTGGAGAAACGCGTATCTCTGGAACAGTCCTTCGTAAAATACAAAGATGATAAATTTGTGGAACGTTTAATTTCGTTTCATAAAATGGAAGGATATATCCGCGAAGATTCATATCTGGAGTATGAATCGGATGTTTATAAGGTGGTATATAAAGGTTTGGGAACTTCTCCGGATTTTGAACTGAAAAGTACGAGATGGGGGTACAAACTGGAGAAAATAGCCTATATACCGGCTGAGAGAAATATCATTTCCGTGCTGCCACAGTGGAGTACTATAAAGATGTCTGACACCAGTACTGCTAATTTTATGGAGGACTGGGGGAATATGCGTGAACTGTTCACAGCTGACAGACCCTTGAATATCCTTTCTCTGGGGGTTAAATACTATTATGATAAATCAAGTAATAAAGATTATATCCGTTTGGATAATGGAACGCAGATTCAATTGTTTTCCTCTTCAAGTGGGGTGCAATCGGTAGTTCCGCTATTATTGCTTTGCCATACGCTTCTGAATGATGATTTGAGAGATGAATTGGATTCTCATGTGTCTTTTGATAATAAGGTGATCTACGAAGAGCTAAAAGAAATTATTTATCGTGATAGATTCCGTGTAAATGTAAGGAGGAATCCGGATATAGATGCTGCTTCGGAAACTTTCCATGAAGGTGAGGGCGTAAATGAGCATTTCAGAGTTTTTCGACCGGGAGAAAAAGATTTGTTTTATCAGACTGTTGATCATTTTACCAAAACTCAGTGTTGCGATCTGATTATAGAAGAGCCTGAAGAGAACTTATTCCCTGATATACAACAAGACTTTACATACTATATCATTCGCGAAATCCTGAAGAAAGAAGGGCATAAATTATTGATCACCACACATAGTCCTTATATACTTTTTGCATTGAATAATTGCCTGATGGGAAAATTGGTGGAAAAGAATATTCCGGATGAAAAGAGAAAGGAATATCCTTCGAGCAGTGCGTGGATTGATCCTAAGTTGGTTTCCATCTATGAGATTCACGAAGGCGCTTTGAAGTGCATTCAGGATAAGGATGGCATTTTGGAAGATAACTATTTGAACCAGGCTTATAAAATGAATTCTACAGAGTATTTGTCATTGCTTAATTATTACGAGGATGAAGAATAGAATCTGTGAGGTTTATTCGTTGTGTGAAGTGGCTACTACTGAAGCAGAAAAACTTTATATCATTGATTTTACGGAACGAACCATGTCTGCCAGAAAAGTGGAAATACATACAAAAATCCCTTTTATTCCCGAAACTACGACAGAAATGGATGGTCTGACATTGAATAATGCAACATCATTGTCTGTCGATCATGTTATTTTTGATGATTGCCAATTTAAGGATGAAAAAGGATTGCAAATAGAACATTGCGAATGTTGCCTTTTTCCTTCGTCCGGTAATGAGGGATGCTGGATTATGTTTGTTGAGATAAAGGACTGCAAACCTAAGAATATTGCAGTTTATAAGGAAAAGTGTAAATCCCAGTTAGTTTCTACTATTCAGGACTTTAGAAAGCATAATCTGATTTCAGACACAAATAAGGTACATGCCGTAATTTCTTTTCCCCGCCGGAATAAAACTGCTTTTAATGAAATGATAGTAGGAGATTTGATTGAGCAGACCCGTTTATTCAAGGAACATAAGATCTATTTTGTAGCAACAAATAAGATGGCAATAAGAGATTGTCAGATACTGGAGCCTGTTTTGTAAAAAGAAGATGTCCATTTCTGAACATCCCCACTGTCCGATAATGAACACCCACCCCTGCCCAGAAGCATCCTGGCGCTTTGGCACGCTCTTTGCTTTTCTGTTTACAACTATTTTTTGATAAACATGAAAAGGAATATTTTACTCGCAGCTTGGATGCTATTTCCGTTCGCCGCTTTTGCACAGAACGATACATTGACAAACGAACGTGAACGTCTCATCACTTTAAATGAAGCGATAGCTTTGGCACGTACCCAGTCAGTGGATGCCGCCGTAGCGCTGAATGAATTGAAGACTTCATACTGGGAATATCGTACTTTCCGTGCAGACCTGTTACCGGAAGTGAATCTGAACGGTACTTTACCCAATTACAATAAATCTTACAGCAGATATCAAAACTCGGATGGTTCCTACTCATTTGTGCGTAACAATACGCTGGGACTTTCCGGAACGCTCTCCATAGACCAGAACTTATGGTTTACGGGCGGTAAACTGTCACTGGCTTCTTCTCTTGAATATATCAAACAATTAGGATCCGGAGGAGATAAACGGTTTATGTCCGTCCCCGTCAGCCTGGAATTGTCGCAACCTATTTTCGGAGTGAACAATCTGAAGTGGAACCGTCGTATCGAACCGGTGAGATATGCAGAAGCAAAAGCTGCCTTTATCACTGCTACGGAACAGGTGACGATGAAGACAATCACTTATTTCTTCAATCTGCTGCTGGCAAAAGAAAATTTGAAAACTGCTCACCAGAATAAAGTGAATGCTGATCGCCTCTATGAAGTAGCAGTGGCAAAGCGCAAGATGGGGCAGATTTCTGAAAATGACCTGTTGCAGTTGAAACTGAATGCTTTGCAAGGTAAGGCGGATGTGACGGAAGCGGAGAGTAACCTGAATGCGAAAATGTTCCAGTTGCGTTCGTTCCTCGGTTTGTCGGAAGATGAGAATCTGAATCCGATGTTGCCGAATTCGGCACCGGATATGAAGATGGAATATAATCTTGTATTGAGCAAGGCTCTGGATCGGAACTCGTTTGCACAGAATATCCGTCGTCGCCAGTTGGAAGCGGACTATGAAGTGGCTACGGCTCGCGGCAATTTGCGCAGCATCGACTTGTTTGCCAGTGTGGGTTATACAGGGCAGGATCGTGATTTGACTTCCGCTTACAAGGGGCTGCTTGATAATCAGATTGTGCAGGTAGGTGTGAAAGTACCTATCTTGGACTGGGGAAAACGTCGCGGAAAAGTACGTGTGGCAAAGAGTAATCGTGAAGTGGTGCTTTCCAGAATCCGGCAGGAACAGATGGACTTCAATCAGGATATTTTCCTGCTCGTAGCGAACTTCAATAATCAGGCACAACAATTGGGTATTGCACAGGAAGCTGACGGCATTGCCGAGAAACGTTATAAAACCAGTGTGGAAACCTTTATGATCGGACAAATCAGTACGTTGGACCTGAACGACGCACAGAAATCAAAAGATGAAGCAAGGCAGAAACATATTTCCGAGCTCTATTATTATTGGTACTATTTCTATCAAATCCGCAGTCTGACACTTTGGGATTTTGAACGGAATTGTGAACTGGAGGCGGACTTTGAAGAAATTGTGAGAGACTGAGTTTGAGTTATGAGTTATGAATAATAACTTATAACTCATAACCGTTTTTCGCTTGTTATTGAAAAAAACAGTGTTATTCTGTGCTTTCTGTGTGAAATCGTTTATTTTTGCAAACCATAAAACAACGAAACCTTATGATACTGATAATCGACGATGATAGTGCCGTACGTTCTTCCCTCAGTTTTATGCTGAAACGTGCAGGATATGAAGCGCAAACTGTTCCCGGACCGCGCGAAGCAATGGATGTGGTGCGTGCCGAGGCACCTGCCCTCATTTTGATGGACATGAACTTCACCCTTTCCACAACGGGAGAAGAGGGATTGACTTTGCTGAAGCAAGTGAAAATATTCCGTCCCGATGTACCTGTTATCCTGATGACGGCGTGGGGAAGTATACAACTTGCCGTGCAGGGTATGCAGGCGGGCGCGTTCGACTTTATCACAAAGCCGTGGAACAATGCCGCTTTGCTGCAACGTATCGAGACAGCCCTTGAACTGACTGCCGTCCCAAAAGATGCACCGGAAGAACAGAGCGAGACGCTGAACCGCAGCCATATCATCGGAAAATCTCAGGGATTGATGGAAGTGCTGAATACGGTGGCACGCATTGCGCGTACCAATGCCTCGGTACTGATTACCGGTGAGAGTGGAACAGGTAAGGAGTTGATTGCCGAAGCCATCCACATCAACAGCCAGCGGGTGAAACAGCCGTTTGTAAAGGTCAACCTGGGCGGTATTTCGCAGAGCCTTTTTGAAAGCGAAATGTTCGGCCATAAGAAAGGTGCTTTTACGGATGCGACAACAGACCGTGTAGGGCGCTTTGAACTTGCCAACAAGGGTACTATCTTTCTGGATGAAATCGGTGACCTCGATCCTTCCTGTCAGGTGAAACTGCTCCGTGTATTGCAGGATCAGACGTTTGAAGTGCTGGGTGACAGCCGTCCCCGCAAGACGGATATCCGGGTGGTATCCGCCACCAATGCCGACCTCCGCAAGATGGTATCGGAACGTACGTTCCGCGAAGATTTGTTTTATCGTATCAACCTGATAACCGTTAAGTTGCCTTCCCTTCGCGAACGCCGTGAAGATATTCCTTTGCTGGCACGCCACTTTGCCGACCGCCAGGCAGAGCTTAACGGACTGCCCCGCACGGAATTCTCGGCAGATGCCTTGAACTTCCTTTCCCGCTTGCCTTATCCGGGAAATATTCGTGAATTGAAGAATCTGGTAGAGCGTACGATCCTCGTCAGCGGAAAGCCGACGCTGGATGCTTCGGATTTCGACGCACAATATCTGCGTCCTAGTGAACCGGTGAAGGCTTCGGACGCATCGTCTCTGGCAGGTATGACGCTGGATGAAATAGAGCGTCAGACTATTTTGCAGGCGCTCGATCGCCATAAGGGAAATCTCAGTCAGGTAGCTATGACGCTCGGCATCAGTCGTGCCGCGCTCTATCGCCGACTGGAAAAGTTTAATATAACAGTCACAGAAAAGTGAGAATAAAGTTCTATTTCTCCATACTTGTCCTTTTCCTTCTGGGTTTAGGTGGTGTGCTTCTCTACTTGGCGAAGGGGATGAAGCCGTTGCACCTCTACATTGTAGAGGGAATCATTGCATTTATCCTGGTGTTCCTGTTTATCTTCTACCGTAAGATTGTGAAACCGATGAATATTATCGGCAGCGGTATGGAATTGCTGCGCGAACAGGATTTCAGCAGCAGGCTCAGCAAAGTAGGGCAATACGAGGCGGACCGCATTGTAAATGTGTTCAACCGTATGATGGAGCAATTGAAGAACGAACGTTTGCGTCTGCGCGAGCAAAACCATTTTCTGGACTTGCTTATCCAGGCTTCGCCGATGGGAGTTGTCATTACCACACTGAACGGTGAAATATCCCAGCTCAATCCGATGGGATTGAAGATGATGGGAGTACGCCTGGAAGAGATTATGGGAAAGAAAATTGAGAATATAGACTCTCCTTTGGCTGAAGAACTGGCGAATATCTCAAAAGATCAGACGGCAGTGGTGCGTCTGAATGACTCGAATATCTATAAATGTACCCATTCCTCCTTTATCGACAGAGGTTTTCATCACCCTTTCTATCTGATAGAGAAGATGACGGACGAGGTGATGCGTGCTGAAAAGAAAGCGTATGAGAAGGTGATCCGCATGATTGCCCACGAGGTGAATAATACGACGGCGGGTATTACATCTACCCTCGATACCGTGGAGCAAGCCCTTTCCACCGAAGAGGATATGGAGGATATCTGCGATGTAATGCGCGTTTGTACAGAACGTTGCTTCTCTATGAGCCGCTTTATCACCCGTTTTGCCGATGTCGTGAAGATTCCTGAGCCCGCCTTGGTTACGGGCAAACTGAATGAACTGGCTTCCATGTGTAAACGCTTTATGGAGGGTATGTGCAACGACCGGAATATCCTTCTCTGGCTGGAATGTGATCCGAAGTTGGAACCGGTACGCTTTGATGCGGCACTCTTGGAACAGGTATTGGTGAATATTATCAAGAATGCTGCGGAAAGTATAGAACATGCGCCCGAAGGAACGATCCAGCAGGGTAGGGTTGTAGTCCGTACAATCGCTCCTACCACGATTGAAGTGGTAGATAATGGCCCCGGTATAACAAAAGAGACTGAAGCAAAGCTCTTCAGTCCCTTCTTTTCCACTAAACCGAACGGGCAGGGAATCGGTCTGGTGTTTATTCGCGAGGTGCTTACCCGTCATGGGTGTACGTTCTCTTTGCGTACGTACAGTGATGGGCTGACACGGTTCCGCATTATTTTTCCGTAGTCTTTTTCCATGCCTTTGCGTATTCGTCAAGAATCCGCTTGATGCCCTGGCCGATGACCACATAGTCCTTTTCGTTCAGGTTGGCAAGCGAGGCGCGTATGCTCCATTCCGGACCGTCAAAGCCACCGCCGTTCAGCAGGACGAGAGACGTTTCTTTCGCCAGGCGGAATACGACGTTCAGCGGGCTGTAGGTACGTTTCAGGTATTCTACGAAATCATCTCCATAGAATTTCTTTGCCCATACCAGCATGTCGATCTCTGTATAATATCCTACGCGGAGCGGGTCTTTTATCAATGTGAATCCTGTGTTATCCCACAAGGCATGCAGACGCTTTTCAATGATTTCCATCATCTTCAGTTTATATTTATTTTCCTTATCCAGCAGAGCGAAGGAAGCGAATAAACTCATTTGCATCTGTTGGGGCAATGACAGGCCGGCGGTATGGTTCAGTGCAACCTGTCGGCTGTCAGCTACCATGCGGTCGATGAACTTCATTTTTTCGGGATGCAGAGTCAGGCTTGAGTAACGGCGGTTCAGTGCATTGCGTTTATCTTCCGGCAGGCGGGCGATTTGCTTGTCGTAGATGTTGTCTTCGTGCAGGGCGATGACGGCATCACGCCAACCGGTAGCTCCGAAATATTTGGAGAAGGAATAGACACAAAGCGTATTGTGCGGCAGTTCGGCCATGAATGAGCGGAAGTGCGGGCTGAATGTGCCGTATACATCATCCGTGATAACCATCAGATTGGGGTTATCATTCTTCACGATATCAACAATACGTGCCATCGTCTCCGGGCTGAGGGCGTAACTGGGCGGATTGCTGGGATTGGTCACGAAGAGCGCTTTGATGGCGGGATCTTTCAGGCGGTCGATGTCCTTGTCATTGTATTGCCAGAGGTGGAATCCGTCGTCCGTCATGCGGTCGGCATGTAGTTCTATCATGTTGAACTGGTAGCGGCTCAGTTGCGGAATTTCAATGTAGGGGGTGAAAGCGGGTACCATCAGGGCGATGCCGTCACCTTTATCCAGCAGGAAGTTTTCTTGGAGGGAGTCGAAGAGGTAACACATGGCGGCGGTTC
>OHPT01000953.1_pt1 | contig 10696 bp, 7 predicted proteins | sample 1577831 | NCBI WGS metagenome assembly OHPT01 (sample SAMEA3879530, study PRJEB24766) | human gut metagenome | biome: human-associated habitat; feature: feces | place: USA | collected 1985/1987 | reverse complement strand
CTTTGCCATATTCAACACATCATATAATATGTAAATTTATAACTTTTCATCTATTTAATGATGTATTACAGGTAAAAAATCACAAAATTAGAAGAAACGCTTGACCAAGTACAATATAACGGTTATACACTTTTTCAAGCGAATCCTATGTTTATAAAAGTTGCAGCAGCTTCCGACAACCATCTTGGGGAAAGTGTGTAAAACAAGATAATTTTGCTTTGGAGAAATATAAACGCTATTATATTGTTTATAAGCGCCAATATATCCACACAACAAACAATATATTATTTGTTGCGTAAACACATACGATTCCTCCACACAACATATATTCAAGATTAGTTGGCTATTCAAATGAAAAACAACTTTACTTTATCCCCGTATTTATATATACGTGCATTAAAGTAAAGCTAACAGAGGGAGAAAAAGAAATGGCTTCGCCAAAGCCGAACCGAACTATATCTGCCGACTTTTTTGGAGACTGCAAAATAATCACATAATTTGCCAAATCCCTTTGACCATTATGTCTCATTTTTGAGTCGAAAACAGTTCTTTTTAGAAATTCCATCGTTTATCATTAAATGTTATCGACTAAAATCAGTACCTTTGTATAAGAAATCACTTAGAGTATAAATGTGGTAAGAATTTGATTATCACTCATTTCATCTCTAACCCATAATACATTCTTCGTCTCGCACTGTAAATGATTAATAGTTCTTGGCTGAGCTAAGTGATTAAAGTTTAGATAGATGTTACTAGTAGTTCAAATATAATGTCAAAGAAGATTGGTCGTAATGAGCCTTGCCCTTGTGGCAGCGGCAAGAAATACAAGCATTGTTGTATGCAGACGGAACGGGCAATAGGAACATTGCCTAGAGCAAATCATGCTTTGTGGCCAGCTTCTTGGCTTGATGCACCAAAAACGATAGCGTATTTAAGTAATCATGCAGTCCCACCTATATTGGACTATTTGACAGCAATGCAGCTTAATCCACAAAATCGTGGGAAGAATATCCGAATTGAACACCTTTTGCAAATAGCAGTTGCGAATCTCGGAAAGAGTAGCCAGACTCCTGACATCAGTAAGTTCAAGAGTATAATTGACCAGGAGTTCTCATTTGATCTTATGGAAGACTTGCCGATTAACATGTTTTCTGAACCGGTAGTATTCTATGGAGGTAATTACACATTCTTTCCTGGCATCTCGACCCATGCAACAGAAATTTTCCGTTCGATGACAGAAGCCATATTCAATAAAGGGAATATATTTACGAGAGCTTTCCGTAATGAAGTTTATGATGGAGTACTCTTCATGCTTGAACTGAGCAACCTTTTGTCAGCCCGAGCAGGGATAAGTGGCTTAGTACGAGGAAATGAGAACCCACGCGAGACGCTTAATAAACCAAATACTAACCAATCTTTTGTCATTACTTTGCCGATGATGGCAGAACTCATTAATCGAAATGGGCTGGATCCAAATGTTTTGAAATCATTTTTGTTAGAGGTTAATGCTCCTGATATACTAACCCAAGATGCAGAAAAGAATCCGTTATTATACAGGCCAATTGTTGAGTTTGACAATAACTTCTACTTGGCTGGAATCTCTAGTCAAGGCAGTGCCATTAACAACTTTATCCTGAAAACAGCTCTAAAACACCGTTGTCTCGAAGAACTAGTAAAACAAACCCACTATGGAGTCTGGATGCGCATCGGACGTTCCTGTATAGAACAGATGCGCTGGGGACAAAACTCAATGGATGAAATCCTTGCCCCTGTTGAAGGCTATTACGAAGATGTATTCCGTATTGACGTAACTGGCTTGCATACGTGTGCTATGCTCATGATTTGGCCTGTAATGTAGCCATAGATGGAAATGATAATTTCAGCAATCGAGATCTCAGCCAACATTTACAAAAACGTATTGATACCATCAGAAATGACGAAAGCTCGAAAGATGACCATATTCTGACGCTTGTTCTGTATTCTACAATGGGTGAGACATACGGATTTGCCATGGGAGAGCAGAATGTAACTGACTATTTTCTTCAATTCTCTGCCTATGATTTCTTGCAATTGATACAGACTGAGAAATGGGACAGTTTGAGTCTTGTTCGTTATGCTCGTTCCAAGGAGAACGTATCATCACTCGAGACTCCTCTGAATCAATCTATCGATGTATATGCTCTCTATAAGCATTATGGTGAGAGTTTCTATATGACAGACGACAAACCAACAGACATTCTTTATATTGAGCCAAATGATGGCTGTGACCTCATATTCAAAAGCAAAGATAAACTGTATTTCCACGGAACACTGAAGAAACTCAATGGACGGTATGCTCATATACCAGTGATACGTGATCTCGATTATGCGGCAATTTTTAAGCCCGTCCACTCAGTTATCAATGCCAAGAGTTGTGAGTCTTATAGTATTCCTGTGTGGGTAAGCTGTTGTCAAGAGGAAAAGCAGGGAATAAATCCATCCTCTATTTCCGATACTGTAATAACAGCTGTTGCATACTGGATGGATACTTTACAACCAGTAATAGCCGATATGCTCAGCCAACGCTATGAACACTCCGTAGAGATAGAACTTGTCTTCAGTGAAAAGGTCTTGGTCGATAAAGGGATACACTATGACGACGACATAAAGCCTACGCGAGGAGGAAATCTTACCGTATCCAAGACAGAAGGCGGAGTTACCGTTACATTTGATGATGATTACATCCATTCTTTTATGGGAGCAGGCAATGATAGTGAGCGTACCATGATGCGTTGTATCATAATCGAACTCCTGGAAATAGACGAAGAGACTGCAAACCAAATTATAGATAGTCGCATCCCCTTTGGCCAAGCAAAGATGATTCTAATGATGGAGCAGTCACTCAACCCGTTGTCAATACCCTTGTGGCTTTATACTCCTATCTATATTCATGCCGCCACCAGCCAACTACTACTGGACAAATTCCCACAGTGGATGAAGGAGAATGGTCTCGATATAGCAGGCAAACTCAATACAAAAACTGAAAAAATAGACTTCCTTCACAAAGGAGTAGATGTGCTTCTTGATGAACTTGCTAGACGCCTGTCATCATTTGATACATTGCGGTTGCTGCGTATGCTCATGCAGAATCACGAGACATTAGTTTATCAGCGAGAACATAACAGAGTCTTACAACCCGCACAGATTCTTTGTTTTGGAGAAAATAAGTCTAAACGTAAAGAATTCTTCGATACAGAAAAACGACTTGCTGATGCTGGAATATCTACCCGTGCTATGATAGAATATATAGCTGCAACACAGTATCGTGGCGGTGGTGTTAAACCAGGCAATGATGATGTAGAAAGCCTGTTAGCTATCATGAACGAAGTGATATCCATTGGTGGTATATGTGACGCCATACATTTAGATGTAGCTAATCATACCATTGAGAAATTAGGCTCTGGACGTTATGGTATCTACGATGATGTTTTTTCCGACAATGTAGGAGAGTTTGCAGCAACGCGCACTATTGAGAGTGTAAATGGGCAAATCGAAGATTTCGAGAGTAAGATGGCCAGGATGGCAGTACGTCCAGATACAAAAGAAAAAACCAAGGATGCAGAACTCGAGGAGATAGATGTGGCATTCTTAGAGGATTGGGGAGTATCATATTCTAACATCTTGCAGTTCCTTTATGTTTGTTACATCATAGCTATGAAGCAGCAGAAGTCTGTTATTGAGATGGAAGAATCTCAACTCATCAAGGCTATGCAGGAGCATTGTACAGAACTAACTGAAGATTTAGCAAAGAAATGTATCATTCGCCTTTCTTTGGATAAACGGGAAAACTACCTCACTCCGCCAGTAGGATTAGCGGGCAAGGATATCTTCCCTTGGTCATACAATAGGGAATTAAGTTATCTGCGTCGCCCAGTGATTCGTTATCAATATGATGATGGCACAGTTATGTGCATGTTTGGGTTCCGCTCCTGTATTCAAGCCGGCATTCAGCTATCTGACTTGCTTTATTCTGGTCGCTTACGTTATGTGGGAAGGAAGATAGAAACCTTGCTTGGAAAATTTGAGGCTATAAAAGGGGCTGCGTTCAATGACGAGGTACGCTCTTTTTTGGCAAAGATACCAATAATGCGAGTATGGGAACATGATGTCACTATCAAATCTGGAGGTTATTTTGCGGCAGATAAAGATTATGGTGATATTGATGTGATGGCTTATGATACATCACGTGATATACTCTACTTGATAGAATGTAAGAATACCAATCCAGCCAAGAATATTAAGGAAATGAAAACCGAGATGGATGAATATCTTGGTCGTGGTGATAATCCCGAGAGAGACAAGAAGAGAGCTCTTGTTCTTAAACATTTGCGTCGTCATCGCTGGGTAACGGAGCATATTAATGAAGTTGCGAAACACATTGGTGTAGCAGTTACACCCCGAGTAAAGTCAATGATGCTGACAGCTACAGTAATACCAACATCCTATCTCAAAAGAGAGAAAATACCAATGTCAATTCTGAATTACCCTGAATTAAAGATAAAGGGCGTGAATTTACTAGATTCGTGCAAAGAACCAGATTTAAGCGTACTTGATATATGAGACTTTTAGAGGTGCTGACGCATCACGCCTTCTAATTTTTACCTACTCCTAAAGGTAGTATGGAGCAATCGCTGACGGTTTATCATCTCTGCAATCTGTTCAGTTCGCATTCCCCTATTCTGGCTTGCCAAACAGTAGAGTATAGCCTCTTCAATCTTCATATTACCAATAATTTAAAGTGTGCAAATTTTGCACAAGTTGTTACAAAAGTACGGAAAAATACGGCAACGGAGGCTCTCTGAAAAAGAATCATATCTGAAAACTTTCTCTTTTGACTGCAAAAGAATACGAAATCCCGACTAACAAGCCTGACAAAATTTCATATATGAACTTTTATACATATTTTCGTCCCCCCAAAGAAACAAAATTATGGAAACATCAAAAACATACAATAGAACAATTAATTTATTAGATAAGTACACAAAGTTTATCAAGTCTATTAACACCGAGGATATTGGTAACAATCTTACACTAGATAAATTAATAGAACTAAAATCAATACTGTCCGATATTAATAACATAATGACATTAATATCGACTCGTTCTATTGCAACAAAGTTATCAGATATATTATCATTTAAAAATGAAGATAGAGAACGGATATTTAATGATATTGATAAACAAAAGCCAAACACAAATGGATTCGACATAAGAATTGACTCTCCTGTAAAAATATTAGTAGAAGTCAAATGCAATTCTCTAATCCGCAACAAAAAATTTGGTGCTGCACAAATCAATGCAATTCTTGAAGATGCTAGAAAATTACGGTTAGAATCATCTCGACATATAAAGGCAAGTAAAAGTATTCAAGACACAAAAGATTATATTAAGATAATTGCTATTGTCAATTTTGGCAATAGGTCTGACGAAGATTTAACGTCTCAACTACAGAGAGAAACCAAGTGTAAAGAATCCACTAATTCTGCAAGAAAAGAACGAATGAAAGTGAAAAAGTTTTTAAGACCATTATATTCACTATCGCAAATACATGAAATAACAGATCTAGAAAATGTTTATCTAATAATTTTACATATAAATGATTTAAAAAATGAGTTAGAGCGAATACGATGTGAGTACAGTTTATCACTCAAGTAAAAATACAACATAGCTTTACTTTATCCCTGTATTCATATATACGTGCATTAAAGTAAAGCTAACAGAGGGAGAAAAAGAGATGGCTGCGCCAAAACCAAGCCGAACCATAACTGCTAACTTTCTCTTTTGGCTACAAAAGACACAGAAATCCTGCTCACAAAACAGACATGATTCGAGCCCTTGTCAAGACACAAAAGCCAACCAGAAAATCTGTGAATCCATCTCTGATTTTGCAACTCGAATCGGCGAAATAATCACCGATATGCCTTATCTTTGCGAACCGGAGGTTTCGGAGCAAAAGAGAGCCATTTTTCTCTTTTTCCCTTCGTTTGAAGACAAACTAAGGTTAAAAACGTTAAATCTTCGATTTTCGGCAAAAAACAAGTAAATTTTTGAGCAGTCTATCTTTTAAGCCATAAACTATTGATAATCAATTGGCATAATATGCTGCATCGTAAAATACAGAACTTCTCATTCTAAAAACCATAGATATATTTAGCACATCGAAGAATGTATTTGTATTTCATATATCTTTATCTTGTAAACTCTTATTCCTAGACAATATTTTTTAAATATATTCTCCAATATCCTTCTGATAACAAGGCGCGACTTTTCCACAAGAATACTTAGACATATCCTATTTTCTCTCCCATATATCTAAAACAAGTATTATAAACACATCACTTTATTCTAGAAATAATAACTGAAGGGCATATATATCATTCATATATACAAGATAATAAAATGGGGTATAAAATAAGACGACAATCATAATGAAATCAAAAATAAAATTCCTCAAATGATATTTTTGATTCGCATCATGTGATAAAATATTAAATAAACAAGTAACTTTACATTAAACCTAAGAGGAAACTCTATGCAAAACATTAATATAGAAAATCATGGATTTACAACGAATAATCTATTTGGTTAAAGAAACCAAAGAAATCATCACAAACCGGGAAATGGCAGCCCATGTAAAAGAAAAAGGAGTTGCCGATTATGTCACGCAAGTGGATGTAGCCGTACAGAACTTCCTAAAAGAAGAATTATATAAACTATACCCAGAAATCCAATTTCTCGGAGAAGAAACCGGCTTGCAACAGATGAACACAGATAGTTATTGGATTCTAGACCCCGTGGATGGAACAACCAATCTCATACATGACTATCACCACAGCGTAGTATCATTGGCTCTTTGCCAACAAAATGAAATTGTATTAGGCATTGTTTATGACCCATACCATGATGAGGTTTTCTCTGCAGTCAAAGAAGAAGGTAGTTTCTTGAATGGCAAGCCTATCCATGTTTCCTCTGCCAAAAAACTGTCGGAAACTATCATCGGTATCGGAACTGCTAAAAGAGAACTGGCTAAAGAAAACTTTACTAGGTTTCTCAAGGTCTACGAAAACTCACAAGACATCCGAAGATTGGGGTCTGCGGCACTGGAACTGGCATATACAGCATGTGGCCGGCAAGGTGGATATTTTGAAGTGTATCTGAACCCTTGGGACTATGCTGCAGGCATACTTTTGGTAGAAGAGGCAGGAGGAAAGGTAACTGACTGGATTGGGAATAAGCTTAATCCCAGACAAGGAAACCAAGTAATCGGAACAAACGGAAATATCCATCAAGAGCTTCTCAGAATATTATAATAAGAGATCCTTATTTTTAGTTTAATACAAGCTGCAAAAGAAAATCTATATTATGGCAAGCAATATTGAATTTGTAGAGTTTATATGCTATCAACTACAAGAGCTGGGGCATATCCGTTTTCGAAAGATGTTTGGGGACTATATGGTATATGTAAACGAAAAGCTGTTATTAATGTCGCAAAGATCAAAAAAGAAATAATTATGGAGGATGTCCTCGTTTTCCTCGTTCGCACTTTGTGAATGACTCTTCTATATCTAAAGAAGAAAACGAGAAGAATCTAAAAAAGATGATTGACAATCTTTCGGAATTCAATCAATAGATTAAAGAATTTAAGCTAATACAAAGTAAGTACTCAGCACCCCCGTATTTTTACTCTCTGAAAGTTATTCTTAGTTTGCGCGAATTTAAAACGTGAAACAATGAAGAATTTTAGAGGAGAAAATACGGGGGGGGGGCAGTATTAGGTATAGTTTTGTAAAAACGCTTTCTTTTACTACTATTTACTGAATGTCCCTATTTAGTATGCACATTTTTCAATGTATCCTTCCTGTTCATACACCCTACCATAGTGATGAATCATTTCAACCAACCCATTCAAACGTGAATCTATAATCTTCATATTTTTATATCTAAGATATTGAGTGTCATACAGTCCCGTATTCCCTGATTTCAACCTTTCTTCAATATCTTCGGGAATAAGAAAACTCGCTCTGTCGCCCAAAAATTTATAAAACTCTGATTGATATATACATATACCTGCCAGATCAAAATCTCCAAAATGTATATATCTATTAGGAATTTTGATAAGCCATTCCCTTAAATCTACCGACTGGGGATATCTGGAAACAAACAAAACTTTATTATCTCCAAACAGATATTTCTGACTCCGTATACGACAGAAGTTCTCACCATTTTCCACTCCAACCACTGTCACGTCTGACGGTATATAAAATTCATCTGGATTTTGTATGAAAACAGCACTTCCTTCCAAAGGTGATATAACAAACTCACTATTCCCGATTCTTGCATGAATTGGTTCGTAACAGTTGACAAGAAAACCTCTGAAAGTTCGAAGCTTTATAATTTTGGAGTCACCGGTTTCCTGCACAAGCGTACTGCGCTGCAAATCTTTGTTATCGCCAGAAAAGATTTCAATCCATCTTTCGAGAGAAGTGCCGGATGTATAATTATCTGAAATATATCTGCTGAACGCCACTGAATCTGTAAGGCGATATGAAATCCTGCTGCCACTGGTTATTCCAGTTATAAGGCCTTCTATCCTTAATTCATCAACTATCCATCGCGGAAGTGAACTTGAAGGAATAGTTCTTCCTTCAAGCATATAAAGCAATTTTTTCGCAACAGATATTGTAAATCGTTTTTTATTTATTTCCATATTATTACAAGGTATTTTTTATTTTCGTGTAAGCAATGGCACTACCCTTGTATTGCTTTTCGCATCTTTGCTTAACAGATAAGTATATTTATAATCCTCAACATTATAAGTGGTAGGCGAACTGTTGATAAGTAATATGTTGCGGCAATTGGCAAAGTCAAGTATGCCTTTCACATTATTAGGATGCAACTTACCGATTTCATCCATCATACAATGCACCTTGAAATCTCCGAATTTCCTTGAAACTTTTTCCTTGAAAACATTGATAAGCATGATGTTCACCATTGCTTTAACCAGTGTGTCTGTGCCATCAGAGCCTACATTCGCTATTTTCTCTACCCAGCCTGTATCGTTATCATTTTCGATAATACGGAACTGCAGGTTAAAAGTATCAGAAACGACAAGACTCTTTCTGGAAGGCTCATCCTTTAGCAGTTTGCTGAATGCATTAAGATATTTTACAGCCCTGAGATTCACGTTCTCACGCGAATCCTGTGAGAATAAGTCCATTTCCCCCATGTTGAAGGTGTTCTCATCATTGAAATTCTTTATTTCTATAAGAAGCTGCATAAGTTTGTCGTTACTCTGCAAAGGTCTGAGTTCGATACTGCGGATAACTCCTGCAAAATTACGCTTAATGAAATCGTCATTAATATCTTTAATAGTCTTATTAATAATACTTTCGCTTTGGGTAAGCTCTCCTGTTTCCTTTGATATGCGTCTTATTATATTTACGTACCTTTCACTTATGCGGTTCTGATATTCGGTAATTTTATTGTTTTCCACAAACTCACATAAATTGGATGCGAAATCCATGTAATCTGAATCACACGACAATGACTGAGGGAAACTGAAAGTATTTCTTGCAGTAAAGTTACTGTTAAACAGATTTACCGATTTTTTAAAATTATCAGTATCCTTGCCAAGAGAAACAATCAGACTTTTCAGCTCTTCCACTATCTCACCGCAAGGTTTATTGGTAGGGAGTTCTTCGGGAGTGTACGACTCCGGAGGACAGAAGCCTTCATCTTTGCGAAAATTCTCAAGAACAGAAAGATCGTTCTTTATGGCATCACGTTCGACCGACTTTTCGTTTATACTGTTTTTTACCGTTTCATACTGACCGGTGAGCTTATTTTTCCGCAATGAGTATTTTTCTTCAAGCTCATCTAAATGCATTTCATTGTTCTTCTTGTTATCGCGCAATTCCGGCTCACGATCAAACAGTTCTCTCTTGTCTTTTTCATAATCCCACACAAACGACTGTTTTTGCGATATATAATCCAACTCAGACTTTATTGTATCAATTTTTGATTTATAGGAATTTATAACCGATGTATCAGCTCCCTTACCGTTTAACTCCTCATTCTGCAACTTGTGAAGTTCTTTTTTTCTGTTATCCGCATCCATACGCCGGTCGGACAGTTCCTTGTGTGCAACCTGTATCTCAACATCAACAGCACTGCGTTCTTTCTTTTCCGCCTTTCTCTGTTCTTCATAAATCTGAAGAACCAGCTTTTCTCTCTCCTGTTTCAAAAGTTCTTCATTGTTGCAACATTTTTGTCTTTCCTTTTCCTTGCCTCCAATAAGTGTTTCTATCTCCTCGAGCCTGTTTCTTTTCCACTCCAATTCTTTACGTTCCCATGAAGCCTGTTCCGCCTTTATATTCTTAATCTGAAGAGGATATTGCTGTAACTGAATTTCAATAAGATGCCTTTCACCCGATATGGCTGAAATCTGTTTTCTGTACTTATTCTTTATCTCTTCAGTACGCTTCGTTTTTTCTTCATTCAAAAGGTTTATTTTTCTCGTATATTCATCTCTTTCGGAAGATTTGGCCTTAAATTCTGCTTTAAGCTGTTCCGGTAAGCGTAACTCACGCTGTACTTCAGCTAAATTAATTTTTACACCATATAAAGAGCTACCCCCATCAGTTGAGAGTTCAGGAGA
>OHPT01000945.1_pt1 | contig 10731 bp, 9 predicted proteins | sample 1577831 | NCBI WGS metagenome assembly OHPT01 (sample SAMEA3879530, study PRJEB24766) | human gut metagenome | biome: human-associated habitat; feature: feces | place: USA | collected 1985/1987 | reverse complement strand
GTTTAGTCTCCTGGTTCCACATCGTGAGGAAAATACCTTGCAGATAGCGCACGGCATCTCCTTCGATACGCATGTGCATGTCGTGCCATTGACCGATTTTGGGCAGTCCCGTAATGTAATAGTCGGCTATATTCATACCACCGGTATATCCTATTTTGCCGTCAATCACTACGATTTTCCTATGATCTCGATGCATGGCATGATTGATCCATGGGAAGGTGATCGGGTCAAATTTCACTATTTCAATGCCCCGGTCACGGATTGCTTTCAGGTGATGTTTCTTTAATGGTTTGTTATTAGACCAGTTACCGAAAGCGTCGAAGAGAGCACGGACTTCCACACCTTCCTGTACTTTTTCTGCCAGTAAGTCGAATAGGGCATTGGCTATGGAGTCATTGCGGAAATTGAAGTATTCCAGATGAATGTGATGTTTGGCGTGGCGTATTTCTTCGAAGAGATCCAGAAACTTCTCCCGTCCGCTCATCAGAAGCTTTACTTCATTGTTGGCGGTAACCGGAATGCCTTGTTGTTGTAGATAATGCATCACGAGCGAGTCACTGGTGGCGACTTGCGCGTGAATATTTCCTATAAAGAATAATGCAGATGATAATATGATGAATAATATTCTTCTCAAAACTTCTTACGCTTAGTTAGTTTTTCTAATTGAGTCGACAAAGATACAATTTATTGATGAGAAATGTTTGCTCAGTTAAAAAAAATTAGCCCTTGACCTGCAAAATGCAGGCAAGGGCTAACTAAATTATTGTAAGGGCAAACGGATTTATTGCAAGAATAAATGAGCTTTATGCTAAAGAACAAATCTTGCGATATCCTAAGTAGACCAATACTACTGCCACTATAATCAGTGATTTGGGATCGAGTTCCGCTGCACCGCTTTGTATGGCGCTGGTGAAAGTTTCGCGTAAGGCCCCCAGCACAAGCTGCAAGCCGTCGAGAACAAAGAACAACACTACGGCAAGCGTAAAACAGAACAAGCTCCACAACTGCGAAATCCGGTAATACCGGTTGGGTAGGTGGTGCATCACGCGGCGGCTGAAGCCGTTATCTTCTATCTCTTTCCGATTGTCAGAGAAGAACTGCTGCAAAAGTTTATCATCAGTTGTTTCCGTCATAACCATTTTGTTTTAAGTAGGTAGCCATTTTTTCTTTCGCCCGCGAGAGGTGGCTTTTGACTGTTCCCGCCGGGCATCCCGTGATACCTGCAATCTTTTCGATGCTCTGATCTTCCATGTAGAACAAGGTGATACAGGTTCGTTCCATTTCTTTTAGTGTCGCTAGCGCCCGGTAAACGTCCATCTGTTGTCCTACGTCATCTTGGCTGGTGTTCCAGCGGGTATCCACTTCCCGGGTGTCGAGGTCGGCTGTCTCTTTCCGACTGCGAAGATAATCATAAAATACATTATATGCAATGCGGTAGAGCCAGGTGGAGAAATTGGACAGGTTTTTGAATGAAGCCAGGTTGGTGTAGGCTTTGATAAACGTGTCCTGCGCCAGGTCGTCACTCAACTCGTTGTCGCCGCAAGTCAGGTTGAGGAAGAACCGTCGCACGGGCGACTGGTACTTTTTCACCAACTGGTCGAAGGCCCTGGTGTTGCGAAACACCACGACCTGTGCGACTAACGATATGTCATTGAGTTGGCTCATCTCTCCCGGTTGTTCTTTTTATTAGAGTCTTGCGTATAATAAATAACTAATTGTCCGAATCCGGTGAACATGATCAGCAGCCCGACACAACCTACTCCAAAGTTCTCGGTAATGGCCCAGAGGAAGATGAATAATCCGATGCCGATGAAGATGTTTTTGATACCTTTGGTACGGATATCTTCTGTTTTCTCCGCATTCTTGAAGAAGTCTTCAGGCAGTTGTTGCCCACTCGAAAGTGCTTGTTCTGCAAGGCGGTATTTGGCTTTTCGATTTTTGTAATTGAAGAAGAATACCGTAAAGACGATGAGTAGCGGCAGACCGAAGATGAAGACGATGGCAGTAACTGAAATGATGGTTTCAGAGGTTTTGCCATCTAAATCGAAGTCCCAGTCCCAACCACTGCCGTTGTGGTGTTTCCATCCTTTATCACTTTTGCTGTCTGAACTACTGCCTTCGTAGGTCATGATGCTGAGCGTATCGGTTACTGTCTTTCCGTCGATGGTAGTATCGCGCAGTTCGATCACGCGCTTTTTGTTCCCCAGACTGTCGTTTTCTGTAACCGTTCTGTTTTTTGCCTGTACCAGTGAACATAATGTCATGGCGGCGATGAGTGCTAAAATTATCCGTTTCATAATCATATTTTGTTTTATCTTTTATTGTTTCTTTGTGTATTAGACGTATCATGCCAGCTAGAAAGTTGCAAAGAGACGATATTTTTTTTAGAAAATCGGTATTATCTGAAAATATTTGCAGATATTTTAGATGTAAAGGGGGATGGTGGGATTGATTCTTTCATAACCGAAAAAAATGGATCACTTTTATTTAATAATAATGTAATATCAGACTTCTTGTACTCATAAGATGTAGGTATTTTGCTCTATATCCGGTTAAAACAACTAAATCCGGTTGCTTCTTATTGTAATTAGTGCTACTTTCGCAAATCTATATTAAAACGCTTTTGGAGAAGTTACGGAATATATTGAAATGGTTCCTTCCTTTATTATTTATCGCATATTTAGGAGGTATTACACTATTTACTCACTCGCATGTGGTAAATGGGGTAATTATTGTACATTCCCACCCGTTCAAAGGTGAACATAGCCATACGGAAGCGCAGGTTGAAACGATATTCTTCCTTTCTTCTTTTGTAGCTTCTTCTCTACCGGCTATTCTTTTTGTCGCATCGGCTTTCCTTATTTTATTGCGTGTACTGAGTGTTCCAGCTGTAGAACATACCAAGTGCGTGCGAGTTCGTTGCGGCATCAGTCTGCGTGCACCACCTGTAGTTCATTGACAATAGGAATTCCCCTTATTAAAATCCATTAAAAATTAGAACTACATGAAAAAATATATCTTTTTCGTGGTGGGAGTGATGTGTACATTGCTCTCCCACACCGCTTATGCAATTGATTTAAATAAATCTGACGCCAATATCATTGGCCACGTATTAGAGAAAAAAACAGGAGAACACCTTCCTTATATGACAGTAGCCCTGAAAGGGACCACTATCGGAACTATGACCGATGGTACCGGACATTATTTTCTGAAGAACCTTCCGGAAGGTGAGTTCATACTCTCCGTCAGTGCCGTAGGTTATAAACCACAAGAACGAAAAGTAACCCTTAAACGAGGCAAGACGCTGGAAGAAAACTTCGAACTGGAAGAAGATATGGTAGCCTTGGACGGCGTAGTTGTTACAGCCAATCGTAATGAAACCGCTCGCCGACTGGCACCTACCTTGGTAAAAGTTGTTACTCCGAAACTATTCGACATGACCAATTCGCATACCTTGTCGCAAGGTCTCGTCTTCCAGCCGGGCGTGCGTGTAGAAAACGATTGCCAGAATTGTGGTTACTCACAGGTACGTATCAATGGTATGGACGGGAAATATACACAGATACTGATTGATTCCCGTCCCATTTTTTCTGCACTGGCAGGTGTTTACGGTTTGGAGCAGATTCCCGCTAATATGATAGAGCGTGTGGAAGTGGTACGTGGAGGCGGTTCGGCTCTTTTCGGCTCTTCGGCCATTGCCGGAACAGTGAATATCATTACGAAAGAACCTCTCCGCAACTCAGGTTCGTTTGCCCACTCTATCTCCAATTTTGATGGCTCCGGTTCGTTTGACAATAATACTACGCTTAACCTTTCCCTGGTATCTTCGGATAACAAAATGGGAGCTTACATCTACGGGCAGAACCGCCACCGTTCGGCATGGGATTCCAACGGTGACAGTTTTTCCGAATTACCCAAATTGAAGAACCAGACAGTAGGCGTGAACGCTTATTATAGGCTGAGCCCCTATTCCAAGTTGAATCTGGAATATCATCACATGGAAGAATTCCGTCGTGGCGGTAACCGCTTTGATCTGCCGCCTCACATTGCCGAAGATGCCAATCTGAATGGTTCCGGCGAACCCGGACTGGTGGAGCAGATTGAACATTCCATCAATACGGGCGGCTTGAAGTTTAGTGCCTTCTCCAAGGATCAGAAGCATGTGTTCAATGCATACGCTTCTGCCCAGCATATCGTGCGCGACAGTTATTACAGTGCCTATGGGCATACCACCGATTTCACCGGCGTATTGGGCGCTCAGTATATCTATCATTTTGATAAGCTCTTTTTTATGCCTTCCGACTTGACGGGTGGGGTAGAATTTAATCATGATAATCTGGACGACAAAGCAACGGATATGCAAAAATACCGGGATGCCGCTTTGGCGGAAGATCCCACCGCAACAGGAGACCGTCTGCAACAGTTGATTGATAAATATACACCCGATCCCTTGAAACAGATTGTGAACATTGCGAGTGCCTATGTGCAGAATGAATGGAAAAGCGAGCAGTGGAGTTTTCTGATAGGCGGACGTCTGGACAAGAATAGCATTATGAGCAAAGCCATTTTCAGTCCCCGTGCCAATATCCGCTACAACCCTACGCAGGACATAAATATCCGTTTCAGTTATGCTGAGGGTTTCCGTGCTCCGCAGGCTTTCGACGAAGACTTACATATAAGTAATGTGGGAGGCGAGTTGATTTCCATCGTTCGTGCTAAGTATCTGAAAGAAGAACGTTCGCGCAGTGTGAACGCTTCGATGGACTGGTATCATTACTTCGGTGATTTCCAGGCAAATTTGCTGATAGAAGGTTTCTTCACGAAACTCTCCGATCCGTTTGTACTGACAGCACCGGTAGAAGATCCGAAAGGTAGTGGATATCTGATACAAACTCGTGTCAACGGTTCCGGTGCAAAGGTGTATGGTGGTACATTGGAAGGAAAGATCGCCTGGCGTGATAAAATCCAGTTGCAGGCGGGACTGACCGTGCAACGCAGTCTGTACGATTCTCCCGAGGAGTGGAGTGCAGACAAGGAACATTTGTCGGATGAAGAACGCCATAGCGACCGGATATTGCGTACTCCCGATGTTTATGGTTACTTTACTGCCACTTTCAATCCTACAAAAGCATTGTCAGTAGCCCTGAACGGTAATTATACCGGGCGAATGTATGTGCCTCATCTGATGTCCGAAGTAGATGGTACGGCAGACCTGTTGGTGAAGAGCCCGGATTTCTTCGAACTGGGTGCCAAGGTAGCTTATGATATAGATTTTTCCGGTATGTGCCTGCAATTCAATGTGGGAGTACAGAATATCTTCAACTCCTATCAGAAAGATTTTGATAAAGGAGCCACCCGCGATTCCGGTTACATTTATGGTCCGGGAGCGCCTCGTTCCTACTTTGCGGGAGTCAAGCTTAGTTTTTAGTGCCCGGCGGGTTTGCCTTGTATTGCCTTTTTATGTTACCTTTGAAGAAGATAAGCTGCATCTCAGCATAACTTTTTCATGCAAGCATGAAAGTTATGCATTCGATTTGCATTACCTTTGCGGACATAAAATAATTTGGCACATGGATTTACCCGTATCTTTTGCAGACCGTACCCGTCTCCTCCTGGGAGATGAAGAATATAATAAACTGGCTGACGCCTTAAATGGCGAACAGCCCGTAAGCATACGACTGAATGAAGAAAAACTACCCGATTCTTCATTCAGTCTTTTTCATACCTCTTCCGGGCGTGTGCCCTGGTCTTCCACAGGATTTTACCTCGACCGTCGGTTGACGTTTACCTTCGATCCGTTGTTTCATGCCGGATGCTATTATGTACAGGAGGCATCTTCCATGTTTGTGGAGCAAGCATTAAAGCAATATATCGGTGAAACGCCTTCCGTGATGCTTGACCTTTGTGCCGCTCCCGGTGGAAAATCTACCCATGCCCGCAGTGTATTGCCTGCAGGCAGCCTGTTGGTAGCAAATGAAGTGATCCGTAACCGTTCGCAAATCCTGGCGGAGAATCTGACGAAGTGGGGGCATCCCGGTGTCGTGGTAACCAATAACGATCCGGCAGACTTTGCTGATCTGGAAGGCTTCTTCGATGTCATATTGACCGATGTTCCCTGTTCCGGTGAAGGTATGTTCCGTAAAGATCCCGTTGCCGTCAGCGAATGGAGTCCGGAGAATGTGGAAATCTGCTGGCAACGTCAGCGACGTATCATCTCCGATATATGGCCCAGTCTGAAACCCGGTGGATTGCTTATCTATAGCACTTGCACGTATAATACGCAGGAAGATGAAGAAAATATCCGCTGGATGCGTGATGAATTCGGTGCAGAGATACTTCCGGTAGATGCTCCGGCAGCGTGGAACATTACCGGAAACTTGCTTGCTGGTGAAGATTTTCCTGTATATCGTTTTCTACCTCACCGTACAAAGGGTGAGGGCTTTTTCCTTGCCGTACTTCGTAAACCGGAAGGAGAGACGGTACGAATCCGTTACAAATCCACTGTTTCCCAAGTAAAGAAGAAAGCTGGTGCCTCAGCATCTAAAACTAATGCCGGAGCATCTAAGGAACAATTATTGGCTGCCCGTGCCTGGCTCCTTTCGGCAGACGACTATGAGATTTCTGCAAATGGAATGAATATTGTGGCTTTCCCTAAAGAATATATATCCGGATTGTCCGTCCTCCAACAATCTCTTCGTGTCATTCAGGCAGGCGTTACCCTTGCCGAAGTGAAAGGCAAGGACCTGATTCCCAATCATGCCCTTGCTATGAGCACTGTGCAGGCTTCCGATGTTTTTCCTCGTGAAGAAATTTCGTATGAACAGGCTATTGCCTATTTGCGTAAGGAAGCTATTGTGCTTCCCGATACTGCTCCACGCGGTTATGTGCTGTTGACGTATAAGGATGTTCCTTTAGGTTTTGTGAAGAATATCGGTAACCGGGCTAATAATCTTTATCCGCAGGAGTGGCGTATCCGAAGTGGATACCTGCCGGATGAGATACTGGTGATGAAATAAAGAAATCATCCGGAATTTCAGTTGCGTGAGTTGGAAGTAGCAAATGCCCTTCCTCACTCTGTGTTTTTAGCATCTATATATCGGTGGTGTTGGATATATAGATGCAATACATTGGATATATAGATACAACACGTTGGACATATAGATACTCCCCGTCCGATATATACAGCTAATTCCCGGGAAAGTTTTAACTCATGCACTGGAAGTTTCAGATGAACCAAGTTTAAATACCTTTTTGGGCTTCCAGATCTTTCAGCCCTCACCGGATTTTCCTCGTTCATTGGTCTTTCGGCTGAAACTTCTTTTTACTTCTTTGTAAGATAATAGAAAAACATCATCTTTTCAGTTTACAAGAAGTTGGGAGTTTGTCAACAGGAAGTTAACTTCTTGTCGGCAAATTCCCAACTTCTTGTAAACAAAGAATTAATATTTTGTATTCTTTTGATTATCAGAAATAAAGCGTTAGTTGAAATCAGTGCGTTTGTATATAAATATCATTGCTTTTGTCAGACATTGGCAAGTAGTTGTTCGAAAGAGTGGAATTTGTATTCCTTTTCTTTATGCAGTCTGAAATCTTCGGCAGACAATACCTGTAAGTATGGCAAATCGACCGTCCCTGACGTAGAAATGGGAGAACAAGCATAGCCATGCCGGTTGAGTGCATTTGTTGTCCAGTGCAGCAATACTTCATCATTGGCTTCCACAATGATACAGCGGTTACTATCCACTTTGGGATAATATACTCCGTGCGCATAATCAAACCGGATATCGTTGCAGGAAAACAAGCCGTCCATCCGGTGACTTAGAATCATATCTTCCGTTACTCCACATTGCAGTCCGTTTTCTTTTGAAAGTAACCAAAGTTTATCTGCCAGTACCAATGCCTGCTCTATGTCATGGGTGGAAAGCAGGATTGCTTTCTTTTGTTCCACTGCCAGGCGATGAAGCAAAGTCATAATTTCGATGCGACTCACTACATCTAGGAAAGCTGTCGGTTCATCCAGCAGAATGAGCGGACATTCCTGTACCAATGCTTTGGCAATCATGACCTTCTGTCGTTCCCCATCTGATAGCTCTGCAGTATAACTGTGTGCTTTATGACTGATGCTTACAGCTTCCAGAGCCTCTTCAATGATGGAGTGATCCGTTTTGTTCAATCTGCCGAAGAATCCCGTATGAGGTTGTCGTCCCAGAGCTACCAACTCATATACAGTCAGTCCGCCTGCTTGTGTCTTGTCTGTCAGTACTACTCCGATGGTACGTGAACGTTCTTTTTCGGAATAGGCAGACAATGGCTTTTCCTGTACAAATAATTCTCCTGACAAGGCCGGTTGCGAAGCCGCCAAAGTGCGGAGCAGAGTTGATTTACCGGTTCCATTAGCTCCCAGGAGGCAGGTCAGTTCTCCGGGATAGAGCCGGAAGGAGAGATGTTCATGTATCCGTTTCTCTTGCTTTCCCTGGCGGTAGCCGATGCATAAATCGTTTGCGGTGATAACAGCTTTCTCCATCAGTTGAAGTATTGTATTTTACGTTGGTTGACAATGACATAAATGATAACAGGCGCTCCCAGCACAGGGGTTACCGCATTGAGGGGAATAATACCTGCTTCACCCGGAAGGATGCAGATCAGATTGCAGAGCAAGGCAATTACACCACCTGTCAGCAAAGTGACGGGAAGCAGTGAATTGTGATTGGACGTACCCAGCATCAGGCGGGAGATATGTGGAACGGCCAGACCGATGAAAGCAACAGGTCCGCAGAAGGCGGTGGTGACGGCTGTCAGTAGTCCGGTGGCAATCAGTAACAGATTTCTTGTGCGACGGATGTTTACTCCTAAGTTTTCAGCATAGCGTGTACCCAACAGCAAGGCATTCAAGGGTTTGATAAGCAGGATGGAAAGTAACAAACCTGCCAGACAGAAAATGGAGAAATAGGGGAGTTGTTGCAATGAGACACCTCCGAAGTTCCCCATGCCCCATATCATATAAGAATGTACCCCTTCGGCAGTAGCAAAGAAATTAAGTAATGAAATAGCGGACGAAGTGATATAACCGATCATGATACCCGTAATCAGCAGCATGATGTTGCTTTTTATCAGTGTCGAAAAGAAAAGGATAAGTCCCATTACCACCATCGACCCGATGAAGGCACCGAGTATCACGGAAAAGAAACCGGATAAGGTAAATACTCCTGTAGCAATGCTTCCTCCACCGGCCAGCATCACCAATGCGACACCAAGACTTGCTCCTGAGTTAATGCCTAGGATGGATGGACCTGCCAGTGGGTTGTTGAATGCCGTTTGTAGCATCAGTCCCGAAGCTGCGAGTGCGGCACCACATAGTAATGCCGTGACGGCTTGCGGCAGACGGGACTCCCAGATAATAAAAGCCCAGCTGGTTTTTTCTACTTCATTCCCTATGAGAGTATTCCACACAGCTCCGGCGGGGATATTGATTGAACCGAACCAGAGATTCGCAGCCATCAATACGAGAATGAGGACCGACAGTGCTATGCCATATATATATCCTTTTGCTTTCGTTCTTATCATCAGTTCTATTCTGATAGTTTTTTGTAATACCTCAGCTCATAGCCTTCCAACAGTGAAGGGTGAAATATTTTAATCAAATCTTTCAATAACCAGTCCGGATGGAAAGGCGTTTCTTCGTAAAAAGGAACCCGGTTGGTATTACATCCGTAGATGTTCCGTTCCTTGAAAGCACGGAAACCTGCATAAGGGGCAAACTCTTTTTCCAGTTCCTTGTATGTTTTATCTATAGGTTGGTTATAGCGTATCAGCCAGAAATCCGTTTGCTGACCTTTCTCAAAGATAACTTCGAGCCGCTATGTGTATCTTCTCTGAAAATATAGTTGGCGCCTGCATCAGCGTATAGCCTGGCAATGGTGCTGTTGCCACCCGGAGTGTACCAGGTAGAGCTTGTTTTCAAATCACACATCACGGAGGGAGCAAAGGAGATGGGTTTTACTAATTCCTGTAAATCCTTATAGCTTCTTTCTACCGAAGCAAACATAGCATCTGCTTCCGCTTTTTTACCAAATAGTAGACCGTAGAAACGCATCCATTCGGCACGTCCCAATGAAGAGGTTTCCATATAGTCGGCACATTCAATGATGGGTACATTCAACTTTTCCACACGCCCGTATCCGCCGCTGTTTTCAAAAGGAGAAAGTAGGATGGCATCGGGGTGTAGGTCTATGATTCTTTCGATATTGGGGTTCATGCCATCACCTACATCGGTGATGATTCCGTTTCGGCATCCTTCCTCGATTTCCGGTAGTTTGATGTACTTCAAGTCGCATACGCCACCAATACTATTTAAAGCACCGAGGTCTTTTAGCAAGCTGCAATGAACGGATGAGTAGATGACTGCTTTACTAAGTGGGGTGCGGACAAGAGTACCTTGAGGTAGTTCTTGGGGTAACGGCTGCTTTTTGTCTACTAATACATAGGTGTGTAGTATCTTTGTTGTATCCCAGGGATTGCGTAGCTGTGCAACGATGTAATCTTCGTAATCTATCAGAGAGAGATTAGAAGAATAGTGCAGCGGGATGCTGTCTCCTTGTGCAGAGCCGGAAACAGTGCTGCTCTTTCCGCCGCAGGCGGAAAGAAGTAGTACTGTCATCCAAAGGGCATTGTATAGACTAATTTGTATATGAATACGTTTGAGTAGAAGCATTGTTTTAATATTACTTGTTT
>OHPT01000944.1_pt1 | contig 10733 bp, 7 predicted proteins | sample 1577831 | NCBI WGS metagenome assembly OHPT01 (sample SAMEA3879530, study PRJEB24766) | human gut metagenome | biome: human-associated habitat; feature: feces | place: USA | collected 1985/1987 | reverse complement strand
TACAGAGCAGGGCTGGAGCTTTGATTACAATGTTTACGGAATGAAGGATCTTCTGACAGACTCCGGAGTTTTCTATCAGAGAAGCGTATATCTTGATCATGAGGGAATGGACGACGGCACAATCTGTATCGGTTTTGCCAACTTTAACGATGAAAAAAGCAAGGTCGACGATATGCATATCTGGTCTATTGAATTTACGTCAAAGGACAAGACTCAGTATCCTGAGGTGACGCTGGAGGGCGGCATAACATGGGGAGCTGACGAAGAGGCAATTAAATCGGCTTACGGCGAGCCCTCCGCTTCTGAAAGAAACGACGATGAAAAATATACAAATCTGACGTATACCGATAATGCGGGAAAAACTATTTATCTTAATATCTACGACGATGGCGGACTCGGAAAAATCACAATGGATTCTTATGGCTGATTTTAACATTTTTAAATGCTGATACTTGAATTATGATAAAAAATGTGTTATATTAGTATACATAAATAATAACTGTTACTGATAGCGGAAGCCTGTCTGTTTTATGAATATTCGTTTATCAGAACGGAAATGGAGTGTAAAAAAATGAGCGACGTAAGAATTTCAGACGATATTCTATATATAGGCGTTGACGACGGGGATTTGGATTTATTTGAAAGCCAATATGAGGTTCCTAACGGAGTTTCATATAATTCCTATTTAATTATTGACGATAAAATTGCGGTTATGGATACGGCCGATACAAAGGTTTCAGAAAAATGGCTTTCTAATCTTGAAAAGGCGCTGGGCGGGAGAAAGCCGGATTATCTTGTGATTTCGCATCTTGAACCTGATCATGCAGGAAATATAAGGGCGGCCGCTGAAAAATATCCGGAAATGAAGCTTGTTCTAAACTCTAAATCTGCGGCGATGATCGTGCAGTTTTTTGAAATTGATATTGAAAAAAGAGGAATCATTGTCAAAGAGGGCGAAGAACTGAATCTGGGCAGACATACCTTGAAATTTATCATGGCTCCGATGGTTCATTGGCCGGAGGTTATGGTTGAATATGAGAAAACAGAAAAAATACTTTTTTCAGCAGACGGCTTTGGAAAATTCGGTACTTTAGACACTGATGAGGAATGGGACTGCGAGGCAAGAAGATATTATTTTAATATTGTCGGCAAATATGGAGCGCAGGTTCAGGCCTTGCTTAAAAAAGCCGCGGCTTTGGATATCAAAATGATATGTCCTCTGCACGGACCTATACTTAAGGAAAACTTAGGACATTATATCGAAAGGTATTCCGTTTGGAGCAGCTATGAGCCTGAGGAAGAGGGAGTTTTCGTAGCTTATGCGTCGATACACGGCAATACGGCCGCCGCCGCTTTAAAAATGGCGGAGATTCTTAAAGCTAAGGGCGCTAAGAAGATAGAGGTTATGGATCTGGCAAGGGAGGATATGGCGGAGGCTGTGGAGAACGCGTTCCGTTATAGCTCAATGATACTTGCCGCCGCAAGCTATGACGCCGGAGTTTTTCCCTGCATGGAGGATTTTCTGCACCATCTTAAGTCAAAGAATTATCAGAACAGAAAAATAGGTATAATTGAAAACGGCTCGTGGGCTCCTTCCGCGGCTAAGACTATAAGGGGTATTCTTGACGGAATGAAAAATATCAGGATTGCAGAGCCGGCGGTAACAATTAAATCGGTAATGAAAGACGCGGATATTCCGAAAATGGAAGAGCTTGCAGAAGCTGTAATTAAATAAAATAAAACCTCCGTTTTTTGGCGGCGCATCAAAGGGATTTTCGTAAAACGAGAATTTTTGAGTGGCACCTTCAAAGAGTGCGACAAGAAGAACACCCACGCAAGAGTAGAAATGCTCCTGTGTGGGTGTTTTCGTTTTGCTTATATTATTATAGATTTTTTTGCTGTACAGAAAGAATAAAATCTGCCATTGAGACAGCAGCGTTAACAAACAATCTCGCATGATGTTCGTCAATTGAAATTCTGTTTGCACCGACTCCGTGTGCATCGCTATCCTTATTTCGCATCTCAGCAATTGCAGAAACAATACTGTTCAAGCCAGACAACAAGGTATTAATGCGTTTGTCTGTATTAGAATCAGTGTGCATATTGTATAAAGTTCTTACCTGCTTATATAGCTTGCCGATGTCCCCGCCATCTGATGGAATTTCATTTTTCTTTTCTATCACATAGCAAAATGTTTCTTCCAATAGTGTACGCGCTTTTGTTATTGCACTATCATAATCATTCTGGTCAACATCTCTCATTGCACGAGAAGAAATGCTTTTGATATATTCTCTGTCTATATTTTTGATTTCCGGTGCGACAATCTCAACTTTACTACCAATATTGCGAATGGAAAAGTTATTTCCCGTTACAATAAGCTCATTTCCTCCGAAATAGAGAATGCCATTTATTTTCTCAATGATAGTAGATACTATTGTTTTGTATGCTTCATCTATTTCGTTTGCTCCATGACCACGCAGAGTTTTGGAAAATTGCTCTTTGGCAAACATATATGATAGCAGATTAGAACATTTCTTGTTTTTTATACAATGTTCAAGAAGATTGTCCAAATATTTCCAACGACTCAATGCACCTCCATTCCACGAATAGGTGGTTGGAAGCCCAAATAGTGTTGATAAAGCACATAGGTCTGCACCGGATAAATAAGGCATAGCAATTTGTATTGTTGTTCCATCCTCAAATTCGTAATTATTATATTTGGTATCTCCATCAAGGATGGCAATAATTTCTTTTGTTTTAATGAGATAGAACGAATCTTGCTGAACTATAATTTACACCTCCCATATATTCTCAAAAGCGATTATATTGCAATCACATCTTCTATAATTTGCTTTACCTTCTTGTTATTAAGCTGTGTATGGGAAGACACTGTGTATCCGTCAATCGTCAACTGTTTAAAGAAAGCCTTTGCACATTCGATTTTTGCACTTTCTGTTCCACGTAGAGTTGATTGATTTTCTACAGACTTTGTTTCAACCACGATGTTTAGTTCTTTTGTGCCATCTGTGTGTTTTACAACATACATAAAGTCCGGGCTATAGTTCTCTCCAACAATTGTAGGGATTGCAATGCTTGATTTTGGGATTTTACCATATACCACAACCTCTTCAATATCGGTCATAATATTTTCTTTTTCTAACGGAGAGTCAAATGCAATACGGTTATATAAGTATTTTTCGGAAGGAGTTCCTTCGACAAACCTGGTACCCACATTTCCTTGTTTGATAACTTCTCTTGGCGTGCCATCCTTGTATGTCAGAGCCGTTTCTGTAACAGGCTGGCTTGAGCGTGAATACTTAAAACGAGTCTGCATTTTTTCGATACGCCAATCCGCAAAGGCACGAACAATGTTTGCTACAGTGTATTCGTTAATATGGTCATTTGGAATGGCATTTGCCTTTTCTTTAGCATACTCACACATTGCTTTATGAATTTCAACAATCGGGATACTCGTCTGTACGCTAATCCTCTTTAAAAATTCATTGTATGCCAATGGACGTTTTATAGAATAAGACACGCCTGTGTCTTCTCTGACCATCATAACATTTCCGTCTGTTGTAACCTCATCACGATGACTGTATAAGGTACCATTCCCGAAAATACCACCTCTTCTTAAAATATCATGAAGTGCCTGTGGTATTTCATCTTTTAGGTCAGCATCATAGAATAAGTAGTATTTATGGTTGATGCTTTCCCACAGTTCCTTTAATTCAGAGTAAACTGCCTTTCGGATGTGTATTTCCTCTTTTTTATTCTTATTAACATCTGTGACCTTGTTGCTACCAACACCGCTTGCAAATTCAGGATAATCCGCATAGAAGGCATCTCTGTTTTCGGTACGAATTTCATAGTTACGATTGATGTACTTCTTCATCATCAAATCCATGAACAAATCGTCTGCGTCGATGTTACGGGCTTTAGCAACCTTTTCTAATGTTTCTTGTGATACAACAGTAGTAGCCGGCATTTCTCCGTTGATTTCATCGACTAATCTTTGAGCAAAATCAGCTTCGGTAAAATCAACAATATAGTTCAGTTTAAATTCCTCGTTGGATATACGGTTTCCATTTTCATCAACAGGAAGACGTAAGCCTCGACCAACTTCTTGCAGTTTGCTGTTTTCGCTACCGCTGGAACGAAGTTTTGCGATTGTGAATACATTAGGATTATCCCAGCCTTCCTTTAGTGTCCATTTGGAAAACAGGAATCTGCGTGTATTATAAGAACCATCTGCGTTGCGAAGAGAGATTAATCCCTTTTTATTGTGTAAAATATCAGCCACTTCATTAGCAATGGCTTCATCCGAATCACTATTATCTTGAGCAAAATAACCTGCATGACAAGCAGATATATCAGCGGCACTGGCTTCAAGATATTCTCTATATTCTTGCTCGGCTGCCGGAAGTGTGGCAATCAACGAATTGATATTTTCCAAGAGCAAACGTTCAAACATTTCTCTTAAATACGGAGTTTTTCCTTCTTCTGTATCTCGATATGAAGTAATATCATCTATGAAGAAAAGTGCCAATGTTTTTATTTTGAACTGTCTGCCAGAAAAATTCTGTCTTTCTGTTTCAAAGTGTCGCTGAATTGCCAGTTTCAACATCTGTTCCTGATATGACGAAGAATAAATATCCGTATTAAATTCCTCGCCTTGGAACTTCGTCTGCCCGTTCGTGAGTTCGATGTAATTCTTACCAATCGCAGAAATAGTAATACCTTCAAACGCAGTATCAATTACTGACAGCGAATCCCCCGGTGTCAGCATATATGTTTTTGTATCCTCGCCACGCTTCTTAAACTGGAATGTAGCAGAAGTCTTTGACACTACAGTTGCTAATTTTACTTTTTCTTCCTTCTGTGAAAGAGGTTCAAAATGTTCCTTTGCAACACCTTTTATCAAATTAAGATTGAAGGAGTCACAGGCATTCAGTTCATATACAAGATTATTAAAATCTTTTAAGGTTACTTTATTACGTCCGGTTCCAACCGACACTTCCGGGAATGTTGCACCGAAACGAATAATCATCTGTGGGCATAATTCCTCAACAATGGCCTTATATGCTTTTTGGTCTCTTGAAAAACGATGTGGTTCATCAATAATCACAACAGGCTTTGTTGCCTTTAATGCGTCAAAAGGTCTATAAAACCCTTCGACTAAATAATCATAGTCGGAGCGTGTCAGCATATTGCCGTTTGTTAAAAGCTGCATATTGACAAGCAGTACATATATTTTATTTGTGTTTTGGCAAGAGCCTGTAACATAGTCTCGCACAGCAGACGGCATTGCTAAAAATCCTTTTTTCTTTTTCTTAGGACTTTCCAATACCCCTAATTCAATATCAGCGTTATATCCACAGGCATCAGAAAAATGATGTTTTACATAGCTGTCTGCAATAAACTGTGATGTACCTGCCTTGATAGGCAATGACGGAACAGCAATAATAAATTTGTTAAAACCGAACTTTTTATGCATTTCATAAATGGTCTGTGTATACACATAGGTTTTTCCGGTTCCTGTTTCCATCTTAACATCAAGGTTAAGATAATCCCCATCATCTCGACAGCCCCTATAATCTGCACGAATTCCTTTTTGCACTTCTGCAATGTTGTGAATTAATCGTAGTTCTTTTCTGTCAAAGGACGGATTTTCATATGAAAGACGAGGCTTTATCATAGAAACGCCATCAAGTGCAGATATTAGAGCATCAACAGCTTTCTTCTGATGGTCTAATTCTCGTTCAAGTATTAGTTCCAAAACCTGCACCTCCTTAATATCTGATATCCAAATGGATTTTTAAGTTCTTTTCGGAATCACGCAATATCTTTACATTTGTTTTCAGATTTTCCATTTCAACATAGTTGAAGCTATATCCAAAAAGAACGATATTCTGCGGATTGAAATTACCTTCATTGTTGTATTTTTCAATCAAAGCCTTAATTGCTTCTTCTGTTAATCCCGGATTAATGAAATACAAATGGTTTCCACACCAATATGCAGTATATCCGGCAAGGTCAATCATCTCGCAGTTATTCACAAAGCCATAATTATCATGGACAAGCCATGTTGTGAGAACGGTATTTGCACCGAATTCATCATATACGGTAGTGTCCGTGATAAATCCACTGTTATCGAAGCTATCGATTTTATCTAATGTGGTCTGACTTACTTCGTGTAATGTATAGTGCTTAAAGCCAAGGTCGGCAGTAGTATCCGGATATTCCTCACGCAGTTTGTTTGCTGCTCTTATGATTCGTTCTAAACCAAGATAGTTAATCGTATGAGTTCTGTGGACGGAATCTAAAAAAGCAATATTTTTCTTTACATTTCTTAATGTTTCTCCAGAAGCAGTCTTCAATTTATCATCAAGATTTTCTGGTAATTGTATCAGAATGCATGAAATATTACTGTTCCTGTCTTGATTCAATTCATAAACAGCCTGCATGGTTGTAGCCGAACCACTGAAAAAATCACACACAATTCCTGTTGTTTGTCCAGAAACACCCATGTGTAGTACTCTTTTTATAAGTTCTACTGATTTAGGATAATCAAATTCAACATCTGGTAAAATTGCTTTTAGAGTTCTTCTTGCTACATCTGTTGATAATTCGCCGCCTTGCCAAAATGACTTGGCTTTTGAAGTCCTTTCTTCATCTTCATCAAATTCGTCAAATTCATCATCAAGTACAACAGGGTTTAGTGCTGGATTCAAATACACTCTGTGCTTTATTCCCCATCTACCTTTATTGTTTTTCTCTGGATGCAGAATATCAAGCGAATTAGCAACATGGTCTTTTCCCCATCTCCAACGTCCATCACTACCGTCTCCGCGTAGCGGAACAATTTTTTCAGGTATTCATAGATATGTCACCAGTTTCTGGATTGAAATATATAGGGAAGTACATATTAGGTCTGTCCTCACGTCTATCAGGACGTCCACGTTTGCGTAAATCTCTTAATGCATACAAATTACCATTTTCATCAGTATACTTGTATTGTTTTTTCTGTTCATCTGTTAATGGCAAACCGCCAGACACAAAATTTTCACTAACATACATCAATAAATATTCGTGTGTAGTTGCAATATTCGCTCTATCATTGCGTCCTTTTAAATTGTTGACAACGGCAATTTGTCCTGCAAAATTCTGTTCGCCAAATATATCGTCACAAACAAGTTTTAAATTGCCTTGTTCATTATCATCTATTGATATGAAAATAACACCATCTTTTGACAATAGACCCTTTGCCAACTGCAAACGTGGATACATGAACATAAGCCAAGCAGAGTGCGATGCACTACCACGATTTGTTAAATCAAGGATACGCTGTGCCTGTTCTTCATCAATGCTCAATTTTGACACCAAATCTGATGCCGTGAAATTGAATTTATCATTATATACGAAACCATCTGTTCCGGTATTATATGGTGGGTCGATATAGATGCATTTTACCTGTCCGGCATAAGACTTCAATAGGTGTTTAAGCCCATCAAGATTGTCTCCACTGATATAAACATTCTCGCTGTTTGCATTTTCAGGCAAGCCGTTATGTGCTTCATCTGGAACGATAATTGTTTCTGTATCAAGAGATGCCAACATTTTTGCATAATTTTTCCCGAGGAATTTAAGCTCATATCCCTCGTGAGAAACATCTATCTTATCTTTTAAGAATTCAGAAAATCTTACCATATCAAATGTACCATCCGCTCTAAAGCAAGATGGGAAGTTCTCACGCAAAATTGCCATTTCCTTTTGATTAGGGGCTACGGACTCATTAGCCGCCATAATATCTTTAATCATATGGTTATCCCTCCTTGCCGTCATCCGGCACAAATTCTATACTCTCATCCAACTCCGGTAATTTGCCTGCCTGAGCTGCCAACTTCTTTTCCTGTGATTTTACACGGCGTTCCAATTTTTTTATATCTTCAGACGGTGGCAGTTCTTCTGGTTTGATACCACGCTGTCCAAGCATTTCACGAACGGATAGATTGTTCTGCACGTGTTCGCCTGTAATGGCTCTTTCTCCTTGTAAATCTTTTTCTTCTACATTATAGTTCGTCATTTCAGTTGCCAGATTTTTCGCTGCAATTGTCAAAGTAGGTAAGAAATCAGCGAGAGGACGATTATCCTTTACACCCAGACGAGACTTCATCTCCTGTGTACTATGACCACCGAACAAAGTCTGATCACCTTTAGAACGGATACGCCCAAAACCAGCATCATCAACACCACGTTCATAAATATTCTGTGATAAACGTTTTTCAGATTCACGTAATCTGCCGCGTGCTTCTGTACGCTCAATAAGAGCAATACGTTCTTCAATTAATTCTTGTTTTCGAGTCTGTACAGCAAAATAGCTCTGTGCAAATGCGATTTCTTCCTTCTTCGGGTCGCCGTTCTGTGCAATTAAATAGCAGGCATAGCGAGTCAACATATAGTCCTTGACATTTCTATGTGCGCCGCTACCCAAGGGAACCATTTTCGTGACCTCACGAAAATGGTCAGATACCTCAATACCACTGGTTTCACAGGACTCCATTGCACGACTGATTGCTTTGGCAAAATTCTCCCAACGTTCATAACCAAGCAAAGGCATTAGTTCACGAGCAAACCAAAACTCGACGTTAGCGTTTTCATCACTATGTATAACAAGGTCAAACTGTTCTTTAATTTGACCGACTCTTTTTTTATCCATTATATTTCCTCCTTTTCATCGGGTACAAATTCCAAAATATCATCAACTCCACAATTCAAAACTCGGCAAATGCTTTCTATGCTGTCAAGCGAGATATATCCGTTGCGTTTTAACCTTGTGATAATATTGGCAGAAAATCCTGCTTGCTGCTGCAATTGTGCATTCGTCATATCTTTCTCTATTAATAAATGGAATAGTTTTTTGTAGCTTACTGCCATTTTCACACCTCCAAAAACATCTCATATAACTCTAAAATATATTATATCACGCAAAGATGAATTTTTCAATCTGTGCAGATAAGAAAACTTGTAACATTTTAATGAAATTACCCATCAGTCGGAGTACCAATGGTACTTCGGCTTTTTTTGCACTTTTTTCGCTCAAAATCAAAATTCTTCTCCAGTGGTAATTCAGATGAGAAATTTTTTCAAACCCCTTCGTCAAAACGCATTCCCCATCTCCAAAGGGGAGTAAGGAAAAGAAATTTTTTCTTTCGATTCCTACAGATTTTTCGCTTATGGACAGAGGGAAGAAAAAACTCTCACGATACTGCATCTAATGGCCATTTAGATAAATACACAAAAACCAAGGAGGTACAAGCCTATGAACAATACACCTAACTCTGCAAGGAAGGAGGCACAGCGACAGTATGACAGGATACCGGAAATTCTGCGTAAGAATGCTCCATTCTGCCTGTGGCGATATGAGGTTAAAAACGGTCGCACAAACAAAGTTCCCTACAGGGTAACAGGTATAAAAGCCAGTTCCACGGATATCAGCACATTTTCTACTTTTGAGGAAGTGATAGCCGTAGCTGACAAATTCGATGGTATCGGCACACTTCCAAGCAAATACATGAGCGCCATCGACATCGATGACTGCGTGGTAGATGGCAAGCTGTCCGATATGGCACAGGATATCGTGGACACCATGAAAACCTATACGGAGTTCAGTCCCTCTGGCACAGGTCTACGCCTCCTGTTTACCGCAAAGGACTGCGGATACGATAAAGACCGCTATTACATCAATAACCAAAAAATCGGTCTTGAGGTCTATATGGCTGACTTTTCCGAGCAGTTTATTACGCTGACAGGAAATGTCCTCTGTGGGGATAACATTGAGGAACGCCCTAAAGAAATTATTGCTGTACTTGAAAAGTACATGGTGCGTCCGTCAACTGTGAAATCCCATGCGGAGGCTCCCGGCAGCTACCTTTCGGATGAAAGCGTTATCGGGAAAGCCAAGGTTTGCAAGCAGGGCGAAAAGTTCACTGCTCTGTGGGAAGGCAGCACAGACGGATATATCATCACAGTGAAGCAGACCTCGCCCTTTGTACCATACTCGCATTCTGGTGCGGCGGCGATATCGGCTTCGGCAGACTGTTCGCAGATGTCTATAAAAACATTGCCCGTTATGTCCCGGAACGCAAGAAATGGTACATTTTCAACGGACAGTGACATTTACCTCAAGGATGCACAGAGCGTATATCCCATTCCGATGGCGGCATTCGACAGCAACCGTTATCTGCTCAACTGCAACAACGGAACATTGGATTTGAAGGCAAAGACCTTCTATCTCCACAATCCCGATGACCTGCTTACCAAGATTTGTGCTGTGGACTATATCCCGTCAGCACACTCACAGCGTTTCGATGCCTTTATTGATGAAATTATGAGCCATGACAGTGAAAAGGCTCGTTTCCTACAAAAGTCCCTCGGTTACGGCATCAGCGGAGATACCCGCTATGAATGTCTGTTTCTCCTCTATGGAGAACTGACCCGAAATGGCAAAGGAACGCTGATGGAAAGTTGCCTTACTGCTGTGGGCGATTATGGCAGAACAGTGCGCCCGGAAACCATCGCCCAAAAGCAGAATACCAACAGTCAGGCTCCTTCCGAGGACTTGGCAAGACTGGCAGGTATCCGCTTTGCCAATATCTCCGAGTCTTCCCGTGGCTTGGTGCTGAATGCAGCGCAGGTTAAGAGTATGACGGGTAATGACAGCATTAACGCTC
>OHPT01000934.1_pt1 | contig 10845 bp, 5 predicted proteins | sample 1577831 | NCBI WGS metagenome assembly OHPT01 (sample SAMEA3879530, study PRJEB24766) | human gut metagenome | biome: human-associated habitat; feature: feces | place: USA | collected 1985/1987 | reverse complement strand
ATATCTGCTGGTATATCTGGCTCCATCAGAACTCCCCGCTGTTTGGCAAGGACAAGATGGCTACCTTTGAGCGGTATTTCCTGAAGGATAAGGAGACTCATATAGAAGAGAAAAACAGTTACTATAAGCTGTTGGAAAATGAGGAAGTCATCGGCAGAATCTTAGAGGAATTCGGTCTGGACAAGGCCGATGCCCATATCGTCAATGGTCATGTGCCCGTGGAACAGATCCATGGGGAATCACCCATCAAATGCGGCGGTAAGCTGCTGATCATCGACGGTGGCTTTTCCAAAGCATATCAGAAAAAGACGGGAATTGCGGGATATACGCTGGTATATCATTCCCACGGCTTGCAGTTGGTGCAGCATGAGCCGTTCCAGAGCCGTCAGAAAGCCATTGAAGAAGGACAAGACATCAAGTCTACAACCCTGGTTGTCGAATTCAATTCGCAGCGTATGATGGTGAAGGATACGGATAAAGGAAGTGAACTCGTTACGCAGATTCAGGATTTGATGAAACTGCTGGTGGCGTATAGGACGGGGCTGATTAAGGAGAAACAATAATTTATAATTTCAGTATCGTCACCCCGCCCTCTACAATGATGCCTTTGTCATAGGTTTTCCCTTGGGTGTAGTAGCGGCTGCCGCCATAACCGCCGGTGAGGAATATGCCAAAGCGCTCGGTCAGGTGGTATTCCAGATTGACACGTGCCTGGAGGGCATAGAGACGTGCCGGAATGCCGTAGTCCTTGTTCTTGAAGGTTTCTATATGTTGGTATCCCAGATCTCCGCTGATGAACAGCTGTTTGTAGAGCGGTAATTCAAGACCGGCACGGTAGAAGAGGGCAGCGGAAAACTTATCGCCAAAATCCAGATAATGGGTACCGCCACCGAGGATGGTATAGAAGAGCCGGTTCTTGAAACGGGCACCTACATTCAGCTTGGTGGCATTACCACCGAAAAACATCAGTTGAACTTTTGTTTGGGGATTGGCATTGACTAATCCCAACTGGAAACCATCTAATTTTTCTTTGTAGTAGTTGAATAGACCTATTTGAAGCCCTTTGGCACGTATGGCCATATTGGCAGCGCCTATTTGTAATCCTCGGGCTGTACCACCCACCACATTGCCCAGGCCGGAAACCTGAACACCGGTCATATCTCCGGCGGTGATGTTGGTAAGGGCGGACATCTGCATGCCATTCAAGTCTTCACCGATTACACTTAGCAGGCCGGCCCCTGAAAATCCTTTGAAATTTCCACCGGAAATATTGGCGAGTCCGGCAAAGTGTATGCCGGAAGCACCTTCTCCGCTGATATTCAACAGGCCGCCTATGGAGGCGCCACGATTATAGTCCCCACTGATGTTTGCCAGACCGGAAATGATGACGCCTTGCGCATGGTTTCCGGTGATACCTACCAGTCCCGAAACGGATACTCCGATAAGGTTGTTGCCATTGATGTTGGTAATTCCTGCTATCTGCATGCCTCGCATGCTTCCCCCCACCATATTTGACAGACCTGCCATCTGTACACCGTTCACATCCCTGCCGGTTACACTGCCAAGAATATTCATGCCGAGGCCATTCAGACGGTTCATGGAGGAGAACACACCCAGATTGAAGCAGGTGCTTCCTATGGTATCAGTCCGCTGTGTGGAGATGTTTTTCCATAAGGAGATATTGATACCTACCGGGCCATGGTCTGTTCGTGGAGAGCGTTGTTTCCGGAAAGATTTCTCGGAGGATTTCTGAATCGTATCCGGCTGTACGCTGCCCGGATTATGTTCTTGGGCAAGAGCTGTCCCTGCAAAAAGCAGGGACACAAGGAGGAGGGAAAGGTTTCGTTTCATACTTTTTTCTATATTTCGTCCGGCCAGGGAGCTGGTTGGCGGGTGGCACGCAACAGAGGGCGCTGCGCATCCACAGACCGGAGGTAATTACTTAATTTCCGTGACAACTCTTTGACAACTTCAGGCTTCTCTCGGGCCATATCATGTTTTTCACTGATGTCGGCGGGGATGTTGAAAAGTTCCCGTCTACCGTCACCGAAATAATACACCAGCTTCCACTCGCCCGAACGGATGGAGCAAGTGGCTCCGATGCCCGGGCCGGAAGGACCCCAGCTATTGGGATAATGCCAGTAGATATCACGGTCTTTCATTTTACCTTTTCCGGTGAGCAATGGCATGAAACTGATGCCGTCGCGTTGCTGTACGGTTGTATAGTTGTCTACGCCTGCCATCTCAAGGATGGTGGGGAAGAAGTCCTCTATCATCAGGTAATGGTCGCATTGGGTTTGGGGCGCTACGATGCCCGGCCAGCGGACAATCATCGGTTCACGTATGCCTCCTTCGTAGGCGGAACCTTTACCACTGTTGAGCGGATAGTTCTGGACATGCAGTTGTCCGGCGCGGGTATGGGCCGCCAAACCGCCATTGTCGGACATGAAGATGAGGATAGTGTTTTCCGTCAGGTTGTTCTTGTCCAGATAATCCATGATGTCTCCCAGACTTTTGTCCATACCCTCAATGAGAGTAGCATAGGCGGCTTCTACCGGAGGAAGGCCTTTGTCCAGGTACTTCTGGTAGAAACGCATGTCAGGTTGTATAGGGGTATGGATGGCATAGTGTGCCATGTACAGAAAGAATGGCTTGTCAGTCTGCTGTGCATCGTCCAGGGCCTTCATGGCCTCTATGGTAAGGGCTTCACTTAGGAAAGTGTCGGTTCCATGATATTTCTCCAGACCGGGTACGGCAGCCAGCGGGCTTTTACCGTCTGTTTTGTTGCCGAAATTCTCCTTGCCATAGTAGCTGGCAGGTGAACCGGCAGCATGTCCGGCTATGTTCACTTCAAACCCCATTTTCAACGGGTCGGCTCCGGGAGTGCCTTCAGCACCGAAGTGGGCTTTTCCGCAATGAATGGTGTGATAGCCATGGTCTTTGAGCACTTCGGCCAGGGAGGTGACTTGTGTGGTCCGTTCCACGCCAGGCTCTTGACAAATGCCGTTAACGTTCCATTCCGGATAAATCATGACCGAGTCGGGTTGTTCATGGGTAGTGTTCTTACGGAGGGTCCAACTGGTGACTCGATGCCTGGCAGCATTCATTCCCGTAAAAAGGCTGACACGCGTAGGTGAACTGATGCTGCATGCATAGGCCTGCGTAAACATTTTGCCTTGTGTAGCCATCCGTTCCATGTTGGGAGTATGGTACGTATCGTTGTACTTGGTACGCTGTGTCCAAAAGGGGAGGGACGTGTCTTGCCATCCCATGTCATCCACTAGGAACAGAATGATGTTTGGCTGCTCTTTTGGAGCAGGTACGGCATCCCCAGGCGGCATGCCATACGCTTCTCCCGCCATTCCGCATATCGGAAGCATGGCGGATAATAATAATTCGTTTCTCATTTAGATAATAATTTAGAAAGGGTTAGATAGGTTGTTGTTTAACTGTTTTTTACATTATCCTTTGGCCTCCTGGTACAAGAAGCGCTTGATAGATTTTTTCGGCGTTTTTTCAAATTCTTCAGGATAGATTTTCATCTTGAATATCTGGCTGTATGCGGGCAGTTCTGCATTCAGTGCCACACGGTTTTCCTCCATGACGCGTTCGATGTCGTCATTGTTCAGCCCATGGGCAAAGGCATCATCGAAGTCGGGGTAAACCAGACCTACCAGTTTCTCATTCTGCTGCACGATGATGCTTTCGGCTACATACGGCATATTGTTCAGTTTGTCTTCTATCTCTTCCGGGTAGATATTCTGACCGCTCGGGCCGAGGAGCATGTTCTTGCTGCGTCCCTTGATGCTTACGTTGCCTTCGGCATCCATCAGGGCAAGGTCTCCGGTGTGCAGCCAGCCGTCTTTGTCGAGTACCTGTACGGTGGCCTCGTCGTTCTTGTAGTAACCCAGCATGACATTGGGACCACGGCAGACAATCTCTCCCGGAATGTTTTCGGGATCGGATGATAGGATTTTCACCTCCATACGCGGTGCAGCTTTTCCGCAAGAACCGGGTTTGAAGCGGGTCCAATCCTCGTAACAGATGATGGGGCCGCATTCCGTCATTCCATAGCCTACCGTATAGGGGAAATCTATCATCTTTAAGAACTGCTCCACTTCCTGGTTGAAGGCAGCTCCTCCTACAATGACTTCTGCAAAGTTTCCGCCAAAGGCTTGAATCATTTGTTCGCGTACGGTTGCTTTTATCTTGTCGTTAATGATGGGTACTTTCAGCAACAGCTTCATGGCGGGAGTTTCCAGCTTGGGCAGTACGCTCTTCTTTATAATCTTTTCGATAATGAGCGGAACAGCCACAATCAGGTTAGGCTTCACTTCGGTGAAAGCCTGGAAAATGATTTTGGGGCTGGGCATGCGAGTGAGGAAGAATATGTGGCAACCTACGGCGAATTCATACAGAAACTCGAATGCAAGTCCGTACATATGTGCCATTGGCAGCATGGAGACAATCTTGTCACCGGCTTTCAGCGGCAATACTTCAAAAGCAAAAGTAGTGTTTGACCAAAGGCTGCGGTAGGGCAGCATCACTCCTTTGGAGTAACTGGTAGTGCCGGATGTATAGTTGATGACCGCCAGTTCGTCGGGCTGGTCCTTGTGATAACTGACATGTTCCTTGCGGAAGTTCTTGGGGTATTTCTTACCGAACATTTCGTTGAGATGTTCGCGGGCATAGTCTAACTTTTCGCTACGGGAGACAAGAATGTAGAAGTCTGCCATCATCATGATGCCCTCCAGCAGCGGCATAGCACTTTCGTTAAGGTTTTCCCAAACCTGGTCGCCTACGAAAAGCAGTTTGGCTTCGGAATGGTTCACGATGTTGTGTACATTGTCTGCCTTGAACTCGTGAAGGATGGGGACGATTACCGCACCGTAGGTCAATGTTGCAAGGAACGTTACGCCCCAGTGGGAACTGTTGCGGCCACAGACGGCAATCTTATCGCCTTTCTTGATGCCGCTTGCCTCGAAAATGATATGCAGCTTTTCTATTTTGCGGGCTACGTCCTTATATTGTAGGGTTGCTCCCTTGTAATCGGTCAGAGCGTCTAAATCCCAATTTTCCTTTATGCTATTCTCTATATAGGCGATAAAACTTTGTTCCATGATATTTAATTGCACATTTGGTTGAAAATTGTGCAAATATAAGGGTTTATATATAGAAAGCAAACTTTTATAAGGAAAATAGTTTTTATGGCGGCTATTTGTTAAAACTCGACAGTTATACCTAAAGTAGGCAGGATAGTGCCGCTTTCTTGCTTGAGGTATTTCATTTTATAGCGCTGTTCGGCAATGGGAGCGGACGGATTTTCGATGATGCCCGTACTCATTATCACATCCGGTTGCTTCAGTTTGTTGCCGGTGATATTCTGTATGTCCAGATAGATTCCTATCATGCAGTGATGGAAGTAGAAGGACTTGTCCACACGCAAGTCTAACTGGGCAAAGTTGGGAAGCCGCCCGGTATTGTAGTACGCATAGTCGTAGTAGGGCTGTCCTTTGGCATCCCATGCTTCTACGAGTGATGATTTGTCTTCATCATAGGGAGTGTAGGGGCTGCCGCCTATATAGCTTAGCTTTCCTCCTATGCTCCAGCGCCGGGGCAGGTTGTATGTACCGCTCATGTTGAGTATGAAACGGTTGTCCCAGGCGGATGGAATGAAGTCTCCATCTGGACGGTTGCGGTATTCGCCGCGGTATAAGGTGAAGGAGGATACGAGATTGAACTTGCCGGATGCCTGCCAGCGGAACATGGTTTCCAGTCCGTAAGCCCTTCCGCTGGCTGTAGGGACGAGTGTTTCGTTGCCGGTGACACCGTAATCGTTTCCTTTGCATGCCAACGGAATGTTGTCTTGAAGGGAAAGTGGCATACGGCTGTAACGCTTGAAGAAACCTTCTGCAGAAACCATGAGCCGGTCTTGCAGGTGCCAGTCCACACCGAGGCTGTTTTCAAAGACCTGCATGTACTTCAGGCCTTTGTTGAGATATTGCCCTTCATTGTCTTTATATCCTAAAGCGGTGTAGGGAGGCAATTGGTGGTAGAGGCCGGTACTTCCGCTCAGGGTCCATTGTTCCGAGAGTTTGTAGGATGCAGAGAGGCGTGGGGAGAACTGCTTCCAGAGCTGCCGCATCTTTCGGTTGTAAGTGTTGCCGTCCATACGGATACCGGCAGAAAGTGCCAGACGCTTGTCGGCGGTGGTATAGTCGGAAGAGAAGAAAGCCCCCCAGCCGAAGATGTTGAGTGAGGTTTCGTAGATGGAGAGCGTACCCGAATGACTGCCGTATAGTCTTTGCCTGCTGTGGTTTGTATAGATGGAGTTGTTCAGTTCTGCTCCTTCTTTTAGGGTCCATGCTCCCAAGCGCGTTTGGTTTTCGAAACGCAGGGTGGTCTTTTGTTCTGTGGAGCGTAGGCGCAGGGTCAGGTTGTCTTCGGAAGAGTCATCGTTGTTGCGGTATTTCAGATTGCGGTTGTTCAGGTAGTTATGGCTCAGTATAAGGGATTGTACGTGCCTTCCATTGTAGTGTCTGTAAGAGGCTCCGAGAGTGAATGTTTCCTGATGGATAGTGGGGAGATAGCTGAGCAGATATTCGGCATCTTCTCCTTTTTCATCGGTATTCAGTTTCATCTTGTCAATGCCTGCAAGACCAAGCAGGGTCAGCTCGCTGTGCTCGTTGAAACGGGTTTTTGTTTTGAATTGTCCGTCAATGAAATTGGGCAGGAAGGGCAGTCCCAAAGCCTTGAACAAAAGTTGCAGGTAGGACTGGCGTGCGGAGAACAGATAAGTGGTGCGCTGCCCCAGATGGCCTGCTCCGCTGAGCGAGACTTCCGATGCGCCGATGGTGGCTTTGAACGCCTGCTTGTCCGGATTTCCGTCCTTGAGGCGGAAGTCGAGGACGGAACTCAAGGCTCCGGAGCGGTTGGCGGGGAAGGCGCCCGTATAAAATGTAATCTCGCGTATCAGGTCGGCATTGACAATACTTACCGGTCCTCCGGATGCACCCTGAGTGGCAAAGTGGTTGATGTTGGGGATTTCGATGCCATCCATATAAAAGCGGTTTTCGGAAGGAGAACCGCCCCGAACAATCAAGTCGTTGCGATAGCCGATGGGAGAGAAAGAGACGCCGGGATAGGAGCGTACGATGCGCGAAACATCCCGGTTGGCTCCGGGACTTTTCTCTATTTCCTGCAAGCCGATGATACGCATGCTGACCGGGCTTTCGATACTTCGCCGGAAGGGGGAAGGCACCACCACTACTGTGTTCAGCAGATTGGCATCCTCTTCCATCTCTATCTCGATGAACGGGGTTGAGGCTGAAACAATATATTCGGGGGTGGAAACAGTCTGGTATCCTATGCAGGATGCCTCAAGGCTATAAATGCCTGGAGGTACCTGCTCTATCTTGAATGTGCCGAGTGAATCGGTGGAAGCCCCTTTCCCGGGGATGCCGGCAACGAAAACGTTGGCGTAGGCCACGGGTTGTCTGGACTGTCTGTCGATGACTTTGCCGCGAACGGAATAGGTCACGGGAACCATCATGGCATGTACGGTTGGGCTGATACCTGATAAAAGTATCAACAATATAAACAATACAGCTCCCACCTTGTACCGCATGACATTCATGGCTAATCAGACGTCACTAATTACTTTCCCAAGTACCATCGGTACATGCGTTGCACACCTTCCTCGATATCAATCTTATGATGCCATCCCAATGCATGTAACTTGCCGGGATCGGTCAGTTTGCGCATGGTGCCGTCGGGTTTGGAAGTGTCGAAGGTCAGCCGGCCTTGATAACCTACGGTGTTGACAATCAGTTCTGCCAACTGGTGGATAGTGATTTCCTTGCCCGTACCGATATTGATGTGACAGTTGCGGATTTCCTTGTCGCCCGGCTTGAAGGTATCTTTGAAGTCGACGTGCTCCATGACGAAGACGCTGGCATCTGCCATCTCCTCGCTCCAGAGGAATTCGCGCAAGGGGGTGCCGGTACCCCATAATCTCACTTCTTCTTCGCTGATACCGTATTTCCGGAGGATATTCAGAATGTCCTCTTTGCTGCTGTCGCCGTTGATGCCTTCTACCGGACGCAGGTTTATGTCGTGGCGTACGGCATCCCAGTCGCCTTGTTTCAGGCAGTGGGCGAGGTGTATCTTGCGTATCATGGCAGGGAGCACGTGGCTACGTTCCAGGTCGAAGTTGTCGTTGGGACCGTAAAGGTTGGTGGGCATCACGGCAATGTAGTTCGTACCGTATTGAAGATTGAAGCTTTCGCACATTTTCAGTCCGGCTATTTTGGCGATGGCATAGGGTTCGTTCGTGTATTCCAGCGGAGAAGTGAGGAGTGCGTCTTCTTTCATCGGCTGTTCGGCATCACGGGGATAGATGCAGGTACTGCCAAGAAAGAGAAGTTTTTTCACTCCGTGGCGGAAGCTTTCGCCGATGACGTTCTGCTGTATCTGCAGGTTCTTGTAGATGAAATCGGCACGGTAGATACTGTTGGCCATAATGCCACCCACAAAGGCGGCGGCAAGGAATACATATTCGGGCTGCTCCTCGTCGAAGAAACGGCGTACGGCAACCCCGTCGAGCAAATCGAGTTCTTTGTGGGTCTTGCCGATGAGATTGGTGTATCCTTTCTCCTCAAGATTTTTCCAGATGGCAGAACCTACCAGTCCCCGGTGGCCTGCTACATATATTTTGGCATTTTTGTCTAACATTGTTGTCTGAAAGTTTAATAGTTCATTCAAAGCTCTTTGCTTCTTAAATACAGTTTCTTCACAAATTTCATGTCGTGCTCTGCCATGATGCGTACCAACTCTTCAAAACTGGTCTGCCTCGGATTCCATCCCAGCAGTGTTTTTGCTTTGGTGGGGTCGCCCAGCAATTGTTCCACTTCGGCAGGCCGGAAATATTTTGGGTCGACTTCCACGAGGACTTTTCCGGTCTGTGTGTCGATACCCTTCTCATCCACTCCCTGGCCTTCCCAGCGCAGAGTGATGCCTACCTCCCGAAATGCCAGTGTCGCAAATTCGCGTACGGTATGCATTTCTCCGGTGGCAATGACGAAGTCTTCGGGGGTGTCGTGCTGCAGGATGAGCCACATGCACTCGATGTAGTCTTTGGCATATCCCCAGTCGCGTCGGGCATCCAGATTGCCCAGATACAGCTTGTCCTGGAAGCCCTGGGCGATGCGGGCAGCCGCCAGTGTGATTTTTCTTGTCACGAAGGTTTCACCTCGGCGTTCGCTCTCGTGGTTGAAGAGTATGCCGTTTACAGCAAACATGCCATAGCTTTCGCGGTAGTTCTTTGTAATCCAAAAGCCATACTGTTTGGCTACGCCATAGGGGCTGCGGGGATAGAACGGGGTCGTTTCGCTTTGCGGCACTTCCTGCACTTTTCCGAAGAGCTCGGAAGTGGAGGCCTGGTAGATGCGTGTCTTCTTTTCCATACCGAGAATGCGTACGGCTTCGAGCATGCGCAGGGTGCCTACGGCATCGGTTTCGGCGGTATATTCGGGCACGTCGAAGGATACTTTGACATGGCTTTGGGCGGCAAGGTTGTAAACTTCCGTGGGGCGTATCTTGCCGATAATCTGCATGATACTCATGGAGTCGCTCAGGTCGGCGTAGTGCAGATGAAAGTTAGGAGTGCCCTCCAGGTGGGCGATGCGCTCTCGGTAATCTACTGAGGAGCGACGGATAGTGCCGTGTACCTCATATCCTTTTTCAAGAAGAAATTCAGCAAGGAAAGAGCCGTCCTGACCGGTAATGCCAGTAATGAGTGCGATATGTTTCATAATGGAATTTTTATGTGTTTTTGCCAAAAAGTGTTATATTCATATTTTTCAAAAGCATGACAACCGAAAGGTAATTTTTCGTTATTGATATCATATAAATAACTTGGATTAACCTCAAATGCAAACTTTAATGCAACATCAAAAGGCGGCAATTGACAGAAAATCCAAGAGTGCTGTGCCCGTAAACTAAATATTCCATCCTCATTAATATTATTACGAAGGAAATAATTCAAATTATTCCCCACTCCCAATAATTTAAACGGATACTTAGCCAACTTTTTCAAAGAAACACTTTCCGATAATAACATCTTAGGAGTTACAAAAGGAAGAAAGGAAGGAAAATCCAATACTCTCAAACAATGAGATATCTTCCTTAATGAAAATCCACCATTGCCAACACCTCTTACTCTCTTCGTATATTTATGCTCTTCCTTCGATAAAAAAAACCAAGGAGCACCAATATAATCGTAACCTAAACTACACCAATAACTTAATTCATCATTGAAAACCCAAGCATCTAACTGATAAATCAACATATAATCATAGCCAAGAAAACACTCATAAAAAGATCTACTAAGACAAAGCCTATTATATCCAACAACGGAAGTAAAATAATCCTCAGCAAAAAAATGAAGTTTATACTTTTTTTGAACAGACAATGATATTTCACTATATACAGACAAATCAAGTTCCTTAAATGTAATGATATAGATATCATAATTCTTCAATATAACTAAGCATTGTTTGAAAGATGCTATTTCTATTACAGTAGGATTTGCCTTATATACAGGTATAACAACAGCACAAGTCATTATCTCAAGATTTTATTAATAAATGGTAAGTGTACAAAAGTATAACTAGTATTCTTTTAATAATCAACGCACTAATCATCATTTAAACCAAATGCCGGTGGCCTTGCGATTTATTATTTTCCAATACTGAATTGGAGTCCAAACAGCACTTGGCAATAAACACACGCAAAGAGCTAACAAAATCCCCGCTACCCCCAGAACCGAACCGAAAAAGAATGCCA
>OHPT01000922.1_pt1 | contig 10964 bp, 10 predicted proteins | sample 1577831 | NCBI WGS metagenome assembly OHPT01 (sample SAMEA3879530, study PRJEB24766) | human gut metagenome | biome: human-associated habitat; feature: feces | place: USA | collected 1985/1987 | reverse complement strand
CATCCAGCACATTCGTATCCGCGTCGGCGTCGCCTACACCTTCCTCTGCATCCGCCCCGGATGCCGCTTTTTTCCTTTTCCCAGATCGTTCTTTTTTCGGATAAATTAAAATTCCCGCCACTCGGACTTCCAAAAGCAGTTCTTTTTCATATGTGACACAGATAGACAGCAGATGTAACAGCCATGTCACGCGACCCAGGATGTATTTTTCTTCCTTCCAGACGCCGTCCGCCCGATATCGGATCGGGACGAGCAAAACGGTCAGAACTGTCAGCAAGATCAGTCCGAGGATTCCAAGCAAAATCCATCCAATTACTTTTAATATTGTCAGAAGTACTGTCATCCGCCGCCTCCTTTCCCGGAGGTAAAGGTCTTTTGCAGATATCCCTTGATATCCGCTTCCATTCCGGCGTCCATCGTATCCTGCAGCATCTGCTGCACAAGAAAAATCGCTTCCTCCCGCCCCTCTGCAATGCCGACAACCTGCAGTGCCTTTTTGTCAAAATATTTTTGTTTTAACAGCGCGCAGTGGAAAATGTCCAGCTGATCTGAAGTGCAAGACAGGCTGATCAGATAGATGCCAAGCTGTCCTCTCCCGGTCAGAAGCTTCCATTTTATTTTATTTACATTGCGGATTGACGGCCCCACATACAGCCTGCGGTAAAATTTCATGAACTGGCAACACTCTCCTGTTCCTAGAATGCCCCCAAATTGCACTCATAAGCATATTTTTTGAAAATAGCCGGTCAGATTGACCGGCCTAAACAGATGATTTCCGTCCGCTTAATAGTATTTGTGGCTGCCCCAGAGATTGCTCTTCTTTAATTCCAGATATTCATGATAGGCTTTTTCGAGAATCTGCTTTTCATTGGCAAATTTCAAAAGATGATAGGCCTCATGATACTTGTAAAATCCGGAGTCCACAAAATACTCTTCTCTTTGCGGCTTACTGTAATAACTGTCTGCCATCATCAAATACCAGTGAACTTCTTTCTCCACGACATCCTCCGGTACGTTGAAGGTATATTCGCTTTTGCCCACATACTTGATAATGGAAGCTCTGGAACCGCTTTCCTCCAGAACCTCACGGAGCGCGGTCTGCTGAAACTCCTCGCCCTCCTCCACGGTTCCTTTAGGGAGTACCCATCCTTCATATTTATTTTTATAATTTTTATAAAGCAGAAGGATCTTCCCCCTAAAAATTACTACACCGCCGCAGCTCGTTGCTTCTATCACTGCAATTCCTCCTGTCCGGCGATATCTGACTCTGGAATTCAGTATACCTTAAATCCGGATACAGGGCAAGTCCTATTCTCCAAAAAGAATTTACCGAAAATTCAAAATTGTCCGGTCAGTCTGAAAAATATGCATCGAACACCTGTCTGGCAAGGGGCACTGCATAATCGCTTCCGGAACCCGCGCTTTCCACGATTACTGTCACCGCAATCTCAGGATTCTCTGTCGGAGCAAAGCCTGTAAACCATGCATGGGATTCGGACTTATCGCTGGAAAATTCAGCGCTTCCGGTCTTTCCGGCAGCCGTATAGGAACGGTCCTTTAGCTTTCTGCCGGTTCCCTCCTGCACAACGTCCTCCATCAGGGAAATCATCACTTCCGACTCTTTTTCCGACATCAGCTCCCGATAAACGGACGGCTCATTTTTCTCCAGTATCTTCCCATCCGCATTCAGCACCCGATCCACAACGATCGGCTGCATCAGTTTGCCGCCGTTTGCGATCGCCGCCGTAATCAGGTTTAACTGTACCGGCGTGATCTGCGTCTTCCCCTGACCGATCGACGTCTGAATCACGTCCTCGTCCGTGCTGTCCTGATCTAACGTTACCTTCGTCTGGTTATAAGGAAGCGGGAACGAAAACTCCTGATTAAACAGCAGACCGTCGATCGTTTCGCCAAATTTTTCCCGATCCATCGACATACCGATGTTGGCAAAAGAGGCATTGCATGATTTTGCAAAAGAGGTCATCAGGTTGACATCGCCATGCACGCTCCCGTGATAGCAGTTGATTTTATTGTCTCCATTGATATATGCACCGTTACACTGATAATGATAATTTTGCCAGCTATCCGGATTTTGGCGGATATAGGCAAGCGCCGTCACGATTTTAAAGGTCGAACCAGGCGGATACAGTCCCTGCGTCCCACGGTTTACGAGTGCTGCTTTGTCCTTGTCGGTGCTGAGCGTCTCCCAGTTTTCTGCGATTTTGTTCGGATCGTAATCGGGCTTGCTGACCATTGCGAGCACTCTTCCCGTTTTTACCTCCGTCACAACAATCGCACCGCGGTATAACCCCAGCGCATCGCTCGCTGCCTGCTGCAGGGAGGTGTCCAGCGTTGTATAGACATCGTTTCCCGGATTTTTTTCTCCTGCCAGCTCATGATCCAGCTTTTCCCGGTCAGAAATATCCGAATGAATCAGCTGATAATTTTCCAGCTCCTCGATCCCCGTCTTTCCTTTATCCGTGTAACCAACCACATGGGCAAAGATATTTTTATAGGGATACTCCCGAACCGATGTTCCATCCTCTGCGATCACAGTCTGTGCCAACACCTCTCCCGTCCCAGCGTAAATCGTTCCGCGGGTATTTTCCTGGGCGAGGACGCGCTGCTGGGAATTGTAGCTGTTGTTAAACAGCGCTTCCTGATTGGAGGACACATAATCTGCCAGATACCAGATCATCCCGGCAAACACTGCAAGCATCAGCAGGCTGCACAGATAGAGTTCACGATTCATCTGCCATTTATTCTGTTTCTTCTGTTTGTCTTTTTTTCTTTCTTCTTTGCTTTTCAATTCGAAGCTCCTCATCATACCGCAAGACAAAAACGCCTTCTATGACGCCAAACATCAGGATCGTCGTCATCACGCTGCTTCCACCGTAGCTGACAAGAGGAAGCGTCACACCGGTCAGCGGGATAAATTTGCTTCCGCCGCCGACAGTCAGAAACGTCTGAAACAGGTATAAAATTGCAAATCCTACTACAAGATTTCTGTAAAATCCGTCTGCAAGACCACCCGCCAGACGAATCATCAGGACAAACAGCACTGCCGCTGTCAGCAAAATTCCAATTCCAAAGAGCAGCCCCAGCTCTTCGATCACTGCGGAAAAAATGAAATCCGTCTCCACATATGGAATATCCTGCGGCGTGCCTTTTCCGATTCCCAATCCGAACAGTCCTCCGCGGCTCATCGCAAACAGCGCCTGTGCGATCTGATATCCCTGCTTATCAATCACACTCCATGGATCCCTCCACGCCTGCACGCGCACCTGTACATGGGAAAACATCCGGTACGCAAGCAACGATGCGCCTGCCCCGGCGACAAGCCCGCCAGCCAGATACAGTGGCTGATGTGCAGAAATCGTCATCAGAAACACATACACCATAAAAAGAATCAGCGCGCTGCCCAGATCCTTCGACAGTACGAGAATCAGCACATGCGCTGTTGCTCCGATTCCAGCTGCGACCACCTGCCGGATTCCTGTCTTTTCGGAAAGAACCGCTGCCAGGAAAAATACGAACGTCAGTTTGACAAACTCCGACGGCTGGAAGGTAATTCCACCTATCGACCAGGACAGCTTCGAGCCGTGCGTCACCTGTCCTAAAATCAGCACGATTCCAAGGGCTGAAATTCCGATTCCGGCATAAATCCAGCCAAGTTTTTCCAGAAACCTGCATTTGCGCAAGATCCACGGCACAATCAGAAATACGACAAAGGATGCGCCCGCGATAATCAGCTGTTTGATCGCCTTTGTCAGATCGAGCCGTGTCAGCACGATCAGCCCCGCACTGAAAAGCATACACATATGATTCATAACAATCCGGCTGATTCCCGGATAGATAAACCACGCCAACACCGGCAGCGCCAGCGTCAGAATCTGCAAAAAAGCATAAAACAGCAGATATTTACTTTGCTGCGTCCGGATCACGATGGTCAGCCATGCCGTAAACTGCATCAGAAATAAAAAGACCATCTGCAGCGCTGCAGCGCCAGACTGTTTGCGAACGTCCCCGACAAACAGCGCATAAATGCTACAGCTAAGAAACAGATACAAAAACAGCGGGATCAGATATCTGGATGCTATCACAATCGTATATGCCACGCTTACTGTACTCCTTTTTTATAATGTCCGGTCGTATACTGCGCCGGTGCTGTTCCTTTTCCTTCGCTGAAAAATTCGAGCACTTCCCACGTTTTTTCCGCCGTCTCGTCCGTAAAATCCAGACGGATTGCACGGATACCGCGTCTTTTCTGCTCTGCAAGGTACTGATGCAGGGAAAGCGGCACAGAATTGTAAATCGTGTTCATGCAGTGCCTGCAGTTAACCCATACGGGAAATTCTACATTGTAGCGATCCTTTAACCGACAGGAAAACGCTGCTGCAGGGATTCCCTGCGACAGCTGCTTTTGCGTATGGGAAATCTGACAGGCCCCCAGGCTTCTTTTGACGCATCCGGCACTGACCATCATCGGCACCCTTCCGTAAACCACCATTTCCTGATTTTGGGGAGGAAGCGCTTCCAACTCCCTGCGGTTTAATTCTAACGGTGCTGTGTAGCTGTCCGGTGCAAAACAGTCCTGATACAATTGCCTGGTTTCCCGGTTAAACGTATAAACGCTATGCTGCAGGGAGAGCTTTTTCTCCGGATATTTTTCTGTCACCCAGCACATTCCACCAAGGCTGCCCGCCAAAAATCCATCCACCAGCCCGTCATAGGCCTTCACCTGTCCCGATAAACGTTTTAAATACGGTTCGCTGTACGAGCGTAGAATTGTCGGAAGCGTCACAAACAATTCAAATCCGGGACGGTCTGCTTTCACGTTTCTTACGAGTTCCATCAGCTGTCCGGTTTTCGGATCGTCCATCAAATCCGAAGAAAGGTACAACCGATCTGTGCCCGTCGTGCGCAGCGCGGCAAATGCCTGCTCTGCCTGCAGGACAGAGACATAGCATTTGGTTGGCTGCGGACGCTGGGTATCCGCATAATGAAGGGGCGGCATAGCTGCTGCAGTCACAGTCGATTCGCCGGCCTCGGACTGCGCTGTTTCTGCTTTCCGGCCATATTCTGGAACATATGTTCTTTTTTGTCGATCCTGCAGTTTCTCCGTCAACGCATCCAGCGTTTCCCGACGCAGCTCATTGAGCGCAGAAACCGGGACAAAGCTGTCTCCGTCCAGCTCTACGGAAATATCATCTGCCCCGTAGAATGAGCCGCCAGTCTTTTTGAGCTGCTTGACGACATCATCCTCTGCCAGTGGGCGCTTCTGTGCCGGCTGTGCGACTGTGCCTTCTTTTTGAACCGAAATGCCTTCGCAGGACGCTGTTAAATGGATCGGCTCGCCCGGACGGATTGCCGCATGGAAGCTGACTGGCTTTTGCAGCTTGCCATCCTCCATCATCCCATGCACCCGTTCCAAAATTTCCTGTGGACATGCCAGATATCCGGGTTTTTCCAACGTCAGCATTTCTCTGCCGTTATGCCTGTGATAATATCCGCCGCCGGTTTCCGAACGAACGTAGAGCTTTGCCAAAAGCTCCTGATCCTTCGGATCGATTTGCCAATGCTCCCGATCCGTCAGATACAAATCCATATATTTGCGGTAGATTGCAGTAACGCCGGCAACATATTCCGGGCTCTTCATCCGCCCTTCTATTTTAAAGGAATCGATTTTTGCATCCATCAACTCCGGTAAAAACGGCAGCACACAGAGATCTTTTAAGCTCAGCGGATACGCCGGAGGTTTTTGCTGACTTTTTCCGCCCATCCTGCCCCCTCCTGCTTCCTGTCCAAGCACCGTATAGGGCTGTCTGCATGGCTGCGCACAGCGTCCCCGGTTTCCGCTTCTTCCGCCCAGAAAGCTTGAAAACAGGCACTGTCCGGAATAGCAATAGCACAAGGCTCCATGGATAAATACTTCCATTGCCAGACCGGTCTGCTCTTTTAACAGGCGAATTTCTTCCAGGCTCAATTCCCTCGCCGGGACAATCCGACAGACACCCAACGATTTTAAAAACAGGGCACTTCTGCTCTCCGTCACCGTCATCTGCGTGCTGGCATGCAGCTCCATGCCGGGAAAATTTTTACGCAGCTTTTCCAAAACACCCATATCCTGAACGATGACGCCGTCCAGCCCCGCCTCATAAAACGGTGCGATCCAGTCGCAAAGTCCTGAAAGCTCGTCCTGCTTTGTCAGCGTATTGACAGTTAAATAGATTTTCCGATTCCACAGATGGGCGAGGGAAAGTCCCTCTAACAGCTCTTCCCTGGAAAAATTTCCGGCAAACGCCCGCGCACCGAACCGCTGTCCACCCAGATAAACGGCGTCCGCACCCGCTGCAATCGCTGCCTTTAAGCAGTCCATAGTTCCGGCAGGAGCCAAAAGCTCGCCTCTGTATTCTTCCATCCTCTTCCTCCATTGATAAAGAAAATATGATTCAGAATGTGCCGAGGCACATTCTCCGCCTGCGGCGGATCGCGCAAGCGACATTCTTCCATTCCGCCGCAGTGCGATCTCCGCGGAGCGTCTTTATCGTATTGGAAACAAGTTTCCAATACGATAAAGAAACAGGCTGTCATCGCTGACAGCCTGACCGTCTGTTTCCTTTAATTCAAGACAATAGAACAATTACAGAACATGTATTCTGTTACTTTTTATCCTTCATTCCGCGGATCTCGGTTTCCAGGCGCACGATCTGTCTGGAACTTTCCTGCTGATCCTGCTGCAGCGTCCGCAGGCTCTTTTCCGTATTATCCAGCTTGATCTGGGAAGCAATCAGCTCGTGCTTTAAGTCATACAGCTCTTTTTCCTTGGAGGCTGCTTCTTCCTCCATCTCCTCGATCTGCTTTTTCGCCTTAAAATAATCGTCCGCAATGTTCAATTCCACTAAAATGTTCTGGATATCCGCCGGCTGACGGCGAAAGCTTTCCACCCGGTTGTATTCTGCCAGTTTATTATTGATATAAGAAGCCACCTTCTGCAGGTATTCTTCGCTTTCGTAGCCGCTGAGCGTCAGTACCCTGCCTCCGATGATCACTTCTGTATCTGTCTTGACCGCCATGACTGTCTACCCTTTCGTATCGCGTATCCGCGCTTTCTGAACAGCGCTGTCAGCAACAGCATCTACATTTTGTACGCACTCTGTTGCCAGAACTCAAAAAACGCTGTTCGATTCTTTTTCATTATAAGGGCAAAAAGCACCAATTGCAAGCGTTAAAGTCCCAGATGTGTATAAGCAATCTGCGTCGCAACTCGTCCGCGCGGCGTGCGGTCAATCAGTCCTTTCATCAAAAGATACGGTTCATAAACATCCTCGATCGTACCGGCATCCTCTCCGATCGACGCTGCCAGCGTGTCCAGTCCGACCGGACCGCCGCCAAACTTTTCGATGATCGTCACAAGAATGTTTCGATCCACCCGATCCAGACCGAGCGTATCCACATCCATCAGGTCGAGGGCGGTGTGCGCCACCGTTTCCGTAATCACGCCGTTATATTTGACCTGCGCAAAATCGCGCACCCGCTTCAAAATCCGGTTTGCCAGACGCGGCGTCCCGCGGCTTCTGCGCGCAAGCTCCGTCGCCCCCGCATCCTCGATTTTTACGTTCAGAACCTTTGCCGACTGCTTGATAATCAGCTTCAGCTCATCCTCCGTATAAAATTCCATATGGTGGATCATCCCGAAGCGATCCCGAAGCGGCGCTGTTAAAAGTCCCGCCCTCGTCGTCGCGCCCACCAGCGTAAAATGCGGCAGGTCCAGACGCACAGAACGCGCTGTGCTTCCCTTTCCGATCATGATATCGATTGCAAAATCCTCCATTGCAGGGTAAAGCACTTCCTCCACCTGACGGTTTAAGCGATGAATTTCATCGACAAACAGAAGATCACCCTCCTGCAGATTGTTCAGAATTGCAGCCATTTCGCCGGGCTTTTCGATCGCCGGACCGCTGGTTACCTTCATGTTGACGCCCATTTCGTTGGCGATAATCCCCGCAAGCGTCGTCTTTCCAAGACCGGGAGGTCCGTAAAACAGGACGTGATCCAGCGAATCATGGCGTTGCTTTGCCGCTTCGATATAAATTTTTAAGGTCGACTTCGCTTTTTCCTGACCGATATAATCGTCCAGACACTGCGGACGCAATGTTTTCTCGATCTTTTTATCTTCCTCCGTCAGATTCGTCTCGATGACTCTTGGCATGTTGCCTCCATTCTACCGTTGATCACGCTGCAGCAGGTGAAAAAAGCATGGCGCTTTTGTGCCTGCCGCAGGTAAAACATCCTGCTTGTCGGTTTCTTTTTAGAACATTTTTTTCAGGGCCGCCTTTAACAGGGCTTCCACATCCAGATCCGGAGTTTCCTGCAGCACCGCCTTTACCGCGCGCAGCGCTTCTGACGGGGAATATCCAAGCGCCGTCAGTGCCTCTACCGCTTCTGTCTGTGCCTGGCTTTTGCCCGTCAGCATACTGCCCTGCGGAACCTGATTGACCTCCCGCATCATTGCGGTATCCTCTAACGAAATCTTGTCCTTTAACTCCAAAATAATCCGCTGCGCGGTTTTGGTCCCAACGCCGGGCGCTTTTGCAATCGCCTTTGCATCCTGGGAAATCACTGCCATTCGAAGCTCGTCTGCGCTCATCGCAGAGAGCACCGAAAGACCGCCCTTTGGCCCGATTCCGCTGACCGTAATCAGCTGCCGGTACATATTTAAGTCGTCCCGGCTCAAAAATCCATACAGCCCGATCGCATCCTCCCGGACGCTTGTATAGGTATAGAGTTTAACCACTTCTCCGATCTGGGGAAGCCGTCCCGCCATTCCCGCCGGAATTCGGACATTATAGCCAATACCGTTTACTTCTATTACAATATTTTCTTCTTCGATTTCGGCGAGTATGCCGTTTAAATATGCAATCATGTGTTCTCCCTCTGCCGTATCCTATCTCTGCGGCGGCAGCGCCCGGTTGACCGCCCCTGCGCACACGCCAATAAAAATCCCGGTCACGCAGCCTGCCAGCATAAGCCACGGCAGATACCAGCCTGCCCAGCTGCCTCCGAGCACTGCGACCGCCACCGCCAGCTGCCCCAGATTATGGCACACGCCGCCAAGGACGCTCACGCCGACGACAGAAAACAGCTTCAGGCGTTTTGCAAGCACCATCGCAGCAAACGCACATGCCGCCCCCGCCAGGCTGTATAACATCGTAAACATACTCCCGAACAAAAATGCTGCCAGTGCAATCCGAACCGCATTCAGAAAAAGGGCTTCCTTCCAGCCATAGCGATACAGACACAATACCACTGCCAGATTCGCAAATCCCAGTTTAATCCCCGGGATGCCCGGGACAAGGATAAACAGCGATTCTATATAGGAAAGCATCAGTGCCGCCGCGGTCATGACACCGAGAAAGGCTGTTTTTCCGGAAGGATTGCGTGTACTGTTGCTGTTCATGAAGCTTTGCTGCCACTCAAAATATGTTTAAATATACTCAAACACATGGAGAAATTGAAGTCCTTGCGGATACTTCTTACTGCTTCAATGTGTATGCTTTGGCGATTGTAAACAATACGCTACTCACAAGTTCTTGTACACTCCACAGTCGTAAATTCCTGCGATAGCCCGCAGTACATACTTACGTTTGCGTTCATTATGCAACTTCGTAAGTTAAAGCATCTCTTAGATTAAGAGCAGCATTGAAATCCCTATCCTCGACATAGCCACAATCACAACGGTATATTCTATCTGAAAGCTTCAAATCTTTCTTGATAGCACCACAGCAGTGACATATTTTGGATGATGGATACCATCTGTCTACGACTCTTAATTCAATACCATTTTCATCACACTTCGCTTTAAGCTTAGTTCTAAATTCATAGAACTTTTGTGATGCAACGGCTTTTGATAGATGTCTGTTCTTCATCATTCCTGATACATTCAAATCTTCAATCGTTATATAAGATGGCTTGGTTTTCACTATCTCGGCTATTGATTTATTGATATAATCAGTACGGATATTATCTATTTTATGATGAAGTCTTTGCACTTTGAGCTTTTGCTTTTGTATATTCTTTTGAGTGGACTCCCCTTTCTTTAAATTTTCATACTTGCGTGAGAGGCATCTTTGTTCTCTGCGCAATTTCTTTTCCAATTTTTTAACTCTTGCTGACTTATTGATATTTTTATAAGTTTTACCATTAGAAACAATCGCCAGGTCTTTCAAACCCAGGTCAATTCCTATACCGTCATTGCTATTATTAGCAATCTTAGCATCGGGAATTTCTACAAGAACTGACACATAATATCTGCCTGCTTTGATGGATACTGTACCGCTTTTGATTTTCCATCCGTCTTTAGTTGTTGGTATATAGCCTTTTTCTTTCATGCGTATCCAACCTAAAGTGGGTATGTTTAACCTATGTCTCTCGCATCTACAATCTTTAGGATTATTCTTTACGAAATACATTTTTACATCAGACTTACCTTTCCTTTTGAAATTAGGAAAAGCACTTTGGTGTTTAAAAAATCTTGTAAATGCAGTGCATCCATCTTCTATAGATTTTTTTACAGCTTTTGAATATGCTTCTTTAATCCATATTTTATCAGGATTATCAGGAATGTACTCATTATTGAGCCATACGCTAAAACTCTTGCCGGTCATAAACTTTTCACCCTTATCGTATAAAGCTTTGTTGTGACCGAGATAGAAGTTGTAGACGTATCTACAAGTGCCGATAGTCTTGTTGATCTTGATTTTTTGCTCGACGGTCGGATTTATTTCCGTTTTGAAGCTCTTTAGCAATTTCCGCATCCCCTTCTATTTGTTTTTTATACTTATGAAGACCGTACAATCTACAGGAGAAAACGTGAAGTATGGATACAATATCCTGTACAAGTTCTTCTTGCGGTGATAGTTCTTCATTATTCACTACCACTATGGTTGTATTAAACTTCATAC
>OHPT01000914.1_pt1 | contig 11054 bp, 11 predicted proteins | sample 1577831 | NCBI WGS metagenome assembly OHPT01 (sample SAMEA3879530, study PRJEB24766) | human gut metagenome | biome: human-associated habitat; feature: feces | place: USA | collected 1985/1987 | reverse complement strand
AAAGGAACGCTGAAGGCAAGCCGTATTGTGCAGCTCCGCAAGGTGGCGCAGGACACCGGTGACGAGCGTTTCCTTGAAGGTGTGCGCATCATCGAGGAAAGCTACCAGCCGGAGGTGAGCAAGCAGTTCATCAGGGCAGAGATAAAGAACGAGAACGGAATGTGGAAACCCATACCGCTCGGAATGACAGAATCCTAAAAACGAAGAGACATGATACAGGAAGTAGAGAAGAAACCCAAAGTGGCCCTGTGCCGGAAGTGTTATGGTACGGGACGGCTCCACGACCATGAGACTAACGAGGAGCACACATGTGAGCAATGTGAGGGAACGGGCAGGGTGACCGTCAGCGCGAAGATGACCTACGACATCCGTCCCTACAAACCGAGAGAAAGGCAGTAAAACAGTTTATGGCAAAGAGGCGAGGAGCAAGTTACCAGAAACGTGTCACCGACATAAATAGGATATACGACCAGCATGCCAAGAGCGGAATCAGCAACCGCGAGATATGGCGTAGGTTCGTGTATCCTGTTTATGGTATATGTGAACGTACCTTCTACAACCTCCTCAATGCCTCCTGCGACCCGAAGAACGAAGTGCCACAGGAGGCACAGACATTTCTTCAGTTTGACTTTGACGATGAATCAGGACGTACAGAAAATAATCCGCAATATCCTAAGCGACATTAGGGTGGAGATGGGCGACGAGTTCGACAGGAACTTCGAGCGGCAGGCTTTCTTCAGCGAGGCATGGCAGCGCAGGAAAAGCCCCACACGGCCGGGCGGTTCCATACTGATAGACACCGGCACCCTCCGCCAGAGCATATCCAGCCGAACCACCGAGAACAGCATCACGTTCTTCACCACGCTGCCGTATGCGGCCATACACAACGACGGAGGGGAGATAAAGGTGACTAAGAAGATGAAGCGCTTCTTCTGGGCAAAGTATTACGAGACCTCAGGAGCGTTCGGCCGCAAGAAGAACGGCGAGTGGCGCAACGACAAGCGCACCGTCCAGTTGAGCACTGAGGCCGAATTCTGGAAGTACATGGCGCTGATGAAAGAGGGCAAGAGCATCAAGATACCGCGCAGGCGTTTCCTGGGCGTGTCACCCGAAGTGGAAAAGGCCGTCCGAGACATCGTGGAGGAGAATATCACCGAATACTTTAATGTGGAATTTGAAATCAAGCGAAAATGAGAAAAGAACTTTATAACCTCCTTTGCGGGGAACTCGGAGCGATAGCGGAAATAAAGCACATCGACCTGTGGAACCGCAACGTGGAGTTCATCGAGCAGGAAGAAGGGTGGGAGAGACCTGCCGTGTTCGTGGAGTTCGGCCCGATACAGTGGAAACCGATAGTGAACGGCGTGGAGTACCGTGCCGAGCCACAGATAACCCTCCACATCGTCACCGACTGGGCAGGCGCTTCCAGCGAGGGCAGTCCGTTCAGGGAAGATGCGCTGGAGGTGTTCGACCTGCCCGACAAAATCCACAGGAGGCTTGCCAACCTGGAGGGCGAGACCTTTGGAGAGCTTGACCTTGCGCAGAGCATCACCAACCATGACCACGAGGACATCGTGGAGACCATAGAGGTATATCAGTATGTCGCCATAAAACGGCTCTGATTTGCCCCATGTCAAACAGAAAGAGCGTTCCCGGCTGATTGCTTGGAACGCTCTTTTTATGTTGTCAGAATCGAATTATAACGCCGTTAGGCGGCATCGGTGAACAACATCATGTCTGTGTAGTGCGAGCTGTAGTTCACTGTTGCGTTGAACTCCACCTTGTGGCAGTTCTTGAATGGGTTGCCCACGGTCGGGTTCTTGCCCATCCATTCACAAAGCTCAATAATGGATGACTTGTTGGAAGTGAAATATATAAAGTGGTGCCCAGCAAGAATGGTCAGCACATCGAGGTAGTCGGAAAGTTTCCAGTACATATTATATGTGCCAACGTCGGTGGATAGATACGGCGGATCGACAAGGAACACCACATTCGGCACGTCCTTGTATCGGGTGAACACTTCCTTGTAGTCGCATGAAACCACCGTGATGCCCTCCAGGTAGTCCTCGCAAGCGGGATAGTCAGACTTGCGTATGTTGTTATACAGAGCCTCCTTCCTCATTTCGGGAATGCTCATCTTGTACTTCATGGAGAACATCAGCCCGGCAGAAATGGTGATGAAGTCAATGTACCCGACCTCACGCTCCTCCTGCTCCAGTCTGGCGAATATGCGGTCGCGCAGTTCACCACGGATGCAGCTGTGCTTGGGTATGCCTTCCGCCTCCACCATTTTACGCAGGTCAGCCAAAAGGCGGTTGGTCTGCGGAATGTGCTGCAGGCGGTTGCGGTAGCCGTCGAAGTCGTTGTATATGACCATGGCATTCGGCTTCTGACATTTGGCTATGTGCGACAACAACCCCGAGCCGCCGAACAAATCCACGAATACCGTGTTCTCCGGATATTGCTTGAGAACCTTGATGAACTCACGCGCGAACATGCGCTTCTGCCCCACGAATGGGAGCGGTGCCGATAAATACTGCTTTCTCATGCCTTATACGTTCAGTTCAAATCTCACGTTCTCGTTTCCGTCGAGCAACTGGCGTGTGTGGCTGATGTTGTTCTCGTAGATATGCACATTCGCAAGGTTCAGCGTGATGGACTTCAAAGGGAGGTCAATCTGCCGGGCCATAAGGTAGAGGTGGTAGATGTCCGCTGGCAAGCCGAGGTTCGCATCCGAGCTGCGCTGGTAAGCCGACACCACCAGTTCGCCGTTCTCAATCTGGAACTGAACGAGCGACAGACATGGAGCCTGGTTTGTCTCCGCATCGGTGGAACCGAGGAACAGCACATAGTTCTTGCTGTTGCGCTTCTCGCGGTTGATTTTGGCAATGAGCGGAGGCAGTTTCTCAAAATAGGTTGGGTAGGAGTTCACGAGGATGGCACCGCAGTAGTCCCACCAGTTGATGCCCACCTCGCGGTACTTCTCCACGTTGCGCTCACCCTGCATGAATAGCTGCAGCTCGTTCCTTAACTTCTTGCGTGCTATGCCGTGCCCCTCGAAGATGTCGAGCAGGTCGGCAGGGGAGAGCACCAACCGCTCGTTGAGCAGATAGCGTATGTTCCCCTTCTTGTTTTGTTGGCACTTGCCCTCGGCAAGCACCTTCTGCAAAATTTGATGGTATTTGTTCATGACCGTTTTGAATTTGAAAACGGTGCAAAGGTAATACTGCAGTACCTCTTCCCCATGGACGAGCCACCACGTTACACTGCAAGCAGGTTGCAGTCGGTTTTGAAACGCCGTATGAGGTTGTACACCTTGCGCTCGCTGACGGCATACTCCGTGGCGAGCCTTGCCACGATATAGGACACCTTCTCGCCCTGTGCGGAAAGTGTGCGGTATTCATTAAAAAGGTCGATGTATTGCACATCGTCCAGCCTGATTCCAGCCTTTTGGAAGTAAATCAGCAGTTCCCTGTTCAAATTCAGTATCTCTATTAGTTTCATTTTCAGAAATTTTTTGTACTTTTGCATCGTCTCACTTACTATAGGCGCGAAGTAGCGCGCATAAAATAACCTACTCAGTGCGAGCGAGGGTATACGCCCCCGGTCAGCACTGAGTAGGTGTTTTATGTTCTTATAGTAAGTGAGACGACTATTTGTAACAGGCCGGGGGCTTTTTTTATAACCCTCCCCCGAAGGGATTGTTCTTAGTCTCGGTATAACTCCAAATTGAAATTATCCTTGCGTTTCCAACCGTCAGCCAGCGTGTCCTGGATATGCTGCATGGCCTTGGTGTAGAAGTCCGTCAGTTCGTCGATGTCGGTGAATGTGTGATAGCATGGCACATCGTCCGTCCCGAACTTGAACGTGACCGGCAATGTCTTGCCGTCAGACTGCACAGCCAAGTCGTATGCCACCTTGTAGTTGAACTGGTTCTCGGTGGAAAGCCACACGCTCATGCCGTTCCACACGAAGCCCGAAAGTATGGTCTCGTTGGTGCGGTCGTTGAACCACTCCGCCTCCATGTAGTCGGCAGAGCCGTCCTCGTTGTCATGCACGTCCCAGCGGACGCGCCACTTGTCTTTTACGGGGTTGGTGCATTCAAGCAGCTTCACCCCCTGTGCTCCGTTTACTCTGTTCATCATGTGAAAATGTACTTTGTTCTACCCTTGCCGAAGGTTTCCGCCTTGATGGTGGTCTCGAACGGGAAGCCGTCCGGCATTTCACTTACTTGCTGGAGAATGTTCTTCATCTCCTCGCTGTTGGTGAAGAACTTCTTCGGCTCGCCGTTGTGTTCGATGGACACCACGCAGCGGTCTTCGCCCTGACTGGTCTTGACTCCGACCTCGAAGTCCTTCACCACGATGGGCAGGTTCACCAACTCGCGGATGCTTACCACCGCACCCGCAAATCGCTTCTTGCCGTCTTCCGGCTTGTAAGCGACATTCAAATCCTTAAATGATTTCATTTCTTTGCCTGTTAATTTATTGAACAACATTATACAGTCGGCGTGTTTTGCCATTCCGTAGAAACTTGCTATCAAGACACGCCTCCTCTTTTTCGATTTAACCTCGTGCATTTTTCGGGCGAACTTCTGCTTGATGCGCTTGCGTAGCAGCACATGGTCGGGATATATGACATACCCCAAGAAGTCAATGCCCTCGTCCACAGGGAACACACGCTCGTTGGCCTTAATCTTCAAGTTGATTTGTTCCAGCTGCTCATGGACGGCATCACGAATCTCCCACAGTTCCGCTTTCGATTTTCCGAGTACCACGCCGTCATCACAATAGCGGTAGAAATGACGCACGCCGTACCTGTCCTTCAGATAATGGTCTAAATACACAGACAACAACAGATTGCCCAAGCCCTGCGACGAGCGCAGCCCTATGCTGATACCTTGCGGTATGATGCGGACAAAGTTGTCAAGCATGGCTATGAGCTTCTTGTCTTTGAATACCCGATGCACACTGTACATGACGAAGTCCTGGTTGACACTCTCGTAGAACTTGGAGATGTCGAACTTGTAACAGAACCTTGTGCCCTCCGGGTCTTTCTGTATGTCACGGCGAATGTACTTCATCAAGTCGTGCATTCCCCGGTTCTTGATGCTTGCGGAGGTCGTTCTGATGAACCGCTTCTTCAGATGCTTATCCACCACCGACATGATGGCATGGACGGCGATGCTGTTCTTCAGTTTCTTGAAGAATTGAATGTGCCGTAGTTTGCCGGCCTCAATAATGTCTTTCTCCTCAATGTCCTTTGCGGTCACATGGAACGTTCCGGAAGCAATACGTTCAGAAAGTTCCTTGATTACCTCCTCACGATGCGCGAGCAGGTAACGCCCCTGATGGCTTTTCTTCCGTTTGGTGCCACTGAGAACCTGGTCGAATGATTCCGCCATGTTGGAATACTCGACAATCTCCTCTATGATGTGACCTTCTCTGCGCATAGCATCAGTTGTTGGTTGTTTATACAATGGAAGATATGGGCCTTCCTTTCCCCGGGCCTAAGTTCTTCGAGACGTTTCCGTCCTACCAAACTCTACCCGACACTTGATTTTTCAGCTTTCCAATACTTTCCAAAACATTCCAATTCTTGCAACATTGGAAAGAATTGCTTTTGCTGTGGCTTGCCACCCTCGGCACGACATTGGGGACACGTCCCCATCGTTGTACGCCGATTGATAGTTGGTGAGACGCGAGCCGATGCCCGCACACGCATACGAGGCATCGTAACTCGCACTCGCGTACGACACACCGCCACTCGCGCTGGCGGAATAGCAACCGCGATAGACCACACGGCCTATTGGGTAGCTCTACCGGCTGCAAAGTTACTGAATATCTGTGCAAAACTTGTAAGAATATTACGCAATGCACCAAAACAGCATGGCAATGAAGCCACCGAACACCGTGCAAGCCCAATCTATCCAGTCCCAAGGGCAGCCGTGTAGTTTGTCTTTGAGTTCAAGACAGGAGGCTGCGATGATGGCTGAATAGATAGCCGACCATGGCGACAGAGCGCACAGACCAACGATGAAACCGCCGACAAGATGCTTGTAGCGGTTACTTTTCTTCAGAAATGAGATAATTTTGTTCATAACTTGATGTGTTTTGAAAAATTGTTATTACCTTTGCAATGCGAGGGATGGGGCAACCTTTAGAGACCCGCTCTCGTTCCAGCCAAGTTTTCTAACTTGGCTTTTTTATTTGTATGATTTCATCGCCTTGTATGCAGTAAATCAAATCAAACTTCTTGTGCTGAGATGTCCCCTTTAGACCATTGAATTTTGCAAGACCAGTTTGGAAGTTCTCCGCAGAGAAGTTACCGTTAGGGAAGAACAAAACTGCAATTCTTGACTCAGGTTTTGATGCACAATGTTTGAGCGCATTTCTAATATTGTTAGGTGTGCCACTTTCTGCACCGGCAACCTCAAATTTAAGATTGTCCCAAAGTCCTTCACAGCTTTTACCCTTATAGACATTTTGTGGTTCTTCCTCTAAAATCACAGAGTGCCCATGCTTATATCCGACATCTTGTATTGTGGTTTCATACCAGCCTTTGTCTTTGTCTAAATTGTGCCCTATATGGGTGGCTTTTAGACCGCCGTTCTTTTCATCAAAGGTGACATCTTTATATTTTTCGTCTTTAATAAGTTTACCGTACAATGAGCGGTTATTTTCGATATGTTCTTTTTGAACCTCTTTGATGCTCCGAAGCAGTTTGCACGCAGCGCACAACTCATTTTCGGGAACGAACCTCGCCAACTTGATTTTGCCCTTTGCGATGTCGCAGTCCCTGCATCGGCGAATGGTGTAAGGGTTGTAGTCGGGCACCGTCTTGTCCTCCTTGCCGGGGTTGAAATGGAAGATGCCCTTCGTGTCACGTTGCAAAGCCTCCTCGCCAAGTGCCATCGCCTCGTCGTGCGGTGTAGTCGGATATTTTGACCTGCGCACCTGCACCACAGTACAGCGGCAGTTCCAGCCGTTGGGCGGATAGTATTCCTCCCAGAACGGGTCTGAAGGTGGAAGCGTTACCCCATTGAGCGCAGCGTGTTCCGGGCGCACCTTGCCATCGCCAGCCGTGCGGTACTGAAGGTTGTAGCGGTCGCCGTCCTCCGAGAACCGTTCCCACTTGGCAGCCATCTCCGCAGATGACTGCACGAAGTTGTACTCCGCACGGAGGTAGTTGGAGTTGTAGGTCTTGTCTATCTTCCGAACGTCGTTCAAAAACGCTTCGAATGTCTTTCGTTCACCGTTCTCGTCAAGCAGGGACGGGAACGCCTCGTTCAATTCATGGAACGTTTTCATGCCAGAGAAAATGTAGTCCGACCGCTGGAGCCGCTTGCGCATGCCATCGGACATCTCCACCTTTTTGAAAGTGGAGTCCAGCACACCGGCATGGGCATCGATGAACTTCTGGATTTTTGGTTCGGCCAGCACCTCGATGCGGAACTGCGAACCCTCCAACGAGTAGAGCGTGTGCATCATGCCATCGAACAGCTCTGTGAGTTGCTTGCGTATCTCCTCCTCACGCTCCTTTGACAGCGATAAAGTCTGCGGCTCATCGCCTAACAGCAGGGCGTAGCGTTGGTGCAGCCCCAGATAATCACTGGGGCTTAATCGAAAAAACTGCCGTGTACGTTTTGCTGCTGTTTCTTCTTGCCGTCCTTGTCGTCTGGCTTGTTGTTACCCTCATCATCATCGTCCCCACCACCGGGTAGCATGGGTGTGGCGTTGCGCCGTTCCCCCACAGGCATGCTGTACTTCTCCGCAAAGTATGTCGGGTCCACCTCGTATCGGTCGGCAATCATCGTCTCGTATGCCACCTGCTGCTCCGGGGTATAGTCCACCGCATCGTCCCATTCAAAGCGCAGTCCCTTGACAGGGAAGCCGTGCTTCACCATGCGCGGGATCAGCTGGTTGTTCACGATGTCGCGCAGCATGGTGCAGTCGCTCTCCACCAGGTTCTCGAACACCTCCAGGTGCGTTTCCGACTGCGAGAGGCTGCTGCCGTCCTCAATGGTCATGGTCTGCCCGATGATGAGTTTCGAGAGTTCCGAGTTCGCCCGGTCGATGCGCTTGTCATAGACGTTGAAGGCATCGCCCTTGCCGCTCTCCACAAACTCAATCTCCGTGTCCTGCCCAGCCACCATGTATTGGCTTGCCCCTGCGCCCTTCAGCATCTGCTCCAGTCGTCCCATCTCCTTGGGGTCACGTGAGGTGGTGCGGGCGATGCGCATCGGCATACCGAAAATCTCACCGAATGAATCCCAGAACGCCAGCATGTTCTTCTTCGGTATGGTCTGCGTGGCAGCCTTCAGATACAGTCCGAGGTCGTCAGGCCGTCCAGCTTCGATGAGCCAGTCTGTAAACGGAGCCGAGCGGTAGTCTATGCCCGAAGTCCAGTCCTGCCCGAGCTGCTGAATGACACGCCCGTATTCCGGAATGACATGCTTTCGTGAAATGAGTTTCACGTCCGTATAGCACACGCAGCCGTCGCCGTCGGTGGTGAGGTCGCCAAGCTCGATGAGCGAGTGTCCCCAGTTGTTGGCGGCAAGTGCATATTCAAGCAGCTGCTTGAACCACGACTGGTCAAAATAATGGTGCGCTGTGCGGCGCAATGTACGCAGCTCGTGATTGGCCATACTGCCAACCGGAATATTTGTGCCGGCATGGACGCGGACATACGAGTCGCATTCGGGATAGCGGGAACACACATAAAGCATGGTCCCTTTGGAATTATCGCGGTAGATCCCGTCTGCACTTCTGTACACAACAGAACTGCCGCAGTAGGGGCACCGCATCCCGCCCCGGTCAAACCCCTTTCTTTTCTTCTTTTTATTCATAGTTCAATATTACCTCCGAGAAAAACAAAAAGCCGGAAGAACTGCGTTAAAACATACAGCACAAATGATCACTGTATAGATTCAAGCAGCCTTCCGGCTATCATATTCAATTGCCTGCGTTATTGTGGACTTGCTCAGTGCGCAAATCCGTAACGATTCCTTGCCTCTTTCCGAGACGAAGTCTGACGCCATACCATAGACGTATCGAGAGCCTGAACGCAAGCTCCTGCCACGCCTATAGTATAGCAGAGAAGTGCCGAAAAGTCAAGGTTCATCAGCGTTTTCACGCCGAATTTTGCGAAAAATATCGCAAAATTTCCGCTTTTCTCTGTCAGACTCAGCCTGGGGGATTATTCCTCATCTTCCTCGTCATCCGGTGCCTCATTTTCACGCTTTTTCTTGAGAACCTGCATGACGATCAGAGTGCCGATTGCAATGACCATACCTCCTGCAAAAAGGATGATATGCAGTGTCGGAATGGCGGATTCGGCTTTTTCATTTGACTCAGAGTTTTGCTCTGTTGTGGCAGGAGCTTGCGTCCGGTCTGTTGAGTCCGCCGTATCCTCCGGCTCCGGAATCGAAGTTGAGGAATTCATACAGGTCAGAATGTACCGGGAGCTGCCGCCGATCTCAAGGCGGAGCACGCCATCCGTTCCGACCTTGACGGCGCCGGGGTAAACCCCGGCGTCCGTCTTGAGCTGGAACTCTACACCCGACCATGCTGTGCCAAGCTGGATCTCCAGCTGCTCTGCTTTTACCACCTGCAGTTCGCTGCCGTCCGTGCCTTGCTGCACTGCATAGACCGGTGTGACCGGAACGCAGAGAATGCAAAGCAGCGACAGGATCAGCAGAATGCCTTTTGTCAGTTTTGCTTTCATTGCCTTACCTCCCTTTTCAGTCTGCAAGATGCTTCTTCTTGCGGGAATAAAGAATGGTACCAATCAGGACGCCAAGACTTGCGAGCATCAGACCCAACCACAGAGCCATATGAGAATTGTCACCGGTCTTCGGGCTGTCCGGATGATCGGTCGTGACCTTATCGTTATGGACATTGACCGTCAGCGTTTCATCAGAGGCCAGCTCGATCTCAAAAGGATCCGGGCGTTTATACCCGGCGCTGACGCTGTCCTCAACCTCCGTCACGGTATATTTGCCGATGCGCAGGTTTTCTACGAAAATCTCACCGTTTGCGTCGGTCGTGAAAACTTCATCGTAATTCTCACCCGTGATACGGAAGCTGAAGCCTTCCACACGGCCGTCCGAGGAGGCCTTCACGATCTTCAGACTGCCGACCATATGAGCGTTGATGAAACCGATGCCGGCCTGATTCTCTACTTTCACCATCTCGCCATCAGTTACGATTTCAAAATAGTAGTATCCGTTGTCCTTGACGAAATTAACAGGTGCCTGCTTTTCATAGAGGAAGTATCCGCCGTAACGCAGCTCGGCGAGTTCGTAAAGGCCAGGCTCGCATTCCGAAAGGGTGCCGACCAGTTCATCCACATCCGGATCGAACTGCTGATTTTCGTTTACATCACGGTAGACCTCGAACACGGCACCGGTAAGCAGATGGTCAGGATAATCCTTATCGACCTTAGTCGTATGGACTGCGCCATAGATGTGTCGGTTCTCAGCCTTGAGCTCGATTACGGCACCATCCGTAGTAATGTCGACCGGGAACTCTGTCTCGTTGAGGACGAAGCCCTCGGCGGGTTTCAGCTCGCGCACGATCCATTTCCCGAATCGCACATTCTTAAAGATGAAGATGCCGTCTGCATCGGACACCGCCGTCAACACGGCGTTTTCCTCTGTGAATTCCGTATCATCCTCCGTAAAGAGGCCAAACAGCGCACCCACAACCGACTTTCCGTCTTCGTCGACCTTGTAGCCTTTGATGTCGCCGCAGATGAATTTGTTCTCGACGGTAATGAAAACGGTTTTGCCGTCCTCGGTGATTTCTACCTCGATCGGCGTTTTATTGAGCACATAGCCGGTCGCCGACTTCAGCTCACGGATGATCCATTTCCCGTATCGGATATCTTCAAAGCGGAACTTACCAGTGCTGTCAGACTCCGTTACACGCACAGCAGTTTCCTCGGTAAACTCCGTTTCGCCTTCACGGAACAAACCGAATACTGCACCGGCGATCACATTGCCGTCCTCGTCGAGCTTGGTACCTTCAATGTTGCCGCGAATATACCGGTTC
>OHPT01000897.1_pt1 | contig 11227 bp, 10 predicted proteins | sample 1577831 | NCBI WGS metagenome assembly OHPT01 (sample SAMEA3879530, study PRJEB24766) | human gut metagenome | biome: human-associated habitat; feature: feces | place: USA | collected 1985/1987 | reverse complement strand
TGCCTGCTACGTGTAGAACCGGACGGACGATTTATTCTTAAGGATCAGACTGGAAAAGAACGCGAATATTTATTTAAAGAAGTACAGTATCTGCTCTGATACCCAAAGTCTACTTCTTTCTCCAAAGTAAGCTTCTTGAAATTAGAATAACTTTCCGCACTAAACAATTTGATATCATTTTATTTTTTCATTACTTTGTAAGTTAAAGAAATACATTGATCAAAAATGAAAAATAAATTCTTATACAAGTTACGTAGTGGGAAAAACCCAAAATTTATATACTATGCCATAAATGCATGCAGGCTTTTAATGCCGAAGTTTTTTTTTCGAATGCGTCTTCACAATAGATTAGAAACGCTATCCCGAAGGAATGATAGAACATATATAGAGCAACGCGTCAACTATTATAATAAATTGACCGGACCAATAAAGTTACCCTCCACTGCACCTCATTTAGCAGAGCATAAGATAGGTAAACAAAAGGTCTATTTTTTTGACACCTACCAATATACCCGTTGGTTTCCAGTTCGCTTCCAATGGGGTTTCTGTCCGGGAGACGTAACCTATATTCCTCAATATCCTTCTATTGTCAAAAGCCGCCCTTTAACTCTCCATAACGAAAATTCAGTAATAATGAAACTTGACAAAGTTAGACACTTTATCTTTGTTAATGACAAGAAAACATTCGAATCCAAGAAGAATATGGTAATTTTTCGAGGAAAAGTGAAAGGTAAAACTTCGCGCAAAAAATTCATGGAAATGTATTTCCATCATCCAATGTGCGACTTGGGCGATGTAAGCAAAAACACCACCGATCCTAAAGAGTGGCAGACCGAAAAGAAAACTATCAAAGAGCATTTAGATTACAAGTTTATTCTAGCCCTTGAAGGCAATGATGTTGCAAGCAATCTAAAATGGGTGATGTCTTCTAATTCCATAGCAGTGATGCCACAACCTACCTGTGAAACATGGTTCATGGAAGGTACATTGATTCCCAATTATCATTATATTGAAATAAAACCGGATTTCTCCGATTTAGAATCCCGCTTGCAATATTATATAGAACATATTGATGAAGCACAGGAAATCATTAAACATGCCAATGAATACGTAAAGCAGTTCAAGAACCGGAAACGGGAGAACTTGATTTCGCTATTGGTGTTAGAAAAATATTTCAAAGTGACCGGTCAACATGCACTCTGAGAACGATCTTTCCACCTATGATACTTCCACTCTTCACTTTTTTTAGAAAAAAAACGTATCTTTGTACGTATGAAACAAACAAGCACACGATTCATACTACTAACCTGTCTGCTCCTATGCGCCTACGCATGTGGCAAAAGGCCTTACCCGAAATCACTAATTGTAGCGGACAGCTTGGCGAGTGCGCGACCGGATAGCGCTATCGCTTTATTGAATACACTAAAAGAGAGCATGAAAGCAGAATCTGAAGCAACGCGGATGTATTATCGGCTGCTTTGCATCAAAGCAAACGACAAGGCATATATACGTCATACTTCTGATAGCTTGATACTACCCGTGCTACATTATTACACAGAGAAAAAAGATGAGCACCATTTGCCGGAGGCATACTATTATGCGGGACGGGTATACCGAGACTTAGAGGATGCACCGTTAGCACTGGATTACTTCCAAAAGGCGATAGACGCATTACCCGACAATAAAGGATATCGACTAAAAAGCAAGATATACAGCCAGATGGGAACGTTGTTTCTCTATCAGAAGACTTATGATGAAGCACTGAAAATATTAAAAGAAGCGCGAAAATGCAATATAGCACTAAAGGATAGCGCAAGTATGGTATTCAATTTACGAGATATAGCCAATGGTTACCGATGCCTCGACCAAAATGACAGTTCCCTATATTACCTCCGAAAGGCTTATTATATAGCGAAAGTTCTGAGAAATTACGATCTTATGGCTATGGTGCAAAGCCAAATGGCAAGCCTGTACATTGAATTAGAAAAATATGACTTAGCTCGAAAATTCCTGCAACCCTCATTGGACTCCTTGGATATTCCCAGTAGAAGCGGCATCTTTTCCATGGCCTCAAAACTATATCACAAGACAGGCTCTATTGATTCCGCCATTTATTACTATACAGAATTACTGAAGTGCGGCACCATTTATGCCAAGCAGACAGCCTGCAAAGGATTGGCGGAAATCGCCATCATGCACAACAATCCCCAAGAGGCATTGTTGCACCTCCGCCAATACCAGCAATGCACGGACTCCATCTACCAAATCACCAATATAGAAACCATTCACCGATTACATACTCTCTACAATTACCAACTCCGCGAGAAGGAGAACAACCGACTGAAAACAGCAAATGAAAGAAAACAAAACCTCATTATTTATATTATATCAATAGGAATTCTTATCATTGCCCTATTATTCGCCTACCTTCAACGCTACAAACGGAAAAAACAGCTGCTTAATATCCAATTAAAAAAGCTCAGCCAATTAAAGGAAGAGCAATACAGAAAAAGTGCCCTGTACATAAAAGAAAACGAGCTGAGAATTGAAAAACTGGAACAAGAACTGCAGGAAGCCGATTTAACAAACAATACACTGAGGGCCCAATTGGAAGAGCAAATAGAACTAACCCTCTGTACAAACAAGCAAGCGGAAATAGAATTGATCAGGCGTAAACAATCCGATACCGCACTTCCGGAATCAAAAATATACAAGCATATCCAGCAACTACTCACGACTAAAAAACGACTCTCCGGCAACGACTGGAAAGAACTTGAAGAAACCATAGACAGCCTTTACGAAGGTTTCACCGAAAAGTTGCGCAACCTCTATAATCTGAACGAGCAAGAATACTCTGTTTGCCTACTTATTAAGATAAACATCCCTCCCATAGACATTGCAAAACTGACGAATCGTAGCAAGGAGGCCATTTCTTCTACCCGCCGGAGACTTTATAAAAAAGTTTTCGGCACAAAAGGAAGTCCGAAGGACTGGGACGACATTATACTCTCATTATAAGCTAATTAGTCCATTTTAGCACACTATACTGCACACTGAAAAGGAATATGCACACTACATTGCACACTCCAATCATTTGATGTGATTTTAGAAAAGCTCATATTTGCAAACAAGAATCAACTAAAAAGCAAAAATTATGAAGCGAATACTTTTCATATTCATCAGTTTTCTGTTTTACATGGATGGCATGGCACAGGAAACACAAATACAGTTATATAAAGAAAATGTCGATGATTGGGTAAAGGATGACCGTTCCTTGCCTATAATGCCGACGGCTACTCATGACGGGAATATCATTTCTATTTATTCGGATATGCCCATTGAAAAACTTGAAATAGCAATAAAGGATACATACAAAAACATCATTCATTCGGCCATTATTATAGGCTACTCAAAATGTCATACATTTGAATTACCCAGACTACCAAAAGGGAAATACACCATTGAACTAACCATAGGGGAAGAATCTTTCTATGGACACTTCTAAAGCTACAAAGGAACAGAACATTTAGGATACAAAACATCACCACGATTATTTCGAAATAACTCAATAAAAAATCAACTATTTAACAAAAAACATTATGAAAAACCAACTATCAACATTCACAATTTTCTTTTTTGCACTATTAGTTTCGTGCACAAATGATAATGAGCCTGTAACAATCAATAAATCAAGTATTGATTCTGATGTAATTTCAGCCAAAAGCATAGCAACAGATACAAGCTACATCAGTTACATGACATACATATACCAATTAGAGCAAAATTTCGAAGGAAAGACCATCTATCACAACTATAACAGACCAGACTTTTCTAAAGAGATAGAGCATCTCAAATCCATGAATTCTAAAGAAATAGAAACTCCGGCATTCTCTGCGAACACACGAATTTCCAGCGGAATTTCATTCGGTCCATGGGGAGGAAATGGTGGTGCCTCTTTTGATGCACCAGCAACCCTATCTGGTAATGCGACATGGAAAAAAATCCTTGCTATAAAAGTCAAGCACGGTGCGGTTATTGACGCAATCCAAGTATACTGGGTAGACAGTAATAATATATACACTAATTCTGCGCATTTTGGTGGAAATGGAGGTGCTGAATCATGGATGTTCTTAGCCAACAACGAATATACATCACCAGCCTTCAGGTCAGCAGTGGCGGCAAAGTAGACAAACTGGTATTTACAACCAACCTGAATAAAGTTTATGTATTTGGTGGAAGTGGCGGAGATTGGACTTCAGTAGATTTTGGAAATATAGGTCTCCAGATGCACGGAATTTACGGAAAATCCGGGAAGAAAGTAGACCAAATTGGTATCTATTGCTATCCAAATTCCATGTTTGAATAAAACATTTATCAATATTGAGTCCACTTTAATTAGTAACCTGTTTAGACAATCGATTCTTTAAAGCGGACTCAATATACGCAATAAACAAGGTCACATTCTTGAAAATTAGAAGCATTAAACGAATGAGAAAATATACATACGACTACCTCATCGTGGGTTCCGGTTTATTCGGTTCTACTTTTGCGCAGATTATGAACGGAAATGGAAAGAAATGTCTGGTCATTGACAAACGCGGACACACAGGAGGAAACATTTATACAAAAGAAGAAAATGATATTAAAATACATTGGTATGGAGCGCATATATTTCATACGGACAATGAAGAAGTCTGGCATTATATAAACAAATTCACTAAATTCAACAACTATATTAACTCCCCACTAGCATACAGCGAAGGAAAGCTTTACAATCTTCCCTTTAATATGAATACATTCAATAAATTATGGAACGTAAATACTCCAGAAGAAGCAAAACACAAAATTCAGGAACAATGCTCTAAATATAAAGACATATCCCAGCCTGCCAATCTGGAAGAGCAAGCACTGAAGCTTTGCGGAGACGACATATATTACACTTTTATTAAGGAATATACAGAAAAGCAATGGGGACGTCCCGCCAACCAACTGCCTGCTTCCATCATCAAAAGAATACCTTTCCGTCTTACTTATAATAACAACTATTTCAACGACCCTTATCAAGGCATCCCTAAAGATGGCTATACTGCACTCACCAACAATCTGTTAAAGGATATCCATGTTCAAACCTATACAAACTATTTTGATAACATACCCTATTTTCAGAGTATAGCAGAAAAGATACTTTTCACAGGTTGCATCGACGAGTATTTTGAATATAAGTTTGGCAGACTGGATTACAGAAGTCTGAAGTTTAAACACATCTATTTGGATACTGACAATTATCAAGGTAATGCCGTAATCAACTACAATGAAGCTAAATACCCATTTACACGAATCATTGAACACAAACATTTTGAATTCGGGAAACAACCTTCAACTATCATTACCAAAGAGTATCCTCAGAAATATACGCCTTCTGACGAGCCTTATTACCCCATCAATGATGAAAAGAATTTAAAATGTTTTAATAAGTATAAGGCATTGGCAGAAAAAAATTCCCATGTCATTTTCGGAGGACGTTTGGGACAATATGCATATTTCGATATGGATGATACTATTGCATCAGCCATATCTCTCACCCAAAAGGAGTTATCAATCTAAAAGAACAAAACAATGACTCAATATTATCTATCCAAAAACTATAATGTCCTAAATAATGCAGGCAATAAGGCCAAAACAGATATAGAAGAAATTCTCTCTAAACTGGGATATAAAAATGCCGGACTACCGCAAACCACTTATTCCAACAAGATAGCAGGCTTTTTAATTACCCTTGCCGGAGTACTAAAAGTGTTGTTTACAATTTCTGCCAATAACGTGGTAGTCGTCCAGTATCCTTTCAAGAAGTATTACTCTTTCGTATGTAATATCATACATTTGAAACGAGGAAAAGTTATCACAATAATCCATGACTTGGGAACTTTCAGAAGCAAAAAATTGACAGCAGAACAGGAAATCAAACGCCTCAGCCACTCAGATGTACTAATCGTACACAACAACAGGATGAAGGAATGGATGGAATCACAAGGATACACTCAACCTATGGTATGTCTGGAGATTTTCGATTATCTATCTCCTTCCGTAAACAACAATACACATGAGCCTAACCAGAAGCCAATTAAGGTGATTTACGCAGGAGCACTAAATTACAGAAAAAACAAATATCTGTACTCTTTGAATGATGTGATGTCAAAATGGCAATTTGAACTTTACGGTAAAAGATTCGAAGAAGATAAAATAAAAGACAAAACGTTGTTCAAATTTAAAGGTTTTGTGCCTTCAGATCAGTTAATAGAACAAGTCAGCGCCCACTTTGGCTTAATATGGGAAGGAGACTCTATCCATACTTGCTCGGGAGATCTCGGAATATACCAGAAGATAAATAATCCGCATAAAGCGTCCTTATACATACGCTGCAATCTTCCCATAATTATATGGAAAGAAGCAGCATTGGCCTCATTTGTTGCAGAGAACAAAATAGGCGTGTGTATTGATTCACTGGAAGAGTTAGACTCCATATTATCATCCATTTCCGCAGAATCCTATAACGAAATGATCAGAAATATAAAGGAGATCAATAAAAAGATTGCCTCGGGTTATTATTGCAAAAGAGCAGTAGAAAACGCAGAAAGCCTATTACAGCTTACTTAATTTCCGCTTCCAGTTTCCTTATTTTTTCCAAGGTATTTCCCGCCTCTGTGGAAGGAAACAGTTGCAACACACGCTGCAAATAGTCCTTTGCTTTGGAGTAAACATTGGAGTAGACATCAGAGAGTCCGTTACGATAGCGGGCGTATTGCATCCGTGTAGGAGAAGTTATTTTCTTATAATCATCCTCCAGCTTCTTCTTTTCGCGTTCTGCTTGCAGGTAATAATAACTCCCCAGGAAAATATTGGCTTGCAGATTATTGGCATCCAGCATCAAAACCTTTTCATAAGTTTTGACGGCATCTTTTTCCTTGCCTCTCATCATCTCCATTTCGGCACACGACACAAGTGCAGGAACATCTTCGGAATGATACTGCAAGAATTCTCTGTAAAAAAGATAAGCTTTGTCATAATTCCGCTTACGCTTGTAATAGGTTGCCAACTCATTGACCAGACGGGGAGCCACGGCACTGTTTTTTTCTATTTGAGTCCAGTAATACATTTCAGTCTGATCGGCTCCGGCAGCTATCGCCTGACGAAACAGACTCACAACATAATCATCCTGCCCCTCAGACAAGGCAGCAGACACCTTATGTAGGAGTTCTCCCGCCGTTTGCGCAGAGAGCACAAAGGGGAAAGTAACTATTAATGAAAATAGCAAAGTTAAGGTTCTCATCTCTTATTAAATATTACCCAGTTTTTGTTACCGCAAATATACTCATTTTTAAAACATTATGTATTATAAAAATTGTTATTATCAGGTACTTTTTTACCGTTTGCAACAAAAAGAGTACCTTTGTCGGTAAATAGAACAAACCAGAGTTTTAAAATGATTGCTCAAACTCCGAATATTATCAATAAAAGAATACTTCAGATAGCTGTACCCTCGATTATATCAAACATAACAGTTCCCCTGCTGGGACTGATTGATGTAACAATCGTAGGGCATCTGGGAGCCGCTGCATATATCGGAGCCATTGCCGTGGGCGGAATGTTATTCAACATTATCTACTGGATCTTCGGATTTTTGAGAATGGGGACCAGTGGAATGACCTCACAGGCATACGGCAAACATGATCTGGATGAAGTCGCACGACTTTTATTACGGTCTGTCGGAGTAGGATTGCTTATCGCCATTATCTTAGTGGCATTGCAATATCCCATCCGGAAGCTGGCATTCACTTTTATACAAACTACAGAGGAAGTAGAGCGATTGGCTACACTCTATTTCCGGATCTGTATATGGGGAGCTCCTGCTATGCTCGGACTCTATGGATTCGCAGGTTGGTTCATCGGTATGCAGAATTCACGTTTCCCGATGTACATCGCCATCACACAAAATATTGTGAATATTGCCGCAAGCCTTTGTTTCGTTTACCTGTTCCACATGAAAGTTGCCGGGGTAGCTTGGGGAACACTTACAGCTCAATATGCCGGTTTCCTGATGGCATTATTATTATGGAGGCGATATTATGGAGGACTTAAAAAGCACGTTGCTTGGCATGAAGTACTGAAAAAGGAAGCCATGCTGCGTTTTTTCCAGGTAAACCGGGATATCTTTCTACGAACCCTCTGTCTGGTCATTGTCACTCTATTTTTCACTTCTGCCGGAGCGGCACAAGGAGAAATAGTATTGGCCGTCAATACTTTGCTAATGCAATTATTCACTCTATTTTCTTATATCATGGATGGTTTTGCTTATTCAGGAGAAGCGTTGGTGGGTAAATATGTTGGTGCCAATAATCGACTGGCATTATATCGCACAGTTCGCCAGCTCTTCATTTGGGGTGTCGGTCTTTCCACAGGCTTCACCTTGCTTTATTTCTTTGGAGGCAAGTCATTCCTAGGACTGCTGACTAATGAAACCTCCGTCATCCGGGAAGCCGGAAATTACTTTTATTGGGTATTGGCAATCCCACTTACAGGTTTTGCCGCTTTCCTGTGGGATGGCATTTTTATAGGAGCCACTGCCACCCGACAAATGTTTTACTCCATGCTGGTAGCTTCCGGCAGTTTCTTCCTTGTTTATTACTCTTTACACGAATGGATGGGAAATCATGCCCTCTGGCTCGCCTTCATCGTCTATTTATCTCTCCGTGGCATCATGCAGGCAACTTTAAGTAGAAAAATTCTGTACCAAAGTTAATCTTTACAGACAGAAAGCGTATATTTGCAGAAACTAAATGTAATATCATATGGCAAAGTATAAAAGAATCCTGTTAAAGCTCAGCGGCGAAAGCCTGATGGGCGAAAAACAATATGGCATTGACGAGAAGCGCCTTGCCGAATATGCAGCACAGATCAAGGAAATCCATGAACTGGGCGTTCAGATAGGTATCGTCATCGGCGGTGGAAATATTTTCCGTGGATTGAGTGGTGCAAACAAAGGTTTCGACCGCGTAAAAGGTGACCAAATGGGCATGCTTGCAACTGTAATCAACAGTCTGGCACTAAGCTCTGCCCTAGTAGCCACCGGTGTAAAGGCACGTGTACTTACAGCCGTACGCATGGAACCTATCGGAGAATTTTATAATAAATGGAAAGCCATCGAAAGCATGGAAGCAGGCGAAGTCGTTATAATGTCTGCCGGAACGGGAAATCCGTTCTTCACTACAGACACGGGCTCTTCTCTACGCGGTATCGAGATTGAAGCCGATGTCATGCTAAAAGGTACACGTGTGGATGGTATCTATACCGCAGACCCGGAAAAAGATCCGACTGCCACAAAATTCGACGATATCACTTATGACGAAGTTCTGAAACGTGGACTGAAAGTAATGGATCTTACTGCAACATGCATGTGTAAGGAAAATAATCTCCCCATTGTTGTCTTTGACATGGATACAATAGGAAACTTGAAAAAGGTAATGTTAGGAGAAGAAATAGGTACATTGGTACATAACTGATAAAAAACAATCAAATAGTAAGAGACTCCGGTAGGCAGATGTTTACCGGAGTTTTTTGTTTTAAAATCTCTGCCCTGTTTTCAATTCCATATTTATCAGATTAAATAGCCACACCGCCATTTCTATCCTTCTTTCTCGCAACTGCTAAGTAAAATCATCGCAGACAGTCATTCTCTCCCTCACCAGTATATGCAGAGATATTCGTATTATCAAATATAAGCAATTTGCTTTATTCCTGTTAGCTAATATTTTGCAAATAGACAAAATTATACTACTTTTGTTCAATCAAAAATTCTAAAAGCACAATTCAAAACTAAGAAATATGAGAGAAGTAAAAGAGATCTTAGATGAAGCGCAAGAAAAAATGGATATGGCCGTCATGTATCTGGAAGAAGCATTGGCTCACATCCGCGCCGGAAAAGCAGACGTTCGTTTGCTGGACGGTATCCGTGTGGACTCTTACGGAAGCATGGTTCCCATCAATAACGTAGCTGCCGTAAATACTCCGGATGCCCGTAGTATTGTCATCAAGCCTTGGGACAAAAGTATGTTCAAGGTGATTGAGAAAGCTATCATTGACTCCAGCCTTGGCATCATGCCGGAAAATAACGGTGAAATCATCCGTATCGGTATCCCACCGCTGACTGAGGAACGCCGTAAACAACTTGCCAAACAGTGTAAAGGTGAAGGCGAAACTGCCAAAGTGAGCGTACGCAATGCCCGCCGTGATGCAATCGATGGCCTAAAGAAGTCTGTTAAAGACGGCCTGGCAGAAGATGCACAAAAAGGAGGTGAAGAGAAATTGCAGAAGATTCACGATAAATACATCAAGCAAATTGATGATATGCTGGCTGCAAAGGACAAAGAAATCATGACCGTATAATAATTTAATGAAGAATGGAGATATTCTTCATTCTTCATTACTCATCTAATTAGTAGTGAGGGGACTGGTAATAAAAAATACAGGTAGTTGGTATTTGGTAAAAACCGACGAAGGTAAATGTGTAGAGTGCAAAATCAAGGGTAACTTCCGGTTAAAAGGCATTCGCAGTACCAACCCGGTAGCTGTGGGAGACTATGTACAAATCATTCTGAATCCGGAAGGAACTGCTCTCATCAGTGAAATAGAAGACCGGAAAAATTACATTATCCGTCGTGCTTCCAATCTCTCCAAGCAATCGCACATTCTCGCTGCAAACCTTGACCAAAGCATGCTTATCGTAACGATCAACTATCCGGAAACATCCACCACCTTTATCGACCGTTTTCTGGCTTCTGCCGAAGCATACCGTGTTCCGGTAAAGATCATCTTCAATAAAATAGACGCATACAATGAAGAGGAACTTCATTATATGAACAGCCTCATCAATCTCTATACCACTATCGGTTATCCCTGCTTTAAAGTCTCCGCCAAAAACGGTGAAGGCATTGAACTCATTCAGGAAGAACTTAAAGGGCGGGTAACACTTTTCTCCGGTCACTCCGGTGTAGGAAAATCAACGCTCATCAACGCAATATTGCCTGAACAGGACGTAAAAACGGGGGAGATTTCCGCCTACCACAACAAAGGAATGCACACCACTACGTTCTCTGAGATGTTTCCCGTTCCGGGAGACGGATATATCATTGACACACCGGGCATCAAAGGTTTCGGAACATTCGATATGGAA
>OHPT01000894.1_pt1 | contig 11244 bp, 8 predicted proteins | sample 1577831 | NCBI WGS metagenome assembly OHPT01 (sample SAMEA3879530, study PRJEB24766) | human gut metagenome | biome: human-associated habitat; feature: feces | place: USA | collected 1985/1987 | reverse complement strand
TGACGGCATAGGCAGAGAATTTAAAGGGGTTTTAAAGGATTATTCCGACGGTAAGGTCACAATTGAGGATCACAGCGGTGAGAATGAAATCACAATCGGCAAAAAGGACGCCGCATGGATTAAGCTTGACGATTTTGATTAAAAATTGCAGTTTGAACACTACGGATACACATAACAGCATAACAATTTGTATATAACCGAAAAATAAGAAAAGGATGATTTGGAAAATGACTAACAAAGATTTATTTGAGGCATTGAGAACATTTGAAAAGGAAAAGGGCATTCCTATGGACTATATGCTTCAAAACATTGAAAAGGCAATTTCCGTTGCCTGCAAGAACTACTACGGCGGTAATGAAAATGTTGTATTCAAGGTTGATCCGGAAAAGAACAGCTTTGACGCAAAGCTTGTCAAAACAGTAGTTGACGAGGTTTTTGATCCTAACTTTGAGGTTACTGTTGAGGAGGCTCAGCAGATTAACAAGAGAAAGAAATTTATTGTCGGCGATGAGATTGAAGTTCCGATTGATCCCAAGCACCTCGGTTGGACATCTGTTTCTTCTGCAAGAAATGTTATCCGTCAGGGCATTCGTCAGGGAGAAAAAGGTCAGACTCTTATCGAGTTTCAGAGCAAGCTTGGTGAAATTGTTACTGCAACCGTTGAAAGAATTGATCCTAAGTCGGGAGTGGCAACAATCAAAATCGGCAAGAGCGAAGCTACTCTGCCAAAGAGCGAACAGCTCGGTCATGACGACCTTAAAGAAGGCGACCACATTAAGGTTTACATTGCAGATGTCAAAGACAACGAAAGAGGTCCTCACGCAATCATTTCAAGAACACACCCCGGTCTTGTAAAGCGTTTGTTTGAACAGGAAGTTCCCGAAATCTATGACGGCGTTGTTGAAATAAAGTCAATCTCCCGTGAAGCAGGCAGCCGTACAAAAATGGCTGTTTACAGCTCAAATCCCGATGTTGACGCAATCGGTTCATGTATCGGTAACAAGGGCGCTCGTGTAAACAAGATTGTTGAAGAACTCGGCGGTGAAAAAATCGACATCGTGCTTTACAGCGATGATCCCGAAAAGTACATTTCGGCGGCTCTCTCTCCTGCAAGCGTTTGCAAGGTTGAAATTACAGATGAAGAAACAAAGAGCTGCCGTGCAACCGTTCCCGACGGTCAGCTTTCACTTGCCATCGGCAACAAAGGTCAGAATGCCCGTCTTGCCGCAAGACTTACAGGCTGGAGAATTGACATCCGTCCCGAAAGCGGTTTCTACGGCGAAGATGAGGACGATGAACCAAAGACAGAAGAAAAGTCCGAAGATGTTCTCGACCTTGACAAAAGCACAGAAGGCGAAACAGTTGTTTCGGATGAAACAAAGGAATAATCAGATTAAACAGAGAGGGATTTTATGAAGCAAAGAAAAATGCCGTTGCGTAAATGTACGGGTTGCGGAGAGATGAAAGAAAAGCGTGAGCTTATCCGTGTTGTCAAAGCACCCGACACCAAAGATGAAAACGGTGAAATCATTGCAAAAGGCGAAATTTCGCTTGACCTCACAGGTCGCAAGGCAGGCAGAGGCGCATATGTGTGCAGAAATCTTGCCTGCTTTGAAAAGGCTCGCAAGGCACGCCGCTTTGAACGCTCATTAAGCTGTAAAATCCCTGATGAAGTATATGAGCAGATGCAAAGTGAACTTGCCGCAGCAAACAGCAAGTAGGCGAAAGGATTTTTTATGAACGACAGGATTTTGTCGCTGCTTGGCATTTGCAAGAGGGCAGGCAAGCTGATTACAGGTGCCGACACGACGATTGACTCAATACGAAAAAGCAAGGCAAAGCTTGTTATTTTTGCAAATGATTTTTCAAAGAGCAGTAAGAAAAGCGTGCAGACAGCCGCTGATGAATGCAATGTGAAAACATTGACAATGAACCGAAGCAAAGAAGAAATCGGATTTGCTCTCGGAAAAATCTGCGGAGTTATGACAACCGAAGACAAAGGCTTTGCAGATAAGCTTGAACAGCTTATTGAAAACGAATCGGGAGGAGAATTGTATGATAAAATATAAGGTAAAGGACGCAGCAGCAGATCTCGGAGTTTCAAACAAGGAAATTATTGAGATTCTCGAAAAACATTGCGGTGTTACAAAGAAAACAATGACAACACTCGAGGAAAGCGAACTCGATGTGATTTTTGATGTAATCACAAAGAAGAACAAGGTTGAAAACTTTGACGAATACTTTGCGGCACGCAACAACAAGCTTGACAACGAAAGCAAGCCACAGCAGGAAGATAAGCCCGCAAAGCAGAATGCAAAGGCTGACAACCAGAAGAAAAAGACCGATAAAAACGACAAAAAGCCTAACAACAAGGATGCAAAGCCTGCATCAAAACAGGAAAAGGTTGAAGTTACTCAGGAAAAGAGCGTTGAGGAGTCTGCTCCCCGCAAGCGCAGAGTAATTGACACCCGTGCAACAAATGTTGATGTTGAGCGTTACAACCAGAAGTATGATGACCTTGCAAGCGACAGCTCAAAGGGCAGAAGCACGGACAACATTGTTAAAAAACAGAAATTCACAAACCGTACCCAGCGTCAAAAGGGCAGACGACAAAAGCGTGAAACAGAGCAGGAGCGTCTGAACCGTATTGCTCTTGAGCGTAAGCAGAAACCGATTACAGTTCAGATTCCTGACGAAATCGTAGTTTCGGAGCTTGCTCTCAGACTCAAGGCTACTGTTGCCGAGGTTGTTAAAAAGGCATTCCTTATGGGTACAATGGTAACAGCAACAGATACAATCGACTTTGACACAGCGTCACTTATCGCCATGGAATTCCACGCAAAGGTTGAAAAGGAAGTTGTTGTTACAATCGAAGAACAGATTATTGATGACAGCGAGGACGATGAGGCAAATCTCGTTGAGAGAGCTCCGGTTGTTGTTGTTATGGGTCATGTTGACCACGGTAAAACTTCAATTCTCGACGCTATCCGTCACGCAAATGTAACAGCAGGCGAGGCCGGCGGTATCACTCAGCATATCGGTGCTTACAGAGTTATGGTAAACGGCAAGCCTGTTACATTCCTCGACACACCCGGACATGAGGCATTCACAACAATGCGTGCAAGAGGTGCTCAGGTTACTGATATTGCAATCCTCGTTGTAGCTGCCGATGACGGTATCATGCCGCAGACAGTTGAGGCTATCCACCATGCAAAAGCCGCAGGCGTATCTGTTATTGTTGCCATCAACAAAATGGATAAGGTCGGCGCAAATCCCGAAAATGTTAAACAGCAGCTCACAGAGTATGAGCTTATTCCGGAGGAGTGGGGCGGCGATACACCGTGTATCCCTGTTTCCGCAAAGACAAAGGAAGGTCTTGACGATCTTCTTGAAATGGTTACTCTTGTTGCAGAGATGAAAGAACTCAAGGCTAACCCCGACAGAGCCGCAAAGGGTACTGTTATCGAGGCAAGACTTGACAAGGGCAGAGGTCCTATCGCAACCGTACTCGTTCAGAACGGTACACTTCACAAGGGTGATACAATCATCGCAGGCACTTGCGTCGGTCGTGTAAGAGTTATGACAAACGATAAGGGCGAAAGGGTTACCGAGGCAGGTCCTTCTGTTCCTGTTGAAATCACAGGTCTTGACGAAGTTCCGGTTGGCGGCGATATCTTTGACGCAGTTTCCGATGAGCGTCTTGCAAGAACTCTTGTTGACCAGAGAAAGGCCGCTAAGAAGGAAGAAATCTTCAACGCACAGACTAAGGTTACCCTTGACAATCTCTTTGACCAGATGAAACTCGGTGAAATCAAGGAACTTCAGATTATCGTTAAAGCCGATGTACAGGGTTCTGCCGAGGCTGTTAAGCAGTCACTTGAAAAGCTTTCAAATGACGAGGTAAGAGTAAATGTAATTCACAGCGCAGTAGGTGCAATCAACGAGTCCGATGTAATGCTTGCAGAGGCATCTAACGCAATTATCGTAGGATTCAATGTTCGTCCCGATGCAGTTGCCGCAGAAAATGCAGAGCGTTCGGGCGTTGATATGCGTCTTTACAGCATTATCTACGATTGTATCAACGAAATCGAATCTGCTATGAAGGGTATGCTTGCTCCTAAGACAAGAGAAGTTGTTCTCGGTATGGCTGAGTGTCGTAATGTTATCAAGATTAAGTCAGTCGGCACAATCGCAGGTTCATATGTTAAGAGCGGTAAGATTCAGCGTGGCGCAAGCGTAAGAGTTATCCGTGACGGTATCGTTATTGCAGATGACGCAATTGCATCTCTCCAGAGATTTAAGGACGCTGTCAAGGAAGTTAGCGAAGGCTATGAATGCGGTATCGGTCTTGAAAGATTCAACGATCTCAAAGAGGGCGATATGTTCGAGGTTTATACAATCGAAGAATACAGAGATTAAAGTTTGTATGTTAAACCAAATTTTATAAACGGCACAATGTTTTTACAAGACAGAATTTATAAATGTCACAATGCGACTGTTAATCAGTAGCGGCGTTCAGTGAACGCCAATCGCACCGATTGCAAAATCGGTACGACAAATTGACGGTGAATTTCTGTACTATATGTGAATGAATCAACAACATAAATCATTAGGTAAGTCGTTTCGAGGTTACCCTCGAAACGACTGGCGAACCGTGTTCGCCGCTACAGATTATACACGAATTTTCATAATTCATTAAATTATAAGGATGTGATAGCATGGGAAGCCATAGAATTGAAAGAACAACAGAGGACATCAAAAGAGAGCTTACTGCTATTTTCAGAGAATTAAAAGACCCACGGGTTCAGCAGGCGTTTATCTCTATCATAAGAGTTGAGGTTACAAACGACCTTTCATACTGCACGGTACAGATCAGCGCAATTGAAGGTCTTGACAGAGCCAAAGAGGCTGTCAAGGGCTTAAAGTCTGCATCGGGCTTTATCAGACGAGAGCTTGGACACAGACTTCATCTTCGTCATGTTCCCGAACTCATTTTCCACGCAACAGACAGCATAGAATACAGCGCAAACATCAGCCGTATTCTCAACAGCCTTGACATTAAGGAAGACGAGGAAGAAAATGATGAATCTGTATGAGGTTGCCCGTTTTCTTGAGGCACACGATAATTATGATATTCTGACTCACGCTTATCCTGACGGTGACACCCTCGGCAGCGGATTTGCACTCTGCCTTGCGCTCCGCCAAATCGGCAAAAAAGCAAGAGTTATCACAACAGGTGTTCCAACAAAGTTTACCTATCTTCAGAAAAACATAGAGGAAGAAGATTTTACAACCGAAACGGTTGTCAGCGTTGATGTTGCGGCTGACAGCCTTCTCGGTTCAAATATGGGCAAATACATCGGCAAGGTTGATTTGTGCATTGACCACCACGGTTCAAACACATTTACCGCTAAGGAAAAGTTTGTTGACAAATATGCGTCGGCAAACTGCGAAATTCTCTACAAACTGTTCCTCAGAATGCACATCAACTTTACAAAGGACATTGCCGACTGCCTCTACACAGGCATTTCAACCGACACCGGCTGTTTCAGATACACAAACACAACCGCCGAAACCATGCGTGTTGCCGCAAGTCTTATGGACTTTGGCTGTAACACCGCATACATAAACAAGGCGATGTTTGAAACAAAGTCGAAAAACAAAATTCAGCTTGAAAGAGCCGTTTATGAGTCAATGACCTATTGTGCAGACGGCAGGTGCGCAATAATTTACACAACGCTTGATATGCTCAAAAAGCTCAACACGGGTGATGACGAAATGGAGGGACTTGCCTCTATTCCCCGTCAGATTGAGGGTGTTCTCATCGGAATTACAATGCGTGAAAAAGAGGGCGGATTCTTCAAGATTTCCGTTCGTACAAACAATAATATCAATGCCTCGGATTTCTGTTCGCAGTTCGGAGGCGGCGGTCATCCTGCGGCGGCAGGCTGCTCAATTGAGGGCGACCTTGAAACCGTAAAGACAACGCTTGAAAAAGCTGCGGAGAAGTTTTTATCATGAGCAATCTTAACGGTGTACTGCTGATTGACAAGCCGAAGGAATTCACCTCGTTTGATGTTATTGCCGTTGTCCGCAGACTGACAGGACAGAAAAAGCTCGGCCACACGGGAACACTTGATCCGAACGCAACGGGCGTTCTGCCTGTTTTGCTCGGAACTGCAACGAAAACGCAGGATTTGATTCTCAACCATGACAAGTCATACACGGCAGAATTTCAGCTTGGCAAAACCACCGACACCCTCGACATCTGGGGTACGGTGACGAGAGAATGCGAATCTTCGGTTACGGAGGAGCAGCTTCGCAGAGTAATTCCAAATTTCACGGGCGAAATTGAGCAGATTCCGCCGATGTACTCTGCCGTACAAAAGAACGGTCAAAGGCTTTATGACCTTGCAAGACAGGGAATCGAGGTTGAGCGTGAGAGCCGAAAAGTTACTGTCTATTCTCTTTCGCTTGCGAATTTTGACGAAAAAGCACAGACAGGCACGCTTGAAATTTCCTGTTCAAAGGGTACTTATGTACGCACGATAATTGATGACATCGGCAGGGTTCTCGGTGTCGGTGCGGTTATGACGGCACTTTGCAGAACTTCGGCATGCGGATTTTCGCTTGACGAGTGCATAACGCTTGACGAGCTGAAAAGCATTTGCGAAAACGGAAATGTTGAAGAAAAACTGCGTTCCGTTGAGAGCCTGTTTATGAGTTTGGGCTATCTTGCCGTATCGTCTGCACAGGCAAAACGATTTGCAAACGGCGGTGCGTTGAGTGCCGACAGAACATATCTTGCCAAGTCGGGGTACGAAAACGGTCAGCTTTTCAGAATGAAAACCCATGATGGTGATTTTTTAGGCATAGGCATTGCCGACAAGCCGAATAATCTCATCAAAATATATTTTCAAAACTGCAGGTAGCATGTCGCTACGCCCAATTCGTGAAGACAGTTTGCAATATGCAAAACATATTTGCCCGAGCGTTACTTTTAGATTGTAAATAAAAACGAGAAATAAAAAACGGTGTGCAACGAAACGGCACACCGAAAAATGATTGACATATTAATAGTTAGATGTTAATATATAGATAAGGAAACAGCTTTAGCTGTTCCGCTATTACAGTTTAGTTATTTTTCAACAACCGCCTTGTATTCGCAGTACAGGGCGGTTATTTCTTTATGGTGAACACAATAAAAAATGTGAAAATTACTATCACAGCTATGTATTCCACGCAATCACCCCCTTTCCCAAGGGAGTCGAAACAGCCGCCGCCATTTCCTTACCGAACAATTATATCAAATGTTTTACTTGTATTCAAGATGAAAATTTATGTTTATCCTCGTATGTTTTGATGTGAAGAAAGTTGTGTATTCCAATGTTTTAGATATTAAAACAATTTGTTTGTAGGATTCACTTTACAGTCATTTTGCGTCACTATAATATGGGTGTAAAATGAATTTGGAGGTATATTTTATGGAAATTCTGAAAGTTGAAAATCTTACAAAAACCTACGGAAGCGGTGAAAATCTTGTCCATGCGGTTGACGATGTTTCGTTCTCGGTTGAAAAGGGCGAATTTGTTGCCATTGTCGGTGCAAGCGGCAGCGGCAAGTCAACTCTTCTTCATCTCATCGGCGGTGTTGACCGTCCCACAAGCGGAAAAATTTTTGTTGACGGCAACGATATAAGCAAAATGAATGATGACAAGCTTGCCGTATTCCGCCGCAGACAAGTGGGCATTGTCTATCAGTTCTACAATCTTATCCCGATTCTGACTGTTGAAGAAAACATCACGCTCCCCTGTGACCTTGACGGCAGAGGTGTTGACAGAGAAAGACTTGAGATGATTCTTGATTCGTTCGGACTGCGTGCAAGAAGAAAACACCTTCCAAACCAGCTTTCGGGCGGTCAGCAACAGAGAACATCTATTGCCAGAGCGCTCATTAACAATCCGTCTCTTGTGCTTGCCGATGAACCGACAGGCAACCTTGATTCAAAGTCAAGCGAAGAGGTTATGAGTATGCTCAAAATGTGCAATCAGAGTTACGGACAGACTGTTATAATGATTACGCACAACCTCGACATTGCAAAACAGGCAGACAGAATCATAACAATCAGCGACGGCAAAATTGTTGAGGAGGTTTGATTTTATGAAACTTCTCAATAAGCTTACTCTTAAAAACCTGCGGCTTAACAAGGTGCGTACAATTGTTACAATCGTGGGAATTATGCTCTCGGCGGCACTCATCACGGTTGTTTCGGGAATGGCACTCAGCGGACGACAGACTATGATTGACGGTCAGACGGAATGGTCGGGCAATTATGATGTTGCACTTGATATTATCGACACCGCAAAAATTGATAAAATCCGACAGAACCGTAATGTTGAAAATGCTTTTTATAAGGAAAGACTGGGATTTTCCAAGGCAACAGTTGCCGATAATGCCGAATACGGATATGCCGTTACCGCAATCAGCGAAAATGCATTTGACGGTTGCTTTAAGTTAAGACTTGAAAAAGGCAGTTTCCCGACAAATTCAAACGAAGCTGTTGTTACAGGTGCATTTAAAAACACTGACGGAAAAGATGTAAAAGTCGGTGATAAAATTACGCTTGAACTCGGAGTGCTTAAAGGTACAGACGGAAAGGTTCTTGGAGAAAGCGAGTTGCTTGACCTGTCGCCAAAGAGATTCAAAGAATCTAAAATAACCGATAAAAAGCAAAAGACATATACAATAACAGGAATTATCGAAAATCCGAACACAAGAGAGCTGAATCCTTCCTCCTGTTTCGAAATATATACCGTGTCTGATGAAAAAGCACCTGTCGAGGCAATCAGAACAAAGCATATGAATAAGCTGTATATCGCCTATACTCCTCAGAGCGAAGACAATTATCTTCAAAATACAGCGGATATTTTAGGCTTTAAAGCTGATGATATGAATAATGTAAGCAGCGATGAAATTTCACCCGAAGATCAGCAGACCTCGGGAGTGAACGGATACAGCTTTAACACGACACTTCTCGCTATGAAAGGCTACGGCGGAAGTGAAGGTACAAATGTAATGATTTTCAGCCTTGCCGTTATTATCATTATTATAGTAATGCTTGCGAGCGTGTTTGTAATCCGCAACAGCTTTGCAATTTCAATTACCGAGAAAACGAGTATGTACGGTATGCTTGCGTCGGTCGGTGCAACCAAAAGACAAATCCGCAGGAATGTGCTTTTTGAGGGATTCATTCTCGGTTTAATCGGTATTCCTCTCGGTATACTTCTCGGACTTGGTGTAAACGCAATTCTTATTGCAATACTCAACAGCGTTCTCGGTGATATGCTGAGCGGTGCATCATTTGTATTTGTAACCCCTACAATTCCGATTATCTGCGCAATTGTTCTTTCGGCTGTTACTATATTCTGCTCATCATTCTTCATTGCACTTCGTGCGTCAAGAATCCCACCGCTTGTTGCAATCAGAGGCAACAAGGATATCAAGGTGAAGAACAACAAGCCGTACCGCACATCTAAGCTTACCAAAAAGCTTTTCGGTGTAGGCGGTGAAATCGCCTCAAAGAGCCTTAAACGCAGTAGGAAAAAGTACCGCACAACTGTTATTTCAATTGTAGTCAGCGTTGCAATGTTCATTGCAGTTTCGGCATTTATGGACTACGTAATGACATTTACAGACCATTACTACGGCAATGCCGATTACAGCTATATGGTTGTCGGAATTGATTCAAAGCAGGCTCAGACAATTGAAAAAATGCCCGAAATCGAAAATTATCTGACAGTCGGTTTGCAGTACGGTTATGTGTCGGCAGATGTGCCTGTTAATGAATGTGGCAAGAACTTCCTTTATGATGAACCTGACGGTTCAAAGTCATTTGGTGCAGAGTTTCTTGAATTTGAACACGATACCTTTGTTCAGATTTGCAGGGAATTGGAACTTGACTACAACAAGGTCAAGGGCGGTGTACTTGTGTATTCTCAGGTAACCCCCGATAACAGTGAGAGTGGCAACTCTTCCAAGCCAATGAAACTGTTCGACAAAACCGCTCCGACAAAGTTTACCGTTCACGGAAATGATGATGAAGGAAATGCCTTGATAACAGGCAAATTAAAGGTTTCGTCAGTGTTTGATGAAATTCCAAAGTCGGCTGATTCTGTAATCGGCGAAGGAACAATTTTCGGTCAGGGATTGATAATCGGCGAACAGGGTGTAATCTCCCCTCAGCTTGGTGAACACGGATGCGGTATTACCCTCTATGCCAATACATCAGACCACACTTCGCTTACAAATCGTATTGAGTCTATGTCGGGTACAGGTGACTCGGAAAGCTATATTTCTATTTTTGACTATGAAGAAATTGTAAGACAGTTCAATGCCATTATGCTGATTGTCGGAATATTTGTTTACGGCTTTATCGGTGTTATTTCGCTCATCGGACTTACAAACATTTTCAACACAATCTCAACCAATATGCAGTTGAGGAGCAAGGAATTTGCATCGCTTAAATCTATCGGTATGACAAAGAAAGAATTTAACCGTATGATTCGCCTTGAAAGCCTTATGTACGGCATAAAATCTTTGATTATCGGTATCCCTCTCGGCGTTCTCGGTGTATTTGCAATCTTCTCGGCATTTTCAAGAGGCAATGTTCCAATGAGCTTTGTATTCCCGTGGAAAGCGATTTTGATTAGTATTGTGGCTGTATTTATTGTGGTATGGCTGATTATGAAATACTCAATTTCAAAGGTTAATAAGCAAAATATTATTGAAACAATCAGAAATGACAATATCTGAGCGTCATATTCAGCCAACAGACTGTATTTTGTTGAAATTTGTTGACAATAGTTTTACACTCTGTTATAATGTAGTTGTAACAACAGATACCACAATATTTTGTATGTTTTCATTGCTGACGGGCGGATTATTGATTTAATCCGCCCGAATTTCATTTTGGAGGACTTGTTGTGAAAATTCTTCTTATTGAGGACAACCGTGCAATTTCAAAAGGACTTGTTTACACTCTTGAACAAAACGGCTTTGAGGTTGCGTTGTGTGAAAATGCCGAATCAACCCTTAACTCTCTCGGCGGTGACTTTGACCTTTTTATTGTTGATGTGTCGCTTCCAGACGGCAACGGCTTTGAGCTTTGTGACGAGATAAAAAGAGTGTGCGAAACTCCCGTGATTTTTCTCACAGCACTTGACGATGAGGACAGCATTGTCAAAG
>OHPT01000888.1_pt1 | contig 11288 bp, 7 predicted proteins | sample 1577831 | NCBI WGS metagenome assembly OHPT01 (sample SAMEA3879530, study PRJEB24766) | human gut metagenome | biome: human-associated habitat; feature: feces | place: USA | collected 1985/1987 | reverse complement strand
TTAAAATTGTCACTAAAATCCCCACCGCCGCTATTTTAAAGATCAGTCCAACTTCCATCTAATCCCTGCACCCCTTCTTTCAGATGATCTGTTTTTACCAAAAAAGCACAACCACGAGCGCTCCAGCTGCCAGGCTGACAGACAACACCATCCTTTTTTCTGACGCTGCCTTTTCAAAAACAGATTCCGCCCGGCTTTTGAATTCGCCGGACAGCCTGAGCATCCACTGTCTTTGTCGTTCCCGGTCTGGAAAGCCCTGCTCCTTTGCAAAGGAAAGCAGCTTTTTGGCTTCTTCCCTCGAGAGCACTGTCTGAGCTGCCCATGCACCGAGTTCTGCGTTCCACACTACTTCCAGTGGCTCGCTGCGCTCCAGGCGGTCTGCACAGTGAAGGAGTGCCTCTGCAAGCGCTGACGCTTCTTCTTTTCCGAAACTATCGTTTTCTGCGTCCTTTGCCAGCCAGACTGACATTTGGGAAAATACGTCCGGCAGGCGCTCTGCGCTGTAGCCAATTTCCTCCGCCATCCGCCAAAACAGCTCCGCCAGCAAAAAAAGCGTTCCGGCATGTCTGCTTTTTTCCCGGCAAAAGGCGAGCCCGCTCCCGAAGCTCCCGGCAAGCGTCAGGCAGATGCCGATCAGGCGCAGCATGCCAGACCGGACGCCAGCAGCTGTCCGTCTCCGTCCCGTACCTGCTCGACGAAAAAGGTGCCGTCGCAGTGTTTTAACACCAGATACCGTTGAAACGCGCCAGCCTGCAAAAGTGGCTGTAAAAACCGTTTCCGGCTCAGCTCTTCATACGAACCTCCATGAACCGTAGCGAGCACGCTGCATCCGCATTTGAGCACCTGCTCCAGCGCAGTGGTATCCTCCCGATCTCCCAGCTCATCCACTGCCACAACATCCGGCGCCATGGAACGCAGCAGCATCAGCATTCCGGCAGCTTTTAGACACCCGTCTAAAATGTCTGTCCGCATTCCAAGATCATTGACCGCAATCCCATCACAGCAGCCTGCAAGCTCCGACCGCTCATCCACAACGCCGACTGTCATTCCACCAGCCAGCCTGTTTCCATCGGAAACCATCCGGATGATGTCCCGAAGAAGCGTCGTTTTTCCACAGCCCGGAGGAGAAATCAACAACGTACTGCATAGCTTTTTTTCTTCATATAAATAGGGCAGCACCGCGCCCGCGATTCCTTTCGCTTCATGGGCGACGCGGATGTTCAGACTGGAAATGCAGCGGATATTTTTGACGCTGCCGTCCGTTCCCATTAAGACCTCCCCGGCGACGCCGACCCGGCAGCCAAACGCCGTGCTGATAAACCCCTTTCCCAGTTCCTCTTCATACGCATACATGGAATACCGGCAGATGTGCTGAATGATCTGCAAAATCTCCTTCCGGCTGGCGATCCACTGCAGCGTAGGCTGCAGTTTCTTTTGCAAACTGCCGTCCTCCGTTGCGAACCATTCCTCGCCGTCTATGTAAAACAAAACCGGACGTCCGATGCGGAAGCGGATTTCCTGCAGGCCACAGGTGTAGCGCTGGCGGCTGTGTGACACGCCGCCGATACTGAGCGGTTGCCTGTCCGGTACATCCCTGCCTCCGGCGCTCTCCAGTGCCGTGCGGACCTTCTGCCGGTATGGCTCCGGGAACAGCTGCAGCACTGCAAAACAGTCACGCGGCTCTTTCCTGATCTCTGTCTGATTCATACGCATCCCTCCCAAATTTTTCCATCGGTTTCTGAGTACCGTTCTTTTCCAAAAGAACAAACAGCTCATGGGCCAGCAGCGGAAAACAGGAAAGCCCCGCCAGATACAGCCATTCCCCTACAGAGAGTCTTAGCGTTTCGAACACCCCGGTCAGAAACGGCAGCTCTGTCACCGCTGCCTGCAGCAAAAATCCAATCCCACCGGCAACCAGCATCAGCCGGTTTTCAAACGGCCTGCGTGAAAAAATGCTCTGCCTCACATCCCGCATTCCGACCGCGTGAAACAGCTGCGACATGCCGAGCACGGTAAAGGCATAGGTCTGCGCCCGTTTTAACACCTTTTTCTGTTCCAGAAACGCAGCCAGCACAGCAACCGAAAAATCCGCTTTTTCCTGTTTCATCAGCATATACGGGACGGTAAAAAACGCCGTCAGGCTGATGCCGGCAATCAGTGCGCCGTAAAAACAGATTACCGAAAGTCCGCCGTTTGCTAAAAGGCTTTCCGACGCTGTTCGGGGCGGTCTGCCCATCAACTTTTTTCCATCGTTTTTATCAACACCGAGCGCCAGTGCCGGGAGCGAGTCCGTAATCAGGTTGATCCACAAAATATGTGCGGATTGCAGCGGCGAGGGAAGTCCCATCAGCACTGCTGCAAACATCGTCAGGATTTCCCCCAGGTTGGAGGACAATAGAAACAGCACTGATTTTCGGATATTTTCATAGACGCCCCTGCCCTCCTCCATCGCCCTGCGAATCGTCGCAAAGTTGTCGTCTGTCAAAATCATATCGGACGCCTGCCGCGCCACATCCGTTCCGCCCTTTCCCATCGCAATTCCAACATCCGCTGCCTTTAACGACGGCGCATCGTTGACACCGTCCCCTGTCATCGCCACGATCTGTCCCCGTTTCTGGAACGCCCGCACAATTTTCACCTTATCTTTCGGGGAAACCCTCGCAAACACCCGGATCTCATCCAGATGTCCCGCAAGATCATCCTCCGACAATCCGGACAATACCTCTCCCGTCATGCACTGGCTTTGTTTTGATACGATTCCGAGTTTTTTCCCGACCGCAAACGCTGTCGCTACATGGTCTCCTGTGATCATAACCGTGCTGACGCCCGCCTTCTGAAAATCCGCCACCGCACGGATCGCCTCCGGACGGATCGGATCCCGCATACCGGTTATTCCCAGAAAAATCAGGTTCGTCTCCGCCATGTTTTCCGGTTCTCCTTCCTGATACGGTCTGCAGGCAAACGCCAGCGTCCGCAGCTCTTCTGCCGCCATCTTTTCCACTCCTGCCAAAATCTGCTGCCGGTGCGCCTGCGTCATCGGCACAGGCTGTCCCCACACCATCAACTGACTGCAGCGCTTTAAAATCCGATCCGCGGCGCCTTTAACATACCATGTCAGCTTTCCCTGTTTCCGGCAGAGCACGGACATCATTTTCCGGTCAGAATCAAAGGCATTCTCTTTTTTCCGTTCAAAAGAAGTTTCCAGTGCGTTTTTTTCAAATCCATATCTCGCCCCGAAATCCAACAGCGCGAGCTCCGTCGGATCTCCTACCCTGCTTTTTTCGATCTGTGCGTCGTTGCAGAGAAGCATCGCCAGAAACAGATCCCTGTTTCTTTTTACGTTCATCCGCTCTGCAGGCAACAGCTTCTGGTCTGCAAAACAGGCTTCCACCGTCATTTTATTCTGCGTCAGCGTCCCGGTTTTATCCGAGCAGACGACAGAAACCGCGCCCAATGTTTCCACGCTCGGCAGACGACGGATGATCGTATTGATCTTTGCCATCCGCGTCACGCTCAGTGCCAGACACAAAGTGACCACCGCCGGCAATCCCTCCGGGACAGCTGCCACCGCAAGGGAAATCGCCGTCAGAAGCATATCGAACACCGGACGCTTCTGCACAATCGCCAGCAAAAACAACACGATGCAGATTCCAAGGGAGCCCAGGCTTAAGAATTTTCCAAGCTCTCCCAGCTTTTTTTGCAGCGGCGTCGTCTCCTCCCGGCTTTCGTGCATCAGCGCCGCGATTTTTCCAATCTGCGTCTGCAAGCCCACCGCACAGACCATCCCCGTCCCTCGCCCGGCGCTCACCATCGTCGATAAAAACGTCATATTGTTCCGGTCCCCCAGCGGGATCCTGCCGCCCTGTTTTCCGGAAAGTCTCGCCGTCTGTTTTTGCACCGGAAGATTTTCCCCCGTCAGCGCCGCCTCCTGGAGCTGTAAATTCTCCGCCTCCACAAGCCGCAGATCCGCGGGAACCATCGCCCCCGCCTGCAGGCAGACCAGATCACCCACAACAAGTTTTGCCGCCGGAATTTCCTGCTCTGAACCGTCCCGGATCACGACCGCACGCGGCTGCATCAGCTGCTTTAAGGAATCCAGTGCCCGCTGCGCTTTTCCCTCCTGCAAAACGCCGACCGCAGCATTCAAGCAAACAACGAATGCAATAATTCCTGCGTCACTGTATTCTCCAAGCAGTACGGAAATAAGCGCTGCTGCGAGCAGCACATAGATTAACGGATCGTTTAACTGCTCTAAAAAGCTTTGCAGCACCGACTTTTTTTCTGCCTCCGGCAATCGGTTTTCTCCGTTTTCCCAAAGCCTGCGTTCCGCCTCCTGCGCAGAAAGTCCCCGCTTTGGATCGGTATGCAGGCTGGCTGCAGCCTCCTGTATCGTTTGCCGGTAAAATTCCTGTTTCTGTACCATGCTTCCTCCGACTCTGCCCTGAACACTTCTGTTTACAGGTACAACCTATGCAAAAAAAGGACAGCTTATGATAGGGAATCCGGCACGAGAAAAAAACACACTATCGGAAAAATCCGGTAGTGTGTTTATAAAAATGATATTCATGACAATAGAATGCTCGCAGAGCGTGCATTCTATTGTTTGATTCGGGTTTGAATGTCCTCACTTCGTCCCAATCAGCCGGATGACCGCCTTTTTCCACATCCGGTAGGGCTGATAGCGTACGGGAATGTCCACGATTTGAGATTTGTCCAGAATGCTCTTTTGATGGCTGAAGGTTTCGAAGCTCCTTTTGCCGTGGTAAGCGCCCATGCCGCTGTTTCCGACGCCTCCAAAGGGCAGCTTAGGCGTTGTCAGGTGCATCACGGTGTCATTGACGCAGCCGCCGCCAAAGGACGTATAACGGACAAATTTTCTGCGCGTCTTTCTGCTCGAAGTGAAGATATAGCAGGCGAGCGGTTTTTCCCGATTCTGCACAAAGCGCTGCGCTTCGTTCATATTTTCCACGACGAGGATCGGCAAAACAGGCCCAAAAATCTCTTCCTGCATGACGGCATCTTTTTCAGAAACCGGAAACAGGATCGTCGGCTCGATCTGCAGGGTTTCATCTTTTATCCTGCCGCCGTAAACGACTTTGTTCTCCTCTATCAGCCCGCTGATCCGGTCAAAATGCTTCCGGTTGACGATTCGTCCATAGGACGGATTTGTAAACGCATTTTCACTGTACATTTTTTTCGTCCAGTAGATCAGATATTTTAAAAATGCGTCCTTCACCCGGCGCTCCACCAGCACATAATCCGGTGCAACACACGTCTGCCCGCAGTTTAAAAATTTTCCAAATACAATCCGTTTTGCCGCCAGCGACAGCTTCGCCGTATGGTCGACGATGCACGGGCTTTTGCCCCCCAGCTCCAGGGAAACCGGCGTCAGATGCTTCGCTGCCTTTTCCATAACAAGCTTTCCGACAGAGACACTTCCCGTAAAGAAAATATAGTCAAACCGCTGCTCCAGCAGCTCCTCATTTTCCTGCCTGCCGCCCTCGATCACCGCAACATAGCCTTCCGGAAAGCATTCTTTTACAATCGCTGCAATGACAGCCGAAGTTGCAGGTGCATAGGCGGATGGCTTTACCACGCAGCAGTTTCCCGCCGCAATTGCTCCGGCGAGCGGCTCCATCGCCAGCATAAACGGATAATTCCACGGGGACATCACAAGCGTGACGCCGTATGGCTCCTGCACCAGATATCCTTTTGCCGGAAAATTCGCCATGCTGACCGGGACACGTTTTGTTTTGCTATAGGCTTTGATATTCCGGTACAGCCCGCGGATTTCCGCAAGCGTCAGCCCGACCTCGCACATATAGCCTTCCGTTTCCGATTTTCCAAGATCTTCTGTCAACGCCTGACAGACTTCTTTTTCGTGCGCCAGGATCGAAGCCTCGAGCCGTTTTAGGGCAGCCTTTCTGAAACGGATCTCATAGGTCTTTCCTTCTGCAAAAAAGGCGCGCTGCTTCTGCAGAATCCGATCAATCTCACTTCTCTGCCTTCTGCGGTTGTACAGCTCTTTCTTTTTGGTCAGCATACGAACCTCCCCTTTCGATCTACCTGCAGAGCGTGTATTCTATTGTTGCTTTTTCTGCTCTACAGTCTGTCTTGCGATATCTGCGTCCACGATTTCTTCTCCGGTCTGATGCGCCAGCTGTGCGCGAGATGCGGCGCTTAAGCCATCGTTTACCTTTGCATTTTGGTCGCAGGTGCTGCAGCGGTCCAGCTGCTCCTTTGTCACCTTGCCGTCCCGATAATCGCGGACAATTTTATTTTCATACATGGAGTAAGGCTTTTTTATAAAAAGGGCTTTGAATTTGTGCCAGATCACCCATGCTGCCGGAACCCAGATATATTTATGCATTGCCGGGGAAACCGAACCGATCATCCAGCAGTTTCTGTCGCAGCAGCGCACCTTTTTGCGCACGGCTTCCGCCTCCGGGCTACTCCACAGCTCATCCCAGCTTTGGGTGTTTAAATTGCCCATCACTTCTTTGTCCTTTGTACCGTTGCAGGGCATAACATCTCCATAGGGATCGATGAAAAACGTATCGAAGCTCATATCACACGGCAGCAGGCGCTTCTGTCCGTAAATATAATTGATCAGACCGTGGTTGAAATACGCGCGGAACCACTTTTTCGGGCTGTTGGATTTTAACAGCTCGTTGACCAGCTTTTCAAAATTTTCAGCCACCATCGAGCGGTCATGAATGATATTTTTGGCTTCCACGAAATAAAAGCTGTTGTGCAGGCTCGCCGTTGCAAACTCCATGTCCATCTCGTTGGAAAGCTCATACAGCGGAACGAGGTCCGGTGCGTTTTTATCCTGCACCGTCATGCCGAAGCCAACATCCTTCATGCCCATTTTCCGCAGGGTTTTCAGGGTCGTATATCCCTTGTTAAAACCGTCCTGCAGACCGCGGATTTCGTTATTCGTCTGCTCTAATCCTTCGATCGAAATGCGGATGCCGATGTCTGGAAATTCCTTGCACAGATCAACGATCCGATCCGTAAAAAATCCGTTCGTGGAAATTACAATACGGTCGCTCTTTTTATATAATTCCCGGACGATGTCCTTTAAATCCGTGCGGATAAACGGTTCCCCGCCTGTGATGTTGGTAAAGTACATTTTCGGCAGTTTTTTTATCGTTTCGATTGAAATTTCCTCATCCGGTCTGGAAGGTTTTTTATAACGGCTGCACATCGAACATCTCGCGTTACAGCGGTAGGTTACAATGACAGTTCCGTTGAGTTTTTTTTCTGACATGCGTATACTCCTTTTCTATTTAAAATTCAGAAGCCGCCCCGTGCAAGCACGGCGGCTTCTGAACTTGGATCCCTGATATCATCATACTATGCTTTCCGGTTTCGGGCAAGCGACATTCTCTTGCTGCGCGCTACCTCGTATAGTCGTTTAGCAGCTGTTCGATCTGCAGATTCACGCTTTCCGGCATGCCTGCCGTATCTTTTTCCAAAAGCTTTACATAAAAATTCAGCTTCTGGCAGGCTGCCTTTTTGCCCTCAGCAGCTTTCATGCGAACCTTTACACGGCGTTGTTCCATCAGCGGGATGACAACATAGTACATGCAATCGTCCCGAAACGAAAGGTAGCCCAGTTCTTCGCCCTGGCTGTTTTTTACATAAAGGCGGTGTTTGGTCAGGCGCTTCGGGGAGATCACTTCGCCCTCGGCTGCCTGGATGTTTCCGGTCAGCTCCAGCATCGCCGGAACCAGAAAAATCCGGTTGCCTTCTGCGTCCGCTTTCTGCTCCTGTCCGAGCTCTTTTAACAGCGCCGTACTGTCCAGAAACTGCTGTGCCAATAAATAGACCAGCGCCGCCAGTGTCTGTATGCGGAGCCGCTCACTTTTATATATCTGTTTTTTGCGCTCTACTTCTTCCAAAATCTGCGATGCGCAGGCGAAAATGCTTTTCTGGAACAGGGAAAAATCCTCTTCTGTCTTCCAGATATATTTTCCTGCTGCGATTTTAAAATACCCGATTTTCTCGCCTTCACTGTCCTCCGCATAGGAATAAATTTCCCGTTCGCGCCACGCCCGCAGGTTGACTGGTGCATCCCAGACCTGTGTTTTTGACGCACGGGATTTCACCTGATACGACTTTTTAGACACATGTCCATCATACCAGCCGTTCTTTTTCAAATACGCATACGCATAATTTAACAGCTGCGCACTGTATTCCGTCTCTTCCTCCGGCTGGACGTCCGGATGTGCGCTTAGTATCCTTTGCCGATATTTTTTCTTGATCAGGCGCTCAACTGCCTGTCGGTTAAAATTCTGAAACGCATTGTCAAAGCTTTGGGACGTTTCCGTACTCGCTCCTGCTGCTTCTGTACCTTCCGGCACTGCCCCGGCCGCCTCGATTTCTTCCTCCGTGATTCCAAGGATTTTATATGCTTCCTGTTGTGTCATGTCAAAAATTCCTGTTCCAAAATTGATTTCCCGCTGCCGTACAGCCAAAAAATATGATTTCGGCGCTGCGCAAAACTCCGCTAATCGCTGCAGAAAATACGATTCCCGACGACGGGTCTGCGCCAGATCTGCGCCAACCCGTCTCTTTACGATTATGCACCGTTTTTATCTTTTACACAATCCTTTCCGAAAGAATCGCACAAAACAGTCCTTTGTGCCAATAACACCGCCGGGCGCACCACTGCACAACAATAGAATGCACGCTCTGCGAGCATTCTATTGTCATGAACTAAAAAACCGACAGGTGCCCAATCAGCCCTGCCGGTTTCCATTTTTCCTTTTTTCTGTTTTGCACCGTCCCGGCAGAAGCCAAACTCAGTCTCCTGCCTGGATACGAATTTTACCTTTTACATGCAGCCTCAGATGCTATACCACTTGATCTCATTAGCTTCCAGCTTCAGGAAAAAGCTGCTGCCGTCGCCGCAGTATACAGTCGTTTCCTGCGGTTCGTAGGTATTGTTGACCACACAGTATTTTCCGTTTTCCACATATGCATGCACTTCTACGTTGAAGTTTTCACTGTACCAGCAATGCAGAATGTCCTCACCGTGGGCACTCCACAGAATACTGCGGTACAAAATCCGGCTGTTTTCGAAGCTGTAGGGCAGACCGCTGATGTAAACGCTGCGCCCTTTTCCAAACTCATTGACAGCCATCTGCACCTCCCGGTCGCGCTGCACCAGAATCTCAGTATCAGCATAGGCATACATGTTTTTCTTGCCTTCGCCAAAATCCACCGGCTTTGTGATATCCTGCAGGATAAAATGTTCCGGATGCTCTTCCCAGTTGTACTTATCATAGTTTAAGGTAAATCCGGTTTCTTTTTCCACACCGATCAGGTCAGCGAGCTGCAGATAATGTCCCTGATATGCATGTCCGGAGGGTTCTCCGACTCCGATAAAGCCTCCACCCTCGTATACAAACTTCCGGATTGCCGCCGCTACCGCAGGATTTTCCCACGCTGCTCCGCCGGTATGCGCTGTATCCCCGTCACCTACATTGATGATGACATCGATTTCCTTTAACAGGCTCGGATCGGCTAAAATATCGTCAAACGAAAGGAACGATACCTCAAAGGGTGCACCGCTGAGTGCTTCAATAATACCTGCATAGCTGTAATTTTGCTTCTGATACAGTGCATGATGCACCATATGACAGCCCCAGCTCCTGATTTTTCCCCAGCTGTTTAACACTGCAACCTTTTTGACGCAGTACGGCGTCGTCTGGCGAATATTCTCATACAGCTCCCGAAACTCGTTGCAGACGCTTTCCACATAATCCAGAAACTCCGGGAAATCCAGCGTGAGCTTTAAATAACCGCCATACCCGATCCGGTCAATGGGCTTTCTCAAGATCGCACGACGCGCCGTGATCCAGTTTTCCTTTGCTTCCTTTACCGGGTCGCCGCCCTCATGGAAGGTATCCGGAAAGAAATACGGTAAAAATCTTCCCTCTGTATACTTTACGCCCTCAATATCAGAAATCAGGCGCAGCGTGCTTCCGTTTCCGACGCTTCCTACTACCGCATCCAGACCGATCGTTGCAAATTCCTTCATAAAGGGCTCTGTTCCGATCCAGTGGTCGCCTAAAAACATCATCGCTTCCTTGCCGTATTCGTGGGTGATATCCACCATTTCCTTTGCAAGCTTTGCGACTTCCCGACGTTGAAATGCCTGAAAATCCAGAAATTCCTTCGAAGGCACGCGATACTGGTTGTTGTAATAGCCCTGATCGATAATAAATTCCGGGCGGAACCGATAGCCAACCTCTTTTTCAAACTGCTCTAAAATATACGGGCTGACAGACGCGGAATACCCGTACCAGTCCACATATTTTTCGCGTTTTAATTCGTCAAACAACAACGTAAACTGGTGGAAAAACGTCGTATAGCGGATGACATTCACATACGGATGCTCTTCACAGTATTTTTTCAGCCGCTCCATCGAATATTTGTGGGTTTTGGGCTGCCGGACATCAAAGGTGATCTGATGTTCAAAATTCTTCCACTCATTCGTCACGGCGTTGTACATATGCACGGGGTCCCAGATGATATAGGCTAAAAAGCTGACGGTATATTCATGGAACAGCTCTGCGTCATGAATGATCACATTTCCGCTTTCTTCCTCGTATTCCCACTGCGTGCAATCCACAACAGCTCCGGTCGAGCGGTCGATTACCTCCCACCAGCGCCGAATATCATCCCGGGTATTGACCTCCATCAACTCTTTGGAAATGCCTTTCATCAGCGGAATTTTCAGCGTTTTATCAACCGCCGTATAAAAAGCCGACATGATATAGCATTGCTGCACCTCATCCGGATTTTTCTTCGCCCATTCATTGTCTTTTCTGGTCGTATAATAGGTCGCATAAATCTTTGCACCGGTTTCAACCAGCTCCCTGGGAAATTCTGTTCCATCACAATCCCGGATCGCATCTGCACCCCATCGTTTCATCAATTCTATCGTTTCCGGCACGATGTCCAGATTTGTCGGAATCGTCACTCTCCCTGTCCGCTCCCTCATCGTTCTTCCTCCTCCAGCAAAATAATTTCATCCGCTTTCTGCGTATACGTTCCGCCGCCCATATTTTTTCGGACAAACGGTATTCCTTTCCGGACATAATACCTGTTGTGAGAAAGCAGGGCATCCGGATTCTGCGCCGGACTGATCGTCCCGGAAAGGTCATCGAAGCTCACATTGTTGCAAAACCGGCTGTGAATTGCTTCCTCCAGACAGAACATCACGCAGCCGCCCTCATTCTGCCTGCTGAAATTATATTCAGACACCGTCCCGT
>OHPT01000881.1_pt1 | contig 11379 bp, 10 predicted proteins | sample 1577831 | NCBI WGS metagenome assembly OHPT01 (sample SAMEA3879530, study PRJEB24766) | human gut metagenome | biome: human-associated habitat; feature: feces | place: USA | collected 1985/1987 | reverse complement strand
CCTCCCGGCACACCGTGAAAACGGAATCCTAAAGACGTTCCATCCGCACGGCAGACCTCGATATACGGCAGCCCGTTTGCAGCCTCCCCGGCTTCTTCCCAGCGCAGATGAGCGCTTAAGGGCGTCAGCTCGTTTAAAAAGCCGCGTATTTCTGCCGCCGCCCGGCTGTTATCCAATGCGGCCCGCAGTAATAAATCATCTGTAAATTTTGCAAAAACAGGCGTCAGCTGCGTTTTAATAGCTTCCGAAATAAACGCGCCGTCATCGGCAGCAGCTGCTTCCGTCTGCTTAACTGCCGGCTCCGTGATTTGCTTTTTAGTTACTGCAAAACGCGGCAGCTTCAACTTATCGTGCAGCTGTGCAGCATATTTCTCAAGCGAAGTAGCCGCTTTAGCGCCGTCAGACACCGCTGTGACCACCTGCCGCAGATTTTTGATGCATAAGTCACCGGCGCCATAAACGCCGTCCAGATTAGTCTTTTGATCCATATCGGTGACCAGATAACCTTCACAGTCAGTTTCCAAACCGTTCAACAGCGGGCCGCCTACAGGAACATACCCGGCAAAAACAAATACGCCGAAAGTCGCGTCACTGGTCTCATAACGTGTACGTTCACCGGTCTTGCAGTTTTCATAAACAGCATAACGCAGTACGTCTCCTCCGCCGACTTCCAGCATGGCAGTATTATACAGTACTGTTATCTGCTCGTGCCGTTTCGCTTCAGGTAAAATCATCACCGCGCACCAGCACTGTCACATGCCGCGCATAACGGGTCAGAAAAATCGCTTCTTCGGCAGCAGCAAAACCACCGCCCACAACAAATACATCCAGACCAGTAAAAAATTCGCCATCACAGGTAGCACAATATGCTACGCCGCGCCCGCGGTATTCTGACTCGCCTGTAAAACCCACCTGCCGTGGCACGGCTCCCATAGCCATGATCACACCCAGCGACTTAAAGGTTCCCTTATCGGTATGCACCTCTTTGATATCGCAGTCCAGCTTACTTTCCAAAGCCTCTGCCAGTAAAAACTCCGCCCCGAAGCTTTCTGCCTGCAGACGCATCTGCTCAGTAAGCTCTTTACCCGTAGTTTTTAAAACGCCCGGATAATTTACCACCTCGGAAGTAATCGTGATCAGACCGCCGATCTTCTCTTTTTCGATAACCAGCGTCTTATACTTGGCCCGGGCCATATAAACGGCAGCGGCAAGGCCCGCAGGCCCGCCGCCGATGATGGCAAGCGAAGCGGGCAGTTCCTTGTTATCCAGTGCATCACGATGAGTCCAATAGGACACTTTGTCTATGCCGGGAATGGCAGGGACAAAGGTTTCGGAACCGGTGCAGAGCAGCAGGTTCTCGCATTCGTAGGTTTCTCCGCCGCACTCCACATGATTCTTGTCCGTCACTGTGGCCTCTCCGCTGACAATCGTCACACCATGGGCAGTCAGCTTTCCTTTGACTCCCAATACCAGCTTGCGCACTACCTTCTGCTTGCGGGCAATAATCTTGGGCAAATCGAACGATACTTCGGGCACACTGACCGCATACTTTGCAGCATGGCGGGCTCCGTCATAGGTCTTGGCCGAATACAACAAGGTCTTGGTAGGGATACACCCTTCATTCAGGCACACTCCACCGAGACTCTGCTTCTCAAATAGTACGACACTCAATCCTGCTTTTCCGGCAGCTTCGGCAGCAGTATATCCCGCAGGACCTCCACCGATAATGGCAACTTGGTATTTCATGGAATTAATGGTTAGTGGTTAATGATTAGCGATAATTTGTGCGCAAGTTAATAAAACCCGTATTATCCGGCAAAAAAGAGTACTTCTTTCTTTCGGAGAATACAGCGTAAAGAGGAAATAATTATCTTTGTCGTGCAGCATTTACAAAGAATGCCACGTCCAATGGACATAATCAAATAATAACCAACATGAAAACGACTGACTTATTCCAATCCATCCTTTTGTTCGCTCTTTTCCTTTGCGGCCTGACGGCTTGCAATGATAGCGATGAAATCCGCCTCTCGCCCTTTCAGGAAACTACCGTGAAGGGCGAAGCCTCTACCCTGCAGATAGACCTAACACGCGGCGACTGGCGCATAACCTCCATCACCACCCCATGGGGAGACCTCATGATGGATGGCAACAAGCTCCCACAACTGGAAGGTACGGGAAGCCTGCATTATAAATGGTGGGACTTGGAACGGGACACCGACAGCCATCTCATCCTGCACTTTAAAGACAACTTTGACTTAGGTGAATCCCGTAGCCTCATCATCAACCTTGAGATGAAAACGGGACTCTACAAGGAACAAATCATCATACACCAAGAACCGTGCACTAACTTCTATCAGATAGAGTCCATCGAATACAGCGTGGAAGAAGGTGACGGAGTGAAAGAAGCCGGAACAGGACCTGATAAGAGTACCTATAAAAATGAAAATCTGGGAAACACAACCGACAAGCATGACTACTATCCATTCATCAATAAATGGACAGAATACGCATTCATACCCGATGGGCACTCTGATGAAACCTTCAAAAGCATAGACCCGGAGAAACGTAGCATCTATCTGCCCAACCACATAGAAGACGGAAAAATAATCATGGGACAACAACTGTTATTCTTCATCAACCAAGGCAAGTATTACAAAGAAGACGAACTGAGATATAAACATTTTGAAGTAGACATAGTAGGTATGAAATGGAACATATACACTTCAACCATCTACTACAAACGGCTTCAAGTGACATTCACCGCCACTCTTTCACGTCCCGGTAGCGATACAAAGAAGGTACTCAAGGGTAAATTCATGCAGAGATACCCTTATGACTGCTCGGAAATACATCACGAAGTAAAGGATTCTTTAGAAGATTAGAGTCCGGTGTCTGTCAGACAAGACTCCACCTCCTCCCTGCTCAATGCCGGAGCTTGCCCATCGGCAAGCTTGCGGCATACCAACCGACCGGCCGCCAGCGCTTCCACCTTTGTTGCAAATGGCAGGCGACCGCTCAAAGCAGGTATAAAAGGTTGATATATCAGGGTATCGGCTCCATGCAGCACCACGTAGCCGTAACCGCCTTCCACCTCCATCACCCGGCATTTCAACTCATTGCCACCGCCGGCAGTATGACCCGAACAGCAAGAAAGGCATACCGCCATCACAGCCGGTACACCTATCTTTATCATAATAAACATCAGCTTCATAAGTTCCGTTCAGTTATGGGGCGAATCAGACTTCCTCTTCCTCATCGGGTAGAAGTTCGTACACATCATCAAAGTAGCTGGTACCACTTGTTCCCGTCAGCACAAAACCACGTTCGCCGGTAGAGAAACCAACGGCAGCCCTGCGCGAAGAAGCACCGGAAGGATAATTATGTACATCTGTAATGGGGGTAAAGTCGTCATCGGAATCGCCGTACCATAAGTCCTTGTCAGGGTCGTACAGCCAGTAGTCGCTGCTCAAGGAAGTGCTGTTACGTATTCCCGTAGCCACAAATCCCCTTCCACCGATGACGAAGGATACGGCTTCGGACCGTGTGATGGCGTAGTCATCGTCATAGTCATTGTCGGAGTCCGTATCGGCAATGTCACGCAACTGGGTCCAGTTGCTTCCGTCGAACTTCCAGAAATCCACCAGATCGGTACTGTTGTTTCGCCCGCAACAGATGTAGGCCACCTCATCGATGACGAATGCCGTACCGAAGTAGCGCTTCTCGCCTCCATACCCGCTCACCGCTTCCCATTGCGAACCTTCGGCGCCATTGGGGTTGAAACGGTAGAAGTCCATCTTGTAGGCACTCTCGCTGCCGGTAGCGTCGCTGTTGCAGCCCGTACCGACATAGCCATATCCGCCTATACTGAAAGCCAGGGCACCATCGCGTACTCCACCTTTGAAGTCGTCTTTCCGTGTCCAGGTATCCGTGGCAGGGTCATACTCCCAGGTATCTGCTACACAGTAGGACGAGGAGCCGTCCTTTACGGAACCGGTCGTAATGTATCCCTTGCCATTCACGGCAAAGCCCACGGCAGCCTTGCGCCCGGCAACGGGCATGTCGGCACACTGCGTCCAGCTGTTCCGGCTCATGTCATACTCCCAAAGGTCGTTCAGGTAATCCTTGTTCGCTCCGTAGAAGCCGCCACACAAATATCCATAATTGCCGATGGTGAAGCCGGAGGCATAAGCGCGGTACACACCGTTATAGCTGGCTTTCTTCATCCACTGCCCCTGAGTGTATTCATCCTCGTCCGTACAACTGCCGGCAATGCACACGATGGCCAGCAACATTATTCCTACCAATAGTCTGTTCATTGTTTATTGTTTTTTTAATGATTAAGCTTTATACTTCCCACTTTCCAAAACAAGAAGCTGCGGGAGGTCCTTTTTGTCTGTCCGCAAAAGTAAACCACCGCAACCACACCGACAAAAATAACCGACGAACAGTCCGAAATTCCCGTTAAACGCCTTTACCGATAAAAACCGTCCGAACGCCGATTTTTGTAGGAAGATATAAAAGTTTTGCCTTTCCTTTGCCGCCAACTAAAAGAACAGAAATGAAGAAGTCATTGTACAGCTTATTCGCAGTCCTCGCTATCTTCTGCGCCTGCCAGGACGAGAACTCGCAGCTTGGAAAGAGCCTCGTGGAAAGCTCCTTCTATAATGTATACGCAGACACCTGCTCGGTAGACATCAGCACCATCCTGCTAGACTCCATAGAGACCCGGGGCGACAGCATCTGCCAGCTAGGACATTACCGGAGCAGCGCCTGGGGAGAAGTATCCGCCACCTACTATGCCGAATACTCCACGTCCGACTTCACCCCCAACACAGACTATACCTATACCCTCGACTCCCTCGTACTGCGAATGATACCTTCGGGCCATTTCTGGGGAGATACCCTGACGCAACAGCGCATCTCCATCTACCGGCTGAAAAAACCTATCGTGCTGGACAACGACGAGGACCTTTACAACAGCACCGTACTCCCGACGGAAGATACCCCGCTCTTCAGCTTTACCTTCACCCCCTGCCCGGGGCGAAAGAAGGAAGTAAGCGTCCGCCTGCCCGACTCATGGGGACAGCAACTGCTGAATGACCTCGTGGCCCAGGACGACAACTTCGATACCCAAGACAAGTTCAAGAAGAAATTCCCCGGACTGGTCTTTGTTCCCGAAAACGACGGGCAGTGTATCACCGGATTCATGGTGAATGATTCTGCCATGAGCATCAACCTCCACTACCAGGAAGTCTCCAACCAGCGGACCGGACAAGTGCTGACTTTCAGCGTAAACACCGACTATGCCTATACCGGTATCCGGCACGACCCCACCGGCACCCACCTTGCTTCCCTGAAAAGCGGAATAGAGAACCTCGTCCACTCCAGCGACATGGGTTGCCTGGCCTATATGCAGGGATTGACGGGTTACTACAACCAACTGGAATTCCCCTACCTCAACAGCCTCGGAAGTGCCGGACAGATAGTCTCCATAGAGAGCGCCACACTCTACCTCTATCCTCTGGCCCGGAGCTACAACGAAGTGAGCCAGCTTCCCAATGACATCCGCCTTTATATCACGGACGAGAACAATGTGCTGGAGGACTACGTATACGGCAGTGACGGCGTAACCGTACAGACCGGCGACCTGACCATCGACGAGATGTACGGGAAAGAGACCTACTACTCCTTCGACCTCACCGAATTCATCCGCAACAACTACGGCACTTCGGGCATCAAGCGGCAGAAACTGCTGATGAGTCTGACAGACGAAGAAAGCACCACCACCTTCAACCAGGTCATCTTCACCAACGACCCCGAACAAGAAAACCAATGCAGATTAGACGTAAGATTCAAAATATACAACGAGCAATGAAACGCCATTACCGGATTCCCCTTCTGCTGTGCAGTCTGTGTACGGCAAGCCTCACCGCCGTGGCCCAGAACACCACCAACCTGCCCACCTCCATGTACGGAGTGGGCGAACTGAGTGCCGGTGACGGCGGACGTTATGCCGGCATGGGCAACACGGGCATCGCCCTGAACCGTACCGGATTTCTGAACACGCTGAACCCCGCAGCCATCACCCGCATGGACACCGCCTGCTTCACGTTCGATGTGGGTGTATCTGCCTCATATGCCCGCTACTCCTTTCTGAGCGAACACAGCTCCAACTTCACCGGCAACCCCAACCGCATCAGCATGGGCTTCCGTGTCCTGCCGCGCTGGTATGCCCTTGTAGGTGCAGCACCATACAGCAGTGTGGGCTATGTCATCCAGACCGAAGAAGAGATAGAGGGAATGCCCGGCAACTACACCTACTCGCTCTTTGAGGGTACGGGCGGACTATACCGGTGCTACGTCACCAATGCCTTTGCACTGAGCAGGCAACTGTCGGTCGGCATCAACCTGGGGATGATAGCGGGCACAGTGACGCAAAGCGAAACGCAGGAAAGCGCCGTCGTAAAGTACGAATCTTCTAAACAGGCCTTTTATGCGGACTTCGGCATACATTACGAATGGGGTGCGACCGGACAACGGAAGTGGGCGGCAGGGCTGGTATTTGCTCCCTCCCTTCCCATCAGCCACGACAATACACTGACTTACAGCAACTCATCTACCAGCGAGAACCTCGATAAAGGATACCACAGCCGTACACAATATCTGCCCATGCACCTCGGCACCGGCCTCAGCATAACCACCGAACGCTGGGTGCTGACCGCCGACTACAACTACCTGGACTGGAGCCGCAACTCCTCCTCCTACACTTCCATGAAATACGAGAACCAGCACAAAGTGAACCTGGGAGGCAGCTACATTACCAAGCCACGTCTGGCACGTTCCACCGAGCTGATGGGTGGAATAGGTTTCGGCAACTCCTATATCAACCTGAAAGGCGGGAAGATGCAGTATCTGGAAGCCAGTGTAGGGGCGAGCTTCCCCATCCGGTACTCCTATCTTTCGCTGGGCGCCACCTGGCGGAAACAACTGAACACACGCAGCAATCTGATGCAGGAAAGCCGATTCAGCCTGAATCTGAACTTGACGTTCGGGGAAAGGATTTCGAGAGCAAAACTAAAGTAATACAAGGTTCCGGTTCACCACAGATTACACGGATTTTACACCGAATGATTATCATTTGTTGGATCTATATATGCAACGCGTTGCATATATAGATGCAGCACGCTGGAACTATAGATCCAACAAACAAAGTATATAGTATCTGAAAACAGGGTATTACAACACTGCCAGCCTGGACACATACCCTTTCACCCTTTCGCGGTAAGCATCGCCAATGGGGACATCCTTCTGCTCGATGAGCAATGTGCTGCGCCCGATGGCGCTGATGCAGTCCATGCGGACAATAAAAGAACGGTGCACGCGGATAAATTCGTTCGCCGGAAGTTTTTCCTCCATGTACTTCATACTGCATAGGCTCAAGATAGGCTTAGGGGAATCTTTACAGAAAATCTTCACATAATCGCCCATACCTTCTATATAGTTTATCCGTTCCAGGTCGAGCCGCATGATGCGGTTGTCACACCGCATGTAAATCACCTTCGGAACCTCTTCCGGACCTTGCCTGTGTTTGGAGTCGGACGTACCTGCATCCTGCAAAGAGAACCAGCGTGCCGCTTTGCTGACAGACTGGAAAAACGTGGAGAAATTGAGCCCGTCCATCAGATAGTCCAACGCATCCAGACGGAAACATTCGGCAGCATAGCGGTCGGTGTCTGTAATGAAAATGACACGAGTGGACGAGGACAAGAGCCTGCAAAAATCCATTCCGTTGATTTCACCTTCTTCCACCGGATAGATGCCGATAAAATAAACTTCCACTTTTGTCTCATAATAATCCTTCAGCGCTTCAAGAGGATTGCCGTACTTTCCGTGCAAAGAGAGAAAAGGAACCTTGTCGATATACTCTTCCAACCTTCCGGCAATCTCCGGGTCTGCATGTAAAATGGCGCAATTCAAATTCATATTCGTTTCTCTTTTACATAATGGACGCTGCCATATCCGAAAAACTGCAAACAGAAGAGCTAAAATTAAGCTTTATTTATGATTCAAAGATTACCTGCATCTACGGAAAGACAGATAAAGGGAAAGTTCATACAAACAACTCCGGAAAGCTACACAGGAGACATTACCATGGAAGCGATAACGACAGATTAAAACGGAATTGCATACGTGGGCACACCATATTGCTCATCCTCTCCGTTCCTCCAGTAACCGGATAAACTCCTCCTCCTTGACGGGAAGAAGCACTACACACTTACCCTCGCCATATTTCACGAGCACATAGCGCATCACCGCAAACCGCCCTACCTGCATGGAAGAAGCACGCTCCACAGAAGTGATGTCTTTCATCAGAATTTCCTTACTCCGGGAGAAACGGCCGAAGGACAGCACCAACTTCCCGTCGGGCGTTACGGTATAGGTGGTATGAATCAGCTTCTCGATAATAACCACCAGCCAAAGCATGAAAATAGCAGCCAGGAACGGAGACTTGTACCAAAGCATATAGACGGCGAGAATACCTATCAGGATGAGAAACAGATACTGCCCCATAGCAATGCGCGCATGAAAGATTCGATTCATTTTATCTGATTTTTGCCGCTAAGGTACGTATTTTTATGATAACAACTTCTTCATTAGCATCTCCATTTCTCGAACTTCCGTCACATTCATCTTGCGGCAGACCGAAGCACATAACAATTCTACCCGTTCCGGCGAAAAATAAATCAGTTCTGCAATCTCCTTTACAGACTGTCCAAGAGCTACCAGCATACATATCAGTTCTTCATCCTTATCCACCTCCGGAATAGACTGATAAAGTTTCTCTAAAAAAGAAGGATAATGAAAAATAAAGATTTCACGGAATACAGCCTCACGAGTTCCGGACAACAAAGCCTCCGAAGCATTGGGAGAATCTTCCGAAATCATTTCGCGCAAAGCTCTGGCAATCTCCTGCATATTAAAAGGTGTCACTGTTTTCTTTGTTTTCATTGTATCTTATTTCACCATTATACATATTTACAATCGTTTTATACAAATTTGCAAAATATGCACAACCTAACCATAAGAATACGATATACAATCTGATATACAATTTCATATTATATTTATTATCAAATAATTAACAAGAAACAAAAAACAAGTCTATTGTTGTAAATTTTAAATTAAGAAATTATATCTTTGCCTTACAAAACAAACAGTCCACAAAATATGAATGCCAAAAAACTTTCATTTTTACTTCTGATTCTCGTAGCTGTAGCCTGCACCAACCGCTCCACCTCTTCGGAACAAGACGAAGTGAGGCATTGGAACAATGTCCTTCAACAAATCAATGCCTTACTACTCGAAAACAAAGCGCAACAAACGTTGGATCTTGCCAAACAGACCTTGCCCGAAATCCTGGAATCGGCAGAAAAAAACGGAACTACAGATACCCTGATTTACTATGCCCGCAAGATATTTAATGCCTGCGGGAACAATTACATAAACACCAAACAATACAAAGACGGCATCGACTATATGGACAGCATTGGAAACCATCCCCTCATCCGCGAACATTGCCCACACGAACTGCTGAGCTTCAAGGCCGGACTGAACCAACTGTATGGCAATAACCCGGAAGCTGTCCGACTGGCAGAAGACTACCTCCAGTTACCGGTCTGTACCAGTGCCAATGACTTTATCCGGCAGGCAGAAATCATAAGCGGTGTCTACATGTACTCCGGAAACAATCTACCCAAAGCTATCCAAATTTTGGAAAAAGCAATAGATGTCTACCGGAAAGGTGGAAACTTCCCGAACATGCTGCGGATAATGTCACGGTTGGGCATCTATTACCACCTCAGTGGCGAATACGAGAAAGCTATAGCCACTAACCAAGAAGCCATAGCCACTTACAACGACAGCATAGCACCTGGAAATGTAGTGATTGCCTACGGAGAACAAGCTAATCTCTACGCCGAACTGGGTATGTACGACCAGGCCCTGGAAATGAACAAAAAAGCCCAATACTACTCCATGCTGAAAGACAGCTTCGGACTGGGAGACTTGTACCGCTACCGTGCCCAGATCTTTCGTAACATGAATCAAAAGGACTCTGTATTCCACTACCTCAGGCTGGGAGAAAAGTTGTCAATGATACAAAACAGCTTTAAGGGCGTATTCGTAAACAAAGTAGAAACGGTAAACAGTTATCTGGACTATCCCGACTCTTTGGAAAAAGCACTGCAACTTGCCCTTAGCATCTGTCCCGATACCGTGCGGATGCCCCAATGGGCCAAATACCAACTCAACCTCCACCTAGGCCGGGCCTTACTGCAAACCGGGAAGGAGCAAAACGGCATACACCTGATAGACCGGGCTGCACAAGACCTCATCAACATGAAGTTCATGGAAGGCCGCGATGCCAACGAGATATTAATGGATTACTATCTGGCCAAAGGCATGAACGACGATTTTGCTCGTTGCTACATCCGTAACCGACAGTTTGCCGATTCTCTGGACAATAACGAAAAGAAACGTGCAGCCAACATCCGGTTTGATGCCAACCAAAAAGAGAAAGAAAACAAACTGCTCTCGGCACAAGTGCAATGGCAGCAACAGCAGTTGTTCTACAACATCTGCATCTCCATTACATTACTGTTGCTACTTATCACCACTACAGCCTATTTCATCATCCGAAGGAAGGCCAACCACCAGCTTATAGAAAACAACAAACGGGAAATACAGACCCTCATTACCCGGCAGCAAGACCTGAACCGCCGCAACGAACAACTGACGGAAGAAATAGAACGGGCCATGGCTACCAATAACCTCAACTCCATTCGCCAGCTCACCGTGCAAAGCCTGCTCAGCAGGGAAGATGAGAACACATTCCGCCGGTCGTTTGCCACCATACATCCTTCTTATCTGCCCAAGCTCCGCGAAAGTTATCCTCAACTGACCCGCAACGAAGAATTGCTGGCCATGCTCATCTGCATGAACCAAAGTACCGACGAAATAGCCCTTATCATGGGAATCAACCGGAATAGTGTAAACGTAGTCCGTTCGCGCATGCGCAAGAACATGGAATTGCCCAAAGAAAAATCCCTGGATGAAGTATTGAAACAATACCTTACATAACAAATAAAAATAAGCCCGCTTATTTTGCTCTACGTTTGGTTTACACTATCTTTGCGGCGTTTAATACACAAAACCTATGGTAAGAAAGTTCGATTTTCTCGTTATCGGCTCCGGACTTGCCGGTATGAGTTTTGCGCTGAAAGTAGCGCATAAAGGAACAGTAGCCCTCATTTGTAAGGCAGGTTTGGAAGAGGCAAACACTTATTTCGCACAAGGCGGGATAGCCTCCGTCACCAACCT
>OHPT01000874.1_pt1 | contig 11428 bp, 10 predicted proteins | sample 1577831 | NCBI WGS metagenome assembly OHPT01 (sample SAMEA3879530, study PRJEB24766) | human gut metagenome | biome: human-associated habitat; feature: feces | place: USA | collected 1985/1987 | reverse complement strand
GAAATAATACTAGAATCCATATTATATCCCCCGATATACTTTTATTTTAAATCTCTGCCCAGTCAGCACCCTTCCATTTCTCGTGCTCATATACTGACTTGTCGGCTACATATGGCCACTTTTTACCCTCTACGACTGCCAGACAGCCCTTGATACACATCTGTGCCATCTTGATAACCGCCTCTCTTGTCTGGGCTGCTGAGTGCGGACTTACGATAAGATTTCTGCAGTTCAATAACGGATCATCTGTTTTTGGTGGCTCGCTGCAGAATACGTCTGTTCCCGCACCGGCGATAACTCCGTTATTTAATGCTTCTACGAGATCTGCTTCGTTGATGATTCCTCCACGGCTGCAGTTTATTATAAGTGCCGTCGGCTTCATAACAGAAAGCTCCTTCTTTGAGATCATGTTCCTGGTCTGATCTGTGAGCGGTACATGGATTGATACCACATCGCTGTCCTTTAACAGCTCCACATAATCTTCATAATATTTAGCCCCATAGCCTTCTACCTGCTCTTTTGTCATAAAAGGATCATACGCTGCAATTCTCATTCCGCAGCCTTTGCAGATTTTGGCTGTTTCTCTTCCGATTGCTCCAAGCCCAAGGATTCCGACTGTCTTTCCCTCAAGCTCGAAAGCCTTCTTTGCTCCACGGATTTCCCAGTTTCCTTTGCACATCTCGTTCTGTGCCTCGATAAGATTCTTTGACAATGCAAAAATCATTGCTACTGCATGCTCAGCAACACTTCTGTTGTTGGCTCCCGGTGTGATGACCACCGGGATACCAAGCTCTGTTGCTTTTTTTACATCAACCGAATCATATCCTACGCCTGTACGTCCAATTACCTTGAGCTTCGGGCTGTTTTCTATAGCATTTGCATCACATTTTGCAATTCTTACAATAAGAGCAGCTGCATCCCTCATCTCGTCAAGATAATTGTTCGGATCCTGATTGTCAGCTACATATACATCAGCTATTCCATCTAAAAGCTGCATTCCTTCAGGGCATACAGCCTGTGTCATTACAAACTTCATATTAATTCATCCTCCCCAGAGCTAGTTCATTCCTTTGTCAGCATTCTCTTTTAATACCTTTGCAAGCGCTTCCACACCCTCATCGCACAGATAGTTGAATGGACGTCTGCAATCTCCAACAGGATATCCGAGCATAGCAACCGCTTTTTTAACAACTGTGTTAGGATTGCCGTATTTGAATACCGCTCTGAAGCTTGCAATAGAATCCTGTGCTGCCTCTGCCTCCTCAAGCTTGCCCTCTTTGAAAAGGTTGTAGATGGATGAAAGAACATGTGGATAAACATTTGAGCATCCTGCTATTCCTCCGACTCCGCCTTCTTTTAACGCAGGAAGAATGAGCGAATCATTTCCTGATAATACATAGAACTTCTTGTCAAGTTCACGTGTCTCTGTGATATATGCCTTTAAGTTATCCCAGTCACCGCTTGAATCCTTAGCACCGATGATAAGGTCAACATCCTTTGCAAGCTTCTTTACTGTCTCAGGAAGCAGCTTGTTTCCTGTACGGGCAGGAATATTGTAAAGAACAATTGGAGTATCTACATGTTTGGCAACCTCTACATAGTGATCGTATAACTCCTTCTGTGACGCAACCGCAAAGCTTGGAGTGATTATTGAAAGGACGTCAGCTCCGAGCTTTTCTGCCTCCTTGCTCATCCTGATAGTATCCTGTGTTGAAATGCAACCTGATCCAGCATATACAGGTACTCTTCCTTTTACCTGATCAATTGCAGCTTCAAGGACTTCGCATTTTTCTTTTTCATTTAAGATATATCCTTCACCGTTTGTTCCAAATGGGAAAATTCCGTGCACACCGCCATCGATAAGTCTGTCAATCTGTGTTCTGAGCTCGTCAGTGTTGATGCTCTCATCTGCGTTCATTGGTGTTAAAATTGGTGTAATAATTCCTTTTAATTCTGTCTGTTTCATGTTTTTCTTCTCCTTTTAAACTTGTTTAATTTTGTTTATTTTTGATTTAATATTTTGTCTGCAATCTTTACCAGTACATCTTTGGTTCCGAACCCACCTGATTTGGATATTATCTGCTGCACAAATCCGTGATTTTTCAGATTGGAAACAACCACACCCTGTTCTATCTCACATACCGGTGTAATCTGGGTACAGCCTATCAGCTTCATATACCCCATCAAAGTATCGCCGCCTGTCATAAGTATTGTCGTATCCTGCTTATTTGCTGCCAAATGGTCAGCTACGTGTCCATGTGCCGTTGGAATCAAGGTTCTTACATCATTCATAGTCAGCTTATTTGCTTCCATAAAGCCCTTTTTGTCTTCTTCCCAGTCTATGGAATCAATGATGAGACATCTGTCTTTTTCACATTCTTCCTGCATTTTGCGCAAAAACTCCAAGCCCGCCTGCGTGCTGTAATAATCCTTCTGCAATTTTTGTTCTACGGTCATATGGATTCTTGAAAATCCGTGTTCTTCGGCATAGTCAAGCTGATTTTGCGTAATCATATTCAAGCTGCCACATTCCACAAGAAAATTTTCACTCTTCCTATAGCTTTGCGGCTTCGCTGCATCAAATCTGAGCTTGTCGGCAAGCGCTTCCGCTAGTGCGGCACATCCGGCAATAATACAAAGCTCATCTTTTTCCTGCAATTCATCAAGCCTCTCTTCTATGTCTTTGTGTTTTTCCACATCGCAGATTACGATACGTTCATCGCTTTTTATATCATTCAAAGCTTCATTCCGCTTAACACAGGCACATTTCATAGCTGTCTGCTGTGCAATAATATCAGGTATGTACGACAGCTTTACCGGTTCAAACGGATCCTGCCCGAATACACTTTTTTCAAGAAGCTGCCCCTGTATGTAGTGAGTTCCATTTACCGTACAGCGGTCTATCTTCGGATACCCCGGCAGGAAATAAACTTTGTTGTGTCCGCTTCCGTCCAAAACTGCCTGAAGCTCACTTCCTATATTTCCGCGAAGCGCTGAGTCCGTCTTTTTGAAAATAACAGGAATCTTAATTTCTTTTGCCCATCCTGTAATATTTTTCACAGCATCATATGCCTTAGCTGCCGGCATTGGTCTGGTCTCAGAATCTATAACCAGAACCTCTGTCGTCTCATCTATATCCCCGATAGCTTCCGGCTTTTTTGTAAATACCTGGGTGGCAATTCCCTTATTCACAAACTGGATTCCGGTATCCAATGCACCGGTAAAGTCATCTGCTATGATCAACAGCTTTACCATCGCATTTCCTCCCGCTATTTTTTGTTTACTGCGAGCTTTGTCGCATAGTCAATTGAATTTACAAGGCTTAACTCATTCGATTCGCCTTTTCCTGCAAGGTCAAAGCCCGTACCATGGTCTACCGATACCCTTATTACAGGGATTCCGAGTGTTACATTTACACCTGCTACCGCATCCCATTTCTTTAATTCTTTGTTGTATACAAAGCCTTTAACCTTCAGAGGAATATGTCCTTGATCATGGTACATTGCTACAACTATATCATACCAGCCTCCGATTGCCTTAGAGAATATGCTGTCAGGCGGTGTCGGTTTTTTCTCAGGAATATTGATTCCTTCTGCCATTGCCTCATCTATTGCCGGCTGGATTTCCTCAATTTCCTCTGTTCCAAACAGTCCGTTTTCTCCGCAGTGTGGGTTAAGACCTGCCACACCAATCTTTGGATTCTCAATTCCTATCGCCTTGCAGGCATCATTTGCAATTCTTATAACTTCAAGGACTCTGTCCTTCTTTACCTTGTCACATGCCTGCCTGAGAGAAACATGCGTCGATACGTGTACAACCCTCAAATCCTCGTGCGCAAGCATCATTGTGTACTTGTCTGTATGGGTGTACTCTGCATAAATCTCTGTATGTCCCGAATAATGATGTCCTGCCATATTTATTGCCTCTTTATTTAAGGCATTTGTGACAGTTGCGTCAATCTCGCCGCTCTGCGCAAGCTCTATTACCTTTACGACATACTGAAAAGCAGCCTCTCCACACATCTTTGATACTTTTCCGAATATGTGTCTATCCATGTTCACAAGATTCATGTCGTACACATCAATCGTTCCGTACTCAAACTTTGCAGCTCTAATATCGTTAATCGCATGGATCTTTATTTGTCCTTCTTTTCCTGCGATTTTTACTGCCTCTTCCATACATGCGGCATCACCGATAATCACCGGACGACACTGCTCATATATTTCCGATCTTGATAACGCTTTTACTGAAATCTCAGAACCGTTTCCTGCAGGATCTCCCATTGTAATTCCGATAATTGGCTTTTTCATAGGCCCCTCCTTTATTTTAATACCTTAAGATATATGTTTCTGATATCGTCAAGGCTTAATTCTTTCATATTGTTTACAAGAAGTCTCTGCTGTTTGCTTCCGGCATCAACAAGGAAATCCAGGTCCTCCGGCTTAACACCGAATTCCTTTAAATCTGTTGGAATGTTTGTAACCTTTACAATGTCAGCAATCTGATCAATCATGTACTGTGCTTTCTCATCCTCAGATTTTCCTGCAAGCTCAGGGTAAACAGCATCGCAAAGTATTGCAAGTCTCTTGCTGCATGCGTCCTTATTAAATTCCATAACATGTGCAAAAAGTATGGCATTTGATACACCGTGAGCAATGTGATATTTGCCTCCCAGTGGATATGAAAGCGCATGAACTGCTGTTGTTCCGCTTCCTGTAATTGCGACTCCGCCATAGAAGGCTCCGGTCATCATATTGCTTTTTGCTTCCATATTGTCCGGATTGTTATAAGCTTCCCTGATATTGTGGAAAATAAGCTTGGCTCCGGCTGCTGCATAGGTATCGGAAAACGGTGTTGCTTTCTTTGAGGTGAAGCACTCAACCACATGGGCCAATGCATCTACACCTGTTGCTGCCACAATTGATTTTGGAAGCTTTCTGATCATATTCGAATCCAATACCACATAGTCCGGAATCATACTGTCATTTACAATTCCTTTCTTTGACTGTTCCTCCGGAACCGCAACGATTGCATTGCAGGTTGCCTCAGATCCTGTTCCGCATGTTGTCGGAATCATAACCGTCTTAATCTGTTTCTTTGCAAGCATCGGATCATTGAGCAAATCTTTTATAGTATAGTCTGCATCTTTTAATACGCAGCAAAGCTTTGCTGCATCCATAACGCTTCCCCCACCGATTGCTATGATAAGATCACCTGATGTGTTCTCCACTTCCTTCATAACCTTTTCAACATCCTGATATGATGGTTCACAAGCAAGATCATCAAATACCTGATACTCTGTCTTGTTTTCCTCAAGAATGTCTGTCAGCAGATCTAAAAGTCCTGTTGAGCGAATGCCTTTATCAGTAAAAATTATTACTTTTTTTGCATTCTCTTTTTCTATTACCGCTTTCACATTCTCAATGCTTCCTGCTCCGCCAAAGATACATGACGGAATTTTAATCTGATAACTCATATATTACCTCTCCTTTGTTATATTGTTATTCTTGTGTTTTATTTTTGAACATCTCTTTGAACTAATCATATAATATCTGTTTTTTGAGCCACGTTCAACGCGTTGTTTTGTTATTTTTGTTCTATTTCGAAACATAAGCCGCATTTATTTGTTGCATTTTGAAACATTCTGTAATACAATATGGTTGAATAGTAACAAAGCATCACTATCGCTATCTTTACGTTTCATTTTTAAACATTAAAATAACCACTTAACATTTACAAATCCCATAAGGAGAAATATATGCAGAAAACCAAGATTCTTGCAGTCGCCCCTTACGAGGGCATGGCTGACATACTTACCGATATAGCACAGTCGCGCGATGACATTGCTCTTACGGTCCAGACCGGCGATCTGTTCACCGGCCGTGATATAGCAATGCAGCTTGCACATAAAAATTACGATGTTATCATTTCGCGAGGTGGCACTGCAGAGCTTATACAATCTGCTGTTGAGCTTCCCGTCATAGATATATCCATCTCTGTTTACGATATACTTCTGAGCATCAAGCTTGCCGAGAGCTACAACGGAAAATTTGTAATTGCCGGTTTTCCCGGAATCACTGCAAATGCACATCTGCTGTGCGACCTGCTTCAATATGATATTGACATAATCACTTTCAAGGACTCGGCAGATGCAGTCAATCACCTTAAAAAAGCAAAAGAAAACGGCTGCACACTTGTCCTATGTGACGTGACCGGTGCCAGAGCCGCAAAGGATATCGGATTAAATTATAATCTTGTAACCTCTGGCAGGGAAAGCATAGAAAACGCCGTTGCCGAGGCTGTAAAGCTTGTGCACTCTTCCAATTATATCCACAAGCAGAAGGATCTGTTCCAGTCGCTTCTGACCGAGGATGACCGCGAATTCTTAATTTACTCGCCTGCAGGTACTCTGTGGTTTTCAAGCATCGCAATAGATGAAATGAATACATCGTTGATGAATTTTGTACAGACATACATTAAGTCATTTTTGAAAGTTCCGAACCAGACCGTTTCGCATCAGATACGCGATAACGTCTATACTCTGTACAACCGCCACCTGATTTACGAGGACCAGAAGTACACTGCAATTACTATATGTAAGAGTCCTGCATTAACCGCCGAGGACGACCCTGGATTTCAGATTTACAATATTGACAACACCTCCTCCAACGACTTTGCTGACGCTTACAACGGAACCGGTAAAGCAGGCAAAATAGCGCAGATAGTAGAAGAATACGCTAAAAGCCATCTGCCTGTGCTTATTCTCGGAGAAAACGGAACCGGCAAAGGCAAGGCTGCATCACTTATTTACAAGCAAAGCAACTATAAGCACGCTCCATTTTACAGTATCGACTGTTCTCTGATAAAAGAGCGTAAGTGGCACAGCCTGCTAAACAATGAGAATTCTCCTCTCAACGAAGTGGACAGCACAGTATTTTTTGAAAAAGCCGATGCTCTTAGTCTGGAACAGATTGGTGATTTGTTTCAATATATAGACCAGACGAAGCTTTGCACGAGAATGAGACTCATAGTCTCGCTTTCCACCAACAACTCCAATCAGCCTGCATTTGCCACAATACGCACCTTCATGGAGAACCATCTTTCCTGCCTTACCCTGAATCTCCCACCGCTTCGAGAGCGCATTGACGATTTTTCCGGTATAACCGCGCTCTATCTGCACCGGTTCAATGTCTCCCTCGGGAAACAGATAATAGGCTTTGATGTTGAAGCAATGGAAAAAATGCTCTCGTACAACTGGCCTAACAATCTCGACCAGCTGCAGCATGTCCTTAAAGAGCTTGTCACAATAACAAAGACACCGTATATCTCCTGTGACACTGTAGAAGCCATCCTGAAACAGGAGCCCGACTACGGACGCGTCTTTGATGATTCAGTAAAATTTGATGGAACTCTAGATGAGATAAATTATCAAATCATTCTTCAGGTGTTACACGAAGAACATGACAATAAAGAAAAAACCGCCAGGCGGCTCGGCATAAGCCGAAGCACACTCTGGCGGATCTTGAAGAACAATAATTAATGTTTAATCAATTTCTCCCTGTGGGATAAAAACCTGAACATCAGCATTCTCGTCAAGCTCTATAAATACTCTTGTATCTTTGCCGACCAGTCCCTTAAAATGTCCGGTGAATTTCTCTCCGGACTGGGTTGTTCCGGTAACATCCATTTTGTATACGCTTCCGGCATCTGATGAGAAATCAATTGAATCATGGCTGCCAAGTGTGTTGACAGTCTGCTCTTTGCCATCGTTCCAGGTTACCTTGATATTCTTAACATTAAAATAAGTCTGGTTTATAAGCCGGATAGTTGTTGTCTCTTTTCCGTCCTGCGCTGCATAAATACAATTAGTACCTATTAACACTCCTGCCATGATAGTAACTAATGCAAACGTAGCAAGAACTTGTTTTTTTATTATTTTATTCATTTCTGAATACCTCCTTATAATGGCACTCCATTATCTTCGCGGATATTTTATCACAAGATATATTAATTAAACAATTGTCAATTAGTTCAAAACTTTTTTATTATTTTATGTTTTTTTGACACTTTTTTCAAAGTATTGGACATTTTGTTTAATCCTACAAGATCTCTAATGCTTTAAAACACTAAGTTTATCGCAGGTGAGCTTTTCCTCAGTCTTTCCCTTGTATTATAATTTCCCATAGTGTTTTATGAACTCTGTTAAGGAAAAAATGAGGGTAATTAAGAGCAATACCAATGTGCAAAATACACAAAAAAGTTCTTTTATATGAGCGTATTTAGATAAAAATGTACGAAGCATGGTATAAATGATATAATTAAAATGAATGATGGAATAATAAGAAATGGGAGAAACTGTTATGGGATTGTTATATGCAATATTTTCAATTTTTATCACGCTATTTTTCCCAAAGCAAATTACGGATGTGATTTGTTATGGAAGACATCGTGATAGGGAAAATATAAAGAGCAAAAAAATATATTGTCTTATATATGTTTTTTGGACATCATTTTTTGGTTTGTTTTGTCTTATGATGGGTTCGGCATCAGGTGTAAATAATACATTTGATAGAGTTTTGGATTATTATGGATTGAATTTTGGCGAATATGATTATTTTGAGGCGGCGTCCATATATTACGAGCATGATTATAAACATGAAGGTGATTTCACTCTTGTATACTATATCAGAAAAAATGAAGATAATTTAGATGATTTAATTAAACAAATTGTTCAAGAAAATAATTCTATATACAAAAGATATCAGCTCAGTGAAATTGACGTGGTATATGAAACGAACGGTATTTATTACATATGTGAAAAGGGGGAGGTGATTGCAAAGGTAGTAGTAGAAAACGATGGATTGTTAAAAAAAGTAAGTTATCAATGGAGTAGAGAAAAATTAGAACGAAATCTAGGAGGGTAACAGTATGGTTAAAAAAAGAGAACTTTCATTATGTGCCATCATCGTAGCAATTTGTTTCGTTGTATCTCAGTCGCTATCAGTTTATGCGGTCACAAATTCTACACTTACATCACAACAACTTGGGACTATTTTTGATGGAGTGGAAAGTATAGTAGTTCAATTAGAGGGAATAGGATTATCAGAGGCAGATATAAGTGAATTATTTCAGTTGACTCCAAGAGAAAATGGTTTTTATGCACAAACATCTACGCAGACAATTCCGTATACGGGAACATTTGTGGCAGAAACAGTAGACGAGCCACAAATGTCTGTGTACAGTAGTTACAATGGTAATTTACCAAGTTCTGATATTGTTCAAAAAGAACGTCTAGAAAATATATATGGAGTTGCATTACAGTATTTCCATTCCGATTATTATGAGGGAAGTGATGCCAATGGAACAGATTTTGGAAATTACCTAACATATTTATATTTATCACATTACGTTGATGGTCCCGGCAGAGCACCAACTGCTAATGATTTGCCATTTATTATTTCCTCTAGTGATATAAGTGCATATAATACTTTTTTAAATAGTGCACATTTATCAAGTTGGGCAACAGAAGTAGCAAACTTGGGAGCTACTATCTATTCTAATTGTGACTATTTTAGTTCTATTAACGCAATTAATACTGTAGATCAAATTATTGATCAGGGTATAAATGATGCTACTATGGCAGCAGTAAACGGTTATAATACAATTAGTGCGTTATCAACAATTACACCACTGATAAAATCATATATTGTAGGTCATCACGCAATAGCCTCGGATGAAGAAGAATTAACACAAGGAACGCTAGATTATGTTAGTAGTCAATTATATGCACTTAATTTTTATGAAAATTTCGACGAAAAAATTACCAATACGATAATAAGTATTTTAGCAACCACATTTATTAGTGCAATTTGTAGCAGCATTTCTCTAATAGGGGTATGTGTTTCAGTGATTCCGTTATTTGTTTATGAATGTACAAGTTTGATTCAGACAGCAGTGTTGGTTAATTTGCAATATTCCTTTAGTGGAAGGTATGCAGTTAGAACTGGAATTTACTTAGGAATATAAAAGAAAAGAGAAATCCACTGTTGAGCGTACAATGATACTTACTGTTAAAAATCCCGGAAATCCGCTTACCTGCAGATTCCGGGATTTTATAATTACATATGATGTGCCACATCTATTCTGATAAGTGCCTTCCTGAGTGCAAACTCTGCTCTCTTCACATCAATCTCTGCTGTGTGATTTGAAAGGCGCTGCTCTGCCCGCTCCTTTGCGGCCTGTGCGCGGTCTATGTCTATCTCATCAGGCCACTCTGCAAGCTCTGCGAGAAATGTGACCTTGTCTCCAAGTATTTCCGCAAATCCTGAATGGATTGCGGCTATTTTCTCCTCATCGCCATTATGGATAGTCACAATTCCCGGTGCAAGCACTGTCGTGAGCGGTATATGGTTTTTGTATACACCAATCTCTCCGTTTTGGGTATTGAACTCGAGGAAATCTGTCGCTCCCTTGTAGAACACCCTGTCCGGTGTGATTATTTCTATGTCAAAAATGTTATCTGCCATGAAATCACCTCACATTACTGCATCTTGGCACGGACTTCATCTATGCTTCCAACGTTTAAGAAATAGCTCTCCGGTACATCATCATGCTTTCCTTCGAGTATCTCCTTAAAGCCTCTGATGGTCTCGGCGATAGGCACATATTTGCCCTCGAGTCCTGTAAACTGTCCTGCTACGAAGAATGGCTGGGATAAGAATCTCTGTACCTTTCTCGCACGGTTAACGACAAGTTTATCATCCTCTGATAACTCGTCCATACCAAGGATTGCGATAATATCCTGAAGTTCTTTATACTTTTGCAAATACTCCTGAACCTTACGTGCAACCTGATAATGTTCCTCACCTACAACATCCGGCTCAAGAATACGTGAGTTTGATTCAAGCGGATCAACTGCAGGATAAATACCTTTTTCAACAATCTTTCTTGAAAGAACGGTTGTTGCATCAAGGTGAGCAAATGTTGTTGCAGGAGCCGGGTCAGTTAAGTCATCGGCCGGTACATATACTGCCTGTACGGATGTGATCGACCCGTTCTTTGTAGAAGTGATACGCTCCTGCAGCGCTCCCATCTCTGTCTGTAAGGTTGGCTGATAACCTACCGCACTTGGTTGAAGCGATACGTTCCTGGAGTTCGCCGACATCTGTAGCAAGTGTTGGCTGATAACCAACGGCTGACGGCATTCTTCCCAAAAGAGAAGATACCTCAGAACCTGCTTGAACGAAACGGAAAATATTATCAATGAAAAGAAGCACATCTTGATGCTCTACATCTCTGAAATATTCTGCCATTGTAAGTCCTGTTTCGGCAACACGCATACGTGCTCCGGGCGGTTCGTTCATCTGACCGAATACAAGCGCAGTTTTTTCAAGTACGCCGCTTTCGCCCATTTCCTTCCATAAATCGT
>OHPT01000865.1_pt1 | contig 11564 bp, 9 predicted proteins | sample 1577831 | NCBI WGS metagenome assembly OHPT01 (sample SAMEA3879530, study PRJEB24766) | human gut metagenome | biome: human-associated habitat; feature: feces | place: USA | collected 1985/1987 | reverse complement strand
ATTGTATGAAGTAGCCGCTTCCGGTTTACCAGTTCCATACAATCCGTGCCTTACCAACACGAAGTTATGTCTAAATTCAATTCTGTGTGAGCAATCTCCTTTCCGAGATTTTATCGTATGCCTTACCGTCGATGACTATATCCGTGGCATTCTCCACTTGCAGATACGCATCATCAGCCGTTTCTATTTCGATATTTTCCAGAGTAATTCCGGTAACCTTGTTTATGAAAGCGCCTTTCTGCGCATTGGTTACTTTCATATTCTTAACAGAGAAGTTCTCGATAGGCATTTCGGGCAGCCCGTTCAGGAACATGGCACGCCCGGCACCTTTGCAGGAAACATTGGAGATATGGATATTTTTGAATGCCGGAGTCTCTTCGGTTACAGCAGGTACAGGAGCACTGGGTGCTTCTTTCACAGCATAATAGAGGTCGGCAATCAACGCATCACCCGGAATGTTTATCATATTGATATTATCCACGTAGATGTTTTCCACCACACCGCCACGACCGCGCGTACTCTTGAAACGCAATCCTACATCGGTGCCGATGAATGTACAGTCTGCCACATACACATTCCTGACGCCGCCGGACATTTCACTGCCCACGACGAAACCGCCATGACCGTGTAACACAGTGTTATTCTTTACGATAACGTTCTGGCAAGGTTCACCGCGTTTGCGTCCGTCCTCGTCTTTACCGGATTTGATGCAGATGGCATCGTCACCGGCATCGAAGATATTATTGATTATCAATGCATTCTTGCAGGATTCCAAATCCAGGGCATCGCCGTTCTGAGAATACCAGGGATTGAATACTTTTACTTGGTTAATGGTGATGTGCTCGCATGATAGCGGATGCAGACACCAGCTTGGTGAGTTCTTGAATGTAACACCCTCTAACAGGACTCTTTTACTCTTGACGATATTGAGCAATACGGGGCGCAACCACGGACGGATTTCATTCCATTCCTCGTCTGTTTCGATACCTTCGGGATTATTGAAGTTCTTGCAGGCCAATGCTCCCTTTAGCGATCCGGCTGTGGGATACCATATGGATTTGTCTACTACACCGCCCGACTTGACAAGTGCATCCCATTGGCCGGCAGTCAGTTTGCTTTTTTTCACCGGACGCCAGCTATCGCCCGAACCGTCGAATACACCATAGCCTGTAATGGCTATGTTTTCTGCGTTGCGCGCAGAAATAGGCGACTGGCAACGGCGGGTATTCAACCCTTCAAACGATGTCTCAAGAATGGGATAGGCATTGAAATCATCTGTAAAGACAACGAGGGCATTTTTCTCCGTATGCAGATTGACGTTGCTCAATAACTCAATAGGACCTGTCAGCCACAATCCTTCCGGAATGACTACTTTACCGCCGCCTTTTGCATTGACGGCTTTAATGGCATCATTAATCGCTTTTGTGTTTAAGGTAGTTCCGTCGCTTTTGGCTCCGAATTGCAGGATACTGACTGTATAATCAGGAAACGACGGCTGCTCAACCTTTGGCATGTTGAAAGGCAATTCTTTATAGATGTTCTCATCTATAGAATTTTTGCATTGGGCATGAACAGCATTCTGTGCAGGCAGTAATGCAAGAGAAAATGTGGTAAGCGTAAATAGCTTTTTTAGTAATGTGTTCATTCGTGATACTATGTTAATGAATTTATGAATTCTGATTTGCGGATTAAGCGGCATTTCCTAATCTTTACTTTCCATCTTATTACTTCCCCGTAAGCTGCTCTCACGAGTGGCTTACGAAAGAAATAATAAATGATTCATGTTAACCTAATTCTAACCTTAAATAAATTATTATGAAAAAACCTCTTAATTACCGTTTGCAAATGTATCGGGCTTTGGTAGAAAAGATGTGTACAAATTGTTGGTTTTGGTGTATTTTTTGCGGTTTTACCCTTTTCTTTGTGTGCATTCGGGGTTTTTGCACTATCTTTGCAACTCAAAACTTAGTAAAAAAGGTATGAGTTACAATTTGTTGAAAGGAAAAAGAGGCATTATTTTTGGTGCTCTGAATGAGCAGTCCATTGCCTGGAAAGTAGCAGAAAAAGCAGTAGAAGAAGGTGCAGCCATCACTTTGTCGAATACGCCGGTTGCCGTCCGTATGGGCGAAGTGTCCGCTCTTTCGGAGAAACTGAACTGCGAGGTGATTCCTGCAGATGCTACAAGTGTAGAAGATTTGGAAAATGTATTCAAACGCTCTATGGAAGTATTGGGTGGCCCGGTCGACTTTGTGCTGCACTCCATTGGTATGTCTCCCAATGTGCGTAAGAAACGTACATATGATGATTTGGATTACGATATGTTGGAAAAGACGCTGGATATTTCCGCTGTCTCTTTCCACAAGATGATACAAGCTGCCAAGAAGCTCAACGCCATTGCCGACTACGGTTCAATCCTGGCTCTGAGTTATGTGGCTGCGCAACGTACGTTCTACGGTTACAACGATATGGCAGATGCCAAGGCACTGCTGGAATCCATCGCCCGCAGTTTCGGTTACATCTACGGACGCGAACACCATGTACGTGTCAACACCATTTCCCAGTCTCCTACGATGACCACTGCCGGTTCCGGTGTGAAGGGTATGGACAAGCTGTTCGACTTCGCCAACCGCATGTCTCCTCTGGGCAATGCTTCTGCCGACGAGTGTGCAGACTACTGTATCGTGATGTTTTCCGACCTCACCCGCAAGGTCACTATGCAGAACTTGTTCCACGATGGAGGTTTCTCCAGCGTAGGTATGAGTCTTCGCGCCATGGCTACTTACGAGAAGGGACTGGATGAGTATAAGGACGAAAACGGAAATATCATCTACGGCTAATGGAACTCGCACTTTATCTTTTGCCGGTCACCTTGGGCGATACGCCCATTGAAACGGTGTTGCCTCCTTATAACAAGGAGATAATACTGGGAATCCGCCATTTCATCGTGGAGGATGTGCGTTCGGCACGCCGGTTTCTGAAGAAGGTGGACAAGGGAATAGATATTGATGCGCTGACATTCTATACGTTGAACAAGCATACGTCGCCCGAAGACATCTCCGGCTATCTGAAGCCGCTGGTGGAGGGGCAGCCGATGGGCGTAATCTCCGAAGCCGGTTGTCCGGCTGTGGCCGACCCGGGAGCGGACGTAGTGGCTATTGCACAACGGAAAAACTTAAGAGTGGTCCCCCTGGTGGGACCCTCTTCCATTATCCTCTCTGTCATGGGTTCCGGCTTCAACGGACAGAGCTTTGCCTTCCACGGTTATCTTCCCATAGAACCGGCAGAGCGTGCCAAAAAGCTGAAAATGCTGGAACAACGCGTCTACAATGAACACCAGACCCAACTTTTCATTGAAACGCCTTACCGCAATAATAAGATGATAGAGGATATTCTTCATAACTGCCGTCCGCAGACCAAGCTCTGCATTGCGGCGAACATTACTTGTGAAGGGGAGTATATCAAAACCAAGACCGTGAGGGAGTGGCAGGGCAAGACTCCCGACCTTTCTAAGATTCCTTGTATTTTTCTCTTGTATAAATAATAGCTTCCAGGTGCTCGAATTCATATTCCAGGCAACTGCTGAAGAAGTTCCGTCCCAGGTTGTGTTCCATTTGCTGGAATGTCCATAGCTTTCCCCCCTTGAAATTCTTATTGCATAGGATGGAGTCATCGTCCAGGTCTAGTGTGAAGAGATAGACCAGGCGGTTGGTGGCTTCATTCTCAAAATGATACATGAAGTTGAAGTGCAAATGGTCTAATGGGGCGGTGGGAAGCGTTTGTCGTAAAATTCTGTGTGCGCCTTGTTCCAATGTTTCTCCATATATCAGGTAACCCTCCATCAGCAAGTCGATTTTATCTTTCTCGAAAACGTTGCATTTGGGGCGGGGGAGGAGAAACAGCATGCCGTGTGAGGCAACGGCAATCCGGATGACCGGATTGATATAGTCGTTTTTCCGGTTGATGGCTTCTGAGGCGATGGCTTTCCCCATGACATCTCCTTTGGTATTGACTATCGGTACGAAAACCGTGTGGTTCATCACTATATTGAAATAGAAAATGCCGAACTGATTGAACAGAATGCCTGATATAAAGACGAGGGGAGGCGCCACATAAAACAGAATGTGGCGGGTAGTGTCTCCCAAAGGGTAACTGACCAGAACCGCCAAGAAGATAATCAGAAAATGCAGCAGGCTTATGATAAGGATTACGCGTGAGGATACGATGGCGGCTTCTGCCCCTTGTGCAAAAAGCTGCTTGCAGCATTTCTGTGTCTGAGACATGTGGTAGTCCAGAAATTTTCTCCTATTGAGGTAGATGACGAATGGGGGAATGATGGCACTGATTTCCAGCGTGAACGGAAGCATGAAACGGGGACAGTAGTTTACGAGGAATAGGGTTGTTACCGATAACAGCAGTAACATTCCGGTAGTACAGTAAAGTATGATTTGCGGAACATGCGTTCCTCTATGCCTCACCGAATAGATGCTAAACAAGAGTCCTACACCTGCACCGATGTAGATGGACATGTCCTGCGTTATAAACTCGCATAATATGATGGATATTATAACGGGGATGAATCCCAGCGACATATTGAATCTTGATGATAGAATTCTTTGATGGCTCATTATCCGTATTATGATTTTGTCGTTTACATCATAACAACTGGGGAATTTAAATGTTTCCTATTTTACTTCTTTTTTGTATAAAATGGATCTGTTTTTCCGCATGATAAGAGGAGCGTACCAATGGAGCGCTTTCCACTTGCTGAAACCCTTTTTCCAATCCTTTCTCTCTGTAGAGTGCAAATTGTTTGGGAGTAATATATGCTGCTACCGGATAATGTTTGTGTGTGGGTTGAAGGTATTGCCCTATGGTCAGTATGTGGCAGCCCACCCGGCGAAGGTCGTCCATCAGTTCTTCCACTTCTTCCGGAGTCTCGCCCAATCCCACCATAATGCCGGACTTGGTGGTAGTATTGCTTTCTGCAATCTGCCGCAACACTTCCAGGCTTGTCTCATACTTGGCGGCACTGCGTACGAGGGGGCTGATGCGGCGGACAGTCTCCATGTTGTGCGAAATGATTTCCGGTTGTGCATCGATGACTTGTGCCACGAGCTCCTTTCTTCCTTGAAAGTCGGGAATCAGCACTTCGACGGTGGTGTCCGGATTGAGCCGCTTGATTTCCCGGATGGTACGTACCCAGTGCGACGCGCCTAAGTCGGGCAGGTCGTCACGGTCTACGGAGGTGACGACTGCATGGGAGAGTTTCATCAAGGCAATGGACTCTGCCACATGTGTAGGCTCATCGGCATCCAGTGGCAAGGGCTTCCCGCTTGCCGTGTTGCAGAACTTACAGCACCGGGTGCAGATATTTCCCCCAATCATGAAGGTTGCGGTGCCTTTCCCCCAACATTCCCCCATATTGGGGCAACGGCCGCTGCTACAGATGGTATGTAGGCAATGCGATTCGACAATGCGTTTGGTCTCGGTATAGCGCTCGTTGGCACCGATGCTTATTTTGAGCCACTCAGGCTTACGTACTCTTTCGGGCATTATTTCAATTCTTTGTTGAAGAAGTTGGTCAACCGCGTGTATAGGTGTAACCGGGTATTTCCTCCGTAGATACTGTGGTTGCGGTTGGTGTAAACCTGCATATCGAACTGTTTGCCGAGTTGTACCAGTTGTTCGGCATATTCGGCACAGTTCTGGAAGTGTACATTGTCGTCTGCCATGCCGTGTACCAGCAGCAGGTTGCCGTGAAGCTTGTCGGCACGGGTAAAGGTGGAACTGGCCTTATAGCCTTCGGCGTTTTCTTTCGGTGTGCGCATAAAGCGTTCGCCATAAACGGTGTCGTAGTAGTTCCAGTCGGTAACGGCAGCTACGGCTACTCCGGCCTTGAATACCGGTGTTCCTTCACTCATACTCATAATGGTCATGTATCCACCGTAACTCCATCCCCAGATTCCGATGCGTTTTTTGTCCACATAAGGCTGGTTGCCCATGTAGAGGGCGGTTTCCACCTGGTCTTTGGCTTCCTTGATACCCAGGTTCAGATAGGTGCATTTGGCGAATTCGGCACCACGTCCTCCGGTGCCACGCCCGTCTACGCAAACCACGATATAGCCTTGTGATGCCATGTAGGTTTCCCAGCTTACACTGAACTTGTCAAGCACTTGCTGTGAACCGGGGCCGCTGTACTGGTACATCAGTACCGGGTATTTCTTGCCGGCAGAGAAGTCGGCAGGTTTCATCATCCAGCCATTCAATGTGGTTCCGTCGGAAGTCTGGAAAGTGAAGAATTCCTTCCGTGGCATGTCATAGCCGCTGATATCCTGCTTCAATGCCGCATTGTCCATCAAGGTGGCAAGAGTCTTGCCCGTATTGTCGTTCAGCGTAATGACGGTCGGAGTGTCCAGATTGGAATAACGGTTCATATAGTACTTCATGTTCGCACTGAACTGCGCACTGTTTGTTCCGGCTTGTGACGATAGCCTGGTCTTTTTACCTTTCCGGTCAATCTTGTAGATGGCACTGCGCATGGGGCTTTCCTCGTTGCTGCTGAAGTAGAAGCTTCCTTCTTCGGGATCATAACCCAGGAACTCCTGCACTTCATATGGTCCGGCTGTCACTTGTTTCAGCAGATTGCCACCTATGCTATACCAGTACAGATGGTTGTATCCGCTCTTTTCGCTGACAAAGCTGAAATTTTCCGGATAGAAGACGATGTTGTCGAATACATTCTCGCGGATATAGGTATCGCTTTCATCACGCAGAGCCAGTTTGGCTACCGTGCTGCGAGGGTCGGCAAAGTATAGGTCGAACCGGTTCTGATGGCGGTTCAGTGTCATGACGGCAAGCTTGTTGGGGTCTTGGGTAAAGCGGATGCGGGGAATATAGCCGTCTGCATCTACCGGCACGTTTATCTTGCGGGTCACTTTCGACTTGATATCGAAGGTGTGTACGGACACTTTGGAATTTACTTCTCCCGTTTTAGGATATTTGTAAGTATACTCTCCCGGATACTTCTCGAAAGGGGTGAAGTGGGGGGCTTGTCCGGCAAAAAGAGGGAAAGAGTAGGAGGGAACATCTTTCTCGTCGAAGCGGATGAAAGCCAGCATCTGGCTGTCGGCACTGAATTCCAGCGCACGGTTGAAGGAGAACTCCTCTTCGTAAACCCAGTCGGGGATGCCGTTCAGCACCTCGTTCTGTTTCCCGTCTTCCGTCACCTGGCTTTCGCTGTTGCCGTAGAGCAGTTTTACAAGGAAGATGTTGTTGTCGCGTACGAAAGCCACCTGATTGCCGTCCGGTGAAAATACGGGCACCTGTTGCGGACCGCCGTCCGAAAGCTTTTCCACAATGTTGTTGATTTTACCGTCCAGATTGCGCTTTAGGCTGTAGATGTAATGCACAGCCGTATAGGAATGACGGTAGATGGGAGTTGTTTCGGTGGCAATGAGCAGCTTACTGCCGTCCGGAGCAAAGCTGTAGCTGTCGAATGTCTTGAACGTGCATTCGCGTGCGGTAGCGGCATCAAACAGCACTTCCACGGGTTTTCCCGTTTTGAAGGAGTACTTGATGATTTGTGTCCTGTCCGCATTCATCTGCGAATAATGTTCCCCGTCTCCCGGGATGGGGATAACGCCGGAAATATTCTTCGGAGTGAACTTGCCCGATACGATTTCTTTCAAATCGAGTGCCTTGCCACTTTGGGCGAAACCTGCCAGCGTACAGAGGCAGAGGAGAAGTGCGATGCTTATCTGTTTCATATCTATCTTTTATGCTTATCTGTTTCCCTATTTTTTCTGGGGAACAAATATACAACAAAGGGAAGATTTATCGAAGCAGTGGGCCGATTTTATTCTTTTTGAACAGAAAAAGCCCGTCCTGCTCCTTGGGGGCGAAGCAGGGACGGGCCTCCGTCACTCATAGATGATGATTGGATGAGATGATGATTGGAATATCTTTCGTTACAAGCACTTGACTTTTCTTTGATATTCTGCAATGGCTGCATCCAGTCGTTCGTGGGCGGTTGTGTCACCCGGAACGTTGTGCGACGGATGGATGTACAAGTGTACGCCACGGTCGGCAAGGATTTCGGCAACGGTAGTGATGGTCATCCATACCATGGTGACGAAACTCAATGTAGACAACGGACCTACCTTGTCGAAGTGGTTCTTCAAAGGTACGGAGGCGTCTACCAGGGGAACGCAGGAATCCACTACGATATCTGCCAACTGGAAGAGGTTCTTTCCGCTGGAGTGACGGCTGGCCTTGTCGCCCGTTTCGCTGGCCGAACCGTATACGATAACTTTCATGCCGCGCTTCTTGGCTTCCAATGCCATGTCTATATTGACGGCATTGATACCGGTATGTGAGAAAATCCACATACAGTCTTTGGAATCAAAATCATAGTTCTTCATGATTTCCTGGCCGTAGCCTTCTGCCCGTTCCAGGAAGAGGAACTGGTGAATACCCATCTGGCCGATAATCTGCGTGAAGAATGTCAGAGGCAATTCGCAAAGCGGGTGGAATCCTACAAAGCTGCCGATACGCGGATACATTTCTTCTACGGGAATTGTTGCGTGGCCGCAACCAAACGTGTGGACCCAACGACCGGCTTCGATGGAATCTGCCATAACAGTGGCTGCTTTTTTGATGTTTTCCAACTGGGTAGCCTCCAGTTTTTCCATAATGCCATGGGCATTCTTTAACCATTCGAGTGCTAACATAACTTTTTTTGTTTTTTAAGAAGTTAATAAATTTATTTGAGTGAGCGTTTATACAAAAGGAGCATGACGGCAAGTGAGGCAATCATCAGATAAGGATAAAGCCCGATGCCATTGGTGTATTGGGAAACCATTCCCATCAGGCCGTTCATTGCAGTCTGGCCGACGAGGGCTATGGCAAGCGCCACGCTGAATGCTGTTCCCGATAAGGACGGGTACCGGCTTCCAAGAATGCTGAGTATCACGGGATACGTGGCCGACAGCCCCATACCTACCAGCACCATGCCGACTGCCGCGCGTGCAAACCCCGGCGAGAACATAAGGAAACAGAAGCCTATGGCAGTGAGTGCAAGGCTGTAGGGCAGCACGGTTTCCGGTTTTATCTTCTTGAATATCGCAACCTGCACCATACGTGCCACGGTCAGTCCCGCTACCATGCAGGTCAGTGCAATCAATGCCTGATTGGCCGGAATATCCGTCATCTGCCCAAAGTAACTCGTGGACCAGTTGTTGCAGACACCCTCGATGCCGCTTTGGAAAAAAAGAATGAAGCTGAGTAGCAGTAAGCTGCTTTCTTTCAGCAGTCCCAATCCCTCTTTTACCGGGAAACCTTGCGCCTGCTTAGGGGCGGGGAAGCGTACGGGGATACAGAATATAATGCCCGCAAGCATCACTACGCCAATTCCCAGTAAGATGGTTTCGAATGAATAATGCCTGGAAAGGGAGCCCAGCAACATTGGTATGCCCAATGCGCCCAGTCCGTAGAACATGCCCAGAAAACTGAGGCGTGAGCCTTTTTCGGATTCTCCTGAGATGTCGGATACCAATGCATTGGTTTCTCCGTTGAGGATGCCTCCGCCCAGGCCGATGCCGACGATGGAAGCTTGCAGCAGTGGCACGCTTTCAAAGAAGGCAAGTCCTTCCATCCCCAGCAGTACGATGATGCAGCTGGGCACCAGCAGGGCTTTATGTCCGAACCGGTCTACGATGGGACCGAAAATCAGGGAACCGGCCAGCATGCCCAGAGGCAGGAAAGTGACCAGTGAGGTTGTCTGCAACCCGCTCAGATTCAGCTTGGCTATGAGGGATGGCAGCACTGCTCCCAATGTAATCATGGAGACTCCGAAGAAACACATCCCGATGCACGCTGCCGTGAATACGAGATTCTTGTGATAACTGTTACTCATACAAGTGATTTTTGATGGCAAGAAACGCTGCTCCTATCAGTCCGGCATTACCGGACAACTGAGAAGGTACAAATTCCACCTGCTTGATGCTGAGCGGCTGCGCCCATTTGCAGGCTTCCTTGTAAATGTCATCTATAAAGATACCGGCAGGGCCGAAGACGCCTCCGCCCCAAATTATCTTCTGCGGGTTGAGCAGGCTGACCAGATTTGCGGAAGCCATGCCCCACATCTCGACGGCTTTGTGCAATACGGAGATTGCGATAGGGTCTTTTTCATTATAGGCACTGAACACATCATAGGCCGATATGCGGCAGATGGGTTTCTGGCGCAGTTTTCCTTTGTATGCCTTGTTGGCGCGTACGGCATCGCGTACCCGTGCCCCGATACCATTGCCGGAAGCGTAATATTCGAAACATCCGCATGCGTCATACTCTTCCCGGTAGGGAGGTTGCAGGGCCATCCAGCCGGTGGCGCCGATAATGTCGTTGGCTCCGTGCAACACGTGCCCGTCGATGATGATGCCGGCACCGATACCGGTTCCCACGGCAATGAATATGGCACTGTGACATTCTTTGGCGGCACCTTGCCACATCTCTCCATACATATAGCAGGTACGGTCGCTGTCGATGTATATCTCGATGCCCGGAGGCGTTACACTGCGCAGCTCCTCATAGAGGGGGTAGTTGTCCCAGCCCGGTATGTTGGGGGCCCATACCCGGTTGGTTTGGGAGTAAACGATACCGGGGATGCAGACACCTATTCCGTCGACGTGTATACGGCTTCTGCGTGCTACGGTAAGAAGTTTGGCGAGGATATCCGCGGCGAGCTTGCCCACTTCGTGTCCGGTTCTTCCTTTCAGGAGCCGTTTGCGGTTAAACATCATGCTTCCGTCCGGAAAGAAAATGGCGCTGGCTATTTTTGTGCCGCCTATGTCCAATGCGATTGTTGCCATGGTGTTATAGTATTTATAGGTTGATTCATTAAGGTTGTATGCAAAGCTATGAATTTATTTCATTCTTGAGGTGTATAAACTGAGGAAATTGTGTGTAAAAAGAGTGTCTAATCACTAAATTGTGTTTAATGTAATTGCACTTGGATGTACTCTTTCTCAATTAATTAGTTATATATCAGTGGATGAAACATTTTTTAGTGCAGGTGGAAATTCTTTGTTTTATGTTCGTTAACAAATCGGGTGGAAAGTATTCTTGTTTTTGCAGGTTCATCCCACGGAAAAATCCTATATTTGCCACTTACATAAGGAATATGTATGGAAACCAAATCTACGCTCTATAATGAGTTCCCTCTTTTTCTGAAGCGATATTTTTCCTATAAGGTACAGAAAATATCGCTGAATGCCGGTTTTACGTGCCCCAACCGGGATGGAAACAAAGGAGTCGGCGGTTGCACCTATTGCAACAACCAGACCTTCAACCCCGATTATTGCCGTACGGAGAAATCCATTACCCGCCAGCTGGAAGAAGGCAAGCAGTTCTTTGCACACAAATATCCGGAGATGAAGTATCTCGCCTATTTCCAGGCCTATACCAATACGTATGGCGAACTGGAAGACCTGAAGCGGAAATACGAGGAAGCCTTGTCGGCAGACGGGGTGGTGGGCCTGGTCATCGGCACCCGTCCGGACTGTATGCCC
>OHPT01000856.1_pt1 | contig 11688 bp, 8 predicted proteins | sample 1577831 | NCBI WGS metagenome assembly OHPT01 (sample SAMEA3879530, study PRJEB24766) | human gut metagenome | biome: human-associated habitat; feature: feces | place: USA | collected 1985/1987 | reverse complement strand
CAACCGCGCCTCGGCGCGAGAATGTGCCAAGGCACATTCTTTTTTATTGTACAGAAAAGAAGAAATAGACTTAAAAGTGCATGCGCCTTCGTACTGCGTTCCTGAGCCTTGCACGGGAGAGAATCGTGATCAGCGAGATTACAATAACGCCACAGACGGAGCATACGACCGCCGACCAGGTCAGTCGCAGCGGAAGTAAAAGGTACCGGCGGATGAGCAGCTCGATACCGGCGCACAGCAGAGCGGCTTCCGCGAAAAAATAAAGCGCTTTCATCAAAAAGGCAGAAGAAATTTTGCGCAGACAGAAAGCAAAGAGGATCGTGGCCAGCGTGCAGAGCGCGGTGATCGGCAGGGACAGTCCGAAGAACCAGCTGTGGTCCGTGGTATTAAAGCTGATCAGAAACTGATATAGCATTACGGCAAGACCATCGAAGAGCAGGGAAAGGTAGATAGGAAGCTTGGTATATATTACTGCAGGGATTGACATTACCCAGATCAGGACACAGGCTCCAATTACGTAAAGCGACCAAAGATGCTGCCTGAATACCAGCAGATTTAACAAAAGACTGCACAGACCGGCCGCAGTGAGAGAGACGGAAAGCAAAATGGCGAGGTCTTTTCGGCGTACAACCTCAACCTGTCCCTTTTCTTTCGGAAACGGGGAGACGGGCTGCATTTTGGAAAGATCATGTGGATTGATAACAGGGGTATTGCAGAGCGGACAGTATTTTAAGGACGGGTCCAGCTTTACTCCACAGTTGACACAGTATGACATATGATTTCACTCCTTTTTGAATCATGACAATAAAATGGGCGCGCGTTCTATTATAGTTCCCGGTTACTTTCGATCGTGACGGGGATGCCGTCCTCGACGAGCTTTTGGAAAAATCGCCGTTCCACATCTGCTTCGATGATACAGCTGGCAAAATTGACGGTCAGCGTGTCCTCAAAACTGACAATGGCGCAGTTGGTGCGCTGGGAATACGGGATTCCCATATAAATATCGAAGCGTTCCAGATAGGGCTTCATATCGTCCGGAACGCGGATTGCGCCCATGTTGGTCAGACCGGCAGAGGAATTTTTGTCCTGCACCCGCTGGTAAAACTGCCGGACGACAAAATCCTTTAAAAACAGCGGGACAATACGGATCAGAGGATTACGCTGTGTGGAGGCATTCGTTGTGATGTCGCCGCGCAGGAACTTGCTGTTGATATAGTAGCGCATATAGTGGTGCACCTGAGTGACAATTTCTTCAAAGGTGTAGTCACCAAGTCTTGGATCGATAGACGGATAAACCATCGTGATAAAGTTGCGCAGCGTTTTGGATGGAAAAAAACGGCGCAGGTTGACGGGCATGGCGATCCGCACAGGGCGCAGGCGCAGATGAAAATCGTGCTCCTGCTTTTGCAAAAGAGAATATAAAAGCACGGCGTTTAGGTATTCCGTAATAGAAGCCTGATATTGTTTGGCAACCTTCTGGACAGCGCTGACGCTCATGATGCCGTCAATCACGTTGAGGGTATAGAAAGGTTCTTGCGTGCCGCGCACACGGTAAGTTTTTTCGGCGGGTCTTGGCGGGCAGACGCGGGCGTTTGCATAGCGCATATAGGCGTCTTCAAATTCTTCCGGATCCGGTGTTTCGTTGACATCTAAAACGAAGCCGCCGTTGGAAATTTCGTGTCCCAGGAGCCGCAGATAAACGGCAGTAACTGTCTGGAGCAAATACATGCCGCCGGTACCGTCCCCGAGGCTGTGATGCGCTTCCAGGGAAATCCGCCGGTCATACCAGTAAAAACGTACAAGATAGCGGTTGTTGGATTTAAACGGCATCGGCATGCAGAAATTGCGGATATCGGGTTTTACAAACGGACCGGGACGGGTATTCGGCTCGAGATAGCGCCAGAAAAATCCTTTCCGCATTGCGGAATGATAGGTGGGAAAGCGTTTCATGGCAATATCGACAGCCTGCTGCAAAATATCCGGCTGCACCGGGTCTTTTAACAGGACGGAAAGCCTGTACACGGAGGAAAAGTCCCGGCGCTGAAGCGTCGGATATACAATCGCGGACAGATCCAGCCGATACCAGGTTTTCGGAGTATGTTTTGGGTTTGATTTTGACATATCGGATTCATCCTTTCGCTGCTGCTGGCATGAGTCCGTCAACACACAGCATATTGCAGTTTACCGCGCCATTTGCAAAAACGCTGCTTTCCGCTGCTTCGCAGCTTATTTTTGCGCATGGAGTGGCGCTTCCTTCGTGCATTTCTGGAAGCAGATTTTTGTGCGAGCACAAATCTGCTTCCAGAAACGCAGGAGTGAACTGTAAGAACAGTATACACCAGCACGGGCAAAAGGAACAGGAAAAAGTTAAATCTTGTAAGAATAGAGGAAAATATGCTATAATTAAAATGATATCTTCTTTTTTGTGAGGAAGAAATAGAAGCTGTAAAAAAGAACGGAAATGGCGGAAAAACCTATTTTTACAAAGCATGCCGCGGCTGCGGCAGATACGGAGGAGATATGGCGGTAAGCAGCAGGCAGAACCAGAATATGATGAATCTGATCCGGAAGGTGCACGGTCTGGTGGAGCGCCCGGATCTGACGAAACACAGGCAGTCCCAGGACAGAATCGGCGCGATCCTCGGTACGGAAAAGGGAATTGCCTATGAAGAGACAGAGGTAGACGGCATGAGCTGCGAATGGGTGAAGGTGGAACGCGCGCATCTGAAGAGATATGTGATTTTGTACTGTCATGGCGGTGGCTATTCAACCGGCAGTACGGTATATGCCAGGACGCTGACGACAAAGCTGGCAGAATCCACCGGGATGGATGTGTTTTGCTTTAATTACCGGCTTGCACCGGAATGTAAATTCCCGGCGGCTGCGGAAGATGCCATGAAAGCCTGGAACTATCTGATGTATTTGGGATACGGTGCGCGGGATGTGATTGTAGCGGGAGATTCCGCAGGCGGAAATCTTGCGTTGTCGCTGACGCTGAAATTAAAAGACGAAGGAAGAATGCTGCCAAGAGGACTTGCACTGATGTCTCCGTGGACAGACCTGACCAAATCAGGGAAAAGTTATCAGACAAGAAGCAGCGTAGATCCGGTTCTGGATCACGAATACCTGGATCGGATGATCGAAAATTATGCGGGCGGGATGGAGCTGACGAATCCGTATATTTCGCCGCTGTTTGGAAAGCTGGAAGGGCTGCCGCCTGTATACATTCAGGTCGGAGATAACGAGCTTTTGCTTTCGGATTCGACACAGCTGCACAAAAATCTCGTCAAGGCAGACGTTTCTGCCCGAATCGACATTTATAAGGGCATGTGGCATGTGTTCCAGATGTCGCCCCTCAAGAACGCCTATGACGCGATGAACAAAATTGCCGAATTTATTTTCGATATCTGCCGATAAAAAAAGGAAATTCGAAATTTTTACAGAATAAATAAAAAGTAGGACTGCAAAAGAGCAGAACAAAAGGAGCAAAAAGCATGTATTATCCGGAAGAGCTGATCGAAGAGGTCAGAACCAGAAACGATATAGTAGAGGTGATCTCCGGTTATGTGCGGCTGCAGAAAAAAGGAAGCAACTATTTCGGGCTGTGTCCGTTCCATAACGAAAAGTCGCCTTCCTTTTCCGTATCCCCCGGAAAGCAGATGTATTATTGCTTCGGCTGCGGTGCGGGCGGCAATGTGATCACCTTTTTGATGGAGTACGAAAACCAGACGTTCCCGGAAGCGGTCAGGACACTGGCGCAGCGTGCCGGAATCGCCCTGCCGGAGGCAGACGACTCCAAAGAAGCGAGGCAGGCGGACAGCCGCCGCGCAAAGCTTTTGGAAATCAATAAGGAAGCGGCAAAATATTTCTATTACCAGCTGCGCACCGAACGGGGCAGTGTCGGGATGGAATATCTGCGCAAAAGAGAATTAAGCGACGAGACGATGAATCATTTCGGGCTGGGTTATGCGAACAAATACAGCAACGACCTGATTCAGTATCTGAAATCAAAGGGCTATTCCGAAGACCTGATCCGGGATGCAGGACTTTGCAACGTGGATGAAAAACATGGTATGTATGACAAGTTCTGGAACCGCGTCATGTTTCCGATCCAGGATATCAACCATCGCGTCATCGGTTTTGGCGGACGTGTGATGGGCGATGGGAAGCCCAAGTACTTAAACTCACCGGAAACAGAGATTTTTGATAAGAGCCGGAACCTGTACGGGTTAAATTTTGCCCGGACGAGCCGGAAAGGAAATGTGATTCTCTGTGAAGGATATATGGACGTTATCGCGATGCACCAGGCGGGCTTTACCCAGGCGGTTGCGTCACTGGGAACTGCGTTTACATCGGGGCAGGCGAGTCTGCTTCGGCGTTACGCAAATGAAATCCTGCTGTCCTATGACAGCGATGGCGCAGGCGTCAACGCGGCACTTCGGGCGATCGGAATTTTGAAGGAAGCGGGAATGACCGGACGGGTCATCAACCTGGAGCCTTACAAGGACCCGGATGAATTCATTAAGGCGCTGGGCGGAGAAGAGTTCCAGAAACGGCTGGATCATGCGGAGAACAGCTTTTTCTTTGAGTTACGCCAGCTGCAGAAAAATTATGATTTATCAGACCCGGAACAGAAAACTGCATTTCATCGGGAAATCGCCAGAAAGCTCTGCACTTTTTCGGAAGAGGTGGAGCGGGAAAATTACATCGAAGCGGTGGCGCAGAAGTACCACATCAGCTTTGAAAACCTCCGCAGGCTGGTGGGAACCTATGCCGCCCAGACCGGGCTTGCACAGCCTGTGATCCGCCCCAAATCCGGTGTTCAGAAAAAGAACACAGCGGCGGAGGGTATCAAAAACAGCCAGAAATTATTATTGACCTGGCTGGTCGAACAGCCGCAGCTCTATCGCCAGATTTCAAAATATATTTCTCCGAAGGATTTTACGGAAGGCTTATATGAAAAGGTGGCGGACAGGCTGTTTGAGGAGCTGGAGCAGGGCAATATCAATCCGGCTTCCATTATCAGCATGTTTGAGGAGGAAGAGGATCAGAGGGAGGCGGCTTCTTTGTTCCATACGAAGCTGGAGCGTCTGGAAAGCACCGCAGAACAGGAAAAGGCGCTGCACGACATCGTCTGTGCGGTCAAGCGAAACAGTTATGAAAGAGACAGCGCGCAGCTCGGGACGGACGTAGCTGCACTAAACCGCGTGATCGCGGGCAAAAAACAGCTGGAAGAGCTTGCAAAAACGCATATTTCCCTCGAATAAGGCAACAACAGGTAATACAGATACAGGAAGGATGTAGACAGACATGACAATGGATGAAAACACACGGGCAAAGTATGAGGAGAAAATAAAAACGCTTCTCGCCATGGCAAAAAAGAAAAAGAATGTGCTGGAATACCAGGAGATCAGTGACCATTTCGCAGATTTACATCTGGAAGAAGAACAGATGGATGAGATTCTGGATGCACTGGAAAAGAGCGGTATCGACGTGCTGCGCATTACCGATGATGATGACATCCCGGATGAAGAACTGCTTTTGTCGGATGAAGACGAAGTGGACATGGAAAACCTTGATTTAAGTATTCCGGACGGCATCAGCATCGAGGATCCGGTGCGCATGTACTTAAAGGAAATCGGTAAGGTCCCGCTTCTGTCTGCAGAAGAGGAAATCGAGCTTGCAAAAAGAATGGAAAACGGCGATCAGGAAGCCAAAAAGCGTCTGGCGGAGGCCAACCTGCGTCTGGTTGTCAGCATTGCAAAGCGTTATGTGGGCCGTGGTATGCTGTTCCTGGATCTGATTCAGGAAGGTAACCTGGGTCTGATCAAAGCGGTTGAAAAATTTGATTACCGCAAAGGCTACAAGTTTTCTACCTACGCGACCTGGTGGATTCGTCAGGCGATTACGAGAGCGATTGCGGATCAGGCGAGAACGATCCGTATCCCTGTCCATATGGTAGAGACCATCAACAAGCTGATCCGCGTGAGCCGTCAGCTGCTTCAGGAGTTAGGCCGTGAACCTACTCCGGAAGAAATTTCCGAGGAGATGGGCATGCCGGTGGATCGTGTCAGAGAGATCTTAAAGATTTCTCAGGAGCCGGTATCTCTGGAAACTCCCATCGGCGAAGAGGAAGACAGCCATCTGGGCGACTTCATTCAGGACGACAACGTTCCGGTACCGGCGGAAGCGGCATCCTTTACGCTGCTTCGGGAACAGCTCGTTGAGGTTCTGGGCACGCTGACAGAGAGGGAGCAGAAGGTTCTGCGCCTGCGGTTTGGTCTGGATGATGGTCGTGCGAGAACACTGGAAGAGGTTGGCAAGGAATTTAACGTTACCAGAGAGCGTATCCGTCAGATTGAGGCAAAAGCGCTCAGAAAGCTGCGCCATCCCAGCCGCAGCCGCAAGTTAAAGGATTATCTGGACTAAGATGAAAATAGAATTATCGGAAAGAATGCAGGCGGTTTCGGCACTCGTCCCGAAAGGCCATGTCGCTGCGGACATCGGCTGCGACCACGGATTTGTTTCGATTGATCTGGTGCAGCGCAGCATTTGTCCGCACGTCTATGCGGCGGACGTCCGCAAAGGACCGCTGGATCGCGCAAAAGAGCATATCGCAGCCTGTGGCCTGAAAGATAAGATTACGGCGGTGCTGTCGGACGGATTGAAAGAGGTGCCGGTTTGTGGCAGCGGCGCGGACGGCTTCATCGCTGCCGGGATGGGCGGCAAGCTGATCGTTTCGATTCTGACGGCGGTACCGAAAAAAACAGCGCAGCTTTCCTGGTGCGTCCTTTCCCCTCAGTCGGAAATCTGGCTGGTGCGGCAGGCGCTGAGAGAGCTTCGTTTTTTTATCATCGAAGAAAACATGGTGCTGGAAGAGGGCAAGTATTACCCAATGATGCTGGCAGTCCGGGCGGGCGCAGACTGGGATGTCGAAGTGGAAAATGCGCAGCGCAAAAAACATCGGCTGGCAGAAAAACTTCTGCAGTCGGGGCTGACTGATGAGACGTGCCGGTTTGCCGGAGACTGGCTTGGCTGGCAGCTGATGGACAGCCGCAGTGAGGTATTGTTTTCCTTCCTGGAACATACAATCAAAACAGACGAAGCGCTGCTTTTGGCGATGCCGAAGCCGGATGGTGATCGGGCGGCAGACTGCAGCGATCAGCGGATGCCTGGCGACGACGCTGCGGAGCGTATTTTAAAGCGCCGAACGGAGCTGGAGGCGCGCATACAGCTTTCTGAAAAAGTGCTGGAAGTTTTGAAAATGGAAAAGCAATAGAGCGCATGCTCCGGGAGCAGTTTCCGTTGGCGAAAGCGGAAAGGAGATCGTACAGATGCAGGAAAAAAAGGTGACATATCAGGAACTTGCCAGACAGGCACAGAAAACAGAAAAGCATCAGATTGTACTTGCGATTGCGGACGGCAAAATCCGGGAGTTGTTCCAGACAGCGAAAGAGGGCGAGGAGATTTCCTTTTTGACGACGGCTGACCGGATCGGTCATGATACCTGGGTGCGCAGCGCAGTCATGCTTTTGATGAAAGCGGCATCCGATGTGGCAGGCAACCTACAGAAGGGAAAGCTGAAAGTAGAATTTTCCATTGGAAGAGGGCTGTATTGCTCTCCACGGGATGGACGGAAGGTGGACAGTACGTTCATCGATCAGGTGCGGGAGCGGATGAGAGAGCTGGCGGCGCAAAAAATTCCGTTTGTAAAAATGACGAAAACGACGGACGATGCGATCGCTTTGTTTGAATCACAGGGAATGACGGATAAGGTGCAGCTGTTCCGTTACCGGAGAGCTTCTTGTATCAATGTGTATGAGCTGGACGGTTATTATGATTATAATTATGGCTACATGGTGCCGGATACGGGCTATATCGACTGTTTTGACCTGTTCCCTTACCAGGACGGACTGATGCTTCTGCTTCCGGAACGGCGCGATCCGGAGCAGCTGCCTGTTTTTGAAGAGCGAAAAAAGCTTTTTAAAGCGCTGGAGGATTCGACGCGCTGGGGCGAGAAGCTCGGCATTACGACGGTTGGAGATTTGAATGACAAGATCTGCGGCGGCGATCTGGCAGAGCTGATTCTGGTACAGGAGGCGATGCAGGAGAGCCGAATTGGACGGATTGCAGAGGACATCGCAGGACGCAAGGGTGTCAAATTCGTCATGATTGCGGGACCTTCTTCTTCCGGGAAAACGACATTTTCTCATCGACTTTCCATTCAGCTAAAGACGTTTGGACTGACGCCGCATCCGATCGAGGTGGACAATTATTTTGTCAACAGAGAAAAAACGCCGCGGGACGCGGACGGCAATTACAACTTCGAGAGCCTGGACGCGATCGATACAGAGCGGTTCAACAGAGATATGTGCGAGCTGCTGGAAGGAAAGCGTATCGAGCTGCCGACGTTTAATTTCAAGACCGGCAAACGGGAATATAAGGGAAACTTTTTACAGCTCGGGGCAGACGATATTTTAGTGATTGAGGGCATTCACGGCTTAAACGATAAGATGTCTTACGCGCTGCCAAACGAGAGCAAATACAAAATTTACATCAGCGCGCTGACGAGCCTGAACGTGGATGAGCATAATCGGATTTCCACGGCAGACGGAAGACTGCTGCGTCGGCTGGTGCGGGATGCCCGGACGAGAGGAACGAGCGCAGGACAGACAATTGCCCAGTGGCCGTCTGTGCGGCGCGGCGAGGAAGAGAATATTTTTCCCTTCCAGGAAAGTGCGGATGCGACGTTTAATTCTGCGTTAATTTACGAGCTCTGCGTCTTAAAAACCTATGCGGAACCGCTGCTTTACGGTATTCAGAAGGGCGATCCGGAATATTTTGAGGCAAAGCGGCTGCTCAAGTTCCTGGACTATTTCCTGGGCGTCAGCAGCGAGAATTTGCCGAAAAATTCGATTGTGCGGGAGTTTGTCGGAGGCAGCTGCTTCCGCGTCTGAAAATGGGACAAGCGTGCGGAAACGCATGAAAGCTGTGGCTGACATTGAAGCTACAGACAGAATTTCTCCTTGCCAAGCAGGGAAAATGCTGTTAAAATGGCACATGGCAAGTAAGATAAATGGTCGCGGCTGTCAGCCGTAAGGCACCCGAAAGGGGACAGGTGAGGAAAGTCCGGGCTTCACAGGGCAGGATGCCGGATAACGTCCGGTGGAGGCAACTCCAAGGCCAGTGCAACAGAAATATACCGCCATGGCGAAAGCTATGGTAAGGGTGGAAAGGCAGTGTAAGAGACTACCGTCCGGCTGGTAACAGACGGAGCCATGTAAACCCCATCCGAAGCAAGACCAAACAGAGAGCTATAGACCGGCCCGGTCTGCTTTCAGGTAGGTCGCTTGATGCGGCTGGTGACAGTCGTACTAGATAGATGATCGTCATATACAGAACTCGGCTTATTTTTTGCTTACACCTTTTGAGAAAAATGCGGACTGCGGATGCGGTCCGTTTTCTGTTATAAGCGACTGCAATGCAGAGCATGTTTCACGGAGAAACTATGGAGAAGTCATGGAGAAAAAAGAGAGAATGCGGATAAAAGGGATCACTATGATACTGAGCTGCCTGTTACTTTTCGCCGGCTGCGGGGAAAACGGTGGGAGTGAGGAAAATGTCTCCACGGAGACCGCAGGCCAGAAGGTTTCGGAAGAAAACAGTGGCATGGGACAGGCTGACGCAGGAATGGAATTTGTGGAACTGCCGGTGCAGACAGAGCAGAAACTGACGGAGAATGATTTTAAGGTAATGAAATCCCTGGTGGGAATTCAGACGGGAGAGCGGCAGGGCAGCGGTGTGATCTATGATGAAGAGGAAAACAGGATTCTGATCGCAACGGCAGGGCACGTACTGGCGGACGATACCGGAGAGGCCCGGGTGACATTTCCGGACGGAACACAGGTGGCTGCCACCGGCGTGGAGACAGTGGACAGCTGCGATCTGGCTTTCCTGTGGGTGGACAAGGCGGAACTGTCAGAGGAAGCATGGAAGGTCTGTCTGCCGGTGCAGACGGATCGGGAAGTATTCGATGCACTGAAGGAATATGACGATGTATGGATGTACGGAGGGGAGAGTGGGCTGCCGGTCTATGCTTTCGTGGTGGATCCCTGGATCTATGTGGAGGATTTTGACCAGTATATGCTTCTGCTGCAGGGACTGATCGCTCCCGGAATGTCAGGAGGCGGAGCCTTTACGGAGGACGGTGTGTTCGTAGGAATCCTGTGTGGCGGTGATGAAGAGGGAAAAGTGGCCGTGGTGCCTTACAGCATGATCGAGACGGAGAGACCGTAGCACAGCTGCGTATGCGAGCATCCGCACAGTGTCTGACGAACATTATGGCTTAGTTGATAAAAATTTAATAATCGTTTTATTGACAATACTGTAAATATGATAGAAAATAAAAAGGATGGGTCTTAGACTCAGATTGGAGGAAAAAACAATGACGAAAATAGATGTAGTATCCGGATTCCTGGGTGCCGGTAAGACCACCCTGATCAAGAAGCTGTTAAAAGAAGCTCTGGACGGCAGCAAGACCGTTCTGATCGAGAATGAGTTTGGTGAGATCGGTATCGACGGCGGTTTCTTAAAAGAGGCCGGTATCGAGATCAAAGAGATGAACTCCGGCTGTATCTGCTGCTCTCTGGTAGGTGATTTCGGTACTTCCCTGAAGGAAGTTATCAGCACTTATGCTCCCGAGCGTATTCTGATCGAGCCCTCCGGTGTCGGCAAGCTGTCCGATGTCCTGAAGGCTGTGGAGAACGTGGCAGGAGATCTGGATGTGGAGATCAACAGTGCGGTAGCAGTAGTAGATGCATCCAAGTGCAAGATGTATATGAAGAACTTCGGCGAATTCTTCAGCAACCAGATCGAGTACGCCGGAACCATTATCTTAAGCAGAACCGACAAAGTGGATCAGGCAAAGCTGAATGCCTGCGTGGAGATGATTCGTGAGCATAACGACAAGGCTACCATTATCACCACTCCTCTTGATCAGCTGGATGGCAGGGAAGTACTGAAGACCATCGAAGGCGCTGACAAGCTGGAAGATATGATGAAGGAAATGCTGGAGCATATCCATGACGATCACGATGAGGATGAGTGCTGTGACCACGAGCATCATCACCATCACGACCATGACGAGGATGACCACGACCATGAGTGCTGCTGTGGACATCACCACGATGACGACGATGATGAGGACGAGCATGAGCATCACCATCACCATCATCATGACCATGATGAAGACCATGACCATGAGCATCATCATGAGCATGACGAGAACTGCACCTGCGGCTGCCATGATCATCATCACCATCATCATGCAGATGAGGTATTTACAAGCTGGGGCAAGGAGACACCTCATAAGTTTACAAAAGAGCAGATTGAGGAAGTGTTAAAGACACTCTGCGAGACAGACGACTACGGCGAGATCCTTCGTGCAAAAGGTATGGTAGCCGATGTGAATGGTTCCTGGATCTACTTTGACATGGTTCCGGGTGAGTACGAGATCCGTGAAGGAGAGCCAGATTATACCGGAAGACTCTGTGTGATTGGTACACATATTGACGAACACAGATTAGAGGAACTGTTTGGAATCGCGTAAAAGCGGGAAAAAGTTACTCAGGAATGGAGATTTATATGAACGAAATACCAGTATATTTATTTACCGGTTTTATGGACAGC